>Ga0209270_1000054_pt1 | contig 305388 bp, 263 predicted proteins | sample MTBAKSrepl1MetaG_FD_187456 | JGI IMG/M metagenome (GOLD analysis project Ga0209270, IMG submission 187456) | Enrichment culture microbial communities from Arthur Kill intertidal strait, New Jersey, USA, that are MTBE-degrading - MTBE-AKS1... | ecosystem: Environmental > Aquatic > Marine >...
GTGGTGCTGATCCAGTTATTTCAAGGTCGAAGACGGGCGTGACCCTAACCGATATATGGCGGTTGGTGCGCCCCTCGCCCCCGATTCGATGCAGGCACTCAAGACATTCCTGCCGCTCTTCTGGAGTCGGGGGACCCCCATCGAGATGCTCGGTGATGCCTCGGCGGAGCGGTCCGTTCGCGCCTTGGGAGTATGCTCCAAATCGACGAACTGGATATGAATCCCGTCCTGATCAAAGACGGCCACGCGGTGGTGGTGGACGTCCGGATCCTTGTGTCAGCGCATAAGGTGAAGGAGGCGAAATGAACGCAATCAGAATCGCTGCAATTGTATTGATCGCAGCCGGCATCCTGGGGTTGGCTGATGGAGGCGTCACGTATACCCAGGGGACCCATGAGGCCAAGTTGGGGCCAATTTCTCTGTCGGTTGAGGACAAAGAGACAGTCAATGTTCCGGTTTGGGCAGGTGTCGGGGTCATAGTGGTTGGCGGGGTGTTCCAGCTGGTTGGAAAAAGGAAAGGTTGATCGTCAAACCCAGAGGAGATTTTTACGATGGGGCCTGGAAAGATATTGGTCGTTGACGATAATGACGCCGTTAGAAGCACTGTTTCTGAAATGCTATCCTGCCTCGGCTATGACGTTTTATCGGCCGACAGCGGTGAGAGCGGATTAAGTGTTTTTTTGAGAAACGAATTCGATATCGTCTTATCGGATTATGAAATGCCCGGGATGGACGGGGTCGCTTTCGCTTCCAGCATTAAAAAACACACTCCAGGATTACCGGTGGTCATTATGACAGGTTCCTGCAAAGAAGACGTGATAACCCAAAACAGCCATGTGGTGGACCGTGTGATCACAAAACCGTTTACCCTGGAGGAGATCGATGCAGCGATTCAAAACTTTTCCGTTAGCGCCTTAGTGAAATAGCAGGGAGAGGATATGAATCAAGGCAAAAGGAGTGCCAAGTCTAAAGCGGACTTTATGTCATCGTTTGGCATTGGATCGGAGCTTGCTGAGTTCGTCGACGAGTTTGTCAAAAGCCCGGAAAAGTATTATTCGATGACCTCAGAAAAACTCAGCGAACTCGAAAACCAAATGGATGCAATTCTGTCGTCATTTGAATAGAGACCAGGCGGAAATGGGACGCTCATTTAAAAATAAAAAACATCTCTGTGGCCACCCACTGTCCATGTCTGTCACGATCAGCCAGGACATCATGATGGAATACCCACCGATGTCACTGGTCGCTATGGCGTATGAACAGACTATGTCGCCAATTTCATTTTAAAACAGCGTCCCTCTTCCTTCTTTTATCTCCAATAGACCCTTTTAACAGCATCCCTCATCACCCATCCGGACCTCGGCTGCTGCGTTGAGCCGTTCTCTCCCCTATTCAGAATCAGCCTTCTCAATTCTATTGCACAAACCGGACAGAAGGCGTATTCTTCATGCGCGGATGAGATGCAGAAACATATTCCTTCCGGCATGGTCCGGGGTTCTCAAGGCCCCCATGGCTTGAGGGACCGGGCATCCTGCTTCAGGGGCGAACTCCTGTGCCTCACCCCGTCACCGACTGACGTCAATCCACAGGTCCCGCGCCCATGATGCGGAAAACACGTCTCTCCCTCCTTCTCCTCCTCCTGATCCTGGCCGGCCTCTGGCCGGGCCATGCCCATGCCGGGTTCTCGGTCGGCAACGGGGCGGTGGTCCATCTGGCCGACGGCGTCCTGAACCTGGGGTGCGGGGACGTCGTCATCGAGACCGGGGGCACCCTGAACCTGGATGCCGGGTCCATCACGGCGTGCCGTGACGTCACCATCGAAACCGGAGGCACGATGAACGGGTCGACCGGGACCCTCACCATGAACGGCACCTGGACCAATAACGGCACATTCCATATCGACAACAGCACGGTCACCTTCACCGCCGGGTGCGGGGCCGTGAACGACGTTCAGGGGGCGAGCGATTCCGACGGGGACGGCCTCAGCGACGGGGAAGAGGGCCTGGGTGATGCCAACAACGACGGCGTACAGGACTTCCTCGATACGGACACGGACGATGACGGGCATTCCAACACCCAGGACGCCTTCCCCAACGATCCCACCGAATGGGTGGACACGGACGGAGACGGCATCGGCAACAATGCGGACCCGGACGATGACAACGACGGCATGCCCGATGACTGGGAGGCGGCCAACGGGCTCGATCCCCTAGTGGACGATGCCGGGGGCGATGCGGACGGGGACGGTTATACGAACCTGCAGGAGTATCTCTTCGACACCGATCCCCGGGATGCGGGTTCCATACCGCCCGTGCCCAAGGCCGATGCCGGGCCGGATCAGGACGTCCCCCAGGGCGCCCTGGTCTGCCTGGACGGCTTCCATTCCTCGGACCCGGACGGCGCCATCGACGTATTTTTCTGGGAGCAGACCGCGGGAAGCGGCGTGAGCCTTTCCGGCGATACGGGCATCGAGGCGACCTTCACGGCCCCGGTCGGAGTCACCGAGGCTCTGACCTTCCGGTTGACCGTCACGGACCAGAGCGGCCTGATAGACACGGATACCTGTATCGTGAATGTGACCTCCGGTGTGAGCGAACCGCCCACGGCCGATGCCGGGGCCGACCAGAAGGTGATGGAGGGGGCGGTGGGCGTCGCCCTGGACGGTTCCGGCTCGAGCGACCCCGACGGGACCGTGGCCGCGTATCGGTGGGAGCAGGCCGATGGCAGTGCCGTGACCCTGTCCGATGAGACCGCCGCGGCCCCCACCTTCACGGCCCCGGCCAATGGCACGGAGGTGCTGGCCTTCCGGTTGACCGTCACGGACGATGACGGCCTGAAAGGCACGGACACCTGTATCGTGAATGTGACCGACGCGGCCAACACGCCGCCCACGGCCGATGCCGGGGCGGACCAGACCGTGAATGAGGGGGGGACGGTCACCCTGAACGGCGCCGGGTCGACCGATCCGGAGGACGGCTCCCCAGGGGATTACCTGTGGACCCAGGTCCGGGGCGTTCCCGTGACCCTTTCGAATCCTGCCGCGGCCCGGCCGACCTTCGTGACCCCGCCGGTCGGTGCCGGCGGGACGGACCTGACCTTTCAACTCGAGGTCACGGACAGCGGAAGGCTCAAGGCGCGCGACCGAACGGTCGTGACCATCCGGGACAACGGGATCACCGGTTTTCCCGACGACGTGCTCCCCTTCATGACCGCCACGAATGAGGAGATCGGCATTCAGGCTCTGAGCGGGGGGAGGCTCGTGAGCCTGGAGGTCGTGGATCCCGACACCATCCCGGACACACCGGACAAGCCGGACAATCTCTACTACGGACTGCTCGATCTGCAGATCCGGGTCCACCCCGTGGGCGGGGCCTCCGGCGTCACCGTTCACCTGCCGACCCCGGCGCCGTGGGGGTATGACTGGTACAAGTACTCTTCAGCCGATGGATGGTCTTCCTGCCGGGAGTATGCCGCATGGAACGACCCCAGGGATCAGGTGGCCCTGGCCCTGACCGATGGAGGCGCAGGCGATCATGACCACGCGGCCAATGGAATCATCGTGGACCCGTCCGGCCTGGGCTCCCCGGTCGATGGCGGGGATGACCGTCATTCCTCGAACTGGGGTGGCAGTACCGGCTGTTTCATCTTCACCCTGACCGGCGAAACGGAACGGTAGGCCATGCGGCGGGGCGGACGATTCCGCCACCCGGCGCCGGCTATGGGCGGCATTCCTGCAAAGGCGTTCGCAAAGGCAGGCATGGACGAACCCGTAAAAACGGTTTTTCGGTCAGAGACGTCGGGAACCCGAAGAAAAAACCTTTTAATATTAATCGGTTGTCTTTGCGTTCTTTGCGGCTTGGCGGGAGAATAGCTGGTTTTACCAGGAGGTCAGTCATTCATATCGATTATAAGGGTTTATTATCGTTCATATGTATATGGGAAATTCACTATGAAAAGCAAAACAGGAATATGGATCGTCTTCGTCGTCGTGTTCTGCCTGGTCAATATCGGCCATGCCCAGGAGACTTCGGTCACGTTGCCCACGAATGACAACACAAGCAGTTTTAGTGTGAAAAAGAATAACGGTACGGATGTGTTCAAGGTCGATGGAAGCGGTCAAATGACCGGCGACGGCCGCGGCCTCTCCAATGTCAGACCCATTGTCGTCTTTTCGAACGGAGACGCCGGAGTTGCTGAGGTGAGTAATACAAGCTGTGCTATTGCAGGAGTAGATATAGTTAGTAATAATCGGGGCTTTCTTTTTCAGGAAGGGTGTATCTCCGGGCTCAATCTGTATGAAGCCCAGATCATGAAGGAGCTTACCATCAACTGCCCGGGACCCGGGACCATCGTGGCGCAGGCTTCAGGGTATATCAAGTGGATAAGCGATCAGGAGGATCTTGCGAGGATCTGGTTTTTCCCTCACCCCAGTGTGAGTCCTACGTCTTCTTGGGAAACGCCTGACTTTCACAACCTGAGGATCGTCAGTGATTGTCACTGCAGCGATAAAAGTGATCAATATACTACGTGGTCCATTTCAAGATGCTATACCGTCTCCAGCGCCCAGAACTTTACAGTGCGTATCTGTGCCGACAAACCTTTTACCGAATCGGCTTTGCTCATAAGCGACATCGACATGCAGCTCATGTTTTTCCCGCAATAATCTTGCGCTTGTGCTTGTTGCTTGGGGTCGGACCAAGCTAACCTGTTGATATTCATAGGTTATGGTCCGAAAAATGGGCCTATTCAGGGCTTAGAGCATCCATTTCATGCCCAAAAATGCCGTTCTAAGAATCCGGAGATTCGCGGAGCGCGTAATTCACATCGATACCAACCATCTCACGCTTCCCTTTCTTCACATCGTAACGGCGAATGGCACGTTCAAGGGCGACGGGTGATCGCCCCTGTTGAAGTTGAAGGCCATGCACCCGGGGTGTACCCGATGTGCCCGGGATGTCATCCCTGTTTGCCTCGGTATGGCACGCCATCCTTGGAATAGGCTTTTTGAGGCCAAAAACATCATTCTAAGGGCACAAATTACCCCATTTTAAAGCGATTTCCTCCTGAATATAAACACTTACCTTGGTCCGACCCCGGGACCCCGGGACCCACCCGGGACCTGTACCGGGACCTTCAAAACCATTTCCCCCCGGATACTTTTTCTTGCACCAGGAAGTCCTTTGCAATTCTTCTGAATGCGGCAGCCGCCGAGGCGGCCCCCCCCATGTCCACCCACAGCGGGGTATGTCCTTGTTGTGGAATCACCCAAAGCGCTGCGTTGGGCAACGAGCGATACATCTCCATCGGAATTTCCAGAGGAAATGCAGGGTCGCGATCGCCCCATATAATCAGGGTATTCACCGGCAGGGTGTTCAGCACCTCCGGCGCGATGTGCTCCGAAGTCTCCGCGAGACCGTTGTATTGCCGAAAGATGTCTGTCACCTGGTTCTGCCCACCGGGATGGAGCTTCCGGTACCATTCCTGAACCGCCGGATCGAGCCGTTCCCAGGTATCCTCACGGACGAGCTTCCGGCCTTCCGGACCGAGATAGTGGGGTGCGTCTACCAGTACCATGGCTTTCAGCCGCTTCGGTTGCTGGGTGGCCATGTGCAGCAGGGTCATCCCGCCGGCGCTGTGGCCGATGCCGTACACCTGCTTCGCGCCAAGATCATCCAGGAGCCCATGGATCAGCTCGGCCGATTTTGCGAAATTGAACGCGCCTGGCAGTGGTGACGAAGCTCCGTGTCCGGGCAAGTCAACGATCACCACCGTGTATGAATCCGTAAAATCCTTTGCAAACGGGGCCCACTGTTCACCGGTGAGGGTCATCCCATGCAGCATGAGCAGAATGGGTCCGCTGCCACCCATACGATAGTGCAGCGTGTCGCTGCCCACACTGGAGGTTGCATCGCGAAGTTCGGCCGTACTGCTTTGGGATAGCTAGGCTTCAGGAACCAGGAGAATCGCCAGAATCGCAAGCGCGACGGTCAGAAACCTGCATCTCAACATCCTTAACCCGGTCATCTTGCCCCCCTCCGTCTCTCGCGCCTGACGTCACGCTCCGTGGAGCCATTTGTCAGCGGCCACACGTCAGAAACATGCCAAACTCGACCCGACCCAGACATCTGATTCACGGCTTCTCCTGGAATCGTTCTTCCTTCCATGGATCGGCGGAGTTGCTGTAACCTCGGCTTTCCCAGAATCCGGGCTCATCGCGAGAGGTGACGTTGACCGCCTCCAGCCACTTGGCACTCTTGTAAAAGTAGCGATCAGGGATCACGACACGCACAGGGGCACCGTGGGCCCGCTGCAGTTTCTCACCAAAGAAGCTGTGCGCAAGGATCACGTTCTCCTTTCGGATCTCACGTATGGGAACGTTGCTGGTGTAACCTTCGGCGGCCTCGAAAATGATAAAGCCTCCGCTCTTGCGAGGGCTGACTCTATCCATGATGGTTGCCAGGCGAACGCCACTCCATCTGGAGTCCAGAAGAGTCCAGCCGGTGACGCAGTGAATATCACAGATGATATGCACCTGTTCCAGGTTGAGCAGATCCTGGTAGGAAAGGACGACGGGTCTTTCCACTTCACCATGGACGCGCAGGCTCCAGTTCGCAACCGTAGCGGTTCCAGGCGTGCCGCCCATATCCAGAATCTTTTCGACCGCTTGCTGACCAGGAGGAAGACGGGGCCTGCCGTCCGGTCGGGTGTTGGCTGCCAGAGTGCGTTGCTCGGCGTCCGAGAGTTTGATGAAGACTCCGGGCAGACCGATGCTCACGATGGTGCCGCCTGCCGCGGCCAGGAAAGCACGCCTGGAGATCTTATGGTCTTTTTTCATGGCTCCTCCTCTTTCCAGATGCCCCTGATGCGCACTCGTCTCTGATCAAGTTATTTTTGTTTTTAAGGTCGTCCCCCATCGAACTCGATGATGCGGGGGAAGGCCCGGTCCGGTCCCGGGGTCACCTCGTGGTAGAGGGGGCTGTCCTTTCCCACGCGTCCTCCCATGTCGTAGGTGAAGGAGGCCACGCCCTCGTGCCGGACCCAGTACCCGGACCGGACCGGGCCCGTGGCCTGGTAGCAGGAGTGGAAGTGGACGAATTCATCCTGAGGCTCCGGGCGGGAGTCCACCCAGGCCTTGGGGGCCTCGTGAAAGAACACGGGCCGGATGCGGCCCTGGCCCGAGGGAGAGGCATCCCCGGCCTCCGGGAGGGTGGCAAAGACCGCCTCACCAATGAACAGCCTGGCGTTTTCCGGAAGGTCCAGGGTGTAAAAGCGCCTTTCGTTCAAGCAGATCATCTGCAAACGGGTCAGGTCCTCAGGGTGGTACGGTTTGAAGTAGTACCCCACAAAGGGGCCGAAGGACAGGATCCCATGCTCCGAGGAGATCTCCAGGTGTTGCAGGTAGCCCCGGGGGATGCGCTTTTCCACGGCCGGGGATTCTTCCTCACCGGAGCACCCGGGGAAAAGGGCGATTCCCAGGAGAAGCAGGATGAACCAAACCCCGTGGCGACCGTGAAAAACGTCATGCATTCCGAGAGGCCTCCCCGGTTCGCCCCCAAAGCTTCCCGATGATCCAGATACAGGCCGAGAATACAGCCAACAGGATCACGACGGCCAGAGGCCGGCTTCCCACCCAGTCCGCCAGGGTGATGCCTCCCACAAAGGTGGGGTCGTACAGGAGCGGGATGAGCGTTTCGTGGAAGTGGGCGAACACGGCGGCTCCGGCGAAGCCTCCCAGCATGGCGAACACGGCATCCATCCGTCCTTCCCCCACGGCGGCCCAGGTCGTGCCCGGGCAGTACCCGGCAAGGCCCCAGCCGATGCCGAAGATCACGGCCGCCAGGCCGGTGGCCACGATACTGGTGGGAATCACCACGGTCCGGCCGACCCCGACTGCGGAGAGCCCGAGCAGGCCCACGGCGGAGAGGGCCACCGTGGCGAGCATGAATATGGGGATATCCCCTTCGATCATGAGGTGCGCCCTGGCCAGCTTCCCGGCATTGGTGGCGCCGATCCGCTGGATCACAAAGCCGAAGGCGATCCCGGAAAACAGCCCCAGAAGGATCATCGTCATTCTCTGTCCTCCTTTCTCACCGGGCCGTACACGACCCTGGCCGTAAGCATGGCAAAAGCAAAGATCAGGATGCCGAAGTAGAGGGCGCTGATCGCGAGCTGGGTCGAACCCGAGATGAACAGCCCCAGGGTGCACCCGCCGGCCAGGCGGGAGGCGAACAGGATCAGAAAGCCTCCCGCAAAGGTGGCGGCATAGCGCCGCAAACGGCTCTTGCCGAAGCGAGCCTCCCAGATGCGGGGCACGTCGCGGACCGGTACCGGAAAGGTCCTTCCGCCCACAAACCCGCCGATGGCCATGCCCACCACAAAGGCGAAGAGCCAGGACGCCGGGCCCGGGATCATACGGTAGTGGGCCTTGGATGCCGTGTACCCCGGTGCGATCCATTCGATCCATCCCTTGAGAGTGCTCACGAATCCGCTCGAGGAGGCCGGTGGCCCGAAGGTGGCGAACACGAAGAGAACGATGCCGGCCAGGGCAAAGGATGCGGGCAGCCATCCCCAGTAGGGCGATTTTGAAGATGTCGTGGTCCGTTCTTTCTGCATGATCACCCTCCACACGAGACGTATCCGCCCTGGGGCTCACCTCCGGGTTCGGATGTTGCGCTGCTTTTTTCACCGGCCTGGACCGTGGTCCCTGCCGCTCTCCCGGCGGATGCTCCGGGGAGGGCCGTCCCTGCAAGGGTCCTTTCCACGGTTTCCACGGGGTAGTACAGGGCCGGGTGGGCCCACTCCTTCCAGGAGGCCTCGTAGGAGGTCACGTGGGCAAAGCCCATGAGGCGCAGCACAAAGTAGCTGAACGAGCCTCGCCTTCCCGAGTCGCAGTACACGACCACGGCCCTTTCCGGATCGAGCCCGCGGTAGAGCTCCTGGAGCTCGCTGTAGGGTTTGAGCATCTTGGCCTCTTCGTCCACCCAATTCCGTTTGTACTCGATGTTCACCGCCGTGGGAATGTGCCCCAGCTTGAGGGGGTTCCCATGCAGGTCTTTGGACCCTTTCCGGCCCAGGTACTCCGCAGGGGACCGCACATCCAGGATTTGGTAGAAGGGGTCTCCGAGCCGCTGGTACACGAACCGGCCGTCGGTCCAGCGATCCGTTTCCATGGCCTCGGTCGGGGCCTGGTACAGAATCGGCTGGAGCTTTTCGGGCGTGGAGTCCAGGTCGAGGCCCGCCCGCTCCCAGGCGTCGATACCCCCTTCCAGGAGACGCTTTTTTTCGTGGCCGAGAACGTCCAGGACCCAGAACACATAGGAGGCTGTGGCGCCCCCGTCCCGCTCCACGCTGTCGTAGACCACGATCGTGTCGGTGCGTCCGATGCCGTGCTCTCCCAGGATCTCCTGCGCCCGGTCAGGCCCAACGAAAAGCTCTCCCACACCCGAGGTCCTGCTGTCATACCGGAACTCGGACCAGGGCAGGCGGACGGCCCCTGGGATCACCTTGCCGTGGAAGTGGTCATCGGTCCTCACGTCCAGGATGACCAGGTCCGGATCGTCCGCGTGCTCCTGAAGCCACTCGGCCGATGCCAGCAGGTCCGCCCGGGGGTATTCTCCACCTGCGTTGCCGCGGCCGGCGCTTGCCAGGGACCAGACAACCGCAAGCAGAAGGAGAATCCCGATGACAAGGTAACGGGTCGTTTTCACATCGTTCTGCATGGCTTTTTTTCTCCTCCTCCATGTCATGCGTGGTTTGATGGAAGCATAAGGTTTATCTGTTTTGCTATAACTTGCCCTTGCCCGTCACGATGCATTTCCCCTTTCCCCTTTTCGAACATCCCCCCCTGCATAGCCTTTGAAATATGACGCCTTCCAGCGTGGAAAGCGTCTCCCGCACGGTTTCGGTGCTCGGGTGAGCGTAGCGGTCTCCTGCTTGGACAGGGAAGGTTCAGGGCCTGCAAGACCCCCTGTCCGCCCACTACCCGGGGAAGGGAAATGGACACATCGGAAATACGACCGGTTCCCGAGACCGGAGAGGCAAAAACGATACCAGCGTAGCACCCGGAGTCCGAAGTGGATATGGGCAGGAGACCCCATTGTGCAGGTCGGTCCGCAGTAGATGGGATTGTTCGCTTGTCGCTTGCGCTTGGGGTCGGACCAAGCTAATCAGTTGATATTCATAGGTTATGATCCAAAAAATGGACGTATTCAGGGCTTAGAGCATCCATTTCATGCCCAAAAATGCTGCTCTAAGAATCCGGAGTTTCGCGGAGCGCGTAAATTTTTTGGTGAATGCGAGGGGGATGAGTGTCATGCTGTAGCACTTATGAGATGCTTTGGCTGCTCCCGTTATGATCGAGGAGAATATCGGCGTCATTCAATGCATTCCGGGCCTGTTCCAGGCGGTGTTGAATCAGGATTTCAACCTGCTCCATTCTCATAGACGGCGATTCCTTCCCTTTGCACTGCAAGCGCCAGGAGCGAGGACTGTTCCGGCCCCTCCTCCCACTCGTCTCTTGAGTAAACAATGGGGACCACCACAATCGAGTGATCGATTCCGGCCTCCCAGGCACAATCCGATACCGCCTCACGTGCCTCTGTGGTTATCGGTTCATCCAGAATCACGAGAACGTCCATGTCCGAATCAGGTTCAGCATTCCCCCTGGCACGGGAGCCAAACAGGGTGATTCGGTTCACCCGGACGCGTTTTGACAGGAGGGACCGGAATTTCTCAAGGACGGTTTTATCGACGCTGTTCATGGGATGCCCCCCTTCATTGTGCAGTTCCTGCGGCATGTTCCATGATGATCACTCTTTGTTGTCAAAGAGCTTTTCAAACCATATGCTATGGCAGGAGATGGCTTCCATTTGGAATAATACATCAAATCCAGCCATTTTTTCACCCCAAATCCTCTTCAATCGAACAGCCGCCATTAAGGCACGCCGTGTGGCGTGAAAGAGGATCTCCACCCGGTCATCCGGTTCCAGGCTGAACCCGCACTCCCGGATCTTCCCTTCCAGATCGTGAAAGGCAACCAACCTCAAGACCGTATGCCGCAATTCATCAAAAGAGCATCCCGCTCTCACGGACACAAAGCTCTCGAATCCGGGCCATGGCATCGGGATCGGTCTCGGGCGGTCGGGCGTTTTTCAGCACGGCGTCCCATTCGGCGGCGTATTTCAGTCGGACACCGTTTTCGAGGAGCACCCGCACCGCGTCCGTCCGGCCGTGATGAATGGCCCGCCAGAGGGCACGGGGCAGGTAGTCGACCGGAGGCGTGAAGACCCGGCATGCCTCCAGGCACAGCGCCACCAGATCCGCATACCCGTTTTCCGCGCAGAAATGGAGAGGCTGCACTCCTTCCCAGTCCTCCAGGTACGGCCTGGCGCCCGATCGAAGCATGGCTTCGAACGCGGCCAGGGTATCGGGACCCATGGCATAGGTGATGGGATAGCGCCCCAGGCCGTCCTTCTGATGGAGGTCCAGACCGTGATCCAGCAGGATCCTCAGCATGTCCCCGGATCGGACGGCATGCCGCATCATGTTCGCACCGGCCGAGCCGGATAGATCGATGTCCGCCCCCGCAACAAGGAGCCGCTCGACCACGGCGGAAAGGCCTCCTTTTACGGCGTCGTTCAGAAGGGACGAGCTGTTCATCCCCATGAGGGTCCGGGTGTTCGGGTGGGCGCCCGCGTCCAGCAGATCCAGGGCCAGGGAGGTGTCGTCCTTCCGGATGGCATATGTCAGGGCGGAAACCTGTGTCTTTGTGACGCGGTTCACATCCGCGCCGCCTTGAATCAGGCACCGGGCCATGCCGGTGGCGCCGGCCCTCGCCGCGAGCATCAGGGCCGTGTGACGCGTGGAATCCATGAGGTCCGGGTCGGCTCCGTGGGTCAGGAGAAAGCGTGCGGCCTCCGTCTCCGCCGCCTCCTGCATCCGGCAACGCGGGTCGTTCCGGCAGGCCATGTGATGGAGCGCGGTGCGATCCTCCCGGTTCCGGATGTTCGGGGAAACCCCCATACGAAAAAAGAAGGCCGCGGCCGACCAGTCCTCCCGACAAAGGGCGGAGACCAGGTCGGCAAAGGCCTCGTCGCCGGCGAGGAGGGCCTCGTTTCGTGAGTCCGCTGCCTCCCGGAAAAGGTCGGCGACCCCGGCGAGCCGGCGTTCAAAGGCCAGGGCCGCCACCCCCTTGTTGTCTTGAGTGTGTCCCACGCCGCGGCCTCCGGCATCGATCAAGGCCTTGACGCACGGAACGCAGTCCTCTTGGAGGGCCAGGATCATCGGCGTGGATCGCCCGAAAAGAACTTCATCGGGATTCGCGCCGGCCGCCAGAAGGAGCCCCATGATCCCGCTGTCTCCCGCCGTTGCAGCCAGATGAAGCGGGGAAAGGCCGAATGCCGGGTGGACGTTCGGGCGGGCGCCCCGGTCAAGCAACCGTTGGACCATGGCCCCGTCGCGGTTTCGAACCGCCTCCATGAGCGGGGTGTCGGGGTTGTACCGTGGATGGTCGGGGTTGGCCTTCATGTCCAGAAGCGCATCCACGGCCCGGACGTTCTTCTGCCGGACTGCGATCATCAGGGGGGAAGACGATCCGGAGCCGCCGTCTTCCACGTCCGCCCCATGGGCCACGATCATCCGGATCAGCTCCGGGTCCCCGATGGCCGCGGCATAGGCGATGGGGGAAAGAATGCCTCCCGGCCGACGATAGCCCGTATCCGCGCCATCCCGAATCAGGCCCTTCACCGCCTCCAGCATGTCCGGGTCCACGGACTGACCCGTGACCGCTGCCGCCCGCATGGCCTCCAGAAAATCCGTCATCCGGGTCTCGCCGGGCAGGCGAAGGGCGTGGATCTGCTTTTTCGCCGCCACATCCAAGTCCGTGACCTCGATGAAATACCACCCATGAAAACCCCAAAACACAACGTAATAAACGATGATCAGAGTAGATAAAATGGATGCTTTGCTTTTCCAGGCACAGACCACGGCTGGAAGCGTCATCACCACATGGATCGTGACGCAGATCATCCAGGGAAACAGGATGGCCAGGGCTTCCATGCCCGATTTCGGGCCTGCGACATACCAGACGATCAGAACCAGGGTACTCAGAAGCGGAACGACCGAAAACACCAGGGCCATGAGGCCGAAGGAGGGTTTTGGCTTCAAGGGCATCGGATGTCCTTCCATGGGGTTACCGATCACCATGGCTTCTCCTCCGGCATACAATCATGCCTGGGACAACGTGGGCGCCCCGTGAAAACCACTCGTGATCCCTCGGGTCCCATGACTCGGCGACGGGGCCTTTTTGTGTCGGCTGAATGAGCGAGCTTGGATTTTAAGTTGACAATCATTACTTCAGGTATTAGTATTACCGTATTACATAATCTTAAAAAGGAGCACATGATGCAAACAGCGATAAGCAAACTTACATCGAAGTATCAGGCCACTGTTCCTAAAGCCGTGAGAAAAAAATTGAATCTCAATGCTGGTGACATCATCGCATTTGAAATCGATAATGACATTATAAAGCTCAGAAAAGCGAGTCCAATAGATATTGAATTTGCCGCTGCGCTTGTTCCGACTCTTAATGAATGGAATTCAGAAAGCGATGAGGAGGCATACAATGACTTATGAACCGTTTGATGTTGTGGTTGTACCATTCCCATTCACTGATTCAGCTCAAACAAAAAGAAGGCCTGCCCTTGTGCTGTCGCAAGATACGAATTTCGGAAATAAGATCGGACACTCCATATTGGCCATGGTTACAAGCCGGAATAATCCTCCTTGGCCATTAGACTGCGAAATTAAGAACATAAAATTGTCAGGACTGACAGCCCCTTCTGTTGTTAGGATGAAACTGTTTACCCTCGACAATAGGTTTATAATGAGGAAAATTGGCCATTTATCAGTAGACGATCAAAAGCAGGTCAAACAAAGCCTCTCACAAATCTTCAATTACCTGTAATTTTCAAGTCCAACAACGAACTCCCCATCGTCAGTCTCTCTCAGATGCCGTGTCTTCTCCCTGGGAGTCAGCTTCTTCTCGATGGCGCGCGAATCCATACACGCGGATGGGCTTGATTTGGCGGTGATCTTCCAGGCTCGGCATATCAGGATGCATTCGTTCGTGCCCTGTTCCGATTCAGTATGCTGATGATCAGGCGTTTGACCGTCTCCATTTCATCCGGCTTGCTGACTGCGACAAATAAGGTCAGGCCGGCCAGGGCCTCATTGCTGATGGTCAGGCTCTCCGGGTCAGGACCCAGACGGTGGTTCTTTTCCAGAAACAGCAGGAAACACGCGGCCGCAATGCGCTTGTTGCCGTCGACAAACGCGTGATTCTTGACAATCAGATAGAGCAAGGTGGCGGCTTTTTCCTCAAACGCGGGATACAGCTCCTTCTCCCCGAACCCTTGGCGGATCTGCTCAATGGCGCTTTTGAACCCATCTCCACGTTCTCGGCCGAAAACCGTGGACTCCACATCAGCGCGCATCCGCTCAACCAAAGCCATGTAGTCCTCACAGGACGGATAGGCCACCGGTCCGGTGGTTTCGCCTTTCCTGTCCAGGGTTTCATGGTCGTAATCATCCAGTAGCCGCAGTCCTTCTGCATAGAGCCTCAGCCAGTCAAAATCCGCTTCCGTGGCCTTGCCCTCAATGGCCCGGCTCAGAATGCGGATGCCGTCCTTAAGGTGCCGCACCTCCTGCTGCTTCTGCGCGAGCCGTTTTTTGTTGATGGCGTAGCCCTGCACCAGGTAGTCCCTGAGTCGCTTCGTGGCCCACTGGCGGAACTGCGTGCCCCGCTTGGAATTGACCCGGTAGCCCACAGAAATAATGGCATCCAGGTTATAGTGAAGGATGTGCCTTGTAACGTCCCGTTGCCCTTCCCTGCGAACTTGTGCAATTTTTGCACAAGTTGCTTCTTCATCCAGTTCCCCGGTCTCATAAATATGCTTGAGATGCTTAAGGATCGAAGTTCGGTCGGTGTCCAGCAACTCCGCAAGCTGATATTGATTCAGCCAGACAGTTTCCTTCTCAAAGCGCACTGCTACTTCTGTCTTTCCATCAGAAGCTTGATAAATCTCAACCTTGTTTTCCATGTTTTTTTCTTTTGTCTGCTTTGCGAGTTCCGGAGTTCCGGGGACACCATGCTGAATTCACGGCTCAAGTGGATACGATCCCCATGCTGCCTCCGGAATTCCCTCAGAACTCTGATGAAATGAATTCAGTATGGTGTCCCCGGAACTCGACATGTTAAGCGGCTGGTTCGCTAATTTGTTATTTCAACATATCGATTGGGCAAATCCTTAACTTTATTAAACCAAGAAATATCAAGTATATCTACCTCTTTACCAGTAAATGGACCACTTTTTATTCTTCCATATTTTGTATTAAAAGTGTGATTGCCAAACCATAAATCTAACCCTGCATTTTGCATGATTCTACTAGGACTAAAGATAGTTCCCGCACGTACAATTCCAACTACATCGATTTCATAATAATCACCATCAGGGAAATATCTGCGTGAGGCTTTAATCGGATTTTCTTCATATTCTTCAACACTTTTGGGGGATGAATAGAATCCACTTCCACGATGTGAGTCAGAAACCGGAACTAAAGCTAATCTTTCAGGTTCCATACCACTATCAACTTTCATTAGGAATACATCTTCTCTTAAAAGGTATTCCTTCCCGATTTCATATGGGTACCATGCCTTTTTATTATCTGTGATATCATGTCTAAAGTTTATACAACTTGATAACAACAAGAAAAGGCAGCATATAATGGGAAAAGTTTTATTTTTCATAGAGAACGATAAAAATCACCGGTTTTCCGGTGCATTTTTGGGGTTGGACGGCGTTTCGTTCGATTTTTTGCGCATATCTCGCGCGGCCGCGATTTTTGATCCTGGCCCGAATGATTTCCGCTCGTTACAGTGTGACCCGTTGGGCAACGATTCTTCATCTTCTACAGCCCATACTGGTCTCCGTTCCGCCGCAACCACTCTTCATGGGTTGCATATTCGAGAGGAATTCCGGGGACACTGTACTGAATTCTGTGAGCCTACCCAAATAAGTAAACTGTCCCTATAACTTGTCCCCAGAACTCGCATCAAGGGCATCGCTGGTTCCCGCTGATTATCGAGATAATCTGAGTTCCTTCATTTTTCTATATAGAGTGCTTCTGGAAATATTTAATTCTCTTGCAGCCATAGATATATTTCCGTTGCACTGTTTCATGGTCGATTCTATGATTTCCTTCAAACCCTGTTTTAGTGGTATATAACGATGCGAATCACTATGTCTATGTATTATTCTGTCTGGAAGATGAGATATGGATATAAAATTACCCTCAGAAAGAAGTAATGCTCGTTCAATGCAGTTTTCAAGCTCACGTACATTGCCCGGCCATCTATAAGATCTTAAAACTTCTAAAACTTCATCTGATATTTTCGGTTTAGTTGATCCAGTTTCATGGCAAAGTCGATTGAGAAAATGATCGATTAATAAGTCTAAATCATCAATTCTATTGCGGAGTGGTGGCACATAAATTTCAACAACATTAAGTCTATAATATAAATCCTCTCGAAAATTGTCGGCCTCTACTTCAGCCATCAAATCGAGATTGCTAGAGGCGATCAATCTTACGTCGATCGGAATAGTCCTAGTGTCTCCCAAGCGCATGATTTCCTCTTCCTGTAAAACACGAAGCAGTTTAGCTTGGAGGTCCAAGGGAAGGCCATCCACTTCATCAAGGAAAAGTGTTCCCTTGTTCGCGAGTTCAAATTTTCCCACATGACCGGTCTGCCGTGCCCCGGTAAATGCTCCGCGTCTGTACCCGAAAAGTTCAGACTCGATCAGGTCGCGAGGTATCGCCGCGCAGGAAATTGCCACAAATGGTTCGTTTTTTCGCGAGCTCGAATTGTGAATTGCTTGGGCAAACAGTTCTTTACCTGTGCCGCTTTCTCCAGTAATAAGGACTCTTGAATTGGTTCTCGAGGCGATTTCTGCAAGCTTTATTTGTTTAAGTAATTCTGAATTATTACCTCTGATATTCTGGAAATGGTATTTGGCATAATTGCCTCCTATGTTTTTGGCAATTCTAATCATCTCCTGCTTCTCAGAGAGGGAAATAATCGTTCCCAGAATATGACCAGAATTGTTTCGGACAGGGTCAGCGGAGCAAATGAAATTTCGATAACCAAACGAGCAAATAATAGTAGTCTCTATTCGCCTAAAATATTGCCTGCTTTGCAATGCTTCCATGAATGGTTCTTCTAGCTTTACCACTGTGTATATCGGCTTTTTTAGTGATGATTCCACTTTAATGCCAAGCATATGGCAGGCTCTACTGTTCAAATGAGTAATACATAGTGACCCATCAACTGCAATTACCCCGTCTGAAATGGTATTAAGAATCAAAGGAAGCATAGAGTTCAGACGTTGCTTTTCTTCAATTAAATCTTGCTCTCGAAGATGGCTATTAATTGTTTCTGAAGCAGCAGTTACAAGAGCCAAAGTGTGTAGATGCAAGTTGGTGGAGCGGCCTGACAGCGTTATCACCCCTATGAATCGCCCATTACCATCAAATATCGGCGCGGAAGAACATGTCCAAGGGTGGTGATGGAGCTTGAAATGCTCGGCACCTGTAACTTGCACCGGTTTCCTTTCTGTGAGGCATAAACCGATAGCGTTGGTTCCTGAATGGACACTCTTCCTAAGGCAGCCCGGCTGAAATGAGGTTTGCTTAGCCTTTCTTAATGTGTCTTCATCACCTCTAGAAATAATAACGTACCCCTTTTTTTCTGCTAGGGTCACAATAAAACCGGTATCTCTGACAGTAATTTCCAGCATATCAACCACATGGCGAGAGGCCTCTAGAAGGACCGAATTTTTTTCAATCAACAATTCCAGCCTTTTTTGGGGAAGAATTGGAAGCGATTTGGAGTCTCCTGGGTCAAGATTCGCTTCCAAGCATTCCATCCAAGATCTCAATATTTCAGGGCGGATCTTTTCGTCTGGAGGAATACCTTTGAGAACAACATTTTCCCAAGCTCTTTTGGTGGGATCGGAAATCATTCCAACCTGAGCAGGACCGATCTTTTTTAAGAATGTCGTATCCATTGCCAAAACCTTCGCCAGGAATTAAGATAATAATAATATAAATACATAAAAATTGCTTTTTAGTTTAATGAACTGGTAAATAAAAAGTAATATTATGCGAATAGAATATGGCAGGATATTTGATAAATTATAGCTCAAAACCAAATTGAATGTAAATAAGCAGAATCAATTTTACTAAACTGGATAGACCCTCAAAAATTTATAGAGCGCCTAAGCTGTCAGACATTTTCAGTTATTATGCAATATATTCAATCGGTTGCATTTTGGCCAGCAACGGATTAAAGAAGCTTTCCGAAGTCGTTGAGTCTGTGTGTATAAAATAATGGATCGTTTTGGGACATGTGTTCCAAAACGATACAACAAGGGGGCCATATTCGGGACTCTTAATACTCCCAACTGGTTGTCAATAATGGAAATTCTGTTTTGAGAGGATGAGCGGCATGAGAATTGCTCTATTACTGAAATGCTGATAAAGGCTAACTACACCCACGGGCTAGACTAAAGGCGCAAGCCCTTTTTTTCAAGGAGATTTTTTGATTTCAGAGGAGGGAAGATATGGGGGGTAAAGCATATTCAATAGAACCTATCAAAGTTAAACAAATAAAAACTAAATTCAGAGAAATTGTTACGCCAATACCAGCACCACAATCGATAACAACACTTAAAAACCTCAGACGTTATATGCCTTATTCGACAACAGGTCAACCCCCGATTGTTTGGGACCATGCCGAAGGGTTCCAAGTCTATGATGGATATGGCAACAAATGGCTAGACTGGACCTCGGGTGTCCTAGTAGCCAATGCTGGTCATGGTAGGAAAGAGATTCGGGAAGCTATAATTAATGTGGTGGAAAGGAGTCTTCTCTTCAGTTATTTCAGAAATAATTATGAAGCCAGGCTCGTGGAGAAGATTGCCGAACTGACACCTGAGGGTTTGGATAAAGTGTTTTTGTTAGTTACAGGGGCAGAGGCCATAGAAAACATCCTAAAGGTAGCTAGGCGATACGGACAATCCATTGGAGGAAAGAAAAAAATTGGAATTATTTCTTTTTCTGGAGCCTTCCACGGAAGAACACTCGGAGCGCAGATGATTGGAGGCATACCAAGCCTAAAGGAATGGATAGGACACCTTGATCCCTTCATATATGTGCTTCCATTCCCCAATTGCTTTCGTTGTCCTTGTGGAAGACCGAGATACGAAGGTTGTGAAGACCAATGTTTTTCATTGCTTGAAAAAGGATTAAAAGAAAGAGGAGCGGTTCCAGGGGAGGTGGCCCTTGTCATAACCGAAACCTATCAAGGCGGAGAAGCACTCTTTGCGCCAAAGCCTTACATCGAACTCCTTTCGGAGTGGTGCAAAAAACATGAAATTCTTCTCGCTTTTGATGAAGTTCAAGCTGGATTCGGAAGGACAGGTAAATGGTTTGCTTTTGAACATTATGGTGTAACCCCTAATCTTATAGCATGTGGAAAAGGAATAAGTAGTTCATTGCCGCTATCCTGTGTAATCGGAGAGAATCGAGTAATGGATCTTTTCAACCCCGGCGAAATGACTAGTACTCATGCTAGCCATCCAGTATGTACAGCGGCAGCACTCGCTAACATTAATATTATTGAAAATGAGAATTTGGTTCAAAATGCCCAAAATGTAGGTCATATAATGGAAAAAGAACTGATAAAAATTAAAAAAGATTTCTCCGACCACATAGGTTATGTGCAAGGTGCTGGTCTTGTGTGGGGCATGCATATGGTGAAAAAAGGGACTCGGGAAACAGATGGAGAGCTTGCCTTTGAAACAGTTATCAACGCGGTAAGGAAAGGGCTTTTGCTTACCGGAACGCTAGGGCCCGAAAACGGAACGATAAAAATGATGCCGCCACTTTGTATCACTAGTGAGGCAGTTCAGGATGGTGCACAAGCTCTTCGTGAAGCAATTGACGAAACACTCAGAGAAAGGGGAGAGATCTGAATAAACGAAGTCAAATGATGAAATTATATTGAATTATATTTAAGCAGACGAACTGTAACCGATTTACGTGAATAATTTTGTATGGTTTTGACTAGATAAAGGGCATAGCAACTCTTGTTTCCAGATAATGTCGGCTCAAAAGCGATAATATTTGTAGCGCGATTGCTCGTTATGGATTATTTGGGGAGTTTTGGAAAGATAGAAGTGAATACATAAATAGAAAGTCGAGGTGGTTGATTTGAACAATCAAAAAAACCAAGTGACTTTCACTGTATATGGAGCCAAAAGTCATTCAAAAACTACTCAGATAGAAAAATCCGAATTATATTGGCCAGCTGAAAAAACCAACTACTCTAAAACTTATTATATTGCCATAGGTCAGCATAAAAATATGTTGATATATTGCCTAGGATTACATGTTATAAATCAAAAAGTTAAATCCAAATATGCCTTCGAATGCTCTATTGTAAAGGTACTCATCCAATCAAAAACCCAGGTAACATTAAATGTCATGACCTCAGTTGTTACAATGCTTACAAAATAGGCCTAGGCGGATTGTCACAAGATGCGGAGCTAAAATACTCGTCTACAGAATAAGACCAAATTTCGGTTATCTGTGACTTTCAAGCAGAAAAAACACGGAGGGCACTGAAGGGAATCGAGAATTATAGCCTCAGAGTATGCTTGGAACAGCTCACAGAGTGAAATTGACGGGAGCGGAGCCAGGAACTTGGCCAAATTCAGCCATTCATGCTGGTTTTTGGATCGCCTGAGTGAGAACAGAGAAGGATCTGCTTTGATCGATTCACTTGATGGAGCGCAAGGATAAGGTATTGATGAATCCGTAGAAAAACGCGTGCATGGTTTCTGCCAAAGTAAGTAACAACTATTCTGGCAAAACCAAAGGTACACTCTGGTTTTATTAGAATATCTTCCGCGATGCACTAAGCGCAGTTTTAGCAAGTGAATTTTATATAGGTAGTAAACCGCCAGAGTCTAGGTGTTGGAGAAAAGCTTTAGTAACCTGTAAAAATGCAATTGTCTGATTTGGATTGAGGCGTTTTGCGACAAGCGGTAATTTTGGCCATCAAATCCTAGCTTGCCAAGTGAAAGGAACTACTGAGATTTTGCAATAAAATGATTTTGATTTAGCCACGTCCACCCACCCAAAATCGGAAGGACTATATGAATATTCTGGAAGTGGAAGCTATCACCAAAAGGTTCGGCGGGCTGACGGCCATCAACTCAGTAGACTTCTATATTAAAGAGAGAGAAATATTTGGGATAATTGGTCCTAACGGTGCAGGTAAGACGACCATGTTCAATGTGGTGAGTGGAGCCTTAAAACCCTCTGAAGGAAATATAATTTTCAACGGTGAGAACATAACTCGGCTCACTATGAATAGAGTTGCCAAGAAAGGCCTCACCAGAACCTTTCAAGCTTCGACGGTATGGAAAGAGGAAACCGTTCTCGAAAATGTTCTGTTAGCCTCATATTTGCAAAGAAAGACCAGTGCTCTTTCTTGGTTGTTAAACGGCAGGGGTTTAAAGGCGGAGAATAGGGAAATAAAACAAAAGGCTAATGAAATTCTTGAGTTTATGGGGTTGAAAGATTGGGAAAATGAAGTGGCAGTGAATCTTCCCCATGGAAAATTAAGAGCCTTAGGTATATGCATCGCCATGATGACGGATCCAAAGGTTTTGTTGTTGGATGAACCAGTAACAGGGATGAACCCCGTTGAAAAACAGGAAATCGTGGTGCTTTTGCAGCGGCTCAGAGAAAGCGGATTAACAATAGCTATTATCGAACATGATATGACGACGATCATGAATCTCGTAGATCGTATCGTAGTTCTCGACCATGGAGAAAAAATAGCGGAAGGCTTTCCAGAAGCAATAAGAAATGACAGGGCTGTAATTGAGGCATACCTGGGACCTGGGGGTAATAACTAATTGGAAAAATTGCTCGAACTAAAAAATGTGAAAGTGAAATACGATACTGCGGAAGCGCTCAAGGGTATTTCAATGTATGTAGCTGAAAAAACGGTGACAACGCTTATAGGCGCGAACGGAGCAGGGAAGACTACCACTCTGAGAGCAATATCGGGACTAGTGGATTTGTCAAAAGGGGAAGTGTGGTTTGAAGGGCAAAGACTGGACACCATGGAACCACATGACAGAGTCGCCATGGGTATCGCCCACTGCCCTGAGGGAAGGAGAGTATTCCCTTACATGACAGTCCTGGATAACTTGCGAATCGGGACATATTCGAGAAGGGGTAAAGGGGGTGCAAAGGAAGATCTCGAATTCATATTGAGTATTTTCCCCCGCCTGAGAGAGAGAGTGAGGCAAAGAGCCGGCAGCCTCAGTGGGGGTGAACAACAGATGGTGGCAATTGGTAGAGCCCTGATGCTGGCACCCAAGATCATCCTGTTGGATGAGCCAACAATGGGCCTCTCTCCATTATTGGCTAGAGAAGTCCTTGGCATCATAGGAAAGATCAATCGCGAAAGAGGGGTGTCGACTCTGCTTATTGAACAAAACGCCCAAATGGCTCTGGATCTCGCAGAATTCGGCTATGTTTTAGAAACAGGAATAATAGTTCAGGCAGATAAAGCTGTCAATTTAGCTAAAAGTGAAGAAGTAAAAAAAGCGTATCTGGGAGGTTAAAAAAGCACTTATTGATACAAATGTAAACTAAAATTAATTTTGTTGTAAATGTCAATGATCATTTATTGTGCGTTTTAATATGTGAATGGATGGAAGGCAATTGTTATTAATCAAAATTAATATTTAACAACAAAAAGGAGGGGAAAATGAAAACAGTAGAAGGCAAATTAAAAAGCATTTTTACGTTAATTTTTTGCGCAGCTATTGGAATATGGATAATAGATTTAGGTTTGGTTAAAGCCTCAAATGCACAAGAAATACTCAAAATTGGCGTGAGTGCTTCTTTAAGTGGGCCTGCTGTCGCATGGGGTACGCCGTGCTACCAGACAATCAAAACTCAAGCCCGCTTATACAATGAGGCTGGGGGTGTCAAAATCGGGGATAAGACCTATAAGATCGAATTAGTTGTTGAAGATGACAAATATCAGTCTGAATCAGGTGCCGCCGCAATCAATAAACTCATTTTTAGAGAAAAGGTAGAATATATATTACTTGGAGGTCCAAGCACACTTGTAGCTCTCGCAGGAGGACCGATATGCACAAAAAATGAAGTGTTGTTTATTTCTGACGGAACTTCAGGGCCAGGACTGTCGCCTGAATGGCCATGGTCATTTAGAGCTATTGAAACGGAGTATGAAAGATGTTTTGCTCTGACGACATGGTTGGCGAAAAATAAGCCGGAAATTAAAAAAGTTGCTTACATTTGTCCTGATACTGAAGGTGGACATGCAAGTACAAATGCATTTTTAGAGATTAAGGAAAAATACACAGAATGGGAAACTGTAGCCGGAGAATATTTTAAGGTTGGAAATAAGGACTACTATCCTGTTCTAAGTAAAGTGCTCAGAATGAAGCCGGATATTATCTATACCGGGACTGCCACCGTGGGGGACACCGGATTGCTGGCCAAACAGGCTCGGGAGCTGGGTTTTAACAAGATTATATTACAGCCTCTGATTCAAGATCCAAAATCCATAACAGACATTTCGGGCGTTAAAGCAGCTGAAAATATATATCTTCCTAACCTTACGTATGACATTACACCTGAAATGAAAAAGCTAACAGATGCATATTATGATGAGTGGGGAGAGCGTCATGGACTGAATATGTTTACCTCTGATTTCCTATCCGTCCTTATTCAAGCAATGCAAAAAGCCGGCAGTATTGATAAATATAAAGTTAAAGAGGCACTGGAAACAGGCGTCTTCGAGAGCCTGGTTGGACCTGGTGCCAGATTTTACGGCAAAGAAAGATATGGGATTGCTCATCAGTGGCTGAGGCCGATCGCGGTTTCGAGGATTCATAATGGCGAGACTGAGGTACTGGCCATTCATTCACCGGATGAAATGATTCAGATAATGGGGCTCAAAAACTAAAGATGTAGAAAAATGTTATATCATGGGAGACAGTTTGCATGCCCTATTCGGAAACCGTATCCCTACGTCTAACGGGATAGCTGTAGGATTTGGGGCCATCCGGCGGTTCAGGGATGGCCCCACGGACCTAATAGAAATTGGGCAGCGGAAAATTATTAAACGGCTTAATAAAATAATAATCGTAGTTTTATAGGCGGAGAAAAATATGATTACCAGTGTATATCACGTAGGTTATGGTGTACAAAATGATCTTAAATCTGTTCAATTTTATCAAAAATATTTAAATTTCGGAGATTTAAGAGTACAAATAGAAGATGATTCGTCCGGTGGCTTTGGTGATTTCGTAGGCCGAGGAGAACGATATCGTTGGTCGATGATGACTCATAAGAATGGTAGCGTAGACTTCGAGCCTGTTCAGCTTGTTTCGAGAAAACCGGTATCCATCCCGGCATTCCGATGGGGGGATATTGGAATCAACGAAGTATGCTTCCGCGTGGAAGGGCTCGGCGAGCTGTTCGGATGGCTAAAAAAAGAAGGCGTCAAAATTATTAGCACACCGAAGAGAGTCCGTTTGAATGAAAAGTGGGATAAGGAGTTTTTCTACATAGAAGATCCTGACGGAATAAGAATAAAGCTTGAACAGAATGTTCATGACGCAGAAAAATCGCCAGGGGTAAAGGATTTCGATTACTTATGCGTCGGCGTATCGAGCTTGGATGATTCGGTGAAATTTTACAGAGATTTGTTGGGTTACAAGAGGGTTATCTGGGAGGCTGAAGGCCATCTTGAATGGATGGATGACTGTGCAGGGGAAGAGGTTCACGGGCGGACTATTATGTTGGGAAGTGATTTCGACAAATACCTGTATCAACTTGTAGAGTCAACTGGAGAACAAAGACCTCATATTTTCGAGGGGAAGCGGTGGGGCGACGTCGGTCTTCTTGAGTTGTGCTTTAGAGTGAGCGATCTGGAGGAGATGTGTAAATATCTGTCTAGCAGGAAGGTGAATGTGTTGGTTGAACCTCAGCCAGCGAGCCCTCAGCTTGATTATGCATTTATAGCATATGTCGAAGATCCTGACGGGAACTATATTGAGTTTTCTCAACATATCAAAAAAGGGGACTAAAATATGATCATAGATGTACATGTCCACATTTTTGAGGAGGGGATGTGGCCAAAATCATTTCTGGAAGAGATATATGAAGTGAAGCGGCGAACCCTGACAAAAGAAGAATTCGATCGATATGGGTTCGAGTCTACAGCTGATACCCTGATCAAGGAAATGGATGAAGCCAACATTGACGTCTCAGTTTGTCTGCCTATTGATTTTGCATTTATGTGTGGGCAAGAGCCGGAGATCTCCGTCTGGAAAGCAAACGAGTATGTGGCGGAAGCCCAGGAGCGATTTCCTGGCCGTATCATTGGATTTGTCGGTGTGGATCCTCAAAGGCCTGATGCGATCGATTTGCTGGAGACTGGAATTAAGAAGTGGGGTTTAAAAGGAGTTAAGATCTTTCCGGGTATGTTCTATCCGACGGAAGAAAGAATAGCTCCATTTATCAAGAAGATAGAAGAGTTAAATGTTCCAATACTCATCCACCAAGGTACAGATCCACTCCCATTCACTGTTAAGTACGGGGATCCACGCTATATTGATGAACTTGTATTAAAATACCCAAAACTAAAAATTATCGCGGCACATTGCGCTCGCGGCTGGCACGAATTGCTAGTACAAATGATAGCATTCAGACCAGAGAAGATTTGGACGGATTTATCGGCTTTTCAATACGAGTATACTTACAGCAAATGGCACTTCCTTATGAATATGCGATATCTGCTAGATAGGATTCCGGATGCTATACTTTTCGGCACTGACTGGCCATTTATCAAATCCAGACCATGTCCTTCCCACAAGGAATGGGTCGATATCATACGAAAACTGACACTTCCAGATTCCTTCCTGGAAATGGGCATGAAACAGTTTTCGGAAGAGGAAAAGGAAAAATTTCTTGGCGGAAATGCAGCCGGTCTTCTGGGCATAAAAATTGAAAAATAGGTTGATCTAAGCCTCGGCCATCTAATTTGAGGAAACGCGATATCATAGGTTTTTTAGAACCCTAGAGATCCAGTCAGTGAACCCGTTCAGCGGGGAACAGAAGTCTCTAGAGAAAGCTATGTCGTTTTGCGGAGGCAGTAATGGATTTATCGTACATGATACAGATGAGTTTGAACGCCATAGTCGCGGGACTCCTCTATTCCTTAATCGCTCTGGGGTTCACCTTGATATTCGGTATCGCTAGGGTACTGAATTTCGCCCATGGAGAAATGTACATGGCTGGGGCATTTTTCGCCTACTATTTCATCTCTAAGCTAGGTCTGCCGTATTTTGCGGGGGTAGCCTTCGCATCCATATTAATGGCTTGTCTCGGAGTTGTTTTTGAGCGGGTCCTGTTTCGGCCAATTCGCCAAGCACGGCCTTTTGATATGGGGACGGCAACCGAATTCCCGACTGTTGTCATGACGTTGGCCTTGTCTCTTATCCTGCCGGCTCTTGCAGTCGTAGTATTTGGTACAACTGAAAAAGGTGTTTCTTCAAATATAGAGGGCGTTATTACGTTTGGATCAGTTCTAATTTCCATGGAGCGTTTTATAATTATTGTTATTTCTTTAATTGTTTTTTTGGGGTTATTGTTTTTTATTCGTTTTCATAGACAGGGACGTGCTTTAGATGCTGTGGCTCAGGATAGAGTGGCCGCCCTGTTGCAGGGGATAAATCTTAACCGTGCTGCCGCGCTGTCTTTTGCCATCGGCTTGGGGCTGGCTGGATTAGCCGGAGGGTTGCTGGCTCCCTTATACTACGTGGACCCAACAATGGGACCTTCTTCTTTGTTAAAAACCTTTATCGTCGTTATTCTGGGCGGAATTGGAAGCGTCCCTGGCACACTTTTGGGAGGACTGCTGTTTGGCTTCATTGAGGTCTTCGGCCGTGTCTTCCTGGGTGGCAATTTGCCCATGCTTATCAGTTTTGCTCTTGTCATGGTTCTGTTAATCGTAAAACCTACGGGGCTTCTTGGTCATGATTAGTTTTCGAAACTATGTTTTCCCTTTGATCATTTTCGGCATATTGGTTGCGATTCCTATATGTTCCAATGATCAGTATTATCTCTATATCCTCTCCAGAATCTTCATATGGGCTACAATGGCAACGAGTCTCTTCTTGGCTATCCGAACGGGACTTTTCAACTTGGGGCATGCCGCCTTCATGGGGATGGGTGCTTATACCTCTGCTTTGCTGGTGACCCGTGGCGGAATGTCTTTCTGGCTGTCATTACCTGTGGCCGCAATATTTACAATGGGAGCTGCGTTTTTAATTGGAATGCCAATTCTTCGACTCAAAGGAATGTATTATGTTTTGGTTACATCGATTTTGTGTGAGGTACTTATATTAACAATCGGTACATTCCCGGAGTTTACCGGTGGATATAATGGCATTTATGGAATTCCATCTCCCATCTTATTTGGTATAGACTTCAGCAATAAAGTTGCTCTTTATTATCTTATTCTCATATTTTTTGTTTTGTCAATTTTTATATGCTATCGAATATGGCATTCACAAATCGGAAAAATACTCAAAGGCATTGCTGATGACCCTGTTTTATGTGAAAGCATCGGCATTCCCGTTACTGTTTACAAAATTATGATATTTGCTGTGGCTTCTTGTTTTGCAAGTTTTTCTGGGAGCCTGATTATTTTACTAAATAATACGATAGATCCCATGATGTTTAGTACGGTGGCTTCGGTAAACGCTTTTCTTTACTTGGTTCTAGGTGGTGCTGGATCTATTTTCGGGCCGGTAATAGGCGCTTTTGTTGCTATATTAATAGAAGAAATATTTCGGTTTTTGCTAAATTTAACGCCTATTTTATTTGGAATTATTGTTATCTGCGTAGTTATCTTTTTCCCGGGGGGCCTCATCACACTAAGGCCACTATTAATCTTCAACCGAAATAAAACGAAAAGCCAGAAAAGAAGGCTATAATAATACCAATCGATAGTTTAAATAGTTAAAGGCTTCTTTAAATAGGGGTTCAGCCTTTAATAATATATGTTTGATATCTCTAAAAGGCAGTATCGAAATCGATTATCCACGGCTATTTTGGAAATTAAGTTATATTTTAGCTTACTGCGAAATCAGGCAAAAGTTACGGATTGAAGAAGGAGGAACTTGTGAAAATTGGAAAAGAAAAATTAATAGACTTTTACTGGAAGATGCTAAAAATCCGCCTTTTCGAAGAACGGATAGCGGATTTGTACGCACGAGGGCTCGTGCCAGGGCTTGCTCATCTTTATATTGGACAGGAGGCCGTGGCGGTTGGTGTCTGCGCCGCCCTCCGAGAGGATGACTACATCACAAGCAATCATCGAGGACATGGTCATGTGATTGCCAAGGGAGCGGATGTGAAACCCATGATGGCGGAACTTTTTGGCAAAAAGACCGGTTACTGTAAAGGGAAGGGTGGTTCCATGCATATCGCCGATATAGACATCGGTATTCTCGGCGCTAATGGTATCGCTGGGGGAGGGTTGCCGATCGCGGTAGGCGCCGGACTTTCCTGCAAACTGCGAGGGACAGATCAAGTAAGTGTCTCATTCTTCGGAGATGGCTCATCTAATAACGGAACGTTTCACGAAAGTCTTAACCTGGCGGCAGTCCAGAACCTTCCAGTCATTTTCGTTTGTGAGAATAATCTTTATGGGATATCATTCAGCCAGAAAAAACATCAAAAAATTTCTGATATATCGATTAGGGCAACAAGTTATGGCATTAAAGGGGTAACGTTAGACGGGAATAATGTCTTAGAAGTCTATGATGCAGCATATAAAGCCATAAGAAAAGCTCGCAAAAAAGAAGGGCCAACCCTTTTGGAATGTAAAACTTATCGCTGGCGAGGCCATCATGAAGGTGATCCAAATCAAGGGACACGTTATAGAAGCAAAGAAGAAATAATGAAATGGAAGGAAAAAGATCCAATAGCAAAATTTGTTGATAAACTTATTGGAGACAATATAATTTCCGAAAATGAACTTGAAAATATGAAAGTCATGATTGATAATGAAATCGATCAGGCAGTAAACTTTGCTAATGAAAGTGAATTTCCGGCCGACGGTGAATTATATGAAAATGTTTACGTGATGGAAGGTAAATAAAAATGAAAGAAATTACATATTCTAAAGCTATAAACGAAGCTTTACTCCAGAGCATGGAGAAAGATGAAAGGGTCATTCTCCTTGGAGAAGATATTGGCGTATATGGCGGCATATTCCAAGTGACGGCTGGACTTCTGGATAGATTTGGCCCTGAACGTGTCATGGATATGCCGATTTCCGAATCCGGATTCGTCGGAGCGGCAGTCGGTGCTGCCCTGACTGGTATGCGCCCAGTCGTCGAACTGATGTTTATAGATTTTTGTACTGTGTGTATGGACATGATTGTCAATCAAATGGCAAAAATGCATTACATGTTCGGCGGTCGGGGCCGGGTTCCGATGGTTTTGCGTGTTCCATCTGGTGCAGGGCGAGGGGCTGCAGCCCAGCATTCCCAAAGTCTTCATGCTTTTTTTGCCCATATTCCGGGAATCTATATTGCGTGCCCATCAAACGCCTATGATGCGAAAGGTCTTATGATGGAGGCCATAAGGAATGACAACCCGGTTGTCTTCGCCGAACACAAACTTCTTTACAATGAGAAAGTACCTGTTCCATCGGATCCGTATACTCTCCCATTCGGTCGTGCTGAAATCAAACGAGAGGGAAAAGACATAACGATTGTGGCGACCCAGGCCATGGTCATGCGTTCTCTGAACGCAGCCGAAATTGTTGAGAAAGACGGCATAGAGGTAGAAATCATTGATCCGAGAACGATCAAGCCGCTGGACAGGGAAACCATTTTTGAATCCGTCAGAAAAACAGGGAGGTTGATCGTTGCGGATGAAGGTCACAAGACATGCGGAGTGGCTGCGGAAATTAGCGCAATGATAGTTGAGGATGAAATGTTCTCCCTGAAGGCTCCTGTGAGACGGGTATGCTCGCCGGACACACCTGTGCCCTATTCACCGACTCTGGAGAAAGCTTATGTTCCTGGAACTAAGGATTTGATCCCTGCCATTAAAGAGTTGATGGAATATCGCTAATTTTGAGTTATGAAACCTTATTTATCCTTCAGTCTAAGACATTATATCTATATATAAATTGCTTATTTCCAGATTTTGCTTTGAGATGACTCGGATTGAATAATCAAATCAATATATATGATTATACGATTTAAGTTTTCATGATTTTTAATCTCAAATTTTTGTTGAGTTCTATTCTTTGGGATATGACCTAAATCAAATAGACATTGATGAATAAATCGAACATAAAATAACTTGTTGTATCTGATTTGAAAACTAGAGGTGCCAATAGCACTTGTGCATCGGGCACTAGATAGGAGAAAATTCCGTGGCGATTGAAGTTGTTTTGCCAAATCTTGGAATTTCAGTTGAAAGAGGTAAGATTCTTGAGTGGATGAAGAGTGAAGGCGATACTGTTAGTAAAGGGGAAATTTTGTTTGTTGTAGAAGTGGAGAAGGTGACGACGGAGGTTGAATCCTCCGCCTCCGGCATCCTTGCCAAAATAATTGTTCCTAAAGGAATTGAAGTGCCGATTTTAACCGTAGTTGGCATCATCGTTGAGGTCGGAGAAGAGATACCAGAAGAGTATGACAACATATCCAAACCCATTTCACAGTCCTCAAAGGAATCCAAGGAAGAGCCGGCTTCCACAGCTTTCAAAGAGGAACAAGTTACAGAAAGAACTGAAATACGGATCGTCCCCGCTGCACGAAGGTTGGCCGAAGAAAATGAGATTAGTCTTGAAGGGCTCACAGGAACCGGCCCAAAGGGCGTTATCATCGTTGAAGACATTGAAGAGGCCTTAGCGGCAAAAAGCTCAAAAATCCGGAAAACCAGTCCAGTAGCATGGGCCATGGCCGAAGCCAATCATATCGAGCTCGCAGATGTACGCGGTTCCGGCCCGGGGGGTAGGATTGTTAAAGCCGATATACATAAGATCCTTGAAGAAAAAGAAGTCTTAGAGAAAAAAGAAAAAGAAATGCCTCCCAGGGCTCTAAATGAGGGAACTGCAAAAAAGGAAGCGGCAGAAGTTATCCCAATAAACGGTATTCGCCGGATTATTTTTGAAAATATGTATCATAGTTTGAGTCAAACAGCACAGCTGACATTACATACAGAAGTATCGGGTGAAGCCCTGATTCGGCTTCGTAATGCATATAACAAAAAGGACCAAAAGGTATCTTATAATGCCATTTTTATCAAGATCGTCGCAGTGGCTTTGCGTCGCCATCCAAGAATCAACGCAAGCGTTGATGGAAACGAAATACGTGTATGGAAGCAAGTGAATATTGGACTTGCCATGGAGTCAAATGACGCATTGATTGTTCCCGTTTTGAAGGCCCCAGATCTTAAGGATATTCGACAGATCCAAAAGGAAGCTGCGGAGCTTGTTCGCAAAACTAAAGAAAACAAGCTGTCGCCGGATGACTTGGCTTCCGGGACATTTACGATCACAAACCTCGGCTTTGCTGATATCGACTATTTCACACCGATTCTCCGGCCGCCTGAAAGCGCGATATTGGGAATCGGCCGTATTGTTAAAAAGCCGATTTTCAAAAACGAACTCATTGTCGCGGAAAACAGGATAGGATTAAGTCTCACTTTTGATCATCGTATTATTGATGGCGCACCAGCCGGAAGATTTCTAAAAACGATCAAAGAGCTGATTGAAGAACCAGCGTTAATGATCTAGGAATGGGTACAGCGATGAAAGACAATTGCTTTGATATAGTAGTCATCGGGGGAGGCGCGGGAGGCGTGGCCGCAGCCGTCCGTTCGGCTCAACTTGGCGCCAAGGTAGCCGTTGTTGAAGGCCAAGACTTAGGCGGGCTCTGTATGAACAGGGGATGCATCCCTTTCGGCCAGATGATGGCGGCATCCCGCATTATCGGCAACCTCGTTCTTGGGAAAGATATGGGCATTGAATGCTCAGAGTCGTCGATAGATTTTACTAAGCTCCTCAAAAGGCAGAATGACCTGATAGGCTACATGCGCCAAGGCGTTCAGTCTATACTCATGAAGAATCAAGTAACGGTGATCCCAGGCATGGGTAGACTCTGCGGTCCCGGTAAAGTTGAGGTGAAAGCTGAAAAACTTACGGCGGACAAGATTATTATTGCCGTAGGCAGCCGATGGGTCAAACCGAAATTTCCGGGCAATGATTTGCCCGGCGTGGTAACAAGCGATTATCTGCTAACCGGGGAAAAACTTCCCCAGAAGGTTTTGCTCCAAGGCGGCGGTCCCATGGCTCTAGGGATTGCGCAATCACTACGCAGGTTCGGGGCCGAGGTCTGGCTTATAACGAAAGAAAAGAGCCTCCTTGAGGATGAAAACAGAGCCATTAGGACTCGCCTCACAAAGGTTATGCAGGCGGACGGAATCACCGTCTTGAACCAAGCGAAGATTGTTGCGCTCAAGAGGGATAAAAACTGTCTTGAAGCCTTTCTCTTGGTGAAAGAAAAGGAAGAAACAATTTCTGTCGACCTGACTGTCAGTCTCCGGAGAAAGGCAAACCTCCTGGAGCTGGGCCTTGAGACAGTCGGCCTCGATGAAACTGCTGAATATATCAAGGTAAACGAGAGAATGGAAACCGGGAGTGAGGGGGTTTATGCTATTGGTGATGTGGCTGCTCCCGAGAACAGCCACTATTCCAGCCTCGCATCTTCGGGCGGGATAGTTGCCGCAGAAAATGCCATGGGCATGGATAGCACTGTGGATAGGCGGACTGTTGCGCGGATTGTATTTACTCAACCCCAAATGGCTTGTGTGGGGCTGACGAGCAGACAAGCCAAGAAAGCCGGTTATGATGTGGTTCAGGGATCGGCTCCACTCTCGATGAATCCGTATGGGATGATCATTTCCCAGCAGGAGGGGATCGTGGAGGTCGTGGCTGAAAAAAAGTATGGAGAGATTCTTGGTCTCCATGTTGTCGGGGATGGGGCGTGTGAGATCATAGGTGGAGGTGTCTTTGCTCTGCAGATGGAGGCGACCCTTGAAGAACTGGCAAAAGCATCATTTCCTCACCCGACCCTGAGTGAATCGATGGCGGAGGCGGCGAGGGATGCACTGGGGAGGGCCATATACCTTCCATAAAGATATTTCACTGCAGCCGAGAATTAATGAAAAGAAAATTGTCTTGGATTCGGAATTAAAGAATAGCATTAATACGCAAATCGACTTAGTGAAGGAATTCCACAAAAATTTTTGAGATAAAAATGAATTGACTATTTGTATATAAAACTTTGTTGGTCAATCAATAATGAACCTAGTTAGTAAGTTTCTGTCTCGTATCTCAAATAGTTTGTAACTAACCATGATGATCTAGGCCTAACTGTTTGAAAATATGCCTGGATTACTTATTTATATCGGAAATGTTTGAACTCAATTATATATGGATTGCAAGTAACTTTTGTATGGATAAATATTTTATGGAGATTTTTTAATGTCATTGAGTGAATTGCTGACCAAAGCTGTTGAACTATACGGTGAAAACGAGGCCGTGGTATGTGGTGATGACCGCTTTACTTACAAAGCCTTTGGTGAGCGAATCTGGCGGCTCTGCGACAGTCTATTGGCATTGGGAGTGCGGAAGGGGGACAGGGCGGCGATTTTACACCAAAACACTCATGAGTACCTAGAAACCTACTTTGCCGCTGCCTACTTGGGAGTCGTCCTGGTCTCTCTGAATTATAGGCTTTCACCAAAAGAACTGGCGATGATTCTGGATGATTGTGGAGCTCGTATCTTGATCTCTCAGTCGATCTTTAAACAGACGGTAGAAAAGACGATTCCATTGGTTCCTGGAATCGATACCGTCATTTGGACACGCAGTTCGGATAATGAACTGCCATCTCTCAGATTGAAAAACCTCTCTTATGAAACATTGATCTCAAGTGGAAAAGTTATCCCTCCACCTGATTTGGATATTCGTGATGAAGACGTGGCTCACCTTTACTACACCAGCGGGACGACGGGTCGCCCCAAGGGGGTCATGCTGACCCAAAAAAATGTTAAAGTCCATGCTTTAGGCACTATTGCAGAGCTTCAACTGACTGATAGCGATCACTGGTTTCATGTCGCTCCCTTATTTCATTTGGCCGACGCCTGGGCAACCTTTGCCATCACTTGGGTCGGTGGAAAACACGTCCTAATCCCCCATTTTGAACCTACGAAAGTTCTTAGCGTGATTGATAAGGAGCGAATCACGCTAAGCAATCTAATTCCGACCATGCTTAACATGATGATAAATTCACCTGATCTGGAGCGTTTTGATTATTCCAGTTTGAGAGTGATTCTCAGCGGAGGAGCCCCCATTGCTTCAGAGACCGTTCGGAGAATTATTGATGCCTTCAAGTGCGACTATATTCAGACCTATGGTATGACCGAAACCAGCCCTTATCTAACAATGTCCATTCTGAAAAAACACCTGAAGACACTTCCGTGGGCAGAACAACTTCGATTCAAAGCGAAGACCGGTCGGGAGTTCATCAGTATTCAGTTGAAGGTTGTGGATGACAAAGGGGAGGAAGTCGCCAAGGACGATAAGCAGGTAGGGGAGATCATTGTAAAAGGGGATACCGTCACACCGGGTTATTGGAATCTACCGGAAGAAACAAAGAAGGCCTTTCGAGACGGCTGGCTCTATACTGGAGATCTGGCAGTCATCGATAAGGAGGGTTATGTAAATATCCTGGATCGCAAGAAAGACATGATCATTACAGGTGGAGAAAACGTCTTTTCTACTGAGGTGGAGAATGTTCTTTACAAGCATCCGGATATTCTAGAGGTGGCGGTTATCGGGGTGCCGGATGAACATTGGGGAGAGGCGGTCAAGGCCTGCGTAGTTTTAAAAGAAGGAAGTAAGGTATCCGAGCAGAATATTATTGATTTCTGCAAGGAAGATTTGGCTGGATATAAGGCCCCCAAGATTGTTGAATTTTTGGCTGATTTGCCAAAGACAGGTTCAGGCAAGATCTTCAAGAAAGGTCTGAAAGAAGGTCATTAACCATTACCGTGCTATGCAGACCAAAGGGCTAATTGTCCTTTTCATATTGTTGTTGAGGCAGAAAAAATGGAATAAAAATATTAAATCACTCTTATTCAAATGATTTGACGGAATTTATATGATAGATTTATAATGTGTTTATATTTGGAATTTCAATCTATATTAAGGGAAATCATATGTTCGGCTTTTATAATAGGTTATTAAAAATTGATTTAACCAACCGGTGCTTTTCTGTGGAAGCAGTGGATAACGATGTTTTCGAAAAATATCTGGGTGGAAAGGGGCTTGCCACCTATTTACTGCTTGAGCAAAACCCGATTGGGATCGATCCACTGGATCCGGAAAATCGTTTGATAATTACTGCCGGCCCCTTTTGTCAGAGTCCTTTGTGGGGAGGGAGTCGGTATGGTGTATATACTAAATCGCCTTTGACCGGATTTTATTCCGAATCCTATTCCGGTGGCAAGCTGCCGGAAGCCATCGATTCCACGGGTTTCGATGCCATTATCATTAATGGGAAATCCGAAAAGCCTGCGGTGATATCAATCCATCCCGACGGCGTCGAGTTTTTCGATGCCGCTGACTTATGGGGGATGGACACGTTCACTGCCGAACAGGAAGCCAAAAACCGGTTTTCTATTAAGAATGGCGGATTCCGAAGGCAGGGAGCATTAGTCATTGGGCCGGCTGGAGAGAAAAAAGTTCGCTTTTCAATCATCGCCAACGATAAATCGCGGTGTGCCGGAAGAACTGGGGCGGGCACGGTAATGGGGGCGAAGAATGTCAAGGCTATCGTGTTTCAAGGTAATCGAAGACGAAAGCTTTTCAATCCGGAAGCGGTTATCGAATATGCCAAGGTTTTTTCGAAAAGACATAAGCGTGACCCCGTTGTGGAAGCCTATCGTGGGATGGGCACAACTATGATGGTGGCTCTAATGAACACGGTCGGAGCCTTCCCTGCAAAGTATTGGCGCCAAGGGACCTGTGATCATTGGGAGAGAATCAGCGGTGAGACCTACCACAAGGAGCATGATGTCAAACCGCAGGCCTGTGCGAAATGCTTCATGGCCTGCGGCCGGATGGCTAAGATCGCTACTGGGCGGCATAAGGGACTTCAGATCGAGGGGCCGGAGTACGAGACCATATACGCCTTTGGAGGGCTCTGTATGGTTGAGGATATAGCTGAAATCGCCTATCTCAATGATCTGTGTGATCGCCTTGGCATTGATACGATAACAGCTGGAAACCTATGCGCTCTGACAATAGAAGCCTCTATGAGGGGTAGCATCAATTATGATATTCAATATGGTGATGCAGTAAAGATTGCAGGTTTGATAAAAAAAATTGCGAGGCGAGAGGGTATTGGGGATGTCCTCGCAGACGGTATTTTATCTGCTTCTCGCCTGTGGGGCGTCGAGGATCTAGCCATCCATGTGAAAGGATTAGAACCCGCCGGCTACGATCCGCGTGTCCTTAAAGGAATGGGTTTGACATTTGCTACCGCACCTAGAGGTGCCTGCCACTTACGTACAACGTTTTATAAGCCAGAAATCGCGGGTCTGATTCCACCTGAGAGAATTATAGGGAAGGCCGAGCTGCTCATAGACTATGAAGACCGACTCAACATATTCGATACACTTATATTGTGTCGATTCTACAGGGATTTATATAGCTGGGGGGAACTGGAAAAGCTGATTTATCTAGTAACCGGCCTGCCCTCTGATGAGGCACAGCTCCGAAAAAAGGCGGCAACAATTGCCACCATGACCAGGCAATTCAATATACGTGAAGGACTTAAACCCGAAGACGATCGTTTACCCAAAAGGATACATGATGAACCGTTGCCGTCGGGGCATGCCATCTCCGCCGAGGAAATGGAGTATTTGTTAAAAGACTATTACCGACAAAGGGGCTGGGATGAAAATGGCATTCCGGTTTCAGCTCCGAAGATCCAAAAGTCGATGTTGGGAGATTGATACCGGGGCTCAGTCCAGTCTTTGCATGATATATATGGGTATTAGTAAGCAGTAAGCGCGATTTAATGTGCAAAAATATCCGTTTTCAGTAACCGATCCTGATTATAAAACGATCTCAGCTTTAGCGACCAATTTCATTTTGCCTTTTTAGTCGAAGTATTTTGATCAAAGTTAGAAAGAAAATTGTATGCATCGTAAAAATACGTCTTTTAAAAATTATCTTGATATTATAAGGCTCGGGAATATCGACTATGATAGAGCCTATAAGTTGCAAAAAGATATCCATCAAAAAAGGCTAAATGGAGAAGCATTAGATACATTGATTTTATTAGAACATCCGCCTACTATTACTATAGGAAAGTCAGGAAATTTGAATAATATTCTTATTTCAGACTCGGAATTAGAACAAAAAAAGATAGCAATTCACTTTAGTAACAGGGGTGGTGACGTAACCTATCACGGGCCAGGCCAGCTTGTTGCCTATCCCATCATCGAATTGTACAATAAAGATATTCACTGGTTTGTTCGCACACTTTTGGAAGTGGTCTCTGAGATATTATCTGCTCATGGGCTTAAGTCGGAATTTAAGGAAGGTCAACCGGGTATATGGGTTAACCGAAAAAAGATCGCAAGCATTGGAATTGCAATAAGAAGGTGGATTGCTTACCATGGTATAGCCCTGAATGTTAATAATGATCTTACGCCATTTCAATGGATTAATCCATGTGGTCATCCAGAAGAGGAGATGACTTCCATGGCCAAGGAGTTGGGTTCAATTTCAGATCTCGGTACGATTCAGAACGAGTTCGAAAACATTTTTAAAAAACGTTTTGGTTTTGAGACTCTACCCCGAACCAGGCATCCCAGTTGGCTGAGATTGCGCATCGGTTATAGCAAGAATGCTGAACGGATCGGGACAATTTTGAATGAGCTCAATTTGAATACGGTGTGCCAGAGCGCCTGCTGCCCTAACATTGCGGAGTGTTTTAAGAGAGGTACAGCCACATTTATGATCCTGGGCAATCATTGTACCCGAGCATGCCGGTTTTGTGCGGTAGCAAAAGGTCCCCCGGAGCCAGTGGATGAATCGGAACCCGAAAGGGTGGCTATGGCCATCAAGCTTATGGGGCTATCTTATGCCATCATCACGTCCGTGACACGTGATGATCTGCCTGACGGTGGATCCAAGCAGTTTGTTGATACAATCAATGCAATTCGTCAATCCTCTCCAGAAACAGGAATAGAGATATTGATCCCGGATTTTTTGGGTTCCACAGATGCATTGTACCAAGTCTGTAAAGCTAGACCCGATATATTGAACCATAACCTGGAAACGGTTCCCCGGCTCTATCCATCGGTACGGCCTCAAGCTGAGTTCCATAGATCTCTCGACGTGCTGAAGTATGCTGCCGGTCAAGGGATCAAAGTGAAATCCGGATTGATGCTGGGTCTTGGAGAAACAGAAACGGAAATTTATGATAGCCTGGTTGAATTGCATAAGACAGGGTGTGATATTCTAACGTTAGGTCAATATTTGTCACCATCAAAAAATCACTTAACTGTTAAAAAATATATTAAACCCGAAGAATTCGATTCATGGAAATCCATTGCCCATCAGATTGGATTCAAACAAGTCGCATCGGCTCCATTGGTGAGAAGTTCATATAAAGCTGATGAATTATTTAAAAGATATAATAGTGTTGGCTCGAAGTCTATAAATTCTATGAAATAATAGATGACTTATTGCCGAGATCATCGATTCCATTTCTTTCATCATTCATATGACCCCCATAAAATCAATTCATTGCCAGCGGGCAATTAACCCCCGGGCGATCAGGCTGGCCAAGTGGCACTGATATACCGCATGGATTGATGGATATTGAGGGATTGCGGCTCAAATCAAAAGGGCTCACCATACGTGGCCCCGAAGATCGTATCGGACAGCCACTTCTTGAAGCTGGGATTGTCGCTGAATTGTTTGAACAGCTCCGTATGGTCCGCCAGCATGCCGATGACCACTTTTTGCAGTGCCCGGTCATGCTCCAGCCGGGCCGCTGCCTTGTCGCTGTTTTTGATCGCGTTCTGGTATGCCTTATCCGCGGCGACCTTGCCCGGGATCTCCTCGGCGATCACCTGGCGGATCCGGTCGGCATCCTTCCAGTCGATGTTGCCGAACTGGTCGTTGAATGCCTTGATGATGTTGCTCAGGCGATCCAATTCGGGTTCGGCCGCAGGCCTGTTGCCGCTGACGGAGGGGAACGGATAGATCTCTCCGTCCTGGTCGGGAAACGCCAGCTTGAGCGTCTCCCTGACCTCGTTGCGGTAGCTGTCCATGTCGATCGCTTCGAGGATCCCCTTGGAGAGGTCCTCTTCTTTGGGGGCCGGCAGCTTGGGGATCAGGAAATTCAGAAAGATGGAGAGCTTCTCCCACTCGGCCCGGGTATAGGGCAGGATCGACGCCAGGAACTGGTAGGTGCGGACAAAGGCCTTGGCCTTGCCCTTGAAATCGACCTGGCCGTCTTCGTCCAGGTCGCTGTTGTAGACCGCCACACAGGCGTCGAGAATGGGGTCCAGCGTATCGCGTTCCGCCCCACCCAGGAAAAGCGCCACCAGTTGATCCACCTGGAGCCACGCATAGACCTGGTGCCCGTCCAGCGCGTCTTTCAGGTCGTGCAGCTTGTTCGGGTCGGTCTCTTCGCTGAGTATGGTTGTTCGATAGTAATCCGAGAAGGCCATGGTGATCGTGTCGGCGTCGTTCATGAAGTCGAGCACGAAGGTATCGGTCTTCTGGGGATGGGCCCGGTTCAGGCGCGATAGAGTCTGCACCGCCTTGATGCCGGTCAGAATCTTGTCCACATACATGGTGTGCAGCAACGGTTCGTCGTAGCCGGTCTGGAATTTCTCCGCCACTACCAGGAACCGATACGGGTCCTGCTGGAACGATTTTTCGATCTGAGCGCTCGGAAACCCATTCAGGGCCGCTTCGTTCACCTTCCGTCCGCCGTCCGAATGCTCGCCGGAGAACGCCACAATGGCCCTGTACGGGCTCTTCCGTTCCTTCAGATACGCCTCGATGGCATGGTAATACCGAATGGCCCGCGCGATCCCGCTGCAGATCACCATGGCCCGAGCCCTGCCGCCGATCTTGCGTCTGGCGATTACCTGCTCATGGAAGTGATCCACCATGATTTCCGCCTTCTGCCGGATCGCGTGGTCATGGGACTCCACATACCGTCTCAGCTTCTTTTTGGCCTTCTTGATGTCGAACTCCGGGTCGTCTTCCACGGTCTTCATCAAGCGGTAGTAGGTCTCCACCGGTGTGTAGTGGGCCAGCACATCCAGAATGAACCCCTCCTGGATCGCCTGTTTCATCGTGTAGCTGTGGAACGGACGGTGTTTGACCCTGTCTCCTCCGGGCACGGGCTCACCGAACAGCTCCAGGGTCTTGTTTTTCGGCGTGGCCGTGAAGGCGAAATAGCCGGCATTGGGCAGCATCTTCCGCGCTTCCATGATCCGGTTGATGGTGTCCTCGTAGGTTTCCTCCTCTTCTTCTCCGCCATGCTCCGCCAGGGCGATGTTCATCTTGGCCGACGTGCGGCCGCCCTGGCTCGAATGGGCCTCATCGATGATGATGGCAAAGGTCCGCCCCCGGTGCTCGTCGCCGATCTCGTCCAGGATGAACGGAAACTTCTGAACGGTTGAGATGATGATCTTTTTCCCGTCCTTGAGAAAACGCCTCAGGTCGCCGCTCTGCTCGGCATGGCCCACCGTGGCCGTGACCTGGGCGAACTGCTTGATGGTGTCCTTGATCTGCCTGTCCAGGACGCGCCGGTCGGTGACCACCACCACCGAGTCGAAGATCGTAGGAGAATCCGCCTGAGGTTCCCCGGATCTCTTCAGGCCGATGAGCTGATGGGCAAGCCAGGCAATGGAGTTGCTCTTGCCGCTGCCGGCGGAATGCTGAATCAGGTACCGTTTGCCGGCCCCATGGGCCTTTGCGTCCGCCAGCAGCTTGCGCACCACGTCGAGCTGGTGATAGCGCGGAAAGATCTGTTTCTGCTTCTTCCGGCCCTTGTCGTCCTTTTCCTCCACGACCTGGGCGTAATTCTCGATGATGTCCGTGAGCCCGTGCCTGGTGAGAATCCGCTTCCACAGATAGTCGGTCTTGAGGCCGCTCTCGTTGGGCGGATTTCCGGCCCCGTCGTTAACGCCCCGGTTGAAGGGGAGGAACCATGAGTCCTTGGCCTTGAGGTGCGTGCACATGCGCACTTCCTGGTCGTCCACCGCAAAGTGCACCATGCACCGGCCGAACTGAAACAGCAGCTCCTTGGGGTTGCGGTCGCGCTTGTACTGCTGAACCGCATCCTCGACCGTCTGCTTGGTCAGCCGGTTCTTCAACTCGAAGGTCGCCACGGGCAACCCGTTGATGAACAAGGCCAGGTCCAGGGCGAGCCGCGTCTCGTCCTTGCTGTAGCGCAGTTGCCGGGTGATGCTGAAGATGTTGGCCGCGAACCGCTTCTCCGCCTTGGTATTCCCGGGCGACGGCGCGCCATAGAACAGGTTCGCACTCACCGGGCCATGCTTGACCCCGTTTCGAAGCACGTCGATCACGCCGCGCTTGGCGATCTCTCCCTGAAGCCGGTGAAGGAACTGCAACCGGGTCGGGCCGTCCTCTCCCAGGCGGAGCAGCCCGGCCGTGTCCGGTTGGGTGGCCGTCACAAACGCCCGAAGCTGTGCCAGGTCCACGGCATGGTCCCGGTCATAGTCCGGGCTGTCACCCTGAACGTATCCCGCATCGCTCATGAGGGATTCGACGATCAGGGTCTCCAGACCTTTTTCGGTGGTGTCCGTCGAACTCATGCGTGCCCGTAATGCTCTGTCTCGTTCACCCAGCCCTGCCTTTTCAGCACATCCGCTGCAAGGGCGATCTGACGGGGGGTGAACTGTTGCTTGCGATCGTTCCAGGCATACGTTCGCTTCTCTACATCGCTTATGGAACGCGCGCCTTCCTTGTCGATGACCCAATGCACCGTGGACAAGAGTTCCAGGCCGAAGGGGGACTCGAACCCCTCCACCAGTTCCGCCACCTTGCTGAATCGACTCCGTGTCTGCTCGTTGCGATCAAGGAAGGCGACCGCCTCCTCCACTGCTCCGGGCACCAGCTCCAGCCGCTTGTCAGGGGAATCGCCGCCATCGGCATAACCGGAAACAAGATGCCCCTCGATGGCGTTCAGGACATGCCGAAGGTTCTCGGCATAGGGACCGTATGGCCCCTTCTGGAATGTGAGCCGCAGGGGTTCACCGGCCTCCTGCATGAAATACATCAGCTTGTGGACTTCCAGCAGGGACACGAACGGGTCGAGCAGGCCGCGGAGGTACCGGTGCATCAGCTCCACCAGGGCAGCCCGGCCCGCTGTCATGGTGGGGACCTCCCGGATATGCGCCATGTTTTTCGCGGCCGGCGGCCCGCCGGGCTCATAGATCACCACCCGCACATCGGTGAGCGGCTGTAGCCCCCTTTCGATCCGCGGCTTCACGTCTCCCCAATCCAACCCACCCAGGCCGCTGCCCAGAGGTGGAATGGCAATGGAGCGGATGTGATACCGTTGAATCACATCCGCCAGGTCCTCAAGCCCGGTCTCAATGTCCTCCATCCGGCTCTTGCCGCGCCAGTGGCGCTTGGTGGGAAAATTGATGATGTAACGGGGCGGGATCAGTTGTCCGGTTTCATGGACGAACATGCGGCCCGGCCGGACTTTCCCCTGCTTGCATGCGGCTGCATAGGCCTTGAAGTTGTCCGGAAAGGCCTTCTTGAACTGGAGCGCAATGCCGCGTCCCATGACGCCGACGCAGTTGACGGTATTGACAAGGGCCTCGGCGGTATCCTCCAGAATATTCCCAACTCTGTACTCAATCATTCGGCCGCCTCCTTGTCAGTAGTACCAGTCCGTTATGACTTCGATTTCAGGTCGATGTGCACTTTCGGCCAGCGCATGGACCACTCTCCGATATATGGCCGGTGACATGACCCCGATCCGCTCCACCAACGACCATGGGAAACGATGTTCCATCAAAAACTCCGCCTGCTTGCCTTCCTTCATTGAAGAAGATATTCCTCTACCGCTCCATTGACTGCTCTGGACGGCATCCCAGTTCACCTCACTGAGCTGTGACAAATCGCTACGATCTTCGAAGTAACGAGCGCCGGCATTCGACAGTGTAAAGGCCCAGCATTTTCCCTGCTGAACCGCCCAGTCCACGGATGCATGGAGGTCCGCCTCCAAGTGCACGACCGGTTCTTGTCCGCCCGTGTAATCCAACTCGGGATGATTCCCCTGATAAATCAGATACAGCATAACAGAGCGCGGGCAGAAATAGAACGGCACACAATCCCCCACATGCAGGTGCGGATGGATGGTCAAGGCAAGCTCCAGACGCCTCCGCTTGATGTTGCTCATTCCTATGGTGGTGCCCGGAGGTGAACGTCGGAGGATTTTCGCATCGCACCAGAGACATCCATCGGCAATGATCGACGGCAGCCGGTCCACATGCACAATGTGGTAGATCTTGGGTTGCGCCGGGGCGGTCATTCAAAGGCCTCCTCGTCGAGTGCGAGTTCCTCGTCCCGAAGCCGTTCTTCGTCATCAATCCCCTCATCCAGGTCCTCGGTTTCGAGAAACTCATCGACTATGTCCTGGCCGAGGTGATGTACATCCAGTTTGCCTGTGACCACGTCGGAGATCAGGCGGGTGCGATATTCGCGGATGAGGTCGATTTGTTGTTGAGTTCGGGAGACAGCAGCCTCGGAGGCAGACAGCAGCCAGTCAATTTTCTCTACGATACGGTCCTGCTCATCTCTAGGCGGAAGTATAATGGGGTAGTTCTTCACATCGTCGAGTGAAAGTCCGTCTTTTGTGCCACCGTAAAGGCTTAACCGACCGTGCGTTTGGCCGATATCGGACAGCAATACATATCCAAGCCATCTTGGATTATGTCGATTGCCACAAGGCGAACACCTTGCAACGTGCTGACTGACGTATGCCTCCTCAAAACCTGGAGGCACAACAGCAATTGAGCCTATATATGCAGTGATTGAGATCAGTAGGTCGCCTGATGAAATTCGTGTACGTTGTACCTCCGATGTGTTCGGTACGTTGAGGCGTACAACATCATCAAACCGCAGGTCAAGGGATACGCGGCGCAGGTTGGCTATTCGAATGAACAGGGGTCCACTATTAGCCGCATAGGAAGACCAGCCACGCGAGCCCGACGTTACTGCATTCACGACGTTCCGAAGTCTGCAAACCGCCCAATGCTCCGGGATAGCCCCCAGCCATTCGATGCCCGAAGCTTTGAGCCGCACGTTAGGATCAATCCCCCGGGTCACGGCCCGGTTGATGATGGCCTGCTTCTGTTCGTTGAACACCTCAATCAGCCGTCTCCGATTGCGGATGAAGCGGTTGACCTTCTGCTCCATTTCCCTCAAGTAGACCCCAATCGCCTTTTGCTCAGCTAACGGAGGCAACGGCAACAAACCGGCCTTAATGTCAGGACCGGAGACGCCGTATCGGGTAACCCCATTCGCGGCCGTACGGAACTGCAAGGCGACACGCTCCGACCGGCAAGCCCACATCAGATATTCCCCGTACAACTCCTCCCCTGGCCTGATATGGGCCAGGTGATATCCGCAAAGCACACCGGGCATGTCCTCTGTGACCAAGGCCGGGACCGCAATGTCCTTCCAGTCCTCCGAATCCTTTGTGATAAGCACATCACCACGTTGTAACTCGAACTTTTCAATTTCACGGGGTAGAGCTGTTGCCTTCATGAAACGAATGTCAGGCCTGATGTAACGATGGTGGTAAACGTCCGTGTAGTTGCAGAGTCGTATTGGGTCCTCTCCCTCAAGGGAATGCTTATCAACGTTGCTCAGTTGGACCTTGGCAACTCTTCGTAGCGTTGCCAGTCTCCAATGCTTCGGCACCTTACCAAGCCACGGCAACCCGGATTCCTTGTATTCGCGATAGGGCTGAAGGCCGCTCGTCATTCCGTTTTGCCCTTCCGGCTGTTGCTCCTGTTCCCGCCTTGCATCGACGTGGATCGCCCGTCTTGGACCCCATGGTCGCCAAGGTGGCTCAGATCACGATGTGCTGTTCGTATCGAACTGCCTGCGGGCCACTGACCGAGGAGTCGATTCCCCTCGACACCGCGGCGGATGGCCTTCCATTCCTCAGCCCGTTCCTTTTGTACGCTGCCGACCAAGATCCGCTCTCTCATGAGCCCCCTTCGCCCCTGGTGGCGGGCGAAACGATCTCGTCCAGCAGGCCCTCGGCCTCGGCCTGCAGGGCTTCCAGGTCGGCCCGAATCTCGTCCAGGGACCGCAGCGGCGTGGGCTTATAAAAGTGCCGGGTGAACGAAATCTCATATCCGATCTGGGTCTTGGTCTCATCGATCCACGCGTCGGGGACGTGGGGCAGCACCTCGCGCCGGAAAAAGGCCTCGATCCCGCCCTCCTCGAGCAGCGGCACCTGCTCGGTGTCGCGAAGGGTCGAGTCCGGTTCGTATTCAATGATCAGCCTCGGATCGCCGGCAGGGTTGGCGTAGCGGCCCCGCAGGGGATCTGCTTGGGCCTTGCCCGGCTTGTGGACCTTCCTCAGAACCGGCTCGGACCGCTCATCCCGCTCGGCCAGCGATGTCTTGAGCAGCCCCTGGCGCTTTGCGGTCAGCTTCACGCCTTGTTTCTTGGCATCCTCTTCAACGGCATTCATGAAAAGGTTGAAGTCAAGGTGTGGCCCGGGCCCCAGCTTCCCGGCCACGCGGTCAACCACCTTGGCCAGAGGCCTTTCCTTGGCATCATGACAAGCCGCGCGGAACCTGGCCCTCCGTGAATCGGAAAGATCCACGCTCAGCCGCAACGGCCGCTCGACCGTGATCTTCCAGTATCCAAAGGCGGCGTTCGGAAAGACCTTCGACTGCTCGGATTCCTCAAAGGCAAGGAACATATCCGTGATCTGCCGGATCTGCGCGTCGGAAAACTCGCAGTTTTTCTTGCCCAGGTTCTTGCGCAGCGAGGTGTAGATGCCCGTGGCGTCGATGAGTTGCACCTTGCCCTTGCGATGCTCGGGCTTGCGGTTGGTGAGCACCCAGATGTAGGTGGCAATACCGGTGTTGTAAAACATGTTGAGCGGCAGGGCGATGATCGCCTCGCACCAGTCGTTTTCGAGGATCCATCGGCGGATGTTGGACTCGCCCTGGCCGGCATCGCCGGTGAAGAGGGATGATCCGTTGTGCACTTCAGTGATCCGGCTGCCCAGCGGCGTGTGGTGGTTCATCTTCGACAGCTTGTTGACCAGGAACATGAGCTGTCCGTCGCTGGAGCGTGTGATGAGTGAGAGCTCCTCACCCTGGTGCTGAACCGTAAAGCGCGGATCGGAGAGGTCCTTTTTGCCTCCCATGCGTTCAAGATCCGTCTTCCAGCTCTTGCCGTACGGCGGATTGGAGAGCATAAAATCGAATTCCATGGAAGGAAAGGCATCGGACGAGAGGGTCGAGCCGTACTTCATGTTGCCGGCGGCCTGGCCTTCCCCCTTGATCAACAGGTCGGCCTTGCTGATGGCATAGGTCTCCGGCTGGACCTCCTGCCCGAACAGGTGAATCGACACCTCCTTGCCGTGTTCGCCTGCGAGCTGGGCAAGGGTTTCCTCGGCGACCGTGAGCATGCCTCCGGTGCCGCACGCCCCGTCATACACGCGGTAGGTAGCGTCCTTGATCTCCCCGGCAATGGGAAAAAAGATCAGGTTGGCCATGAGCCGCACCACATCCCGGGGCGTGAAGTGCTCTCCGGCCTCTTCGTTGTTTTCTTCGTTGAAACGCCGGATCAGCTCTTCGAAGATCGTGCCCATGGCGTGATTGTCCAGCCCGGGGAAGCGCACGTTGCCGCCCTGGTCGAACACCGGGTCAGGGCCGAGATGGATGTCGTTGGACGTGAACTTTTCAATGAGACTGCCGAGGATGTCGGCCTCGACCAGGGTGGGGATCTGGTTGCGCAACTTGAACTTGTCCAGGATCTCCTGGACGTTCGGCGAAAACCCGTCGAGATACGCCTCGAAGTCGGCCTTCAATTGCTGCTGCCTGGCCCGGGCGCGCAGGTCCCGAAGGGTAAACGGCGATATATTATAGAAGGCGTTTCCAGCCGCCTGGCAAAGCGCGGCCTGCTTGTTCGCGACCCCCGCATCGTCAAGCTGCTTGCTGAGCCTGAGAACGGACTGCTTGCATGGCTCAAGCACCGCATCGAGCCGCCGTATCACGGTCATCGGAAGAATGACGTCCCGGTATTTCCCCCTCACATACACATCGCGCAGCACATCGTCGGCAATGCTCCAGATGAATCCCGCGATCCAATTCAGGTCTCCGTTCGGCATGGGACTCCTTCATTTCAGTAGATATCAAGGTCTGCGTTCAGGGGCAGGAGGCGCTTTTTTTATCCGCTGGATGCATTCGTTAGGCCGGTGTTCTATACCGCCTCATTCAAATTTCCTTGCCATTTGCGAGAGGGTGTAGATTTGCTGTGTCGGAGAAAGTGCCCGTGCTTTTCTCCCTTTTCTTACGAAGCGAAAGACGCCAGTAATGGGATTGAAGCTTGACAGGCCGATATGCCAGCGCATCATGGTCTCACGGAAGCGTTCATAGTTTCTTTCTTGACCGGGTGGGACAACGATGATGGCTCTTTCTGAATAGGCTCGGCTTTGCTGGGCCTGGAAGACGGCTTTCTTGGGATTGTTCAACTTGAGTTCGAACGTCCAGATTTCCGGCTTTTCGTGATTCATCTCGGCCGTGAGCCGATAAGCACCGCTTTCCAGTTGCTCAATGTATCCACTTTCGATCATCAGCCTCAAAGATTTTCGGATCGACTCCCGGCCAAACTCCAAGTTGCTGACAAGATAATCAAATGTGCGCGGAGCCTTAGGTTTGAGGTTTTGCAGTATCGCAGGACCGACAAAACCGGGAACATTTATGCTATTTTGATGGTACGAAGGGGACACGTAACGTAGGGCTATGAAATCGGGCCGCCCTTGGCGGCATGAAATCTCACGATAGATTGCACCGAAACAGCCGACACCGGGAAGACCGTTCTCTGATAGAAGTAAACGTTGGAAAGCTTGCGCCATTTCTTCTTCGGAATAGCCGAACGATGAACTGGATATGCGTTTGGATTCGCTCATTATAGACCTACCAATGCACGGAATTCCTGGAGGGAATCCTGCCACTCGCGAATATGATCTGGCCCGGTCATCGGACTGAAAGAAACATTCTGTCTGCCAAGCTGAGCATATAGTGTCAGCGCATTCTGCATGAGTCGTTCGGCCTCTTGAATCCGCGCGATTTGTGTGGGAAGTCCTGATAAACGTTGAGATATGGCATTCAGGCTATACCAATGGGCAAGACAAGATATTTCATCAGTCCAGTTTGGTTCGCCAGAAGCTGGCCCATTCAGAAGAATGGCATCATGATTGGAGCCGCTCAAAACACGGGACAGAAGATTCGCCAAGTGGATGTCCTGCAATTCTGGGTTGATAAGAGAGCACGACAACAAGGGCACGGATGAATAGCGCTTTAGGGGTCGCCTCCCGCCGGATGAAGGTTGAAAGCGTGCAAGCGAAAACTGACGGAGATTTTGATACCAGCCCGTTGCCGTGTGCGTTACGCCTGCAGCCTCCAAAAGGAAACTGTGCCAATCGCTGTATCCCACGATGACGTCGTATTCGTTGATCGTCGTCAGCACATGGCAAAAGTACATGAAGCGACCGAAAGGCGCGGATTCCATGGCGTTCTGAACAGATGCCGAATTTCGACGGATAATGATATAGAAGCCTTGCGCATCAATTTCCGTAAGAGCATCGAGGAATTCTTCAACGGCGTCCATCGTTTGGAATGCGGTTTCGGAAATAACGAGGGAAATGAGCAAGGGTTGAGGTGAGTTGAGACTTGAATGATAATCCATTGACTCGACGGCCATATTCAACGCGATCTGGCTCCAGGAATCGCGAAAAGCATCGAAAAAGATCGTCGGGGAGATCAAATACGCGACATTACTACCAAATATCCGGTGCTGGTAATCAAGGCATTCTCGAACATAGCTTTGAATACGCGTTCCAGAGAAGTGCGTTCTCCCCAACCCGTTGTTATTGTTATAATAATTGAATTCGCTAAGATGTCCATCGCGAGGACTATTCAGAGTGGCGGCATAGAATTGAGGATCAAACATGATTGAAGCATTCGGATGGCTAACACCCAACTCGTGTATCGTCTGTTCGAGACGGTCCTTTCTTTCGTCGCGCGGGCTCATAATAGCGCCATGAACAATGCCATCGCACAAGCCCCGTTCGATTTTGCCCCCTCGCCCATATCCGCATTGGGCCAATATGCTCATTACACACCCCCTTCTCATTCGGTTTCGACTTCGCGAAGCGCTCTTTGTAGCAACTCGACGCTGCGGTATCGCAAGGCTGGTCGTTTAGCCAAAAGCCGTATAATTATATCGTTGAGTTTCTCAGAAAGCTCGGGACGCAGTTCTTTCGGCGAACGAGGCATGGCGTTCGCAATGTTCCCGAAAACCTCCCATGTGGTTGTTGCGCCTTCGATGAAAGGATGTTTCCCGGTCGCCATTTCATACATGACGATTCCGAGAGAGAACAGATCCGAGCGGAAGTTCATGATCGTTCTTCGATTATTAAAGTCCATTTGTTCAGGGGAAAAGTATAAAGGCGTCCCAACCGGACAGACGGAGAGCGATTCATCCTGTAAATCAAAAACAAGACCCATATCTAAGAGAACAAAGTCACCATTATCTCTTCGTCGCATGATGTTTCCTGGTTTAATATCTCGATGTATTTTAGAGAATTGCCAAATTGCCTTAATCGCTTCTGAAATGTGAAAAGCGAGACGGACCAGTTCGAAAACAGAAAAGACGCCATTGGATTGAAGATATGAGCACAGATTCTCTCCTTCCACAAATTCTTCGCTGAAGTAAATGATTGGATCGCCCTGAATGTCCGTCGTGTTCAGCCCGATTGGTCCCATACCGACCAAGTGGGGCGTGGAACATTGCTGCATGGTTTCAACCTCGCGTTGCGCTCGCGAAGTCACGTCGTCCAGAAATTCGCTGTTCTGCATGCCTATTTGAGATGGATTCGGGGCCATGAATTTGAGCGCATACTTCCGACCATCAATAATTCCTGAAAACACAATCTTCTGGCCGCCACGATCCACTTCTTGAATATCGGCTGCCGAGGGAATTACGGCCTTAACCTGTTCGATAGTCAATTGAGGAATTGTCATTAACGTTACCTCCTCCTGATTTTGACGCAGTATTGTCTTCTTGCTTCATACGCGCTTGTGTAAATCTTCCATAACGAGTCGCCAGTCCCGGCCTAACGATTTGGGTAGCCAGCGCCGCCCTCCATAATGCGATTTAAAATGCCGATGTTTCTCGGCGTCTGGTTCACCCATTTGTTATGGCCTCAAATATTGTAATGCCGGTAATTCCTTAGATGTTATGATGTAATCGTCTTTGTCTAAATCATAAGATTCACAAGCATCATCATCCAGATTAGAAATAATATGATTATGATAATTGGCCATCCAAACAAATTTTCTTAATATTGCATTGAGTTGAGAATGCTTTTGAGCCCCTGCAAGAATTACCTCCCGGTGCCTTCTAAGGAAAATCGGATACATTTCATGTTCATCCAATTCACCTTCCAGCGCGGCAACATAATCGATGAACCACATACCATCATCACCCTGCCGGAGCAGCCTTCCCATAATTTCGAGTTCATCCTCAACGCTATGCCATTTTGCCTTAAGAAGCTTATCGGTTTTGTGTTCCTGTATTAAGCGAGGGTCGATGATAATCCGAGGGTACAATGCATATTTACTCTCTAGTTCATATGCTTGAATCAGCCCTGGACCAAAAACACGACCTCCTGAAATATAAATATCGCCTATTGATACTCCACCTCTAATAATGATATTAAAATCTATTAAATCACCTTGTGCATGAACAAGACTTAGTAATTCTTGAAATAGTAACCCAATTGGGTGTTTTTTATTTCGTTCTGTTTCAATATTCCTTATTCGCACAACAGAGTCTGAAAAGGATATAACCTCTGGGTTGTCATCTTTTTCGACCTCCTCGCCTAAGATTAAAGGTGAGGTCGATTTTTCAACCGCATCAAGAACCATGTTAACGTGATAGGCATCAGAATTTTTTACAAAGTCACCAAATCCAAGGATATCAATGAAAGTGACTATTGCCTTTTGGTACATTTTTCTACGCCATAACTAGTAATTATATGGTTTCCGGATAACTCCAACAAATCGATATCTGAAACGGCCAAGGGTTGGTATAGCGGGGCTCCCTAGCTCGATAACTCCACCGTATGCGGGTTATACAGAAACGCGTTACTCCCGTCCCGGACGATCGATATCCGTCGTCTTCCCCATGGAGTATGCGACGTCCCGTCATCCCGAAGGGCTGCCTGAGCGGGTCCAACCCCTCTTGGGCGAGTAGGGGGGCGTCCATGCGAATTTCGGGCGCACTCTCAATCATCGGGTTTTCTTTCGCCTGTTTCCGGCCCAAGATGGGAGCGGCAGGATTTCGGAGTGGCACGATGGGCCTAGGCCGTCCTCTTGTTCGGTGATTCCCATCACGGGCACACCGGGCTTCCGGTTTGGGTTTTGGGACATGGGCTCTGCGCACGGGTCGAGTGAAGCTCCAAGGTTTTCTGACCGCCTGCTGGAGGTACGATGCACAGCGGGCAAGGGGAGAATCCGGGGCACAGTGGAGGAGGCGTCGTCGAGGAAGAACGGCAGCGGGTGGAGGACGGTCTCGATGATCGGCGCCATGGACATCCTCTCGGGCCGCATGGGCCGGGTTTGGATGATCCTGCCGTGTTCTGACGTGGTTGTTGGGCTTCCAGAGTCGGTTTATGGTCTTTTAGCGTGTGTTGGAATGGATATCAAGAAAAAAGGAGATCGGCCATGGTTCCGAAATCAGAATCGTGGGTGAGGACAAACCGGTGCCCCTCCAACGCCATATCGAGGATCTCCTGGTCTTCTTTTCCGTACCAGCGCTCCTCTTTGACATCAAGAACGTCGAGCCCTTGGTCCCGCAGGCATTTCACCACCTTTGGCGAGATGTTTTCGTCTGTAAGGATATGGCTGGAGTCGAGCTTCATGGTGCGACCGTCTCCAGCGCCACATAGATCTCATTTTTACAGGAACGTGCGGCATACCGAAGGCATGCCTGAATATCCTCTCTTGTCAGGTGGGGGTACTCTTCAAGGATGTCTTCCTCGGACACATCGGAGGCGAGCAGATCGAGAATGAACTCAACGGAGATACGCGTTCCTCGTATAATCGGTTTTCCCCCCAGTATCTTCGGGTTGGCTGTGATTCGCTCGATCATGGTACGCCTCCTCATTCACGGTTTCTGAAAGCCGGTCAACCGTGATTTGCCTTCTTCAAAAGCGGCTGCCGGAATTGTTTTCGTCGTTTCGCCATCATATACCAAATCAACGCACATGTTCATCCTGATTCCGCCTCAATCAAACAGCCGCCTCCGGGTCATTCGGGTGACGTCGTACGCCGCGGATGGTTCGGATACCCGGGCCGGTCCTTCCCTCTCCATCTCGGCCAGAAGGGCACGATAATCGGTCCGTTCCAGCGCTCCCCCAGCAGATTGTGGGCGTGGATATGGCACTACCGAATCTTCTCTTCCAGGTCGTGAAAGGCGATGAGCGTCACGTAGACTTCGATGGGGCCGAAGCCTTCTTCGAGTCGACCATGCTGGCGTATGTCGAGAGAACGTGGGAGAGTCGGCTGGGGCCGCTGGTGGCCGATCTGCCAACTTTCCATCTCGTGGTCGAGGAACTGCGCCCGCAGATCGAGGCTCTGGTGCGGTAGTTGGTTTCGATGATGTCGCCATGTTCAGTCCAGCCCGCATTTCCTCCGGTGAGCCAGTGCCCGCAAGATCGCATCCAGTATATCGTCAAGATGCTTACCCACGTCTTGTGCGAGAAACCGCAGAACGAAGTAGCCATTTTCCTGGAGCAGTGCATCCTTGCGGCGGTCGCGGCGGTAGGCTTCCGGATCGTCCAGATGCTGATCTCCGTCCAGCTCAATGGCCAGTCGGGCCTCGGCACACAGGAGATCGACCTCCATTCTGCCTCGTCCGCCAAATGGGATGGGCAGGTCGGCATTGAGACAAAAAAGCCCCACCGTCTCGGGCAACGTTTCCAGGCGGCGATAAATAAATGCCTCCGTCGCGCTGCGGGCCCGCGCCGTTCCGGTGGCGTCCGGTTGATGTTGCCGGACTGCGCAGACAAACAGGTTCGCGAGGGGTGTATCCACACCGTCACGAATGAGCCGTCGCACGCTGGCGGCGTAATCCTGCTTCCAGCGTGGATCAACCGGCAGCGGAACATCGGCGGGCCAGCCGGGCACGGCGCCGGCCGGGAGAAGAATGCTGTAGCCGATGGCCTCGTATCCCTTGCATCGGCGGTCGAACATCCTCGAGAGCATGGGCACGTTCAAATCGGCATAGTCGTAGACACGCACTTCGCGTTTCCGGTCATGCAGGCGGTGCAGTCGGCCCGCGTATTGGGCGACTGTGCCACGCCATGACACCGGCAGCGTCAGAAACAGCGTGTCCAGCCGGGCATCGTCGAAGCCTTCGCCAATGTAACGCCCCGTTGCCAGCAATACGCGCTGCTCGCCCGCGGGTCTAGCCGCCAATTGGTCATGCACGGCCTTCAACTGTTTCTTGCCCATTCCGCCCCGCAAGATGACCAGATGTTGGACATCCGGGGCCAGCATTTCGGCCAGATGGTCCAGGTGCTCCGTGCGCTCGGTGAGCACAATCGGTGATCGCCCCTCGCCGACAGCCTGCAAGACGTCGTGGCAAATCAACTGGTTGCGACCCTCGTCAGCTATGAGTTCGCCATATAGTTGCTGGAACTGAATCCGGCCGTCCGAGTCCACGGTAGCGGCCGACTGAAAACCTGTCGGACGGACGTACACCGTATGCACGAATGGCCGTGCCCGGGCCTGCTGCCTGGCATCGACACGGTAACGCACGGGGCCGCACTGCATGAAGATGATCGGGTGGTGGCCATCCTTTCGCGCCACGGTGGCCGAAAGACCCGTGACGAATCTCGCCTTTGCGCGACGGGCGACCTGATCGAAGCTCGGGGCGGACAGGTGGTGGCATTCATCGAAGACAAGGTGCCCATATTCACCGACCCGATCGTCGACCACGCCTTTGCGCACCAGGCTCTGCATGATCGCCACGTCGAGCGACCCCGTGGGCTTTTTGCGTCCGCCACCGATCCTACCGATGGCCTTGACGGGCAGGCCCAGAAATGTCGCCAGACGCTCCACCCACTGTTCCAGCAGTTGCCGTCGATGCACCACTACGAGGGTATTGGCCCCACGTTGGGCGATGAGCCAGGCAGCCAGGACGGTCTTGCCGAACGCTGTCGTGGCCGACAGTACGCCGATATCGTGAGCAAGCATCGCCTCAGCGGCGGCCACCTGTTCGGGACGCAGTTCGCCGCGAAACGTCACGTCCAACGGCCGCCCTTCGTAGCGCTCATCACGGATGATGGGCTCGATCTTGAGGTCGGACAGAAGCTTGCACAGGTCGTCCAGACAGCCGCGTGGAAGCCCGACGTGTTTCGGGAAGTCTTCGGCGCAGGCGATGATCCGCGGCTTGTCGTAGGCGGGAAGGCGTATTGCCTGGGCCTTGTAGAACTCCGGATTCTGAAACGCCGCCAACCGGAGCAGTCGGTTTCGGAGTCCGGGCGAAAGGTCTTCCTTGGCGACGTATATCTGGTCGCCCAGCACCAGTTCCATGCGCTTCGGCAATGGCTCGGCGATGGGCGGTTCTTTGCGTCGGCGTGAGGGCGGCGCGAACCACGGCGCGTCTTCATCATCTTCCGGCAGCGACAGCCGCACGCCCACGATCCGGCCTTTGCCCTCCGCGTCACGGACAATCTCCTCGGCCTGGACCCTGGTGACCTTGCCAATCGACGCCAGGAATGCCCACTGGTCTTCGTACGGCTCAAGGCCCTCATCGAGGAATTCGCTGTTCCCCTGCTCGCGCGGGCCCTTCTGGAGCGGCAGCGCGATCAGGTTCCCGAAGCCGCCCTTCGGCAACGTGTCCTGATTGGGAAAGAACCGGTCGTAGGAATCCAGCCCGATGTCAGGTCGGCGCTCCATCGTCTCGGTCAGGATGTGCGCGCCGAGCTTTCTGGCCAGGGCCGCCGGGACGGCCTGAGTGAAGAACACCCAGACATGCCCGCCATTGCCGCTGCGGGACCGCTCCAGCGCGACCGGCAAGCCCGTTTGGCGGCAGGTCTCCAGGAACGCCGACACGTCCTTCTGCCAACTCTCTTTGTCGAAGTCGGCAGCGAGGAAGAAGCACGTCTCGTCCTGAAGCATCGGATAGACGCCCATGACGAAGTCTCGCCCTGAATCGTCCCGGCCGGATAGGTGCCAACGGATGACATCATCCGTAACCGGCAGAAACCGACGGTTGGGGCACTCCGCACATTTGACGGATCGCTTGTCGCACAGATCCCTGGCCCATTCGTTGGCACATGCGGGCGAGTAGCCGCTCCCACCTGTCTTGCGGCTCTCGAATCGGCGCGGGTAGACATCTTCCCGCCCTTGAAACAGCGAGCGGAAGAGGGCGATTTTGGCCTCGGGCGCGGAGTGATGGTTCACCTTGGTGTATGGATCTGCCTGGTTGGCATCCTCAATCATCCGCATCCTCCTGATGAGGAGCGGGATCAAGGGGGAGATGGGACATGAAAGGAATTTGCTTTTTGGGAAGCACATTAGAGTTCCGGGGACACCATACTGAATTCATTTCATCAGAGTTCTGAGCGAATTCCGGAGGCAGCATGGGGATCGTATCCACTTGAGCCGTGAATTCAGTATGGTGTCCCCGGAACTCTCGGCTGCCAGGAGAGGCCCGGACCCATGCCTCAGTTCCAGGAGTGACGGTCCCCTTTCACCCGGGTGTGGGAGACGTACGGGGAGAGGCGGGCCTCGACCAACGGCGCCTGCGAGCGGGCCTGGTGCATCAACCGGGCCCCGGAAGACCGCCACAGGAAGCTGAAAACAGGGACCCTGTTTATGGACTCAACGGATGGGCGGACTCGGTTCCCGGGGGATCCGGTAGCAAGTCAACGGGGCTTGTCTATTTTTAACGTGCACCCGAATTTTCTGGTTGGCCAACGCAGGCTTGCGAATATGCCGGAATGTATCTAAGCCGACGATAATCTCGCCCGCCGAGGCGATCTGTTGCATGCGTGCCCCTACGTTCACGCAGTCCCCCAAAACAGTGTAATCCATCCGGCTCCGTGAACCGACATTGCCGACGATGACCACCCCCGTGTTGATCCCGATACCGATGCCGAAGGTCTCCTGATTCTTCTCCCTGCGTCGCCTCATCAACTCCTGCGTGGCCGCCTGCATATCCAAGGCTGCTTGAACGGCGTCATTTTCATCCCCCAGGCCGGAAGACAAAAGGCCGAATACCGCAACGAGCTGGTCACCGACGAACTTGTCCAGAATGCCATGATGACGGAAGACGATTTCCACCATGAGGTCGAAGAATTCGTTGAGCATGGCGATGAGATCTTCGACGTCCATCTTTTCCGCAATCCCCGTGAACCCCCGGATATCTGCAAACAGGACGGTGGCTTTCTTTTTTTCATTCTCGAATATTCCCGTTCCGGCATGTGCCAGCTTTTCTACAAGACCCTGGCCTACATAACGACTCAGTTTCTGCCGCAGGCGCTCTTCTTCCCGGGCATGCCGGTAGGCCTGACCCAAGTCCCGGGCATAGGTCATGAGCTGTGTCGATTGTTCGCGCAGCCCCTTTTCGGATGCCTGCATCCTGTCCGTCAGGAGATTGAAGTGGGAAGCGATGTCGGCCATCTCGATATCGGCGTTATCGAAGCGGATCGGGGCGCCGTTTCCGTTGCCGGCCATGCGTGTTTCCATGGCCAGACGCGCCAACTGATCGCCGGACTGCCGCAACAGCATGAACCCGGCCAGAATCAAAAAGAGGGTTAAGGCGCAAAAGAGAAGAACGATCTCCGTGAGATCGATCTTGCCCTCGATGAAGAGATGCACGCCGACAAGATAGGGTATCAGGGCGGTAAGGCAGAAGGCCGCGCGGGTTTTCCCTGCGAAAGAACGCAACCCACGGTAGTTGTTTCGATTTCCTCCCCTCATGGTATGCCGCCGAGTTCAAATGGAATGGCTGTCAAGTTCCCTCTACCCGGTCCCGGGCATCTCGACACAACAACAACGGGCCGTCGAGCCGCACGGCGACCGTGGCCGGCGTCCCTGTCGCCTCTTCCGATCGTGTTATCCGGACCACGCAGCCGGTAGCCGTCATACGGGCCCGAATATCCTGGATCCGCGGCAAGATGACCGCAATGCCGATTTGCTGACCGGCAGCGATGCGGTCTTCTTGGCGCGTGTAAAAACACACCCCGTTCCCGGACACGTCGCAGAGGATGGTGTCTTCCTGGTGCGCCATTCCCTCGGCGTCACGAAAGCGCACCACCGCCGCGAGATCGATGGGGTGCCGTTGGAATTCACGGTGCTCTATTCGCTCCACTCCTCTTCGCCTTCTTCGAACGCGTCGGGTGACGCCGTTTCGACCTGAATGGCACGAACGGCATCCAGATTGGCGAGAAAAACATCCAGAAGTGCCGGATCGAAATGCGCCCCCCCCTCGTCTCGCATGATCCCGACCGCCTTTTCAACGGAAAAGGGCTCTTTGTAGGGCCGTTTGGAGGTCAGCGCATCGAATACGTCGGCCACCGCTACGATTCGGCCGGCAAGCGGAATGTCCTCGCCGGCCAGGCCCGCCGGATACCCTTCCCCATTCCATTTTTCGTGATGATTGAGAGCGATGTCTTTGGCCAGGCACAACAGGTCCGAGCGGGACCCGGCCAGGATTCGGGCGCCGATCAGGGTGTGGCCCTTGATGGTTTCGAATTCTTCCCGGGTCAGCTTACCGGGCTTGAGCAGGATCCCGTCGGGGATCCCGATTTTGCCCACGTCGTGCATGGGCGCGGCCATGCGGATCTGCTCGACCTCCTGTCCGGGGAGCCCGATTTCGGCGGCAATCAAGGCACTGTAGGCGGCCATCCGCACGATGTGATCGCCGGTGTCTTCGTCGCGGTATTCCGATGCGATCACCAGCCGGTGAATGGTTTCCCGGTGGGCCTGCTGGAGCTTCCGGTGGGCCTTCTCCAAGGCCCGGCGTTTTTCTTTCTCAGACCGGTAGATGCACGCCATATCGCTGGCGTACCGCCTGAGCTGGGCCGGCGTTTCAATGCCGCCGGGCACGGGTTTTTCTTCCATGGCACCCATCTCCTTTCTCGGGCCTTCCCTGGCTCACTCGGCGAGGATCTCTTCGACCTTGCGCAGCAGTTCAAGCGGGCTGAAGGGTTTGACGAAATAGCCGTCGGCCCCGGCGTCCTTGCCGGCTTGCCGGTCGTAAACCTGGCCCTTGGCCGTGAGCATGAGAATGACGCACCCGGCTGTCCGGGGGTCCTGCTTCAGGCTGCGGGTGGCCTCCAGCCCGTCGATGTCCCCAGGCATCATTACGTCCATGAGGATCAGGTCCGGGACCTCTCGGCGGGCAACGGCGACAGCCTCCTGGCCGTTGCCGGCCTCCAGGATGCGATAATCCTCGATTTCGAGTGTGGTCGCGACCAGTTCGCGCACCTCGGGTCGATCATCGACAATCAGGATGGTCTTCATGATGTTCCTCCGATGGCCATGGGCTGCGGCCCTGAAACCAATCAAGGCACATACGGCGCAACTGGCACCGAATGGCTTCCCGTTTTCTGGAAAAGATCCAGTACCGGGTCATACAGGCGGATCTATCTGTTCGTTCGATTCAGCATCACCGTTACCGTGGTGCCGTTACCGAGGCCCCGGCTGTGCACCTGCACGGTTCCGTCATGGGCCTCCACGATATACTTGACGATGCTCATGCCCAGCCCCGTACCCTCGATGGCTTTGTTCGTCGCATCGGCACGCCAGAATTTATCGAATACCCGCTCGATCTGATCCGGGGTCATGCCCAGCCCCTGGTCTTCCACGCATAAGGATATCCCTCCAGGCTGTCCGGGGACCGGCTCGACGGATATGGTGATCCGCCCCCCTTCCGGAGCGTATTTGACCGCGTTGGAAAGCAGGTTCTCCATGACCTGCCCCAGCTTGGCGCGGTCGGCCTGGACGGAAAGCGGCCCCGGTGGAAGGTGTACCTCGAAACGATGGGATTGAGCGGCGTCCTCAAACAGCCGTACCGCATCCCGGATCACGTCCCGCAGGTCGAAGTGCTCCTTGTGGATGGTAAACCCCCGGCCCGATTCGATACGGGAGATGTCCAGCAGGTCGTTGATGATGTTGCCCAGGGCCACCGCCTGGTTGTGAATGCATTCCAGAAACCGTTGCCGGCGTTCGGGCTCCAGGTCCTTGCGGGTCACCAGGATCTCGGAAAACCCCTGGATCGAAGTCAGGGGCGTTCGCAGTTCGTGCGCGGCCGTGGAGAGAAATTCCGTTTTCATGCGATCGAGTTCCCGCTCGGCGGTCACGTCGGAGATGAGGACCACCATGTTGTCTTCACCCGGGGAAGGAGCCGTTCCGATCTTGGAGGTCTTGGCACGCAGGATCCGCCTCCGGTCCGAACGCCCGTCGGGCACCTCCATGTCGAATTCGTAGCCGGAAGACCTCTCCTGCAGGGCCATGTGGATCCTGTCCTTGAGCGACCGGTCCTGAATGGAAAAATCGATCGGCTTTCCGATGGCATCGTGCAGATGAAGTCCCAGCAACGCCTCGGCCGAGGGGTTCATCAGCATGACACGGCCCTCGTGATCGGTGACGATCAGGCCGTCGGCCGCCGCCTGCAATATGGCGTCGAGCCGGTCCCGGGAGGAACGCGCATCCTCGGCGGCTTGGTCCAGAGCGGCGGTACGTTCGGCCACCATCTGTTCGAGATGTCGTGAATACGCCTCCACCTGCTGATTGGCCCGGAAGCGGTCCAGGGCCTGCACAAAAACCGCGCCAAGCTGTTCCACGTCCCGGCGATCATCGTCCGTGTACCCCCCGGGTTTGTTAGCCAGCGCGATCATGCCGGAAACCGTCGCTTCGCTTTGAAGGGGAACCCCCAGAAAAGAGGTGATCTCCGGATGACCTCCGGGGGGCCCCCTGCGATCCGGGTCCGCGGCCGGATCGTTGACGATCTGGGATCGCCCCTGGCGCAGGACCCGGCCCCAGGAACCGGAAATCGGCCACCCCTCTCCCTGGCCGGTCTTGTCTGCATCCGGTACCCGGCAGCGGGCCCAACCCGTATCGCTGATGACGATGACATCGAGACGCCCCTGGGCGTTGGTCTCGCCGATCCAGCCGAAGGCGCTACCGGTGAGCCTTTCGGCCGCATCGAGACACATCCGGGCCACCTCGGCCTCGGAATCGGCCGTGAGCGTCTTTTGGAGCAGCCGGTTGATGCCGGAAAGAAGGTCCCTCTGCCGGGCATTGGCCGCCTCGATCCGTTTTCTCTCCGTGATGTCCCTGGCCACGCTGATGATGCGTCGGCCGCCTTCGTCGTCGATAAGGTGGCTGGCGACTTCGCCGACCAGACGTCGGCCGTCCTTGGCGAAGAACTCATATTCCTGGCGGTCGGTATTCGCACCGGCCAGCAGTTGCCGGCAGGCGTCTGCGGCCCGCTCCATCTCATCCGGCGACAGCATGCCGCGATCGCCAAAGGAACGCCCCATCAGCTCTTGAGGACGATACCCCAGGAGCCCTTCCACCGATGGCGACACATCAATGAAGCGCAGGTTCGTGTCCAGAGAAAAGATGACGTCGGTGACGTTTTCGAAATGGAGCCGGTAGCGCCACTCGCTTTCCCGAAGCTCGGCCGACATATATTCAGCCAGGCGCAGCGCCCGCCTGCGTACCGATATTTCCTGGCGGATCAGCAGATAGAAGAGGAATGCGATGACCGTCCCGGCAGCCAGGATGCCTTTGGATGTCCAGCGGTCGGCGGCCGCCTCGAATGCCGGCGTGTTGGCAAACCGGAATGTCCACGGCCGGTTGTAGTGTTCGAGCGTAATGGTCCGGGTAAAACGGGGTGGCGGCACGCCCTCTGCATCGAGGCCAGCATGCATCAGGGAAGCTACGGACACCTGTGACCCGTCGTAAATATCATACCGCACATCAAGAGCGGAAGGTTGCCGAATAGCGCGGATGAATGCGTCCATGGCCACCACGTCGACGATAAAGCCACTGAATGCCTCCCTTCGGGCCGCCTGGTTGTGCAGCGGCAATCCGGCCGCGTAAATCGGCACGACGATTAGAAAGCTGGCTCCGTGGTCGTCACCCGGCGACAGCGGCAGTTCAATGCGCGGGGTGATGCGCACTTCGGCGGCATTCCGGGAGGCCAGGGCCGCATCGCGGATGGCCTCCTGGCTGAACATGTCCCATCCCAGCAAACGGCGGTTCAGCGCGTTCAACGGTTCGATATACAGAAGCGGCGCGCACGAATCGCCGCCGTCCGTGGGCCAGATCGCATAATCGCTGATTCCTTCAACGCTCATCCGGCGTATGACATCAAGGCGCTCGGATGGCGCTACGATATCTGCAAACGCCAGAGCTTGAAGCCCCGGGTAGAGTGCGGTGATTTTGCGGTACTCGAAATAGGCCCGAAACTCCTTGGGCTCCACCTTTTCAGAAGCTGCGAAAACACCGCCGGCCCCTTCGGAAAACATCTTGTAGTTGTTTAATTCCCAAGAGATATGCTGAATCACGTTACTGACGGCGTCATCGAACCGGCGCTCTTCACCGGCCTCATTGAATCGGTTCCAGGACTCCCAGACGAAAAAGGTCACCCCCAGCATGACCATCGGGACCACGTAGGGCAAAAATCGGATGAAAAAAGATCTGGTCAGGCTCTTTGTCGAGGGGCGATTCATGTTCAGCCTCTCTTTGCTCTGGATGAATCCATAGTCCAACAGGATAGAAAGCGCTTGGGCCCTTCCGGTAAGATTCGGCGGGCGCCTGTGTGCGGCCAACGGCCGGGATCCGACCCCTTCTGGAATGGATCGATCACGGCGGCCTGCGCGCCCCAATGATCCAGACTCCCGTTATGGGGAAAAGGACGCCTCCACGCCAACCTCTCTGCTTCCGGCAGGCATCATGGGCCGAACGGTTGGCCGGCTTGGCCCCTCAGCGATGGCGTTTCCCTCGCGGATTTTGGGCAGCACGCAGGTCTTCGGATCTCCAATGGTGGCGGACCTTCCCATGAACAGCGGGCGCGGAGCCATTCCTGTGCAGCGTTGGGGATGGGGGTGCCGCGGAGAAAGAGGCGGTGCCGGCAGGAGTTGCGATGGACAGTGTGCGGGGAGATTCAGAGGCACAGTGGAGGTGGCGTTGTCGGGGAGGAACGGAAGCGGGTGGAGGACGGTCTCGATGATCGGCGCCATGGATATCCTTTCAGGCCGCATGGGCCGGGTTTGGATGATCCTGCCGTGTTCTGACGTGGTTGTTGAGCTTCCAGGGTCGATTTATGGGCTTTTATCGTGTGTTGGAATGAATATCAAGAAAAAAAGGAGACCGACCGTGAATGCGGGTGCTCACGGGAGAGCGGTCTTTTGACGAGTTCCGGAGACACCATACCGAATTCATGTCATCAGAGTTCCGAGCGAATTCCGGAGGCGGCATGAGGATCGTATCCACTTGGGCCGTGAATTCAGTTTGGTGTCCCCGGAACTCTTCCCCGGAATTCCTGGAACTCTGAACCCTTTTTACAGATCGAACCGCAACCCGATGGACCAGACCTCCGAGGCATAGCTGTAGAACGTGCCCAGGTTGGACCGATTGTCGTAGTGGCGGTAGCCGGCGTAGGCGCTCAAGGAATCGGTGATCCTCTTGAAGAGCTTCAGGTTCCAGGTGGTCTCGTCGTCCGACCGGGCCTCGCCGATGGGGCTTCTCACGTTGGGGTGGTCATAGGAGATGTCCCGGTAGGTCACGCTCGCCTGGAAGGAGAGGTCCCAGGGGAATTCCTGCTGGAACAGGAGGGTCCCTCCGGTGGCGTCATGGTCGTAGGAAGAGCCGGAGGCGTTGTTGGTGGAGTAAAGAAGAGTCAGGGAGAAGAAGGTGTCCAGGCCTCTGGCAAAGAGGCCTGGAAAGGAAACATTCTGCCGGACCCCGAACCAGTGCGTGTCCGCGTCCCGGTTTTCCTCGGCCAGGACCGGGTCGTTATAGTACCGGGTCTGGCCGTAGCTGTAATCGAAGTCGGTCCAGGTCCAGGCGAGGGGCCGCCAGGAGACGCCCGGGCCCATGCCCCAGTTCCAGGAGTGGCGATCGCCTTTCACCCAGGTGTGGGAGACGGACGGGGAGAGGCGGAACTGGAGGGCGCCCTGCGTGTAGCTCCAGGGGATGCCGGCGTAGACGCTGTCCACGTCGAAATCACCCAGATGGCGGTGTTCGGTGCCGGAATAGGAGACATGGACCCCCGCCTCATGGCCTCCTGCCTGGTAGAACCGATAGGCCCCTCCCAGGGCGTAGGCGGCCCTCGACGCACTCCGGGACGAGATCTCCTCGGGGAGGGTGGCGGTGGCGTCCGGGATGAGGGCCACGTTGGTGTCGTGCTCCATGCCTATGGTGGCGAACAGGGACCAGGGCTTTGCCGGGGTGGGTCTCGCGGGGACCGCCGGCATGGCGGCCTGCCTGAGTGTGTCGGCTTCCCGGAGCGCATCCCCGGCGAGCGCGCTCGATGCGGCAATGGCGTTTCGGGTCGCTTCCCGGTCCGGGTGGTTCAAGGTGAGGGTCAGGACCGCCGCAGCGGCCTCGGGCCGTCGGTCCATCTTGCGCCACGCGAGGGACTCGAAAAACAGGCCCCCGGGCTCGAGTGCCGGGTCCATGCGGGCGGCCTCCCGAAGCAGGGGAATGGATGCCTCCGGTTGCCCGGTGAAGAGGAGCGCCACGGCATAGTCCAAGGTCCCCTGAGCGTCTTGGGGGTGCTGTTCGTGGTAGCTTTTGAGCAGGGGGAGGGCCTCGTCGAACTTCTTCTGCTCCAGGAGAGTCCTTCCCTGTTCCGAAAGATTCCGGGGATCGTTCTCCGCCGCACAACAGAGAACCGGAGCGGCAAGACACAGGATGAGAGCGCTAAAGCAGGCTGCACGAAAAATCCTCATGGGTTCACTCCTTATATGGACGGCTTTTTTCAAGGCGGTTCATGCTCCGCTCAATAGACCTACCTCGATCGGAACGCCTGAAGTCCGAACGGATGGCCTTGGCGCGTTCCGGCTCCATCACGGTTGGCTGGAAGCCAGCTTGTTTACAGCGGCATTGAAGGGATCAGCCGCGGCCTCGATTCCTGCGACCTCGTTTTTCGAAAGGTTTGACAATGTATTGATTGCTTTTTGGCTGGATTCAAGGGTTGATTTGGAGTGTCCTTTTACAGAATTCGCATCATACAATTTGCTTTCTTTATCTCGAATCTCGCCTCGAAGAACGCTACTTGAACCCTTTAATTGATCGAGTTTATCTTTTGTCTCAGATTGCCTTTTCTGCAGGTCATCGATATTTTTTTGGCATGCATTCGCTTCCGCAACGAGCTTCTTGGCTTCATCCAGGTTTCCGGCCTTTATGAGATCATTGGCCTGTTTGACCCATTGATTCTTGTTTTCATTCAGATCCTTTAATCGAGAATCATTTTTATCGATATCTCGTTGAGCCTGTTCCATGGCCGCACCATTCTTTTCCTCAAATGCCTTCAGTTCATTCTGTTTGTCCCCCAGCTCCTGCTGGAGTTTGCCGGCTTCCTTCTCGATGCCCGCTAAGAATCCGGGCAGCGTCTGAAGGTGATGTTCCATCTGGGCGATACCTATGAGTACGTCGCTCGACACAAACCCCATGGCCAGCCATTTGGAAAGATCGATCACGGTTCCATCCGGGAAACGCATCTTCTCGATGAGGCCGTCTTGGTTGACGTAGAGGGTGTTATTCCACCACTTGCCGCGCGGGGATTCGTCGGAGGAATCGTCTCCGGTGTCGTCGGCGTGGTCGCTGCTGAAGAAACCGAAGAGGTTGGAGGGCGTGCCCTGGCTGCCGATCCCATAGGTCGGGTCATACCCCGGAGGGTAACCGGGAACGCCCCCCTGTTGCAGGCCGGGATTGAAATTGTTCCGGACGAAATTCGCGTCCAGCGTGAAGGGAGAGCTGGTGTCGGATGTCCCGGGGCCGGAGCTGCGTGGACTGGAGGAAGAACGGGAAGAAGGAGAAAAACTCGAAGAAGAGGACGAGGAACTGGATGAAGATGAGGAAGAAGAGGATGAACTGGACGAGCCGCGGCTGTCGGCCAGGGCCTGGGAGAGGAGGTCCTCTCCTCCCAGAGAGAGGGCCGTCAGGACGGCACCCATCACGATCAAGGCCTTTTTCATGGTTCGTTTCTCCTTTGTGACGAAGGCGGTTTTCCGATGATTTTCGGGGAGGGGAGGGGGTCTTTCCCGGGCTCGAGGTCTCCGCGGAGGATCTTCAGGCGGTTTTGAGGTAACTTTTTAATATTAAAAAAGGTTTTCTCTGCGCCTTGGCGCCTCTGCGCGAGAATGAGGAAATCCTTCAGGACCTCCATGTCCTTGAATACGATCTTTTCCCCGGTGCGCACATGCTGCGCCCGTCCGGAGAACCGGTCCTCTCCCCGGACGTCGAACGAGATCTTCAAAGTGAACGTCTCGGTCTTCCTCATATGGCCGATTTTCCATTTTTTGAACGGCTTGGTGGACGGCCTCGCAAAACCCAACGATCTCAGCCGCGCAGGCAAGGCTGTGCCCTGTGGGAGCCATCAGGGCGGATCGGTTGGGTTCGGGCGCTTTGCGATGCCGTCATTGCGGGGGATCGTAGAGGGGGTCACTCACAGGAGACTCACAAAAAACGGGGGATCGGAGTTTTGATAAGCCTTAAAAGATGTTTTCTCGCGCAGAGCCGCAGAGAGCGCAAAGGAAAAACAATTAAATATCAATTGGTTGTCTTTGCTTTCTCTGCGCCTTTGCGCCTCTGCGCGAAAATACGGTTTTCGTAGTTTGTCCATCTCGAAAAAAAATTCCGGGGAAGGCGTTTTTTCGCGGTGTTCCTTGAAGGATCCGGTGGGTTGGGAAGGGAAGGATATCCCTTACCTGGGAAAAAGGCTCTCGTAGAGTTGCCGGAGTTCGGTGCCGGGCGCCACATCGAGGTCGGCCCGAAGCCGGTCCCTGAATTTTCGAAAGGCCTTCAGGGCCGCGGTCCGGTTCCCCACGGAGAGATGGCACTTGATGAGCATGACGCAGGCCTCCTCGTCCCACTCCTCGTGCCGGAGCAGGGTCCGAAGGGTGGCGATACAAGGCGGATAATCGAAGTGCTCAAACGTATGGGCGGCCTTTTCCCGGAGGGCGTGGACGTAAAGCCCTCGGTAGGTCTCCCTGGGGGGGGAACACCATTCCTCGTAGGGGTCTTCCTCCAGAAAATCCCCCCGGTAGAGGTCAATGGCGGCCTCAAAGCAGGAGAAGGCCCTGTGGGCGTCTCCTTCCTTCATGGCCTCTTCCGCCCTTCGCATGTCGGCCTCGAATTCCAGGACGTCCACACGGGATCCCTCCGGGAGAACCAGGTGATAGGACCCGTCTTCGGACTCCAGGTACGCAGATCTCGCCCGGGGGGAGATGCCGGGTTCGAGCACGGACCTGAGCGCGCTCACGGCCTGGTGAAGGATGTGGCGGCTGCCGGCGGGATCCATGTCCGGGAAAAAGGTCTCCTGAAGGAGTTCCGTGGTGACGGCCCGGTCCCGATGATGGAGGAGGAACTTGAACAGGGACCGGGAGATCTTTCTCGGCCAGGCCCGACGAGGGATCTCGCGCTCGCCCTGAAACAGGCGGAACGGCCCGAGCGTCAGGACGTTGAGGGGCATGGGAGGCAGGGAGTGGAGCTTTCGGACGGTCTTCTCTGCGGAGACCTTGATTCGGGGGTCAGGGTCGTTCCGGAGGCTTGCGGCCGGTCCTGCCGCCTCCCGGTGCCCCAGTCCGGCCAGGGCGTCCAGGGCATCCCGGCGCACGCGGGGGTCGGGGTGTTGAAGCAGGGGGAGGAGAGACGGGCCCAGGGCGGCGCCGAATTCGAGGACGAGTCGCTTGAGGTATCGGGGCCGGATCCTCTCGGCCAAGGCCCACGGGATCAGGGCCGCCCCGTGAATCCGCTCCCTTCTGGAGAAGAGAAAGCCGTAGTTATGGGTCTCACACAGGGCCAGGGACTCCCGGAGCTGTCTCTTGGCCTCCCGGTCATGGCCGTGTTCAAGGGCCAGGGAGGCGAGGAGGAGACGGCACCTTGCCGCACCGTAGGCCGACCCCAGTCCTTCGATACTCTTCAGGGCATTCAAAAGGAGTTGTCGGGCCGTCTCTTCCCGGCCGAACGTGGCGTAACCGGGCCCCAGAAGGCACGAGAACTGATACAGGTCCCATGGGTCCCCGTTCTCCCCCGCCACCCGCATCGCCTCATCGGCCTCCTGTGAAAAGGTCTCCGAGTTTCCCCGGTGAAAGGCCGAGAGGGCCCGGGCCATGTTCAGGGTGTGGGCCTTGAACAGGGCATGGGTGTCGAAGCGGGCAAGAATCCGCTCCGACTCATCCAGGGCGCGGAGGGCCGTTTGCGGGTCTCCGGACAGAAAGCTGTTGACGGCAATCATGTTGTAGGCCGCGTTCAGTACGAAGTAGACCCCCTTTTCCCGAAGCTCCAGGGCCATTTCCTCGAAGAGACGCCGGCTCTCCACAAACTCCCCCATCTCGTGCCGGATGTGGCCCATGAAGCCGAGGAACTGGCCGTACCGGCCCATGTAGTCGTGATGCCGGAAGAAGTCGAGGGCCTCCTGAGTCAGGGCGAGGGCCTTTCGAAATTCACCCAGGGGAAGGTAGTAATGGGGTCCCATGAACGAGACCGTGTTCATGTAGAGGAACCGATCCCCCTGGACCAGGGGGTGGTTCCGGATCTCTTCCCAGATCTCCCGGGCCTCGGCGCGCCGGTTCAGGTACATGAGGGATGCGGCATGGATCAGGGCGCAGTTCAAGGTCAGGGGAGACCGGGGCTCCAGGTGCTGTGCATGGGACCGCGCCATCCCGTCCACCCCGTGGTGGTCCCCGCGCTGATAGTGCAGGCCCATGAGGACGTGGAGTATTTTTTCGAGAACGGCCTGATCTTCCTGCTCCAGGGCCAGGGACAAGGCCTTTTCCAGGTGGGCGTAGGCCTCGTTCCATCGCCCGGTGAAAAACCCGGCCCACCCCCGGCCGAACAGGAGCGCGGGCCTTGTCTCCGCCACATGATCGGGGATCCGGTCGAGCCAGTAGAGGAGCGTTTCGACTGCAGCGGATGCCATGAGTTCGTCCATAGTCTGCTCGATGCCGTCCGCCGCACCCTCAACGTCTCCGGCCTCTAGGGCGCAGGAGATCGCCTCCGGCCATATCCTCTTCTCCCGGAACCACGACGCGGCCCTTTGGTACAGAGAGGAAACCGTCTCCTCGGGGTGGTCTTTTCGAAGGAGGGTCCCCAGGAATTCCCGGAAGAGGTGGTGGTAGCGGTACCATTTGGATTTCTTGTCCAGTCGGACGATGAAGAAGTCCTCCTGTACGAGACGGAGAAGGATGTCCCGCGATCCGCCGGCCCCGGTCAGCGTATCGCAGAGTTCCGCGGTGAATCGGTCCGGGATGGAGGTGAATGTCAGGAACTCCTGCATGCCCGCCGGAAGGGATCGAAAGACCTCCTCTTCAAAGTAGGCGAACAGCGCGTCTCCGGGCCCTATGGTGCGCGAGAGGGAGGGGATGGGCTCTCTCGGGTCCTCCCTTTCAGAGAGGGTTTCGAGCGCCATCCGAAGGCCCATGGCCCAGCCGTCCGTGCGGGTCCGGAGGCGGTCGGCGTCGACCGGGGAGAGGTTCGCCCCCCGGGTTGTCTTGAACAGGTCCCGGATCTCGTTTTCAGTGAACCGCAGGTCTTCTCCGTCCAGCTCGATGATCTCGCCCTGGACCTTGAGCCTTCCCAGGTCGAGTGCCGGCCGTTCCCGGGTCAGAAGAAAGAGATGGAGGTTGGGCGGGGCGTGCCGCACGAGGCGAAGAAGCACGGCGTTGATGCCGTTGTTGGAATGGGTTTGCCGGTAGTCGTCCAGGACGACGGGGATCTCCTGTGGGAGGGCGTCCAGGATCTCGTTGAGAAGGATGGAGACGAGGGAGTCCGGGACCACGCCTCCCTGCCCGGCGCTCCGGAGGGCACTCAGCGTCTTCCCTCCCACGCCCCCGAATTCCTTTCTCATCCCCTCGGCCAGATAGGCCAGGAAGAAGACGGGGTCCCGGTCCCTCTCATCCAGGCCGTACCAGACATGGGGAATGTGCTGAGATTGAAAAAAGGAGGCGAGAAGAACGGACTTGCCCCATCCGGGACCCGCAGAGATCACGGTCAGCCGCCGGTTGAGACCCGGTCTCAGTCTCTCGTACAGCCTGGGCCGCAACAGGGTCTGGGCGGGAAGCGGGGGCGTCAGGAGCTTGGTCTTTAGGATCTGCATGGTCGAAGAGAATAGGATACCGTCTTTATGAAATCAATGACAGGAGGCGTGCGACCACCTTGGGCGCAGGGAGGTAGTTCGTCCTGCCGGCAGCAGGAGAGTCACGCATCCCCGTCAATGGCATGTCCATGGTGAAAGTCTATGGATATTACAGAAATGCATTCAAATGAAAAGGAAAAAGCACGGAAAGAAATAGCACGGGAAAGGATGACGCCCTGTTGACGGCCCTGACGATGAAACACATCCGTTCCGACCCGCGGGAAGGGGCCTTTCAAAAGGTCCTTTACCGGATGTCGGGATACCAACCAGCGCGGCCGTGGAGAATCGGCCAAAGGCATGGGGATGGCGCGGTGAGCAGGAATGTACAAGACAGGGATCCATGTTTTCTGTAGTATCTCGAAGAGCGCGGGCTGTTTCCGCCCGCCGGTCCCACTGTCTGGAGGTTCTTGTGAAGGACCATGTCCGGTTTGCCAGGGCGCCCGATCTGGATAACCTGGAATTCATCCACGCGACTTATATCACCCATGCCTTCCCCAGGCACACCCACGAGACGTATGCCATCGGGGTGATTGAAGGCGGGGTGCAGGCCACCCTGTACCGGGGCACGACCCACATTGCCACGGCAGGGGACATCTGCCTGATCAATCCCGGAGAAGTGCACACGGGGTTTTCTCCCCACGAATCCGGCTGGACCTACCGGGTATTCTACCCCGACGTAGCGGTCCTTCAACAGGCCGCGGAGGCGGTTTCATTGAAGCGGGGGAGGGCGCCCCGATTCCCTTCACCGGTGATCCGGGACCATACCCTTTCCCGCAGACTCCTTCGCTTCCTGAAGACCCTTGAACGACCGGCCCTTTCCCTGGAAAGGGAATCCCTCCTGTTGACGGCCCTCTCGCAGATGGTAGCAAGTCACGCAGCGGTGGCGGACAACACGGCCAGGTATTCCCCAAGGGAGGAGCAGGCCGTGGGGGCGGCACGCGATTACCTGGAGGCCTGCTTCACGGAAAACGTCACCCTCTCCACACTGGCCCGCATCGCCGGAATCAGCGAGTTCCATCTGCTGCGCCTCTTCCGCGACCGGATGGGCCTTCCTCCCCATGCCTACCTCATTCAGCGACGGATAGACCACGCGCGGAAGCTGCTTGCACGGCGGGTTCCGATCGTTCAGGTCGCCCTGGACACCGGGTTTTCCGACCAGAGCCATTTTACCCGGCACTTCAAGCGAATCCTCGGCGTCACGCCCGGCGAATTCTGCCGAAAGAGCAATATCGTTCAAGAAAAGGCCTGACCTCTGTTTTACAGTGACCGCAGTGACCGGCTCACGCTCCCCGAGAGCCCATGCGGACATTGGTGAAGGAGGCTCTATCCATGATCAGACCCTGCAGGGATACGGATTTCGATGACATCCTCGCAGTCATCAACGACGGGGCATCGGCTTACAAGGGCGTGATTCCGGCGGATCGATGGCACGAGCCCTACATGACCGCGGCGGAACTGAAACGGGAGATGGATGACGGCGTCCGGTTCTGGTGCTGTGAGGAAGAAGGACGCCTCATCGCGTGCATGGGCCTGCAGGACAGGGGTGCGGTGATGCTGATCCGCCATGCCTACGTGCGCACCACACGGAGGAGACAGGGGTGGGGCGGAACACTGCTCCGGCATCTGGAGTCCGGAATCGACCGGCCCATACTGATCGGGACGTGGGCTGCGGCAACCTGGGCCGTTGCCTACTACCGGAAGGCGGGCTATGCGCTCGTTCCGCCTGAGGCCAAGTCCCGCCTGCTGAAGAGATTCTGGGACATTCCTTCGCGCCAGGTGGAGACCTCCGTGGTCCTCGCCAAGGGGAGATGGGAGGCCTTATGAATCACCGAGGCCAAGGCCTGGTTTACGGGGGCCTGGTGGTCCTTTCGGGATTTTTCATCCTGATGCTCATGTTCGGAAGTCTCTACTCGTTCGGCGTGTTCCTCAAGCCGTTGCTCGATGAGCTCGGCTACCCGCAAAAGGCCTTGTCAGGGGTCTATTCCCTCTGCTTTCTCCTGAGCGGCGTCCTGGCCATGCTCATGGGGCGGCTGAATGACAGGGTAGGGCCGAGAGTGGTCGTGTCCTTCTGCGCCGTGTTGATCGGATCCGGCTGGTTCCTGTCCTCCAGGGCCGATGCGCTCTGGGAATTCTACCTCACCTACGGGGTCCTGGTGGGCGTGGGAATGAGCGGGGGGATCACCCCGGTCCTCTCCACCGTGGCGAAATGGTTTACGTCAAGACGGGGGATGATGACCGGCGTTGCGGTGGCGGGAGTCAGCGTGGGCACCATGGTGCTCCCCCCGATCCTCAATGCCCTCGTGGACGCATACGGGTGGCGCTTTTCGTTCATGGTGACCGGACTGGCGTTGTTTGCCTTGATCACCGGGCTGGCCCAACTCCTTTCCCGGGATCCCGGCAGCAGGAACCTGACCCCGTACGGTGCGGATCACGGGATGGGGCCGGGTCCCGGCCGGGCCATGACCGGTCTCTCGGTCCGGGAGGCGTGCCGCACCAGGCAGCTCTGGATGCTCTTTGGAGTCTATGTGCTGGCGGGTTTTGTCATTCAGGTGGTTCTGGTCCACCTGGCCCTTCATGCCGTCACCAACGGGCTTTCGCCGGCCAGGGGCGCCATGCTCCTGTCGGCCGTGGGCCTCGGCGGGCTCGGCGGTCGAATCATGGGAGGGGCCGCCTCCGACCGGTTTGGAAATCGGCGAACGATCATGGCGGCCCTTCTCCTGATGGCAACGGGCTTCGCCCTGCTGCTCTTGTCCAGCCGGTGGGGCGTCCTCCTCGTCTTTGCCGTCCTCTTCGGCATTGCCTACGGAGAGATCCTGTGCATGATGCCCCTTCTGCCGGCCCAGTTCTTCGGACTGAAAAACCACGGGGCCATCATGGGCATCATCACCTGTGCCAGTACGATCGGAGGGGGCCTCGGCCCGGTGACGGCAGGAGGCCTCTTCGACTGGACCGGAAACTACCATATCGCCTGGGCCGTGTGTCTGGCATTCACCATCCTGAACTTCCTGCTGATGGTCGGCCTCAAGGAGATGGGGCCAAAAGAGGCGTTGCCCACGGCCTTGGGTCCCATGTCGGGATAGGTGCTTGATCCATCCGGGTGGAGGGGGGCAGGCCGTCATGACTGATAGCCTTACAGAAAAATCAACGTGTTGCGCCAAACCGCAAAGACCGCAAAGCGAATGGATTGATTCATCCTAATAGGCTCTTTCTCTGCGTCTCAGCGGCTCTGCACGAAAACAGTTCTTACGCCTTCGTCATCTGTTCCCGCACCGTCTTGAATTGTGCTCGAATTCTCCCAGCCGATATTCCCATCACGATGGCCTGTACGGCGCCGATCTCTTCTTCCGTGATCCCGTTTTCTTTGGCAACTCCAAAGAGATGCTCCATTCATGGATAACATCCGAAAGAAAACGCGGCTGCCAACTGGATCATAATGGTCGTTTTTGTCTCCAGAATGCCATTGTTGGCGGTTGACTCGAAAAACTCTTCGTATGTTTGGTTTTGCCTTGGAGGTAACACGGGGTCTCCTTTCTCTCTTTTCATGGCCTGACAAGGAAGTGCACATGGTACGATGGCATGGATACTACAGCGATGTCTTTGGAGGGAAAAGAAAAAAGACGAGGCTGTGAAAAGCCCTTTCACCCTTCCACGGGTTCTCCCGAGTCTCTTCTCCATGCCCCATCCCGGTCGCAACTCGGCATGCGTTTCTGGATGAGCACCAACTACATAAAATCCAGATGAAATTTGGGGTGTTTCCCGTATTTCGTTTCTTCTGAATTCAGCGAAAATTCATCCATGATGGTCTCGTCAAAACTCTTTGCCTCACATAGAGACGCTGGGGTGCAGAGAATAAAATACTTTAATATCAAGATGTTATACTCAATGAACTCGGGTGTTCCGCTGGAAAACCGGCTCTTTGCCGGGGATCGGGAAAGGATTCGGATGGCCCGGTGTTCCATGAATAGGACAGTCCAACCTACACCAACGATGACCATGGGGAGGGATTCAAGATGGAAGCAAAAAATGAGGAAAAAATCGTAAACGGCGTCAACACAGAACAGTTGTTCAGCACGATCGATCTTATCAAAGGAAATAAGGATATTGCCGAATTCAAATTTCGCGCACGCAACACTTGGGTCAACGGCACCCATTGCCGCGCCACGGTCAAAGATTTCTACGGAGCCCTCAAGGAGGACACATCACGAGAGACGCGGGTGTTTGATATGGATGAACCGCCGGTGCTCCTGGGAAATGATGAAGGCACAAACCCGGTAGAATATCTTCTGGTTGCCCTGTCGGGCTGCCTCACGACCAGTCTCGTGGCTCACGCTTCTGCCAGGGGGATTCCCATCAAGGGAGTCGAATCCAGGTATGAGGGAGACATAGACCTCCGAGGCTTTCTTGGAATATCGGAAGAGGTGCCGGTGGGTTATCAGGAAATCCGCGTCTATTTCCACATCGACGCAGACGTCTCATTCGAGGAGAAGGAAGAGATGGTTCGGATGGCTCAGAAATACTCCCCGGTTTTCAACACCATTACGAAATCAGCTCCGGTTTCCGTTCATCTGGAATAAGAGGTCACGGACGCAGAACACCCGGGATTCCGGTCGGGCGTTCAGAGCCTTGCGGAAGACCTGTTTTCTTCAGCCCGTGCCCATCCATCCGTCAAACTCAGGGCACCGGCGAGTTTTCAAGGGAGGAATCATGAAAGAATGGAACATACCGGCGGGATTCAAGGACATGATGGAGGTCAGCCTGGTGGAAGCCCTGTTGGGCCGCCGATCCCGACGTTTCTTCATGGGAGCGGAAATTCCGGATGGCGTGTTCGCATACCGATCGCAATATGAGCCATTACCTTTGACCCAGCTCGAAAAGATGCTGGTCGTGTCGGCCTGCGGCGGAAATACTTCCTGGAACTACCTGATTTACCGTGCGGCCCGTTATGCCCCTCACATTTCCAATTACGCCGGGGCTGCGGGGGGGCGGGTCTTCCCATCCGCAGCCGGTTTTCACACGAGCCAGACGTTTTTCACGGACGACGATGGTGTGTACGTGCTGGACATGCGCGATGCCCCGGCCTTCGATGACCGGGCGGAGGATGGATCATTGAACCTGGACGCGTTCATCGAACATGCTCAAAAACGTGTACGCAAGGTCCAGGACGGTCGCCTCAGGCTTCCTTCGGAAGTCCCCTACACAGAGGCCCACAACACCTGGGTGTTCAACAAACCGTCCACGCTGGTTGTGATGCCTGTCGGTGATCTTTCGCAACACGTGCTGCTCAATCTCTGCTACATGCTTCAGAACGGCCTGGTGCTTTATGATGATATCAACAAACGTTCCATCCCGGGCATCGAGGAGTTTAAAGACATCGTTGATGTGACCAATGTCTGGCCGATCACCTTTATGGAGCAATGGTCCCTGTCGGAGATCTCCGTCGAACTGGCGGCAAGTTGTTATGCCGGCACCCTGATGCTCCAAGCCATGGGGCTGGGAGGATGGATGTTCAACGGGGTGGACTCCTTCGCCACGCTGGGTGCCAGTGGCGATCCGGAAGTGCCGGGGCTGGGCTTCCGATATGACCATGACGAGCGATGGCCCAACCCGAATCCGACCGGACTGGAGGGTGTGATGGAGGGGACCTGTCCTCCCCACTACCCGGACATGCGGGCCGCCGTGGAGGCGGTCTGCGAGCGCAAGTTCGGCCCCGGAGGGCCCTTCCATGCCGACACGCCCGGTCCATGGAAAGATAGTCGTAACGTGCGCTCAGCCGCTCAGATCCACGATGAACGGTTTCGGGAGTGCGTTGCGCTGCAGGCACAGTACGTATACGACACATTCGGCAGGTTTCCGGGTACGGTACCCTCCATGTTCCTCATCATGTACCTTCAGGCGCACCATCTCGACCTGGATTTCTATGACAAGTTCTACAAGCCTGGAGCCTATTTAAACACGCATGCGATGCATATGGAGCGATGGCACTCGGACTCTGATGGACTGAAACATGCCTGAAAAATCAAACAGGACGGGGCAAAGACCCCATTGCACTCCAGGGCCGGGCCTTCTAATATGAATGGAATGTGAATCGTGATGAAAAAGGAACGTGCTTTCCACACACCATGACGGGACAGGGAAGACGATTCTCCGTTCCGGGGAGGCAGGCATGCAGGATCTGAACGTGGTGATCGCCGGGTCGGCCGGTGAGGGTGTACAGACGGTGGGGGATATCCTGGCTGCCGCCGTTTCGGCCCAGGGGTACGCCGTCTCCACCTGGCAGGAGTACGAATCCAGGATTCGAGGCGGACTGAACAGCTACGTTGTGCGGGTGGGCGAGAAGCCCCGGAACGCCCCTCTCGAGAAAGCGGACGTGCTTCTGGCCCTGAACCGGCGCGCGGTCGACAAGTACGAAAAACGGCTCAAGCCCGAGGGCACGCTCCTCTTTCGAGAGACCCTGGAGGGCCGGCGTATGGCCGTGGTGGATTTCCTCGGGATCGCCGAGGACGAGGTCGGCGGGAAGATCTACGCCAACACCGTGGCCTTGGGGGCCCTTGCTGCGGTCCTCGGCATGGACCTGGACGGGCTCAAGGCCGTGCTGGGCCGGGTTTTCGGCGATAAATCCGATGACGTGCAGCAGGCGAACCAGCAAGCGGCCGACAAGGGGTATCAGGCCGCGAACAAGACCTGCGGGGATGTCTGTCCCTGGACCCTCGATGGCGCCGGAGGCAGCTATCTGCTCATGACCGCCAACGACGCCATCCCTCTCGGTGCGGCGCACGCGGGATGCCGCTTCATATCCGCCTATCCCATGACGCCCTCCACGGGCATCATCACCACGCTCGCCAGGGAGAGGGACCGCCTGGGAGTCTTTGCCGAGCAGGCCGAGGACGAGATCGCGGCGATCAACATGGCCATTGGGGCCTCCTTTGCCGGGGCCCGGGCCATGACCGCCACTTCCGGGGGAGGATTCGCCTTGATGGTGGAGGGGCTCAGCCTGGCGGGCATGACCGAGACCCCCCTGGTGGTGGTGTTGGCCCAGCGCCCCGGGCCGGCCACGGGCCTCCCCACCCGCACGGGCCAGGGTGAGCTCCTTTTCGCCATCAACGCGGGGCACGGGGAGTTCGCCAAGGTGGTGCTGGCCCCTGCGGACCCGCGGGACGCCTTTTTCAAGACCGTGCGGGCCTTCAACCTGGCGGACCAATACCAGACGCCCGTGATCCTGCTCACGGACCAGTTCCTCGCCGACTCCAAGTTCTCCATCCACGACCTGGACCCGGACCAGACCGGGCCCGCGTTTCACACAGCGGATCCGGCCGCGCTGAAAGAGGACTATGCGCGGTACCGGATCACGCAGGACGGCATCTCCCCCCGGCTCATTCCCGGGCAGAGCGACCACCTGATGGGTGCGGACAGCGACGAGCACGACGAGCACGGTCACATCACCGAAGACCTGCCGGGCATGGCCGTTCCCATGGCAGAAAAGCGGCTGGCCAAGATGGAAGGCCTTCGGAAGGAGATCCTGCCCCCGGAGGAGATCGGCCTGGAAGAGGCCGAGGTGGTGCTCGTGGGATGGGGCTCGTCGCGGACGGCCGTGCTGGAGGCCCTCGACGGTCTGGCCGAAGACGGGGTAAAGGCGGGCATGATCCACTTCACGGAGCTCTGGCCCCTGCCCCGGTATTCCTTTCCCGCGGGCAAGGCCTACTGGACGGTGGAGGGCAATGCCACGGCCCAGTTGGCCCGCCTGCTCCGGTCCGAATACGACGTTTCCTTTCAGGGGTTCATCGGCCGCATGGACGGTCTGCCCCTGACCGCGGATTACATCAGGAGGACGTTCCATGAGCGAAATGCGTGATTACACGAGCCGGGCCGAGAATCAGTGGTGCCCGGGCTGCCCGAACTTCAGCATTCTGGAGGCCTACAAGAAGGCCTTTGTGGAGATGGACCTGCCCCCGCATCGGATTTGCATGGTCTCGGGCATCGGCCAGGCGGCCAAGCTTCCTCACTACCTCCGATGCAATTTTTTCAACGGCCTTCACGGCCGGGCCCTTCCCGCGGCCGTGGGCATACAGATCGCCAACCCGGAGCTGACCACCATCGTGTCCACCGGGGACGGGGACGCCTACGGCGAAGGAGGGAACCACTTTCTTCACGCCCTGCGTCGAAACCCGAATATCACCGTGGTGGTCCACAACAACGAGATCTACGCACTGACCAAGGGACAGGCCTCGCCCACCACTCCGACCGGGGAGAAGCGCTCCCTCCAGCTCCGTGGCGTCGACATCGCACCGCTCAACATGCCGGCCGTGGCCATCCTGCACCACTGCACCTTTGTGGCACGCGGGTTCGCCGGGGAGGTGGATCACCTCAAGGACCTGCTCGTGGCCGCACTGAACCACCCGGGCCTCGCCCTGGTGGACGTGATTCAACCGTGCATCACCTGGGGAACTCACTCGGTGAAATGGTACCGGGACCGGGTCCGTACGCTGGGTGACGACCACGACCCGGGAGACTGGGAGGCCGGCTTGAATGTGGCGCTGAGGAAGGAAGAGGCGTTCTCCATCGGGATCCTCTACCAGGGGGAGCCCCGGCCGGTGTTCGGCCACGGGTACAGGGAATCCGTTGTGGGTGGGCCGCTGTACCGCGCAGTGCCGACGGATCGGTCCCAGATAGAAGCGGCCCTGTCCGCCTTCCGTCCCGCAGGGTCCCCGGCCTGAGGATCAAGACGGCTCGTCGTCCTCCGGAGTCTCCGCGGCCCGGGAGTCGTCGCAGGGTTCATCCTCGTTTTCAGCCCGGCTGTGCTCTGCATCCGGGGCGGTCGTGCAGTGAGGAAGTGGAAACTCTTCGTCCGTTGCGGGTTTCTCCGCTTGCCCGCTCTTTTTTTTCGTCTCTTCTTTCATCCTTGCATTCCCCTCCTGTGTGAGTTCCCGAGTTCCCGAGTTCCGGGGACACCATACTGAATTCATTTCATCAGAGTTCTGAGCGAATTCCTGAGGCAGCTTGGGGATCGTATCCACGTGTGCCGTGAATTCAGTATGGTGTCCCCGGAACTCACAGGTGTCCCCGGAACTCACACCAGAATACAGAGTGGCACAATGCAGCACCGCATGCCATGGGGCGGAACCTGTATTTCTCGTACATCGAATGCACGGCCCATGCGTCCGAGGCCTCGGATCCTCGGATCCGGGTCGGACCCGGCTGGCATATGGATATTCAATCGGTATCTTCCTAAAAATACCCGGTTTGAGGCCTTAAAGAGGCCTTTTCGTGCCCGAAAATGCTATTGCCTTCATTTGTCTTGGTCCGACCCCGTTGAGGTGAAGGAACTCTCATTGCATAACCTCGCAAGATATTGCACATTTTTCTGTAGTACGTGCAATCGTTCAGAAGGTGTCAGAGAGAGCATCCACCGGATTAGAGTAACATCAACGCCATCATCGGTATACGTGATCTGATCTGTTTGTCCCGTAGTTTTGTCTTCTGAACAATATGGTTGAGAATCCGCCTCTTTCATGAGCCATGTCTCCTTGCTTATGGGGTCACGGATCTGCTCCATGACTCATGCTGGGCGATATTATCTTCTCTCCCGCATTGGGATATCGTGCTCTCAAAAACAGCACCATGACTTTTTGAGTACGGCCATGATGTGCAACGTCGGCGCGCTAGCGGCGACGCCCACCCGTCTCTGGCTCGGCCTTCGGATTTCTCATGATCGCCTGCGCTATCATGACGGCCAGGGCCACTTCAGCGAGACTCCATGGGGCAGCCACCGGGAGAAGTCCGAGGGGGAGCACCTTCAGGTTTCCAATGGCAATCCACATCAACACGAACCCCATGGTCCAGCACAGGGTCATTGTCCGCAGGAACGTGGTTCGACGACGAACGGCCACGATGCATCCCGCGAAAAGGAATCCCCAGAGGCCCCACAGCGCGTCGTTGATCGGAGAAGAGGGAAATTCCAGCCCGAGCGCTTCATATTGAGTGATCCAGTGCTGCTTGAATAGCAATTCATTCCTGAGGAACTCGGAAAGGTTGATCCAGATACCCGCAGCCAGTGTTGCCATCGCGATTCTCTTCATGTCTGGCCTCTTTTTGGCCGGACGCGCCGATCACGTGCGGTTGCGAGCCGACGCGCGCATCCGGCTTGTTGGGGATGATGGATGTCTCACTTCATCTGCCACGTATCACGCATTCCGAGTACGGTTTTCGGTCCGTCGCCGTCAAGCCATTCTCTTGCAGCGGTGTCCTTCTGCAGATACGCGTCCCAGAAGGCGGTGCTCAGCGCCAGAATGATGCGATGGTGATTCGGGTTTCGGGGCCCGGTATCGCCCGGCAGGGCGCGATCCGTGAAGGCCGAGTGTTCGGCTCCGAACAGCACCAACTCGTACTTCCCTCCAGGAGGCAAGGCGGGGAAGACCGCAAGACGCGACTGCATGTCCACTTCGCCAATGGCGGCCGTGTCTTTCGTTCCGGTCATCAGCATCCACGGCAACGAGATCTCCCCGAACGCCTCTTGAGGCGTGCACCGGCGCGGGCTGCTGGGGCTCAAGATCAGCGCAGCGGCGATACGCCCATCTCTGAATATGGCTTTCCCGCCCACGGTTCTCTGGCCGCTCACTGCCTGTGAGGTCACCGCACCGAACGAGTGCCCTGACATGCCTGTCTTGGACGGGTTGAGCCGTTCCGCCAGCACATGGCCTGCGGCCTTGTTCCACTGTTCCAACTGGTCCAAAACGGCGGAAACATCCCGCACACGCAGCATGAAGTTGCGGCCGTTGGCTGCCTCCCGCATCGCCCGCATCCGCTGTGCCACGGGTTTGCCCTTCCACACCGAGCTGTCGCTGCCCGGATGCTGCAGGAATACCACTGCGTATCCACGGCCGGCCCAGTGCCTGCCAAGATAGGCGCTTCCTTCCCGAGATCCGCCCAGGCCATGACTGAACAGGATGGCCGGTGCGGGCGTTACAGCCTGCGGAAGATAGACCCGGACAGGGATGTCGCGCTGCCGTTCGAGATCCATGACGGTCAGGTCCACGACCCGAGATGCGACCTGCGCCGGAACGGCGAGGGGATCGTAGTCACCTCCTTGGGCGATTGCAGATGCCGGCAACAGCAGGCAGGCGATTACCGGGAAGCACCCCAGCAGGGGCGAAGTCCTTGGCATCTCCTTCTTCTCTTTTTCTCTCTTTGCCCAATCGCAGCGCGGACGCTCGGGGCGATTGAACTCACGGGTTGTTGCATTGCGCACTGGAGTATCCATCCAGTGCAGTGGTTCGTTGCGACTAATAGTAGTAATGCATCTTCTTGATTTTCGCCAGAACCCATCATGGCGGCTTCGTAAAGACCTTGCGCAGGCTGTTCTTGGATGGAGTTCCGGGAGGTGGTGTCCCTGGAACTCCCGTCGGGTCCCGCCTTCGGGTCCCGGGTTGGACCCGGCCAGCCTATCGATTCTCAGGCGATATCTTCTTAGAATGCCCATTTGCACGCCAAAAATAGGGTTCTAAGGCCTCAAATAAGCCCATTTCAAAAAAATGATTTCAGTATTTCATGTAGTTAACTTCACTTATCTTGGTCCGACCCCGAATACTGTGCCCGGTCGTCCACGATACAGGATTCGCCCCATTCCTTGGTCCGGGTTTTCCGAGTACGCTGATCGAAAACGTGCTTTTCGACCGGACACCCGAGCGGTCGGAGGGCAAGACGAAAGGAGAAGGTCATGAAGCGGCCCTTGACACGAATCGCCATTCTGGTTGTGCTCGTCGCGCTCGGCGGGGGCTGTGCCACTCCGACCGGGCTCGAGCCCGCCTCCATGGAGGCCATGGAATCGCGCGGAGAGCTGTGCATTGGAGGCTGTGATGGGGTCGAACTGATCGCGGATCCCGATGCCTGGATGGGCACCCCGGAGGTCGTCGACGAGATCACCCCGCTCCGGGTCACCATCAAAAACAGGCACGGATCCGCCATCCGGGTGCTGTACAGCCATTTCGCTCTGATCGCCCCCGATGGAAAGCGGTTCTCGGCCCTTCCCCCGTTCGAGATCAAGGGCAGCGTGGAGGTGGCGGTTCCCCCCATGGTCTCCGGAACACCGGGGTTCAGCAGCCACAATTTCTTCGTCTCCCCCCATCACCACGCCTACGTGCCCGGCATCCCCATGGCCGGGGATCCGTTCCCGTACGACCCGTTCTACTATGACCGGTACTACGGGGCATGGGAGGAGATCGAGCTGCCCACCGACTACATGAAATCGGCCGCCCTGCCCGAGGGCGACATTCGAGACCAGGGTGATATCACCGGTTTCGTCTACTTCGAGAAGGTGGAAGGGGTGGAAAAGGTGGAACTCCACATGGACCTCATGGAGGCGGACGACGGAACCATCTTCGGCCGCATTCGAATTCCGTTCAACGTGGTGGAATAGGGTCAGCCGGCGGTTCCATGTGCAGGGATTCCGAGGCAATGGGGCGGATCCGGTATGTTGCCCGCATGCGACCGGTAGGGGGGCGCGCCGTATCCATGCCTCCATGTGTCTTCGTCCGACGCCACGGACCCTCACAGGGCCGGATGACCGATTTCCCTCGGAAAACCCAGGTCATCTTTGAATCCAGTTTCTGAGATATCGGCCATTCAAACGATCAACTAAACCTCCATTTTCCACTTTCTGAATCATGTTTTCCCTGAAATACATAATGTTATCCATTTTTATAGATAAAATCCTGCATTTAACGATCTTTTTGTTTGGTTTTTAATAAAATTTATATAGTCGTTTTTTTAAAAATCTAAAGAGTGCCAGGAAAGGAGGTTCATATGACCCATCATAAACTAAATAAAGGCGATCCGTCCCCCCAGTTCACGCTGATCAATCAGTATGGAAAAGAGGTGACGCCCATGACCCTGATTGGCACGAAAACGCTGCTTTCTTTTCATCCGCTGGCGTGGACATCGGTCTGTGAAATTCAGATGCGGACCCTGGAACTCAAAAAAACCATATTCGATGACTTGGGAGTGATCGCATACGGCATCAGCGTGGACAGTGTCCCGTCAAAGAAGGCCTGGGCAGCGGCGATGGGGGTTACCGAAACCAATCTGCTCGCCGATTTCTGGCCCCATGGCGAAGTGGCTGAAAAGTATGGTTTGTTTAATGCGGACAAAGGTATTTCAGGAAGAGCCAACGTATTGATAGGCGCTGACCAGACCATCGAATGGATCCGAGAGTATGAAATTCTTCAGGTCCCGGATATTGAAGAGGTAATCAGAATCGCTTCTAAATGAGTATAAAATTTTAATTGGCCCATGATAATTATCTAAGAACCAATATTAAAAAAAGGAGAACAAACCAATGGCAAAAAAGCATCAGATTTACAAATGTGATACCTGCGGTAATATCGTGGAAGTGCTTCATGGCGGAGACGGGGATCTGGTCTGCTGTGGCGAGAAAATGAAATTATTTGAGGAAAAAGCGACTGATGAAGGAAAAGAAAAACATGTTCCCGTGGTCGAAGCGTCCGGTGGCGATGTCAAAGTGAAAGTCGGAAGCAATCCGCATCCCATGGAAGAAAAACATTATATCGAATGGATCGAGGTTGCGGATGGCAGCACGGTCTGCAAACGGTTTCTCAAACCCGGCGATGATCCGGAAGCGGTTTTCAAAGGTGTCAAAGCCGCCGTGACAGCCCGGGAATATTGCAATGTTCACGGATTGTGGAAGAGCTGATCATTGATTTTCCGGCGATTTCATACGTGACGGGAAGCGGGGGATACCTCCTCTCCCGTCGACAATGCGCATTTTGTCCGTTCAAAAGGTTGCTGACATATGAGTCCGGAATCCCATCATCAGAAGGATAAAAATCAGCACTCCGGCCGTGAAAATAACACCGGTAACTCTCACGATCATCATGAAACCCATGATGGAGAGCATGGGGGGCATGGCGATCACCAGAGTCATCATGCCCGGATGGTGGCCGACTTCCGGCGCCGGTTCTGGGTTTCGCTTGTCTTCAGCATTCCGGTGGTCCTGCTGGCGCCACTGATCCAGGGTGTTCTGGGCGTAAAAGAGGCCTGGGATTTTGCCGGTGATGCCTATGTGCAGTTCGGTTTTGCCACCGTGGTATTTTTCTACGGTGGAAAGCCTTTTTTAAAAGGACTATTTGATGAACTGAAAGACAAGAATCCGGGCATGATGACCCTGATCGGTGTGGCGATTCTTATCTCCTACACGTACAGCAGCGCCGTGGTCTTCGGGCTTTCGGGAAAGGTCTTTTTCTGGGAGCTGGCCACTCTGATAGACATTATGTTGCTGGGGCACTGGCTTGAAATGCGCTCTGTTATGGGGGCGTCCGGAGCTCTGGAGGAACTGGTAAAGCTGATTCCTTCAACAGCCCATCGCATCACCAAGGACGGTAAAACCGAGGAAGTGGCGGTATCCGACCTGAAGCCGGAAGACCGGGTGGTCGTGAAACCGGGGGAAAAAGTGCCCACGGACGGGACGATCGTGGACGGCCGCACCCGTATGGACGAATCCATGATTACCGGTGAAAGCAGACAGGTTGAGAAAAGCGAAGGGGACGAGGTCATCGGCGGCAGCATCAATGGGGATTCCGCCATTGAAGTGGAGATTGAAAAAACCGGCGGCGAAACCTACCTCTCCCGGGTAGTCGACATGGTGAAAAAGGCCCGGGAATCCGAATCCAAAGCACAGAACACCGCGGACCGGGGCGCTTTCTGGCTGACTATCGTCGCATTGACCGCCGGTACGGTCACGCTGTTTGCCTGGCTGTTTTCCGGAAGAGACTTTGTGTTTTCCCTGGAACGGATGGTCACGGTGATGGTGATCACCTGCCCCCATGCGTTGGGTCTGGCCGTTCCCCTGGTGGTGGCGGTCTCCACTGCATTGGCCGCCCAAAAAGGGCTCCTGATCCGGGACCGCACGTCATTTGAAAAAGCAAAAGACCTCGACGTGATTGTGTTCGACAAGACCGGAACCCTGACGGAAGGACGTTTCGGGGTCTCCGATATCGTCCGCCTGAACAAACGCTCTGAACAGGAGATCCTGAAGCTGACGGCGGGTCTCGAAAGCCGGTCCGAGCATGCCATTGCCAAAGGAATTGTGGATGCGGCAAAAAAAAGAGACATTGAATTTTCAGATCCGGAAAATTTCAATGCGATTCCGGGCAAAGGCGGGGAAGCAACGGTTGACGGGCAGAAGGTGAAAGTCGTCAGTCCCGGATATCTTAAAGAAAAAAACATCCATGCGGACAACCAGGCCGTCAGACAACTGGCGGAAGAAGGCAAAACCGTGGTCTATCTTCTGGTGGATGACCGCCCCGAAGGTGCCCTGGCCCTGGAAGATATCGTGCGCGATGTTTCGAAAAAAGCGGTATCCCGGTTAAAAGAAATGGGACTTCAGGTCATGATGCTTACCGGCGATTCAGAGACGGTGGCAAAAACAGTGGCCAAAAAGCTGAATCTGGATGATTTTTTTGCGGAAGTCCTGCCGGATGAAAAATCCACAAAGATCAAGGAGATCAGAGAAAAAGGGCTGAAAGTCGCCATGGTCGGCGATGGGGTCAACGATGCTCCGGCCCTGGCGGAAGCGGATATCGGGATCGCCATTGGTGCCGGGACCGATGTGGCCATGGAGGCCGCTGATATTGTGCTGGTGCGTTCAGACCCCTGGGATGTTGTCGCCGTCATTGAGCTGTCCGGCGCGACCTATTCGAAGATGGTGCAGAACCTGTGGTGGGCAACCGGTTACAATGCCATTGCCATCCCGCTGGCCGCCGGCATTTTATATCCGTTCTACCAGTTTCTCCTCCCTCCCGCCGCCGGAGCGGTGGTCATGTCCCTTTCCACCGTGATTGTGGCAATCAATGCGAAAATGTTAAAATTATGATTTCCGAGTATCTTCAAACCGATCAAACCGGCCCCGGGACGAGATCGATTTCCAACGGGGACGAAGCTCCGAGCCCCGGTTGGACCGCTCCGGCGATGTGTTCCTGGTGGAAAATCTTGTTCCCTATTCACTCATCTTTATTTCCTTCTTTATACCCTTGTTCGAACTCTGACTTGGCCCTGGTCAGGCTCTTCTTGAGAATTGTCCAAGAGTTTTCAAGCCCCTGTTTGAGATCCTGCCAGGCATTTTCACCTGCCTGCTCCATCTCCACGATCTTTTGCTGAAGGTCCCTGCGCTTTGCCCGCAGGTCCTCCAGCTCTTTCAGATACTCGATTTTCGTCTCAGCCTTTGCCTGATGGGCCTTAGCCGATAATACGTCTATCTCGGCATTCCATTCATCCATTCTCGCTCTCAGTTTCTCTATGTATGCTTCTCGCTTTTCGCCCATCGGAATTCTCCTTTCTGAATCTGTACGTTCAAACCACCGGTAAATCCCTGTTGCCCGAAAACCGCAAGAACCAATATCTGTTCTTTGGATCAGGTTACATCATGCCGGGTAAAAATCAACTTCGCTTTGGGCGAATACGGTTTTTTTAATCGAAACTACAGGAAATACCTACTTACACTCTACTCTTTTCAAGGCTATGGATGGTCTTATGAAGATGATGCCGTGCGTCACAGAATGAAGCCGCCCATTCTGCCGCGCTTTCAGCACCTGAGTCGGCACAGCCGGTCAAAGGATTGCACGAAGCCGGCAATCGGGCGGGAGGTTTTCTCGGAAGGGGACCTACGGAACAGGGATTGAGTTATGAACCACATTTATCAGCGTGTTGAATAATTCGATGTTCACAGGCTGAGGAAAAATGCCCAGATGCAAGGCTTGCGAAATCCCGAGGAATGAGGCGTACAAGCAAGTACGCCGCAGTGACGAGGGATGAGCGAAACGCAGCAGATGGGCGTTTTTCAACGGCCTGTTATCTTGGCCCGACCCCATTACCATACTAACGTTGACAACCAAGGAGGATTTCAGCTAGCATTCCGCTCAAAAAGCAAGTGCCTATCCTGTGATACACCAGTCGAGACAGGCTGTGATCCGGTCCTGAAAAGGGAACTCCTATCAACCCCCCGAGTAAGCATACCGGCCGCTGGCCGGCCTAAGAAACAGCATGACAAATCCCCGAACCAGACGCTACGGCCACGGCAACCGCCCACGGCGCATCCACTTGGTGGCCCCCCGCCACCCGGAAAGCTTCTGGTCGATGCAAGGGACGGTCGAGATGTTCGGCGCCAAGACCCTGATGCCCAATGCGGCCCTGGCCACGCTGATGGCACTGACCCCGCCGGACGTCGCAGTGGAATACTCCCTATCCGATGAGAACATCGGGCCGCTGGACTGGGACCGTCCCGCCGACCTGGTGGCGGTCACCGGCGCCACGCTGCACGCCGATCGAATCGAGTCTTTGTGCCGGGGCTTTCGCGAGCGCGGTCTTCCGGTGGCGCTTGGGGGAACTTACGCCACCATCGAGGCCGATCGCTGCCGGGGACTGGCTGACTTCCACTTCACAGGCGAGGCCGAGCACACGTGGCCGCGCTTTCTGCGCGAGTGGTGCGCCGGCAAACCGCAGGCGGTCTATGAGCAGCGCGAGCATGTCGAACTGAGTTACAGCCCGGCGCCGGACTGGTCGCTGATCGATGCCGCCGACTACCTCAGCCTCAACGTCCAGACCAGCCGCGGCTGCCCGAACCGCTGCGACTTCTGCGATGCCATCCAGTATGCCGGCCGCCGCTACCGCACAAAGTCGGTGGCCCAGGTGCTGGCCGAAGTGGCCCGCGCCCACTCCGCTGGAGCGCGCTCGGTATTCTTCTCGGACGACAACTTCTTCGGCAACCGGCGCTTCACCGAGGCCCTGCTCGACGCGCTGATCGAGTGGAATATACAGCAGACACGTCCGCTCTCTTTTGCCGCCCAGATCACGGTGCGCATCGGCGACGACGTTGAGCTGCTGAGGCGTTTCGCCGACGCCCGCTTCTCGACACTTTTTCTGGGAGTCGAGACGGTTCGCCGCGCCAGCCTGGCCGAAGTGCACAAGGAGCACAACCTCGAACGGCCGCTGCTTGAGCGTATCGAGCGTATCTCGCGCCACGGAATCGTGCCCTTCCTGGGCCTTATCGTCGGATTCGACCACGACGACGACGACAGCTTTGCTGAGCTTCTCGATTTCGTAGAACGCAGTGCCAGCCCGATCGCCGGCATCTCACTGCTCAACGCGCCGCCTCACACGCCGCTGCACGACCGGCTGGCGGCCGCAGGCCGCCTGCGCGAGCAGAACTTCAGAGGCGAGTGGCAACTGGACACCAACGTTGTCCCACTGAAGCTCGACCGGCGCGCGCTGCTTGACGGCTACTGGACGCTGTTTCAGCGCATCTACCAGCCGGACCTGTTCGAGCGCCGTCTTCGCGACTGGATCAGCGGAGTCGACTACTTCACGGAGCGCTACGTCAACAAGAAATTCGATCCAAACCAACTGCTATCGCTGCATCGCATGGTGCGCTACTACCTGATGGGCGGTCCTGCCTTGCGCCGGCTGTTCATACGCAGCCTGTGCCACGCCCGGCGCACCCATCCCAGCCTGATCAGACGCGTCTTCACCCTGCTATCCCAATACCGTCACTTCCGCGACTTCGTGAACAGGCCACTGCCGATTAAACCCTAAGTGCATGGTTCCACAAATACGATTACGTATTCTTCGCCCTCTTCGTGCACTTCGTGATCTTCGTGGTATAGGAAGCATCTGTTTCACCACGAAGGGCACGAAGGAGGCAGTGGTAAAAAATCCCGGTGTGTTTTGTCACAGTACTTATGGAAAAGTCTACTAAGGCCCAGTTCCGGCCGGTTCCGGGAACACCACACGGAATTCATGTCATCAGAGGCCTGAGCGAATGCCAGTGGCAGCATGGGGGTCGTATCCACTTGGGCCGTGAATTCAGTATGGTGTCCCCGGAACTCGCGGAACTCGAACTCCGAACTTTTGGAACTTTTAAGAGGAATTCCTTACCGGTCGTTCTTCTTCACATTGCAGTCCCACTCGGGAAATTCCGGGTATGTGCTGTGCCTGCAGCCGGATTCGGAAGGTGCGGACTGGCTTAGTACGCTATAGGCCTCCCTGCAGGGGAGGTTGAGTCTCCAGTCCAGATACTCGTCCGTATTCGGATCTTTCCGGCGTTCGACTTCCGCCGACCATCCCCAGGAGACCTTTGCCAGGGGGACCCAGACGGTTTCCTTGTCGGATTCCCGGTTGGACGGCCGAAACATCAGGAAGGTCTCAAAGTCATGGGTAATGGAACCCTTGTGCAGAACGATGAGGCTCCCCTGTTCCAGGGGCAGTTCGGGGGTGTCTTCCATGCGGATCTGACATCGGGGCCCGGAGCAGCCGGCTCGGCCATCACTTGCTGGATCGCCTGCCTCTTCGGCTGAGGTGGTTGGGAATGTAAACGTCCGGCTGGAATAGGGATAGCTGGTGTCGATACACCACTTATCGTTTTTTTTGTGTTTTGTCGTGTTGTCGTAGTTCGTGGTTTGCGAGTCCTCCGTAATCAATTGAACGTATTGCAGGGCATAGGCCTTTTTCGGGATCCACGGCACTTCGACCGTGTGCTCGACAACGATCCCCCGCTCTATTTTGGCCGGGTTGCACAAGGACTCGACCTGCCCGGCATAGACGCTGCAGTGCCTGTTCAGGTTATCGAAGTACTCCTCAGGGTCTGCATCCAGCTCTGCGCATGAAACGCCATCCAGGCTCATTCTCGGAACCCGGCCTTCCGTCACGAATCGCTCTCCGAGTGTCACATGGGGCGAGCACCGGACCTGCCGGTTCGCGATCTTCGGGGCGAACACCTTGAAGGTCGTCTTGCCGGTGGTCTGCTTTTCTCCCACCATGCCGGTGACCTGGACCTGCATGGGTTTCCCGGAGAAATCGCCCCGGATCCAGGCAAAGGTGACCTCATCTCTTTCCAGGTTCACCTCCTTGTCCAGCTCCGTTCGGGTGTCTTCCCCCTGGATGATTACCTTGTAGTCCTCGATGAATCGGCCGTCGATCTCCCATGTCGGGTCTTCGACCCTGTCATCCACCAGGCCCAGGGCCTTGGCTGCGAGGGTGACCTTTTCGCCGATAAAGACCTCCACTTCCTCGCCCGTAATGTCCTTGAGTTTCCCCTCGCCCTCTGTCGAGACCTGGTAGATCCGGATCTCCGGCTTGATCTCCTCGAAGCTCCAGCTCAACCGGTAGGTGATATCTCCACCCACAGGCGCCTTCGCAGGCTTGAACGGTTCCGGCTCCATGGTCGCCGGAAGATCCGAGACCCCGATCTTGAAAAGAGACATCCCTCCGGTGTACTTCGCCCTCCAGGCCTCTTTCCCCTGGAGACTCCCGTCTTCGGGGATCTTTATGCGGATGGAGACAACCGGATTGAGGTTCTTTGAAGAGTCCCTGAACGTACAATCGGATTTCCGGATCCTTCCCGTTACCTCGATGCCTTTCTTGACGCCCGCGGGCGGCGTGCCGAAACCGAAGAACTCGTAGTAGTTGGTCACCACCTGAGGGGCCTGGGCCTGGAGCATGGCCAGATACTGCTCCGCCCCGACCCCCTTGACTATGGATGCGGGCGGGGACATGGTGCCGACGTTGCGGATGTGGAGACCCGCGCCGGAGGGATCGCCGCCGCCGAACTGGTAGGACCCGCTGGCGGACCACTGCTCGAGGACCGGGTTTTCCTGGCAGGTGGAAGGCTCCTTTTCTTTTATCTGCTCGTTGTAGGAATAATACAGGGTCAGGTGCTCGACCTCGTAACGGAGATTCCCCTGCATTCTGGAAACGGGCTTTCTCATCTGCTCGCTGAGCTTCAGGGTCCCGTTGGCCGTGAGGTTGAGAGAGCCTTCCCGGATCTTGCCGTCTTCCTCGATGCTCCATTCTGCGGCGGCGTTGATGTGACAGGGGCGTTTCTCGGGGATCGGGTCCTCTCCCAGGGCGGGAGCGGGGGACAAGGCTGAAAACACGAAAAACGAAAAAACCAGGGCGGAGACAACGGACTTTGTCATGTCAGGTACCACCTCCTGATGTTTCAGGTTCCGTATGTGGCCGAACGGCCGGTGCCGGGGTGATCCGCGAAAACCGGGGCTGCGTCTGCGGGGAACAGAGGCTCAGCTCAACGGAGAGGGCCTTGCCGGGATGGGTTCAAAGTGGCGTTTGGCCGCCCAAAAAGTCGGCACGTGGGACAGAAGATGCCAGAGGCTCCGTCGGTGCTGCCAGAGGCGTCTTCCAAATGTCCTGCGCCAGTTGGGATCGGAGTAGAATCGTTTGACGAATCGATTGTAGAGTTCGTCGAGCCGTTCTTTGGATGCGATCCCCTTGGGGATGAACACGAAATTGAGGCAGTTCATCTTCCGCCAGTCCACATCCACGGTCCCGGCGTCGAAGATGGTGGACCAGACAGGCGCCCCGGGAAAGGGCGTGAACTTGGACATGTTCATGTCGTCCAGCCCGAGGGAGATGACGAAGTCGCAGGACCGTTGAATGGACTCCTCGGTATCCCCGGGGAGCCCCATCATGAACAGCCCCTTGGCCCGAAGGCCGTTGGCCTGAATCCGGCGCACCGTGTCCCTCACCTCGTCGAGGCCCACCCCCTCCTTGAAGACGTCGATCTGATCCGGGTCCCCGCTCTCGATGCCCAGAGAAATCTGAAGGCACCCGGCCTGTTTCAGCATGCGAAGCAGGTCGTCGTCGGCATGCCCCACACGGACCGCGCAGTTGAACTGCATGCCGAGGGGCCGGGAGATCAGGCGCTCGCAGAGTTCCTGAATCCGCCGCCGGTGTGCCGTGAACAGGTCGTCGTAGATGTTGATGTGACGGACCCTGAACCGCGTGCGGAGGTAACGCATATGCTCGTGGATGTACTCGGCCGAGTTGTACCGGTACCCTCTCTTGAAGACCGACCGGTCGCAGAACGAGCATTGATAGGGGCATCCTCGACTGGTGATCATGGTAGCGCCCGGTCCCAGGACATGGCTGAACAGGGGGAGGTTGTACCCCTTGGGGAAGCCCTCCAGTTTTTCATAGGCGGGAAAGGGGAGGGCGTCCAGGTCCGGTATCTGGGCCCGGGGCGGGTTGGTGACCGGTTGGCCGTGGTCCCTCCAGATCAGGCCGTCGATCCGGGAGAGGTCCTCCCCGGAGGCCAGGGCCTCCAGGGTCTGCTCCCCTTCGCCCATGCAGAGGAAATCGATGTGCGGGTAGTCCTCCAGAAGGACGGCTCCGAGGGCCGAGATGTGGACCCCGCCGAACACGGTCTGAATCCGGGGGCGGGCCTCCTTGATCATGGCGGCCAGATCGTACCCGTCCGGGAATGCGGAGGTGGTGGTGGAAAAGCCGACCATGTCGGGCCGGTTGCCCAGGATGGCACGGGCGTGGGCTGCGTTTTCCCGCGGGGCCTTGGGTCCCAGGCAGTCGTGGACAACGACCTGGTGCCCGGCCTTTTCGAGAAATGCGGCGATGGAGAGGAGGCCCAGGGGCGCCATTCGGTTGGCCGTGGGTGTGATGTCCCGTTTTCCGGGCACCCAGTTGGACCCGGCCGGATGGACCAGTACGATTCGCATTCGGACTCCTCTTAGTTCCGGGGACACCATACTGAATTCAATTCATCAGAGTTCTGAGCGAATTCCGTAGGCAGCCTGGGGATGGTATTCATTTGGGCCGTGAATTCAGTATGGTGTCCCCGGAACTCCGGAATTACCGGAACTACTGTTGTGACTTTTTCATGGCAGATACAACGATGGCAATGGCAAAGAAAAAGCACAACAAAGCTCCGCCGATCAACACAAACACATTCTTTGGTCTGCCGCGTTCCAGAAGAGATACGCCTGGATTCGCAGGGTCATAGTACACAGAGACCTGCCCGCCCACAGGATATGCCTTCAGAATACTCTGCGCCCCAATCAATGTTTTCTGGTATTCATCCGAAGCGGTGATGCGTGTGCCGGTATAGTTTTTTCCATTTATATTATAGGTATATTTAACACTAGGAAGATATTGGTTGCGTTTATTCGTCCTGCTGGATTGGGCATGGGCATAGGTGATTTTTCCCTCTACAGACGGCCATTGCGAACTCTCTTTTCCGATCCGATACCGGTATAAACCAAAGCCTCCCAAGACGAGACCGAATACCAAAAGGACGGCCACGAGAATGACGGCATTGCTCTTCGTGTTTGCAGAAGTCACCTCTTGATTCGCCATGTCCATCTCCTCCACATCGTTCTTCGTTCCGGGGACACCATACAGAATTCGTTTCATCAGAGTGCTGAGCGAATTCCGGAGGCAGCATGGGGTCGTATCCACTTGGGCCGTGAATTCAGTATGGTGTCCCCGGAACTCGGGAACTCGGCGGCTGTTGGGCTTGTCGGGGATGGTCATTTTCAGGGCCATCCGTAGTAACAATATGCCTGATGGGTGTTCGAAAATCAAGGAACAAGTCCGGTAGCCATCTTTGCCGGGATGGAAGTCCGTGCGGGCCTGAACCCCGTGCCATGGGTGGAAAATGCGGTGCCATATCAGGGCGTTGACGGTCAAAAACGGCCCGTCGGGGCAGCATATTGTGCGATAGCCAAATTCATTTATTAATTTCTTGACATATGCCAAAAACAGAAATATAAAATAGTGCAAAAGCACTGGAGGATGAGATATGTCCAAAAAACTCACTCAAAGCGATATCGATATCATCCGGAATCTTTGGGATGGTCGGACCCCCTATAGCGATATAGCGGAGAGAGTTGGGTTGACCACGAACACCGTTCGGAACCGAGTCAACAAAATGCTGGAAAAGGGGGTCCTTCAGATTATTGGTCTGGTGGATCCGAGTGCTATTGAAGGCCACCAGTCCGCTTTCATTGGTTTTAAAATTCTTCCCCAAAATGTAAATACGGCACTGGAACACATATCCGCAATGCGAGGTGTTGTTGGGGTGGCTACGGTCAGTGGAAGATTCGACATTATGGGAATTGTCATGTTTAATAAGGAGTTTTCATATAATAGATTCCTGGAAGAGGAATTAAAAAATATTCCGGGTTTATTGAGCACGGAGACATTTTTCGTCGTGGGTGGAAAATCATTTCAATTGCGATACGTATTGTAATGAGGAAACATGGATTACATCAATGAGAATGACCTTGATTTCATAGCAGTGGGTGCTGCAATCCTTGGGTCGGGCGGCGGCGGAGACCCCTATATTGGTAAATTGATGGCAAAACAGGCCATCAAGGAACACGGACCTGTGAAACTGATTTCGGCGGACGAGGTGCCTGACGATGAGCTGATTATCCCGTCAGCCATGATGGGGGCACCGGCGGTGATGCTGGAAAAACTCCCGAACGGCTCTGAACCGGAGTTTGCCTTTCGGGCCCTGGAGAAATACCTCGATCAAACGGCCTATGGCGTCATTTCCATTGAAGCGGGCGGGATTAATTCGTGTATCCCCATTTATACGGCAGCCAGGCTGGGCCTTCCCTTAGTGGATGGGGACGGTATGGGCCGGGCATTTCCGGAACTTCAGATGGTGACCTTCAGTGTCGCAGGGGTTTCATCCACTCCGATGGTCCTTTGTGATGAAAAAGGCAACAGGATGATCATGGAGACGGTCACAAACGACTGGTCGGAGGTCCTTGCCCGGACGGCTACGGTGGCCATGGGCCTGTCTTCGATGATCAGCATTTATTGCATGGACGGTCAGACCCTGAAGCGGTCCGTCGTGCGCGGGACCATATCGCTGGCCCGAGAGATCGGCCAACGGATTATCGAATCCAACCGATGTAAAAGCGATCCGGTGGAAGCGATTCTCGATGTGACCCACGGCTTTCGATTGTTCGGCGGGAAAATCGCGGATGTGACCCGGGATCTGACCACCGGTTTTATTCGGGGCAAGGTGGTGATTGAAGGAACGGAAGAAGATCGGGGTTCCCACTTTGAACTCGATTTTCAGAATGAAAATCTGCTGGCACGAAAAAATGGAAAACCGGTGGCCATAACGCCGGATTTGATAACCGTAATCGACAGAGAAAAGGCATTTCCGATCACTACGGAAGGGCTGAAGTACGGCCAGAGGATTATCGTCATCGGCATCCCATGTGACCGTTTCTGGCGCACCGAGAAGGGCCTGATGCAGGTGGGACCGCGATATTTCAACTATGATATCGACTACAGGCCTGTCGAAGAGCTGGCAAAGGGGTTGGCGTCATGAAATACCGGTTGGGAATCGATGTGGGTGGGACAAATACGGATGCGGTGATTCTCGATGAAAAAAACAGAGTCTATGCCAAATGTAAGGAATGTACAACGGAAGACGTGTCAGAAGGGATCAATCGGGCGGTTGAAACCGTTTTAAGGAATTCATCCGTTCATCCTTCGAGCATTGTGGATGCCATGCTCGGGACAACCCATGCTACCAATGCCATCATTGAGCGAAAAGGCCTATCTAAGGTTGCTGTATTACGTCTTGCATCTCCATCAGGGCACGCTATTCCGCCGTTTATTGAATGGCCGGAAGACATGTTGGAGGCCCTTGGTTATTCATTCTGTATTGTAAAAGGCGGGTATGAATATAACGGAGCATTGATATCACATATCGATGAATCCGAGATTCGGGAATCTCTTGCAAAACTTAAGGATCATGGTGCCGAAGCGCTTGCGGTTTCTTGTGTATTTTCTCCAGTAAACGATGAGCAGGAAATACAGGTTCAGAAATGTGCCGCTGAGATGTTCGGGCCTGATTTTCCGGTCACGTTGTCCAGTGAAATCGGAAGCATCGGTATCATTGAAAGAGAAAATGCCGCCATATTGAATGCGGCGATTCGAAAATTGGCAGAACGGGCATATGGTTCATTCGAGAATGTTCTCAAAACGCATGGCATCGATGCCGACTTATTTATTACACAAAATGACGGCACCCTGATGTCCATTGATTACGCCAAGCGCTATCCGGTTCTTACCATCGCCTCGGGACCGACAAATTCCTTGCGAGGCGCCGCCTACCTGTCGGGGATCAAAGACGCCATGGTCATCGATGTGGGGGGAACCACAACGGACGTTGGGGTTCTGAATAACGGGTTCCCGCGGGACTCCACGGCCTCCGTGGAGATGGGGGGGGTGCGGACGAATTTCAGGATGCCCGACCTGACGGCCATCGGCCTGGGGGGCGGGTCGGTTGTCCATGTGTCCGGAGATACCGTCCGCGTGGGGCCGAGATCCGTCGGATATGCCCTTCACTCGAAATCTAGAGTGTTCGGCGGTGATACGCTGACCGCCACCGATATGGCCGTGGCCTCCGGAAATCTGGTGCTCGGTGATCCATCCAGGGTCCGGGATCTGGCGTCGGACCTGGTGTCCAAGACCATGCAGGTAATGTGTTCCATGATTGAAGAGGCAGTGGACAGGATGAAAGTATCCTCCGGAGACGTTCCCGTGATTGTAGTCGGCGGGGGGAGCATTCTCGTGCCGGATGCCATCAAAGGGGCCAGTGAGGTCATCAGACCGGAACACTATGAGGTGGCCAATGCCATTGGCGCCGCGATTGCGCAGGTTTCAGGGGGCATTGACGGGGTCTTTGACGTCGCGACAAAAGGGAGAGACGCCGTTCTCGAAGAAATAAAAACCGCGGCTAGACATGAGGCCATAAAAGCGGGAGCGGAACCAGATACGGTTGATGTTGTGGAAATCGAGGAAATCCCATTGGCATATCTTCCTTCGAATGCCGTTCGATTCCGGGTGAAGGCCGCAGGAGATTTACGACGTAAAGAATAGCGGCTATTTTGGTCAATTGACGAACCCGTAAAACTGTTTTTCGCGTAGAAGCGCCTAGAACGCCAAGAAAAAGATTTCATGTCAATCGATCGCCTTTAAGTTTTTTGCAGATTGACGTGAGAGTTGGATTTTTTACGAGAATATTGATGCTGAGAGAGGCCATGAGAATAAAAATAGTCGCACCCGTTATTACGGATCAATTCAATCGGGCCATTGAAGAAGAGGCAAGACAGTTTATTGATGCTGATTCAATCATCGAGATTGAAAACATCCAACATGGTGCGGCTTCTATAGAATCCGCCTATGATGAGGCATTGAATATTCCTGATGTACTAAAGATGGTTTTACAGGCTGAAAGAGATGGATTTGACGCGGTTTTTATCGATTGTTTCGGAGATCCTGGAGTTGATGCGGCCCGTGAAGTGGTGTCCATACCTGTCGTCGGTGGATTTCAGCCTGCCATATTGACGGCCTGCCTTCTTACCCATTACTTTTCTATTATCACTGTTCTGCCAAGTGTTCTTCCTCTGCTTCGCGTACTTATTCGAAAACAAGGCATTGGGGAAAATGTGGCCTCTATTCGATCTGTAAACATTGCCGTATTGGATCTCTCCGATTCAGAAGCCCTCAGGAACAGCCTGGCTTCAGAAGCCGAAAAAGCGGTCCATGAGGATGGAGCGGAAGGGATTGTTCTCGGTTGCACGGGTATGCTCGGGTTGGCCAGGTCGTTGGAGGCGGAACTGGCCGGGCGCGGCATATCCATGCCTGTGGTTGATCCGACCGGGGCTGCGATCGGATTTCTTCAAAGCCTTCACCGTAACGCCCTTTGCCACAGTAAACGAACCTATCCATTCCCCCCGGACAAGGAGAGGAATATCGGGGGCTGAACGCGCACGGCCCGGCCATCCTCATGCATGGAAAAGGTAGGGGTGAATATTCGGGCCCGGTCGGTTCAATGGACATCGGTTCTTCGCATCAGCGGCTGTGTTGAGCGGACAGAACATGTCAATGTATCGATATCATCGATTGACGAACCCGCAAAAACTTTTTTTCGCGCAGAGGCGCCGAGAACGCCAAGAAACATATTTTAATTCCAGTGGGTTATCTTTGCGACTTTGCGCGAGAATGTGACTTTTTACGAGGACATCATCGATTGGAATACAATTTTTTCGGCCTGGTGGGCAGTGGAGGATTTGAAAAATGGAGCTGCATCGACTGTATTTTGATCCTGAAAATTGTACCGGATGTAAGGTTTGTGAACTCACGTGTTCGATGACCAAAGAAAATGCCTTTGCGCCGATATTGTCCAGAATAAAGATCGTTCTACCCGATGAAAAGGCCGAAATCGTCGCACATGTTTGCCATCAGTGTAACCCGGCGGAATGCATGGAGGCCTGTCCTGAAGAAGCGATTCAATTCCATACCGGTTTTGGTGCGGTGGTGATCGATCCGGAAAAATGTAGTGGCTGCGGCGAGTGCATAGACGCTTGCCCATACGATGCCATTGAGATGAATGAAGAGGCGGACACCGCGTTCAAGTGCGACCTTTGCGGTGGGAATCCACGGTGTGTTGAGGGGTGCATATACGGCGCATTGACATTTGGGGCTGCCTGAATGCAACGTGCTGACGAGAGAAGGAAGTCCCATCCGGTCGTACACCCAACATGTTGCATGTCAGGAGGTAAATATGAATGCTCGCAGCCTATCTCAGCAGATCATACTCAATGTAGACCTTTCCGCCGGGAAGATCTGGGAAGAACCCGTTTCCGCCGAGGATGCCGCCACATACATCGGCGGAAGGGGCATCAACGCGAAACTTCTCTATGATCGGGTTCCCAAAGGCGTTGCCCCGCTGGATCCGGCGAACTGCCTGATCATCGGTACGGGGGCCTTGAACGGCACCAGCGCTCCTTGCTCCGGGCGGATTACGGTCTCCACCAAAAGTCCGGTCACCGGGCTGTATCTGAAGTCGAGTTCAGGCGGCCACTTCGGCGCGGAGATGAAATATGCCGGGTTCGATTACCTGGTGATCACCGGGGCATCGGAAAAACCAGTATACCTCTGGATCCATGACGGGAAAGCGGAGATTCGCCCGGCCGAGCATGTGTGGGGGAGTGGGACCCGGCGGACCGATGCATGGCTCAAAGAAGAACTCGAAGATCAACAGATCCAGACCGCCGTGATCGGGCCTGCCGGCGAACACCGTGTGCTGTGTGCCAACATCAATTTTTCCCTCTACAATTTCGCCAGCCGGGGAGGGATTGGCGCCGTGATGGGGTCCAAAGGGCTCAAGGCGGTTGCGGTCCGGGGCCGCACCGGGTTGATGCTGGAACATGGCGCACGGTTTCTGGATCTCAGTCAGCGTATTCGGCAAGAGATCGGGCAAGACGGCACAGCGGGTTTTTTACACATGTACGGTACGTCGGGGTTTGTCCCGGGAATGGACGCGATGGGCATGCTTCCGACCGAGAACTTCAGAAAAGGAAGAATTGACAAGGCCGAACGGCTCGGCGGCCAGTATGTTGATGAAATGGGCTATTTAAATGGACGAAAATCGTGTCATGCATGCCAGATCGGCTGTCACAGGCATGTTCGATGTACTTCCGAGAAGTATGGAAGCGTCGATGATGTCGGTCCTGAACTCGAGGCGGTGATGTCCCTGGGGGCGCAGTGTGGAACGAGTGAGATGGAAGCCGTATTGAAAGCCAATCAGCTTTGCAACGACTTGGGTTTGGACGTCATTTCTGTCGGTCATATCATAGCCTGGGCCATGGAAACCTATGAGAAAGGTCTCATAGACGCAAAACATACCGAAGGGATTGATCTGGAATTCGGAAACTGCCAATCCGAACTCGAACTGATTCAGCGAATCGGGACTCGGAGCGGCTGGCTGGGGAATCTGCTGGCCGATGGGGTCGAGCGGGCAGCAAAGACGGTGGGAGGCGACAGTTGGAAATGGGCGATTCAATCCAAGGGATTGGAGCAGTCCGCCTGCGATACGAGGGTGGCCAAGGGGTATGCGTTGGCGTTCGCACTGAATCCTCGGGGTCCCGATCACCTCACGACTCAGATCATGGCGGAATTCGGGATGACCGATGAGGCCAAGGCCGTGATCAAGAACATCACTGGAGATGAGCGTCTTGCGGTCCCAAACTGCACAGACAAACGCGCCGAGATTGTGACTTGGCATGAAAACCTCTATGCGATGAACGATTGTCTGGGTGTTTGCACCTTTGTTTCGTCCGCATCTTTTGTCATGGGTTTCGACTACATGGCGCAATTATATGAGCTGGCAACCGGTTCGACATCAAACGAGGAATCCTTGGCAAACATAGGACGACGAGTCATTACCCTTGAACGTATGTTTAATGTCAGGGAGGGCTACACCCGAGAAAAGGACAGCCTTCCCTATCGAATGATGAATGAACCAATTTTGGAAGGCCCGATGGCAGGACATGTCACATCCCATTCCGAGCTGCAACAAATGTTAAATGAGTATTTCGAACTGAACGCATGGGATAAAGAGACCGGCATACCAAGCATGAAATCATTGGAAAACTTGAATTTGATACATGTTTGTGTATGATGTGATAGAATTTGAAGGAGACTATGGAAGAGTTAATGGTTTCGTAAAGGCGTTTAACACGCGCATAGACGCGGAGGCGCATGGAAAAGATATTTCAAAATCAATGTGCTGTACTCAAGGATCCCGACACCGCAGTTCCGGGGACACCATGCTGAATTCACGGCACAAGTGGATACGATCCTAATGTTGCCTCCGAAATTCGCCCAGAACTCTGAGGAAATGAATTCAGTATGGTGTCCCCGGAATTACACATAACATGCCTTATACAGCACGACCTGCGGGGATTCGCCTGCACACTTTTCATGGCGTGACTATTGTCATGTACTATGCACTTTTGAATGCACTACATGTTGTAGCTTTTTTCCGTTGACACCGGGTCGCGCACTCAATTACCATACCAGCCAAGAAGCGCCTTCCTCCATATTTTCATTTTCAGCCAACGTTTTTTAAAAATGAATGTCTCTCTTGCTGACTCTATGTTTTGAGTCATGCAATGGATTCATTTGAATAATGAATTGCGGAATCCATTGTTTTATATCAGGATTATTCAATGATATATTCAATAAAAATGTATTAAACACGATGAAAAAGGATGGATTTCAAAAAAAAGGGTTTTATGAAGGAAGAATTCAAAATATCAGGACAAGGTATAGACCATGATATTTCAAAAGCTACCGGGGATTTTGTAGCGGTAGAGATCGGTTATTTCGATGAGGGTGGGCTAGATGAGCATCTTCGGAAATTCGAAGCAATTTCGTCGGATTCCTTTTCTGTGGGCAGTGACGCCTGTCCTCCGGAGTTGTGTGTTGAACACCAAGGCGTTGAACACCGATTCGGCTTGAATCATCATGGGCTTGTCTACGTGAACGATGAAACCCCCGTAACTCCTTCCGCGGCCATTGCCCGTATCATTGGCACGTCCAGTGGGGATGCGGCGGCCGGAAAAGCGACATCCCGGAAAAAAAAGGGCTCAAAGGGTCCCGCATGGGGCTCGGACCATCCCGCCGTGAAGGGAATGATCCCGGTTCGACGTGCGGAATTGCCCCCTTTTGACAAGAACCGTTTCAGCCGATTCAACGTCGATACGTCTTCCCATGACCCGGTCGTCTCTGTGCCGGTCTTCAAATCCGACTTCTGGGCCGGGGCCGGCCCTCTGCTCATGTCCTTCGGTATCGTTGCCCTGGTGCTCGCGGGAGGGTTGTTTGCGACGGGAGATCCGGTTGCGGCCGTTGTCTTTCTTGCCGCCGGTCTGCTCATGCTGATTCTTCGCTCAGCCGTTGTCAAACGAACGGGTATGACCCATCTTCGGTTCGGGGTGGACTGGAATGCGAACGCCCTGTGGATCAAGAAGGACAGCGACAAAGAGGCGGCCATCGTTGAAAATGCCAATTGCATTTCTTCCTTTGTGGTGGCCGAAAAAGAACAGATTCGAAGCGGTCGTTTCGGACTTGAACATCCGTCAACGGGTCGGGCCATAGAATACAACTACAAGGACAAGAGCTGGATGCTTCTTGCCATGATGTCCAATAACACATCACGGCTGGTGTACCATTTCGGAGACAAAAAGAAGGCGGAGGAGGCCCTTGGATTGGTTCATGTCCTCTTGAGTTGATATGTATACTGATGTGCATTGATTGATGATTTGCTGTCCTCGTAAAAAGATTCCATATCGCGCCAAGCCGCAGAGAACGCAAAGAGAACAGAAAACCGCTTTTCCAGCAGAACACTCAAGGTAATTGAGTATAACATATTGATGTTGAAATATCTTTTCCCTGCACCTCAGCGTCTCTGCGCGAAAAACAATTTTTGTGAATTCGTCATGATTGATTACATTTATTTTTAAACAATATACTAAAGTCGCGTTTTGTTATTAGATGAATCAAGAGGACTCCCCATGAAAACCGCTTTTTGTTTGATCATATCGTCAATTTTGTTTTCTTTCTCTGTTGCCGGTGCCGAACAGATCGTATTCGAGGATTATCGGATTCATACGGATGATATCGGCCGTGGAGTCAAGGGAATGGTGGCCAAAGGCTTCATCCCGGTGGGGATCTCTCCCCTGAACAATCGAATGATCGTCTCTTATGTCCCCATTCACGTAACAGGCGCCACTGGCTGGAAAATGGACGTATTTACATCCGTGGATGCCTTTTTCGCAGGTCTTGACAAACATATTGCCGAAGGTTTCACGCCGGTTGACGTTGCCGTTTCAGGCCAAAGCATCCTGGTCCTCTTTCTCAAGATGAAGATTCGTGCCGAAGGATGGAAATGGATCGTCACCAAGATCGATGCCGACGAGGTGACCGCGGGGATCAAGAAGTTTGTGGACCAGGGGTATATCCCCTCCGGAATCACCATCGTTTCAGACGCCCTGGGTGTTCTTCTCATCAAACCGTCCAACTGTCGGTTACTGAGCTGGCAGATCGGCATGTATTCCAGCGATATGAACTCGGTAACCGGTGATGTGGCCGGTGAAATGGCCTCCGGCTTCAAGCCGTTTGGACTGCTCACAGGAAAGACCGTCACCAATGTCATGATGATGAAGGTCGATTTTGATCCACCGGTGATCGCCAAAAAGACGGTTCCCGCTGAATCGACCCAGGCGGTGAAAAAGAAAAAACTCCCGGCAAACACACCTGCATTGACCCCGGAGGTGCTGCTTTCGGCCATGGGTGATTTTGTGGAAACCGTGAGACGAGACCCGGAGATGGCCGGACATATCCTGATGTCCGCGGAGGCCGAGTTGATCTGGGCGGATGTGATCCGGTTGTGCGGCCCGGCCTTGGGCTATTTCGCTTCAGGCGCCGTGCCCATGGTGGTGTGGCAGGATGCGTCAACCGCCATGACCGGACTGTATCACCCTTGGACCGATACGGTTCTCCTGGCTCAATGGCGAGCGCAGGACCGAGGGGCGCGCATCGATGACATGGAGTTTCTCACGGGCGATTTTATTCGGCAGGCCGGTCAGCCGCCCTATGATGTGAACCCCCACTGGCTCGAATCGGATGAATCGTTTCCTCCCCAGGCCCTGCGGGAATCGACCCGGGTGACGAGCGCCGCTTTTAGGGCCATCTTTGAGGGCTCCCATGATGGAACCTGGCGGCATGAGGTCTCCGCCTTGAGAAACCCAGAGCTTCTGACGGCGAATACGGCCCTTGCCTCCACCCGGCTCTCCGGAGCCCTCAGGTCCATGGCGGCTTTCGTGAAAGACGCGGGAAACAGGCCTTTTTTGACGGAACTGGAGTCGGTCGTAAGCCGCCTTCGTGATGGCCGGAACCAGAGCGTCGTGTCCGAACTTTCGGAAATCTCACCCATGTCCCGGGAGTTCATCGAGAAATCCGGGGCCCCTTTCTGGGACAGGGTTCGGATCATGGGCGTGAGGTATCACAAAGACCGGGCCTTTGTTTTTCTGAACACACCGGGCGTCCCCTGGGTGTTTCAGGCCCTTTGTTTTGAAAAGAGAGGTACCCAGGGGAGTCTTACGAATCTCGAGATCGTGAATCTTCCGGTCGAAGACGCTTTCGGGGCAGGTGGACTATGAAACGGACACGCATGCAGAGAAGACCATGGTTTTTACGCAACCTGTTGTGGGTAGGGGTGATGATTTCCCTTGCCCTGTGTTGGACGGGCGCCCGTGCGTCCGACGGGGGGATCTTCGGACGGCTCTTTGGTTGGGCCGACCGGGAAGATGTGCAGGAAACAGCCGAGCTGCTGACCACGGACGGTGTCTCGGAAGGCCTGGAGGAGGTCTCGAAGTTCATCGAAGGACGCACAGGCGATGTCAAGACCCTCGAATCGGTGAAAGACGCCAAGGACCTTCTCGTACGTCAGACCGGAGAGCTTCGAAAAAACTATTCCGATCTGTTGCAGCAGCAGAATGAATTCAAGGCAAAGAACTACGCCGACTATGCCAAGGCGCGCCAGGCCAACCCGAACCTCAAGGTCTATGATTACTTCAAAAAAGCGGATGCGTCGGGAAATATCGGTGTCAGGGCCCGGTCTCTGGAGACGCAGGTCCGGGACCTGGGCGGAAAAATCGCCGAGAGTGAGCGCCCGGCGGCAGGCCTGGATCTCAAGGCCCAGGGGGCCGCAAAGGCCCCGGGCCTCTTTACCCGGGTAAAGGGCCTGTTCAAGGCGGGCGGGCAGGTCCTTTCGGCCATGGACCTGGCCGGCGCCACAGGACGAGTGGCTGGAGAATTTGCCGGGGCCTTCGAAGGCACGAGCACCTTCCGGAGCGCCTTCGGTCGTATCGCTGAAGAAGGCGGAAAAATCAAGGCGGTTGCGGTGGGTTCGGCGGGTGGAGCGGCCGTGGGAACCATGGCGGGTCCGGGGGCCTTTCTGGCCTCACCGGTGCTCGCCATGGTCGGTGGGGCGGGCGCCTCCGCTGTGTACAAGGAAACCGTGGCCGAATCCATGAACAAAAACAGGCAGTACGAGGCAGATAAAGCGGCCATGGCAAGGTACGGCGCGGACATGGAGAAACTCGCCGCCACCAGGGCTCAGGCGCGCGAGCAGAAGGCCGCCGAGGAACTGGCCCGCAGAATGGCCCTTCAGGCACGTAGCGCCGAATATGACGCGAGCCTGAAATACCTGGACGATCTCAGGGCAAGAGTGGCTGAATACAACCAGAAAATGGCCGCTGAAGACGCGGCGCGACGTGCCTTTGACGAAAAGCAGGAAGCCGAAAAACGCCCATCGGCCGGGGCCGGTGGGGCGCCCCCTGCGCAGAAAGCCGCCCAAGTGACCCCTTCAAAGCCGACTTTGCCCGCTCAAAAGGTCGAGGCAGCGAAGCCGGCCCCTGCGCCTCGGAGCGCGGCCGCAACCCAGGTGCCCGCGCAGAAGGGGGGAGAGGCAAAGAGGCCTTCCCCGCCTGCAAAAAAGACATCGTCCGTCGGGACCCTTCAACGGACCTTTTCATCGGAGAGGAACAGCCTTTCCATCACGGTCAACAACGTGGCGCTGATTGGCGAAGAGCCTGGAAAAAAGCATTATAGTACCGACCTGAAAGGAAATTCATACTATGACGTGGAGGGGAATTTTATCTATCTGGCCGTGCCCGGGGGGTCCTGCACGGTGAACGTCTCCTATCAAATCGCAGGAGATGACGCCTACTTCATACATGCACGAGTCGATTATGTGGAATTGAGCGAGGATTACGATACCCTGAAAACCGCATTCAAGATAGCCTCAAGCCCGAACCACAAGGGCCCCGGGGTCTTTTCCGGCCAATTCAGTTTTCCGGTGGACGCACGAAACCACATCCAAAAATACATGATCGCGACAGAAACCACGGGCTATGGCGAGGTCTACTTCTCCGTCCATTTCGTCTCAGAGGAAAACCGGTATATGGTCGAAGATTGAACCGGGAAAACCCTGTGGAGAGGTGAACTCGTAATACCGGTTTTCGCGCAGAGACGCCCCCGAGTTCCGGAATTCCGGGGACACCATACTGAATTCACGGCACAAGTGGATACGATCCCCATGCCGCCTCCGGAATTCGCTCAGAATTCTGATGAAATGAATTCAGTATGGTGTCCCCCGGAACATGTCCCGGGATCAATTTCATAGACGACTCTTTCTCTTCATGTTTTCCAGATCCTCAATGGCCCTGAATTTTTCACAGACGCCTTTTGCCCTGTTATAGACAGCCAGGTCGACCATCTTTCCTTCAATCCCTATGGCTGCTTTTCCATCCTTCAATGCGTTTTCGAACTCCGAAACAATCCGGACAGCCAGGTCGACATCCTCCTGCAACGGTGAAAAAATGCGATTGAGTACCGCGACTTGGTCTGGATGAATGCATGGTGCCCCATCAAAGCCGAGATTGCGTGCGCGCTGTGCGGCTCGCTCAAATCCTTCCAGGTCCTTGAAGCCGGCGATCGATCCCAAGATGCCGATGGGCAGCAAACCGCTTGCCTTTGCCACGGTCACGATTTCCGACATCGCGTGAAACAGCTCGGTGCCTTCGCGTGACGGCGCTACTCCCAGCGAAAAGCAGTAATCTTCGGCACCCAGGCTGAGGAAGGCAGCCCTCGAACTTGCCGTCGCTGTTTTTTTCAGGTTCAGAAGACCCATCGGGGACTCGATGACCACGCCCAATTTCACGCTCCCACTGGGGATGTTTCTTTCCTCCTCGAGCCGGGTGATGTGGGTATCCAGCGCTTTCACTTCCTCGACGGTCTCCACCTTGGGAATGACCACACAATCCACTCCTGGATGCACGGAAGCGTCCAGGTCCTCATTGAGCATGGTCTGATCATTATTGACTCTAACTTGTATGTTGAGTCCACTTTTTGTCAGATGCTGAACGGCCTTTTTTACCATGTGCCTGGCCTGCGGCTTATAGGGTGCGGCAATGGCATCTTCCAAATCCAGCATGATGGCATCCGCTCCCCGGGAAAGGGCTTTTTCGACAAATTTTTCGTTGTTGGCGGGTATAATCAATATGGATCTCATGATCGTCATTTTCGCGCTGCCCCTTTCTTGTCTTTGAGTCGAACCACACTGTCCACGGCACAGACTCCGTGACCTTTCTTCCCGACCAGCAGTGGATTGATGTCCAGTTCGATCAAATGCTCTTTGAGGTCTCTTGCCAACCATCCGACACGAACGATCGTGTCGTAAAGGGCCTCCTTATCCGCCGGACCCATGCCTCGAAAGGCATCGAGAAACTGCGCTCCCTTGAGTCTGGAAACCATCACCTCGGCATCCATCAAGGACAAGGGAACAGTGCGAAACCGGACGTCCTTGAGAATCTCAACGAAAACGCCCCCAAGGCCGCAGGCCAGGACAGGGCCGAACTGCTCGTCCTGGGTCACGCCGATAAGCATTTCCCGTGCGTCCTGAATCATGGACTGGACCAAAATCCCCCTGATCTCAATCTGAGGGGAGGCCGAAGCCATTTTCCGGGTTACGGCGCGATAGGCCTCACGAAGGGACGCCTCCCCCTTCAGATTCAACCACACGACGCCGGCCTCGGTCTTGTGCGGCAAATCCTTGGAAACGCCCTTGATGACCACCGGATAGCCTATCGATTCAGCGGCTTCAACGGCTTGATCCTCTGTCTGGACGAGCGTTTCCGCAGGAGTGGATATGCCGTAAAGACTCAAAAGATATCGAGAATCCACTTCATCCAAGACACCGGCATGCTTTTCCAAAAAAGCCGCGAGTTCTACGCTGCTGACAGATGTTTGGCTCCTGATCAGAGCCTTTTCGTTGTCTCTTGAATCGAGCCATCGTCTTCGAAAACGGTAATATTCAAAGTACTTTTTAACGGAGAAGATCAATTTGTCGGCATTATAAAATACAGGAATTCCATTTTTCTCCAGCATTCGGAATCCTGCATTTTCCGAATATTCCCACGTATCATTCAACTTTTTGCCTAGCCATAACACGACCAAGGGTTTATCGATGTTTTTGCTGAACTCGACCAGAGGCCTGGCAAGGTGCTCCGATATGGGTCCAAAGGCCGTCACGCCAAAGACGGCAACCAGGAGCCCGTACCGGTTGTCTTTGAGAAAGGGCTGAAAAACGTCGTCAAGATGCGGCCCTCCCTGCCCCCGCACGTCGAGCGGATTGGACGGCTCCCCATAGACAAGAAGATACTCCCTCGACGTGATGTAATCCTTCGTTTCCCCTGAAAGGGGTGGAAGATCGATCCCATTGAGTGAAAACATGTCGCCCAGAAAGGAGCAAAGCCCACCCGATGTGCTTGCAATGACCACACCCTCGGATACGGGTTCCGGACAATGCGCAAACATATTGGCGAGCTCCAGAGCATCATCCGGATAAGGGACCCGGATGAGGCCGGTTTGCTCGAACACGCCCTCGTAGACGTTGTCCGCTCCCGTAAGTGCTCCCGTATGGGATAGAGAGGCCTTGGCAGCCGTCTCCGTTCTTCCGACCTTCAAGACGATGACCGGTTTCCCCACGGAAAGGGCCCGCTCTGCGACCCCTTTCACGAGTTCGGTATCCTTGAGTCCCTCCAAAAAGCAGCAAACGACTTTCGTGTCAGGCTCTTCAACGAGATACTGGAGGACATCCATGGAACTCAAGGCCGCCTCATTACCGGTGTGAATGACATGGCTGAAATGAATATCCCGATCCAGGGCAGGGGAAAGCATGGCGGCAAAGGCTAAACCGCCACTCTGAGAGACCAGCCCGATGTTGCCCGGTGAAAACGTGACGCTCAAAGGGTATCCATGCGCGGCCAGGTGATTGGCAGGAACCACAATACCAATGGAATTCGGACCGCACGTCACCATCCCCCCCTGTCTCACGATTCCAGACAGCTCCTTTTGTAATTCAATCCCTTTTGAGCCGGCCTCGGCAAAACCTGCACTGAAGATCAGCGCGGCCCTTACCCCTTTTTCTACACATTCCTTCACAACAGGGATGACGAGCTTCGCGGATACAACAATGATGGCGAGGTCTACGGCGACCGGTACGTCAAGAATGCTCGAAAAACATTTCCGGTTGTCGATCTCGTCGTATTTTGGGTTTACCAGGAATATCCTCTCATTCGGAAACCCATTGTGAAGTAAGTTGCTCAGCAGGCGCCCTGCATACCCCCCGCTGCTGCCAACCCTCGATGCGCCGATAATGGCAACGGATTCAGGTCTCAAGAGACTGCGCAGTTCCACTCTGGACAGATCGTTCATTTCATCCCCCCATACCTTTTGCGGCAGGATCCCCATTCATGTCCCATCAATAGCGAGGCTCCATAAAAATCCGTTCGCCCGCGGCTCGAAAGGTCCCGTCCTGTCCAAGGCCTGAATATAGATGTGAGGAGCCGGGTTTTCTAGGAGCCCATCAATATTGAAGGCAAAAAAAGAATAATCTTTGGATACATTAAGCACAATACAATTGCGAACATTAATATAACCACAAATGGAATAACACTTCTAATAATCAGTGACAAATTTTCATCCACAATACCTTTTACCATAAACAAATTAAGCCCTACAGGCGGGGTCAAAAGGGCAACTTCAATAAGCATCATTAAAACGATACCGAAAACAACAGTGTCTATTCCCAAGGCTGGGAGCATAGGTGCCAATATAGGAACCGTGAGAACCGTAATAGCGGAGCCATCTAAAAACATTCCAAGAACCATATACAATAAAATAATAAGTATTATCAAAATATAGTTCGGCAAACCCGTATCAATGATGTAATTAGTCAAATTTGTTGGGACCTGCAAAAGGGTCACTATATTCGCCATTGTCAACGCGCCAATCATAATCATCAATATCATTGTAGAAATCTGACTGGATTTTTTTAAGCATACAATAAAATATTCCCAGTTCATCTTTTTATAAACCAAAGTACATATGAGACTGTAAACAACCAATACAGCGCCTGCCTCTGTAGGCGTAGCCATCCCTGAATAAATACTTCCCAAGACAAATACCGGCCCCAGCAAAATCATGAAAGATTTTCGTAGAGCCTTGAAACGCTGTTGCCAGCTTATGGTTTCCACCTTGTATTTTTTTGTTATGGCGCAATAAATTACAATATAAATGCTAAATAAAGCGACTAGAAGGGCTCCAGGAATAAATCCCGCCATAAACAGCTCCCCGACAGATGTATCCGTCAGAAATCCATACACAATCAAACCAACGGAAGGGGGAATGATCAACCCGAGTGATGTTCCGGTGACGGTTCCAATGACGAGCCTTTTGTCGTAACCTCGGTCCAGAAGTGGTTTCATGGCCACCAGCGTGACAATAGCGGTCACAGCAGTGGATGAACCGATCATCGCGGCAAGGATTCCACCGGTAATACACGTGGCCACTCCTAAGCCTCCGGGCATCCAACCGAGCCATTTGGAACTCAGATCGTACATTTGATCACCGAGTCCCGAGTAAGCCAGTATGACGCCCCCAAGTGAGAACAGGGGAATCGCCAGGAGAACAAAATGAGAAAGCGTGTTTTCAGCCACAATGGGGAGGGTGTGAAGCCCGTTGAGGGAGCCATGAAAAAAGAGCAATCCGATGACACCCACCAATCCGAGTCCGAAGGCGATGGGAACGCCCCAAAAGATCACAATCAACGCCGTGAATAAGATCCCGATGGGGAGATTAACATTACATATGAACACCCCAAGAAGAAGTGCGAGCAAATATGCTATTACCCAGAATATACCCTGATGACGATTTGCTTTATTCTTGGAGGCTGTTCCAGTCTTTATGATCTTCAAACGGGAAGCAATTTTTGGCATGATCTGAAAAAGGCATAAAACCATGCCGATTGGAATCGCAATTTGCTCTATCCATAGCGAGTATGTTACAATACCAGTACTTATGGAATCAAATCGATAGCTTTCATAGAAATGCATCCAACCGAAACACATAAGCAAAACAATATAGGCCAATGCAGTCAAATCAGTGGCAATACCTACTGTTTCACGTGTTTCAATATTCATTTTCGATATCGCGACGTCACATGATATATGCCGGTCTTCTCTGATTCCATCTGCTGCTGAAAGAAAAGGAAACCACATGAAAGCCAACATGGACAATGGCATAATCCATGCTATCGGATATCCGAACACATAACGCAAAACAATTTCAACACAAATGACTGTTGAAACAAGCAGCATCAAAAAGCCTGCTAGCAAATTACCACCCTTTGATATTGTTTCTATGTATTTCGTAAAAGATATTTTCATATATACCTTTTAATGAAAATGCAAAAATCATTTTATTGAAAAGGAAGTCCGGAGCGTTTTAAAACGGAAATTGTATTCAATGTCAACGCTTTATTCCGGACTTCCAGTCAAAAATTGCGATTGCGATGTTATTGTGTTTTCTCCAAAAGGCCCCACAGTAAATCGAAGTTCTCATCAAGGCGGCTTTTTGCGTGTTCTTTCATTGTTATTTTTGCAGTATTGACAAATTTAGCTATCTCTTCTGGTGATAATTTGCAAACCTCTTTGGCACTATCTTTTAAAATAGCAAGTTCACTAACATACTCTTCCATGGCTTTATCTCTGGTATAAATTTCCATTTTTCTCGACTCATCAATCATTATTTCTTGATCCTTCGGCGCTATGCTTTCCCATGTGTCCTTGTTTATTGCGAGATAATTGCTGATAAAAGGCATTGTGGGATCTTCAGTGATGTACGGGGCGACCTCGTAAAATTTGGCCCGACGCACCCTTCCGATGGAGGTTGCAAAGCCCTGAATGGTTCCTCGTTGCAGGGCCGTATAGATCTCAGAGGAACTGATATCGATGGGTACCGCCCCTAATGCCTTGAACAGAGTCGCCATGGCGTTCCCGCTGACACGGAATTTCATCCCTTTCAGGTCATCGATTGACGTGATGCTCTTGTCGGTACGGCCCCAGACTGTGCCGCCGACAGCCCAGAAGCCCAGCAGTTTGGAGTTGAAGTATTGACTGATTTCTGAATCTGTTATGCTTCGCACCTCAGGCTGATCGATGAATCGGTAGTAGTGATCATAACTGCTCCAGCATCCTTGGGCTCCAAATGAACTGATGAACTCCAATGCTGCTGAGCGGCTGCCAACCATAGCGACATGCATCAAGGCCATGTTCACCTGATTCTTGGAAATTGCAGGAAGCATATCCTTAAATCCATAAAGTGATCCCGCCCCATAATGAATAATCTTGATTCGCCCTTCAGTTCGCTTATCCACATTCTCGGCGAACATATTCGCGGCATTATCCAAATTCGTTTTCGGAGCATAGGCGGTCGCGAACGTGATCTTGGTTTCTGTCGCCTCAACCCCGTCAACAAAGACCATGATCATCAAAATGGCCACGATAGTTGAGACAATCATCTCTCCGGTTCTTCTCCTGTTTTTCGGCATAGCTCGATTCCTCCGCGTTAGGGTTTGCTATCAGAAAACAGACATGACAAAAAAAATTACCGCCTCAGAAAATTGCAGAAGACCGCCAGAATTTTTGCCGGCTTTTCTCCGCAACTACGCCCCATGTGAGGTCGATCCGAGTCGAAGATCACGCAGTCCCCGGTGTTCAGGATGTATGATTTTCCTTCATAGAAAACCTCCAGTTCGCCTTCCAGAACATAGATGAGCTCTTGACCTTCATGAATAAGAGGATTTTCAGGTAGTTTTTTACTATTCGTAAGGACAAAAGCATCCATCATACGATCATGTTTTTTAAAAGTTACTGACTCATAAACGGTGCCTTCAGCCCCATAAATATTCCTGATCGTGCGCCTTTCATCTGCCCTGACGATGGCTATTTTTGCGACTTCGGGAAATGGATCGTTACCCGTAATAAGCGCAGAAATGTCGACATTCAGGGCATACGCAATCTTTGTCAATGTGTTTATGGGAGGATTTTTGTCACAGTTTTCGATTTGCGACAGATAGCCTTTCGACAGGCCTGTGATCTCGGCCATCTTGTCCAAGGACCAGTTTTTCTCGAGCCTGCGTTCTCGAATTCGGCCACTGATGGCTTTCTGGAGAGCAATCCCCTGTTTTTCCGCCTCATCGTTCATGGCGTTATGTTTTCTGAAAGCAAACAGGAAGTCAAGTCTTTTTTGATACGCCAAGGTCGGTGTTTCACCTCATGCAGAGGCGGCCCTGCATGGTGTGGTTCCGAACGGGATTTGGGGTCTTCGGTAAGACCTGAGGAACATAATGGAGGTGGTTTTCGTGCTGCGGGATGTACCCGTGATAGAACTTCATGGGGCGGTTGTGCCGAGTAGCAGGTTGCGGGCTGACATGCAGGGAGTGTCTGACTTCGCCCTACGGATCAGGCGCATCCGCCGTCGCCTGCAGCAAAAGTGCAGGCCACGGCGGATGGAATGATTGATCCTCAGAGGCCTTCGAATGAGTCTCGGTCGCGATTACGCGATGTCGAAGCGGTCCAGGTTCATGACCTTGTTCCACGCCGCCACAAAGTCGTGCACGAACTTCTCCTGGGAGTCCTCACAGGCGTAGACCTCCGCCACGGCCCGGAGTTGGGAGTTCGACCCGAAGACGAGGTCGACCCGGGTGCCGGTCCACTTGAGTTCGCCGCTCTTGCGATCCCTCCCCTCGAACACGTCTTTGTCTTCCGAGGTTGGCGTCCACTCCGTGCCCATGTCGAGCAGATTCACGAAGAAGTCGTGGGTGAGGGTCTCCGGCCGCTGAGTGAATACGCCGCGTTTGGACTGCCCCACGTTGGCGTTCAGGACGCGCATGCCGCCCAGGAGGACCGTCATCTCAGGGGCGGTCAGGGTCAGCAGTTGGGCCCGATCCACCAGCAGTTCTTCTGCGGACACACTGTATTTGGCTTTTTGATAGTTGCGGAATCCGTCTGCCACCGGTTCGAGTACGGCGAATGACGCCGCGTCGGTCTGCTCCTGCGACGCATCCGTGCGTCCCGGCGTGAAGGGAACGGTCACATCGTGGCCGGCATTCTTCGCCGCCTGCTCGACGCCTGCGCACCCCCCCAGGACGATCAGGTCGGCGAGCGAGACCTTCTTTCCGCCCGACTGCGCGCTGTTGAAGGCCTTTTGAATCCCCTCGAGGGTCTCGAGCACGCCCTTCAGTCGGTCCGGCTGGTTGACGTCCCAGTCCTTTTGCGGCGCGAGACGGATGCGTGCCCCATTGGCCCCGCCGCGCATGTCCGAGCCGCGGAAGGTGGAGGCCGAGGCCCAGGCGGTGGAGACCAGTTGGGAGATGGACAGTCCCGAGGCCAGGATTCGGGCCTTGAGGTCGGCCATGTCTTTTTCGTCGATCAGGTCATGATCCACGGCGGGCACCGGGTCCTGCCAGATCAGTTCCTCGGCCGGGACCTCCGGACCGAGGTAGCGCGAGCGGGGGCCCATGTCGCGGTGGGTCAGCTTGAACCACGCCCGGGCAAAGGCATCGGCGAATTCCTCGGGGTTCTCCAGGTAGTGCCGTGAGATCGGCCCGTAGATGGGGTCGAGCTTCAGCGAGAGGTCCGCCGTGGTCATCATGGGCCGGTGTTTCTTGGACGGGTCGTGGGCATCCACCACCATATCCTCTTCGGCCACGTCCTTGGCCAGCCACTGATTCGCGCCGGCCGGGCTCTTGACCAGTTCCCAATCGTACTTGAACAGCACCTTGAGATAGCCCATGTCCCATGTTGTCGGTCTCGGCTTCCAGGCGCCCTCGATGCCGCTGCTGATGGTATCGCCGCCCTTACCGCTGCCGAAGCGGCTCTTCCAGCCCAAACCCTGCTCCTCCATGGGGGCGGCCTCGGGTTCCGGGCCGACATGCGCGGCATCGCCCACGCCGTGGCACTTCCCGAAGGTGTGCCCGCCGGCCACGAGGGCCACGGTCTCTTCGTCGTTCATGGCCATGCGGGCAAAGGTCTCGCGGACGTCACGGCCGGAGGCGATCGGATCCGGGTTGCCGTCCGGGCCTTCGGGGTTCACGTAGATCAGGCCCATCTGCACGGCGGCCAGGGGGTTTTCCAGGTCCCGGTCGCCGCTGTACCGGCTCTTGGGCTTGTCGCTCGTGGCCAGCCATTCCTCTTCAGCGCCCCAGTAGACGTCCTCTTCCGGCTCCCAGACGTCTACACGCCCGCCGGCGAAGCCGAAGGTCTTGAGTCCCATGGACTCGATGGCGCAGTTGCCGGCGAGGACCATGAGGTCGGCCCAGGAGATCCTGCTGCCGTACTTCTGCTTGATCGGCCAGAGCAGACGGCGCGCCTTGTCGAGATTCACGTTGTCCGGCCAACTGTTGAGAGGGGCCAGGCGCTGGGAACCGGAACCCGCCCCCCCGCGGCCGTCGCCCAGGCGGTAGGTGCCGGCGCTGTGCCAGGCCATGCGAATGAAGAGCGGCCCGTAGTGACCCCAATCGGCCGGCCACCAGTCCTGGGAGTCGGTCATCAGCGCATAGAGATCCTTCTTCACGGCGGCCAGGTCGAGTTTCTTGAATTCCTCGGCGTAGTTGTACGCCTCGCCCATGGGATTGCTCTTGGCGGAGTGCTGGTGAAGGATTCTGAGATTCAACTGGTTGGGCCACCAGTCCCGGGTCGACGGGCCTCTGCCGGTGGCGGGTACGCTGGGTCTGTTCATTCCCGAGTTTTTGCTATCGTCAGTCATGGCGTTACCTCCTGTGGTTGACCGTTCTTGTACACATTGCTGATGTCCTGGTAAAAAGTCACATTCTCGCGCCAAGCCGCAAAGAGCGCAAAAATAACCAATTGATATTAAAAAGTTTTTTCTTGGCGTTCTCCGCGCCTCTGCGCGATAAACGGTTTTTACGGGTTCGTCATTGCTGCAATGGATGCAGGGTGGATGGGTTTATAAAATGTCGTCATCTCGCATCAAGCCGCAAAGAGTGCAAAGTCAATGGATTCATATCACAAGGTTTTTCTTTGCGTTCTTGGCGTCTTTGCGAGAAAAAGTGGTTTTTACGAGTTCGTCAATCGTTTTCTTCCATACACTGACTGCATAAACCAAAAAAATCCAACCGATGATTCAGTATTTTAAAATTCATCTCCGATGCGACCTCTTTTTCCATTTCATCCAGACTATCCAGATCGAGGTCGAGAATCTTTTTGCATCTGACACAGATAATGTGTGGATGGGGGTTCGGATTGTTTCCATCGTATCGGCTGCTCCCGTCCGGGAACCCCAACTCAAGGACCTCACCCAGGGATTTAATCAATGCGATATTCTTGTATACCGTGGCCAGACTCATGGTCGAAAACCCTTTTTTGATCTGGTGATGGATGTCTTCAACGCTGGGATGGCCGTCACTCTTGGAAAGGATGTCCACGATGGCCAGGCGCTGGGGCGTGATCCTGTGGCCGTGGTCCCTCAATTTCTGGATCATGGTATTCGATCGCTTTTTCGGGTCTTCCACTTGAGGCCTCTCGATCCTAAGTAATAATGGTTATCAAATAGCATTCGTTTTCTTTCTTGTCAACACCTATCTGAAGGGTTCCCAAAAGCCCTTTCAGCCGCCGATGGAATCGCATCGTGCTGCCTCTCCGGCAGCTCCGTGCCGCGACTCATGATCTCCATAACACCCGCGTCGCTGAACAGGCGGTTGCGCTTCCGGGCGGTCAGCTCCTTCACGATGCCGTGTTCCAGGTGATGAGATTGATCCATACACCAACAAGGACGGTTTGCCTGTTTCCCGTTCTCATAAGGTTCATGGCTGTCTCCCATGCCCATGGTCACCCTTTCGCGTTTCTGATCATTGAGAATTTGCACGGCAGGCTTGACTTTCATTATTGTGATCAATATTATATATCAAAGTATATCAAATCAAGTAATATTCGAGTTTTTTCACTCGGTAGGCTTCAGCGCCGAGTGCTCTTGGCTGCACTGGATCTTCTGGATGCGCCGGAGAGTCCTTTCCATGGCGAAGGAGGGACGCGATCCCTGATGGAGCGTTTACTGGACATAAAGGATGCAGCCGGATTTCTGAACGTCTCAGCGATGACCATAAGACGTTGGACCAATTCAGGAAAGTTGAACTGCTACCGTGTGGGTGGAAAGCGGTAGAGACGCTTTCACATGAGTGACCTGGAGGAATTCCTTCACGATTCGCAGAACCATTCATGGAAGTCCGTGGGCGTTGGAGGTCACAAGGTGCCCGACGGCTCCCACATGACCCATTTTTACTCAGGGAAAAACGAGGCGTTTGCTGTGTCCATACCGTACCTGGTCGAGGGCATCGTGCGGGGAGAAGCGTTGCTTACCGTGGTGCCTCCCGAAAGGAGGAGGGAGCTTATCGAGGAAATGGGACGACAGGGACATCCAGTCGAGAGTTGGCTCAAGAGCGGCCGGTTGACTGTAAGCACGGGGATGGGTTCGCCGGAGGAAATGATACGGTACCTGGCAGAATTTGCATCAAAAACCAATGAATACAGAGTGTTGGGCGACATGCTCTGGACCGTTCGAAAAGCCTGGAAACCGGACACGCTCAGCGCTCTGGAGCAAGCGCCCTCCCTGATGCCTCCGATGGAAAACGGGCTTTTGCTCTGTCAGTACAGCCTGGAGGATTTTACCGGTGCAACCATCATGATGGCTGCCGAGTGGCACCGGCAAACGATTTACAAAGGCAGACTGGAGAAAAGCCCGTATTATATCCACCCATGAGTTCCCCTTGTCCGTTGAATCAGTCCATTACATTCTTCCACAGATGTCGTCCGTCTTGTATCGAAAATCCATGATGATCGGTCAAAGGTTGAACATGTGTGACATCATTTCGAAAAATATCGAATTGAATTTCACCCAGAACATGGATGATTCTCTTCTTGGGGATATCCAAAATTGACGAACCCGTAAAAACGGTTTTTCGCGCAGAGACGCCAAGAGCGCCAAGATAAAACCTTTTAATATTAATAGGTTATCTCTGCATCCTTTGCGGCTCTGCGGGAGAATGGGCCTTTTTGCAAGGCCATCAAAATTACGACGATGATTCAAGGAGTCGACAATGAATAATCAGAAATCGATCATGAGACGATTTCTGTTTTGTGCCACTTTTCTTGGAATGGTGTGCCTTACCGCGCCGGCCAGATCAGAGACCACAGTCGATCATGCGCTCTATGCTGAATTGCTCGAGAAATATGTCCATAACGGCGTGGTGGACTACCAAGGGTTGAAGAAGGAAGAGGCCAAGCTGGATCGATACCTCAAGATCCTGGAGGAGACCGACACGAAGGCGCTCACTCGCAACGAGAGGTTCGCCTTTTACATCAACGCGTACAATGCCTGGACCATCAAGCTGATCCTGGGCGCCTATCCTGACATCACCTCCATCAAGGACCTGGGAAGCCTGTTCAAGAGCCCGTGGGAAAAGAAAATCGCCCGCATCGACGGAGAGGTCATTACCCTGGACAACCTCGAGCACGACATCCTCCGTCCCCGATTCAAGGACCCGCGGATCCATTTTGCGGTGAACTGTGCGTCCAGAAGCTGCCCGCCTCTCAGGTCGGAACCCTATCGGGGAGATGTTCTGGACCGGCAGCTCACAGAGACGACGGAGACCTTCGTCAATGACTCGGCGCGCAACCGCCTTGAGGGAGACACCCTGTATGTGAGCAGCATTTTCAAGTGGTATGCCGAGGATTTCAACGAGGACGTGGTCGGGTTTTTCACGAAATATGTCGGGGGGGAGATCCGGAAGGTGTTGAAGGAGCATGCAGAGGAGATCGAGGTCGAATACCTCGACTACGACTGGTCTCTGAATGGAAAATAAACCGCAGTCCCCATCCGAATACCTCATCTCCGATGGATGGGCGTGCAGGAAGAAAAGACAGATTCCCTGAAATCCAAAAACCAGACAACGACAGGCAGAGTAGGAGAAATCCAATGGCAGCGTATGACTATGACATAGGCATTATCGGCGGCGGTGCGGCCGGTTTGACCGTGGCATCCGGTGCGGCCCAGTTGCGCGCCGGAACCCTCCTGATCGAGAAGGAAAAGGAACTGGGCGGGGACTGCCTTCACTTCGGATGTGTGCCGAGCAAGACGCTCATCCGGACCGCCCGGGCCTGTCACACCATAAAAAACTCCCAGGCCTTCGGACTTCCGGCCGTAGACGTGCCGCCGGTGGACTTCATCCAGGTGAAAGAGAGAATCCAATCGGTGATCGCGACCATTCAGAAGCACGATTCGGAAAAACGGTTTTGCAGCCTCGGCGCCAGGGTGGAATTCGGAGAACCGACCTTCACGGACGAGCACAGCATCCGGCTGAACGGGAAGACCGTTTCCGCAAAGACCTGGGTCATTGCCACCGGCTCGTCACCGGACAGCCCGCCCATCGAGGGCCTGGACAAGACACCCTATATCACCAACAAGGAAATGTTCTCCCTGGACCGCCTCCCGGCATCCATGGTCATTCTGGGCGCCGGACCCATTGCCACGGAGATGGCCCAGGCGTTTTCCCGCCTCGGGACAGAGGTGTCCGTGGTACAGCGGAGCGGGCAGATCCTGAGCAAAGAAGACAAGGACATGGCCGATGAGGTCATGCAGGTGCTCGCCGCTGAGGGGGTCGCCTTTCACCTGAACGCATCGGTTCTCGGGGTCAGGGACCTGGGAAATGGAAGAGAAGTACGCATCAAAAACAAGGAAGGGGAGACCACCTCCCTGAAGGCGGAACAGATCCTGGTTGCCATGGGACGGGATCCCAATGTGAAGGGCCTCAACCTGGAAGAGATCGGCGTTGAATTCGACCGCAAGGGCATTCAGGTGGATGCGCGGATGCGAACCAGCCAGAGGCACATGTATGCGGCAGGCGATGTAACGGGGAAGTTTCAATTTACCCATGCGGCAGGTTACGAAGGAGGCATTGTCGTGAGCAACGCCATCTTTCATCTTCCCAGGAAGGCCGATTACACGTTCTTTCCCTGGTGTACCTACACGGACCCGGAACTTGCCAGCATTGGAATGAATGAAAAGACGGCAAAAGACGCGGGGGTCGAATACACGGTATTTTCAGAGGCCTTCCGGGACAACGACAGGAGCCTTGCAGAAGGGAATAAGATAGGAAAGATCAAGATGCTCCTCGATGCAAATGAAAAACCGATAGGGGTTCAAATCCTGGGCACCCACGCCGGCGAACTCCTGAATGAGTGGGTCGCCGTCCTGAACGGCAAGGTAAAGCTCTCCACCCTGGCTTCCGCCGTGCATCCCTACCCTACCCTGGGGGAGATCAACAAGCGGGTGGCGGGCGCCTACCTTACACCCAAGATTTTTTCCGACAAGGTCAGGAAAGGGCTGAAGTTCTTCTTTCATCTGAAAGGAAGGGCCTGCGGATTGCAGGATGGGCCATGAATCCTCCCCCGGGGAGGGTCAGGGAGAGAGAGATGCAGGCGCCACCCGAAAACCTCGGGAAAAGGAGAATGAACGTGAAAATTGCAATGATCGGACTGGGACGAATGGGGATGAACATGGCGAGGCGGCTTCTTCAAAACGGCCATGAGGTGGTGGCCTACAACCGGACCCCTCGGAAAACGGAAGAAATGGCACGGGAAGGGGCGATCGCGGCCTATTCGCTGGATGAGGTCGCTCAACACCTGAGTCCGCCAAGGATGGTTTGGATCATGCTCCCCGCCGGCCCCGCCATAGACGAACATATCCTGGAGTTCAAGGAGATCCTCGCGCCCGGAGACATGGTCATTGACGGCGGGAACACCTGGTTCAAGGATGATATCCGGCGTGCCGAATCCCTGTCGGAAAAAGAGATCCACTTGATGGACGTGGGCGTCAGCGGCGGCATCTGGGGGCTGAAGGTGGGCTATTGCCTGATGATCGGCGGTCCCAGGGGGGCCTACCAGACCCTGGAGCCCGTGTTTCAGTCCCTGGCCCCGCCGGAAGGATATCTCTACTGCGGTCCGACCGGGGCGGGGCACTTTGTCAAAATGGTCCACAACGGAATCGAATACGGGATGATGCAGGCCTATGGCGAAGGCTTTCAGATCCTGGAAGCGTCCCCCTATGCCGATTCACTCGACTACAACGAGGTATCCCATCTGTGGAATCAGGGGAGCGTGGTGAGGTCCTGGCTGCTGGAGCTGGCCGAGGACGCATTTTCAAAAGACGGGAAGCTCACCGACATCCGGGGGATTGTGGAGGATTCCGGTGAAGGTCGCTGGACCGTCAATCAGGCCATAGAGACCGGGGTCTCAGCCCCGGTCATCACGTTGTCGCTGATGAATCGATTTCGATCGAGGGACAACGATTCCTTTTCGGACCGCGTGATTGCGGCACTGAGGCGGGAATTCGGGGGGCATGCAGTGGTCACGACGGAAAAGAAATAGGGAGGGTTGAGATTCGAGAATCTCGGAATGGTTTCCTGTGTCGAGAGGAGCCGGAAGAATGAATGAACCAACCCATGCATGGCCGGGTAGACGCCGGAAAGCGATTGCTAAGGCCTCGATCTTGCTCGTCTTTATCGTCATGGCCGTGTGTCTGGTCCGATTTACACCGATCAAGGAATATCTCACGGCTCAGGAACTGGGACGATTCATGGACAGCGCAGGCATGTGGGCGCCCATGGTCTACGTGGTCGTCTACGCCGTCGGCGTGTGTCTGTTTCTGCCCGGCACCCTCCTCACCGGGTTGGGTGCGGCGATCTTCGGACCCTATTGGGGCTTTCTTTATGTGTGGATCGGGGCCATGCTGGGGGCGAGCGCAGCCTTTATCGTCGGTCGGACACTGGGCCGGGAGTTCGCCGCATCCCTGGTCGGAGACCGGTTGAAGAAATACGATGACGCCATCGAGCGGAACGGCTTTGCGACCGTGCTCTACCTCCGCCTGGTCTATTTTCCGTTCACCCCCATGAATTTCGGGATGGGGTTGACCAAGGTGCGGTTCTGGGATTATTTCTTCGGCACCGGCCTGGGCATCATCGTGGGAACCTTCATCTTCACGTTTTTCATCGGGACGTTGAAAGAGGTATGGGCCTCGGGAAACTGGGGAGAACTCGTCTCTTTCAAGGTGGCCTTCACGATCGGCCTGTTCGTTTTTTCTTTCTTCATACCGAAGATCATCAAGCGACTCAGGGGAGGGGAGGTGTCGGGTCAACGCCCTTCTTCATGATGGGCAGACAGGAACCAGATGTCGGAAAGGTGCTTCAATAGAGGTCCACGTGCAACCATGCCACCCGGTGGCGGCTTGAGAACACATGAGGAGTCGATTGATGAAGACGACAGAGGAAAAGGGAACCATGGTACTGGCCGGCGATATTGGGGGGACCAAGACCAGTCTGGCCCTTTTCGCCGCTGAGTCCGGCCTTGAGGCACCCCTGGCGGAAGCGACCTTCCCGAGCAGTGACTATCCGTGCCTCGAAGTCCTTGTCCAGGAATTCCTTGCCCGTACCAAGACGGAAGTCCATGTTGCACGCTTTGGCGTGGCCGGCCCTGTGGTAGAAGGTCGGGCAAAGATCACCAATCTGCCGTGGATCATGGATGAGGCGAAGATCTCGCAGACCCTCGGCATAGCGTCTGTGCATCTCTTGAACGACCTGTTCGCAATGGCTTGTGCCGTTCCCTTCCTGACCGACAAGGACCTGCACGTGTTGAACACGGGACGCGTGGTGTCAGGCGGCACCATGGCCGTTGTCGCTCCGGGAACCGGTCTCGGCGAGGCCTATCTGACGTGGGATGGAAAAGCGTATCGGCCCCACCCTTCGGAAGGCGGGCACACTGATTTTGGACCTTCGAATGCCCTGGAAGCCGGGTTGCTCCACGATCTTCTGGAGCGGTTCGATCATGTCAGCTACGAGCGCGTCTGTTCCGGCATGGGCCTGGTGAATATCTATGCCTATCTGAAAGAGTGCGGGTACGCCGAGGAGCCCGAGTGGTTGGCCGAGGAGATGGCCTCGGCTCGCGATCGCACGCCCGTGATCATCAAGGCGGCCTTGGATGAGGGGAGACCATGCACCTTGTGTACAACCACCATCGACATGTTTCTCTCCATTCTGGGGGCCGAGGCCGGGAATATGGCCTTGAAGGTGATGGCATCCGGCGGGGTCTACCTTGGCGGCGGCATCCCGCCTCGCCTTCTTCCGGCTCTGGAAAGCGGACCCTTCATGGCCGCCTTCAGGCGCAAGGGCCGGATGTCGCAGCTCATGGAGGACATACCGATCTACGTGATCCTCAATCCCAAAGCGGCCCTCATGGGAGCAGCCCGCCACGCAATGGACGAGAGCAAGACGAAGAGGGAGCGCTGATGATGGCCCGGACAGGGTTTCTCGCGGTTGGCGGCGGCCAGTGTCAGCAACGTTTCCTTTTGAGATGTTCGAATGTTCGCCTCTTTAGACGACGATCCCCGTGCTCTCATTTTCACGCGGGCATGGGGGTGGATCATATAAGTTCATCAATCAGTCTGTTCATCAGTTCTTCAACACCTAGATCCGGCGCCCATTTTTTCAAGTAGGTTCGATCCAGGCGCTCCCCCTGTACTTTTGCCACGTTCAGGGCATCGAGATACTGTTTTTCTGAGTCTCCAATCTTGCTCCATTCCAGTTTGGCGAGGATGATGTCTTCCGCAGATGCGAACCATCGATCCGCATCCAGGTAGCCGACTTTTTCGCGTCTGGAAAATTCCTTCCTGCTGAAATCCCTGTCTTTTCGCATGATCAAATCCACTTTAAAGCCCGTGTCCAAATGAATGACATTGAACATCCCCCGGGATTCAAGCGCTTCCCGGGCTGCTTCATGACTCACGTAAAAATGATCAGAGAGGCTGTTCAGAAATTTTTCCAGTGAGTCCTTAGAAAATTCAATCACAATATCCGCGTCATAAGTGGCCCTGGGGACGCTGTGAACATTGCTGGCAAAGGAACCTGTAATCATGTAGGGAATATTGAATTGATCGAGTTTGGCAAGAACAGTCCCCAGCGTTTCTTCAGGTGTCATGGAAGAATCCCTTTTGCTTCGGGGTAGGCGGATTGGAACAATTGATCAGGGAGCAATAGTTTTAATACAGCAGATTTGATTTGCTGTTCATTATATTGAGGGTGCCGCTTGCGTACGCCTTCAGCCAGGAGATTCCTGGACATATGGCAGAGTTGAACGGCAATTTTCAGGCGCTCCTCCGGGGACATTCCACGAAAGATTTCAATCTGCTTCTGTTCCATATCTAATGTCGTATCCTGAGATCTCGGCATAATTATTCGACCTGGAAAAAATGTGGATTGACCAAGACATCTGAATACATGAAATGGCACCCGTATGCTTTTCCGCCGAACCGGCTTTCCAACTGTGAAGGGTGACTCCGCAGGGCATCCAGCAGCCCCAAGAGATGAGCGACTTTTTCGAGCACATCCGGTCTGAAGCCCGTTGCCTCCGCTTCGGCTGCGAGCTTCTCGGAGGAGATCTTCATAGCACCTCCCCCCAGGCTCGTTCGGGGACTTCCGTCGGAACCACCAAGTTCCATTCCGATACGAATCGTCCGGATTTCCGCTTCGAACGGTTTATGTAATGAGGCTGCCTTGGGCGCATGTCCTGAAGCACATGGAGATGGCGGTCTTCGACCATCAGGGTTTCGCGGTGCTGATCGAGAAAGAACCCCACCTTCGCGCCGGTGGTCGCGTTTCCGAGCAGGCGTACGTATGCCGCGACCTTGTCGAGGTCGAAGAATTCGACCGATTCCAACGACCGCCATATCTCCTCCCAGCTTCCTGAGAGGTCTGGGCGATCCAGCACATCGACCAAGGTCCGCTCCAGGCTCGTAACCATCAATTCCTGCCCGGATCGCTCCGCGATCAAAACCCCGAAATGCTCTTTCCCAAGACGGAGAAGTGCTTGACGAAACTTCGTCCCCCGGAAAACGTGAGCACGGAATGTGAAAGGTCCGATAGGGCGGGATGCCGAGTACGTGAGGAGGGCATGAACCGAGTAAGCCTTCCCGTGGAACTCGAGCGCGGTGTGGTGCGACAGCACCGCATCCGGCGCCAACTTCGTGGCCACGAGGAAAGGGTCGATAGGATAAGAATCAGGGTCGGCTCCTGGAGGGATGACGGCATACAAGCCTCGTCGCACCCGTACAATCCGACCGGTCTTCCGGTGATAGGCCAGAAGTGCCTCCTGGGCTCGAGCGCCGACCTTACCCAGGGACGACAAATGGTCGGCAAACTCTTTCCCGGTAAACACCAGGTGGTTTCGAAAGAACTCGTCATGTTTCATCATCGGATTCCTTGACTTTGCTTCATGAAACCCATAACCATGTTATGGGTTTTGGGTACGAATGTCAAGTAGGCGTGATCCTCCTGCGAAAACGGCCACCCCCTCCGGATGACTTGACGAAATCGCACGTAACCCATCTCATGTTATGGGTTTCGCGTATATTCGCAACCAATCCCGAAAAAATGCTCGTCAAGTGATTGTTGCAAAGCCTCGCCACTTGTGTATATTTGAAGAGGATTTGCACAAGGAGCTTACATGCGTCGCCAACAACAGATACTGGAACTCGCCAGGGAAAAAGGAATGATCCGGGCCAAGGATCTTGAAGCGGTGGGAATTTCCAGAAACTACCTGTACCGAATGCACAAGCAAGGGCTTCTGGAGAAAAGCGCTGCAGGACTCTATACCCTTCCGCGAGCGCCTGTGACAGAGAACACGTCCCTGGCGGAGGTTGCCAAAAGGTTGCCTCACGCCATCGTTTGTCTTGTTTCCGCCCTGAGCTACCACGGGATCACCACCCAGATCCCCCATGAGATATGGCTGAGCCTTCCGAGAGGCTCTTGGCGGCCGAAAATGGAATACCCACCCCTTAACCTGACCTATGTTTCGGACCCGGCCTATTCGTTCGGTATTCAGGAGCATGTCATAGATCGCGTGATGGTCAAAATTTACAGCCCGGCAAAGACGGTTGCCGATTGCTTCAAGTTCCGAAACAAGGTCGGTCTCGATGTCGCCATCGAAGCGCTCCGCGAGGCATGGCGTTCACGAAAAGTCACCATGGATGAGCTGGTGGAAGCCGCCGGCATCGACAGAGTGTCGAAAATCATGCGGCCGTATATGGAAGCGACGGTATGACTCGGAGCAACAAAAACGTTTCCCATTCGATCTTTCAACGGCTTCTCAACCGCGCCAAAACCAACAAGGAAGATTTTAACCTCCTCCTTTCCCGGTACGGCATGGAGCGATTCCTTTTCCGGCTCAGCGTCTCGCCCCACAACGACCAGTTTATTCTGAAAGGAGCCAGTCTTTTTCTGGTTTGGAAACGGCAGAATTACCGCGTCACCAGGGATGTGGATCTTCTAGGATTCGGCAATCCCGGTATCGAACAGCTCGCGGACATGTTCCGCGACATCTGCCGCGTCGCGTTTGAGGATGATGGCATGATCTATCTACCGGAATCCCTGAATGCGGAGGTGACCCGCGAAGACCAGGAATACGATGGCGTGCGAATCACCTTGGTCGGCATGCTCGATCAGGCCCGAATTTCTCTTCAGGTTGATATCGGCTTTGGGGATGCAATAACACCAGCCCCGGAACAGATCGAATATCCAACCCTTTTTGACGCGCCCCCACCGCTCTTGAAAGCCTATCCTCGATATACGCTGGTAGCCGAGACATTGTTGTTTTCCTATCTCCTGTCATCAAAAGTCTGCAATCGAATGCTCCCTTTGAAAAGACTTGGTTGCCTGATCAGGGATGGCTGTTCAGCCCGAATTTGTAAATGCAAAGACATCGTCGCCAGGAGGCTTGAAAAAGGCCGGCATCGATTACCGGCCGGTCATTCAGACCCGGCACACGTTCTCAACGATGACGGTCTCCGCAGGAGAGAACCTGGGATGGGTTCAGAGGACGATGGGGGCCGGATTCCTGGATGCAAATGAGAGCAAGACCGAACCGATTTACCCCAAATAAACCCCAACCTTGGGGAGGGGCTGGCAAGGCATTGATTTTTTATGAAATAATTGGTGGAGGCGGGGGAGTCGAATCAAACTCGACTAATCCGCCGAACTCATTGATATATTTGGTTCTCTCTCTTATTTCAGCAAGATACGCAGTAATTTCTATGTTTCAATATATTCAAACCGTTCAACCATTTCAAGGGAAATGAGAAAAACCCAGCCCAAATTAAGCCCACATTCTGAGGGGCATTCTCTCTCGAAAATCCCTGCGTGCCCGTTTCCAAGTGAATCGAAATAGACTCAAATGCACCGAGATACATGAATCCGGCAGTTCGAATTATATGTTTCATTCCGACAAGGTTATCACCCCATCCAACCCCAAAACCTTGGTCGATATCGATTTTCAATCTGAAAAAAAGTGTGAGAGGAAAGAGGCCCCCACCCAGATATTTTGATCGAAGTGGAACATCTGTGGCAGATCGCCCAAATCCGCGCCCGGCAAGGTGCCCGGTAATGTTACCTGTCATACCGACTCCGGGCAGGTTGTGTAAGGGCGCCAGAAAAGAGCTCCTCTCGAAAACAATCAATATCGCCTTCCTATTGACCCGTAATCCTTGCTTATTGCAGAACGTATGATGGTCGTTGGTCTTCCGTGCGGTTGCGGCCAGTATGATTTGGGGGAATTGTTATTTGGCGCTTCACTTCGGAAATCAATTTCCCGCCAACAAACACTTCTTCACAATTTCCGACCTGAAGCATTTCAGTGATTTCCTGCCTGAATTCACCATGTCCCAATTTTTTCCTTGAATTTCTCCGGTTCATTATTACCATTGAGGCATTGAATTCATTGCATCCATCAACAAACGCATCAAAGGAGAAATACCATGGCAAAATCACTCTATGAATTGGCAGCGGAAATCGTTGCCGCACAGGCCGGTGTCGCCAAACTCAGCGCCGAAGAACTAAATAATCTGATCAAGAATACCTATGAGACCTTGCGGGACATCAAGTGCAACGAGGAAGGCACTCCTGCTAAAGAAGAAGCACCTGCAATGGATCCCAAGAAATCCATCAAGCAGGCGACGATTACCTGTCTCGAATGTGGGAAGTCCTTCAAGATCATAACCAAGCGTCATCTGAAGGAGCACGGCCTGACCCCGAAGGAGTACAAGAAGAAATACGGTTTCAAGGCACGTCAGCCGCTCTCCTGCAAGAGCCTCTCCGCGAAACGGCGGAAGGTCGCCAAGGATCAGAACCTGGGACAGAGATTGGCAGAAGCGAGGAAGAAACAGCGGGCGAGCTAATCGAGGAATCAGAACGGAAGAGGAGAGGGGGCACTCAGCCCCATTGTTTGTCTGAATCAAAGAGGAGGCAACCATGGCCCAGGATAACGACATTCTGACGATTGAGGAAGCGGCCGAGTATCTGCGATTGGGAAAACGGTCCGTCTACAAGCTGGCCAAGGCTGGCAGAATCCCTGCGAAGATGGTCTTGAACAAGTGGCGGTTCGAGAAGGAGTCGCTGAGGGAGTGGGTGCGGAAGGCAGGGAAGTGAGTAGAGGGAAAGGAACCCTGGCGGACAGTGAATGGGGTAAGGTCCTCTGACCCGCCAGGGTCTTACAAAGGAAGTGCCAAGCTGATGGACAAGACAACATAACCATAGGCCCCTTGGATTAGGTGCGGATTTCTGGGCTGCTAGTTTTCGATGAAAACAGATTCTGTTTGATCTTGACTTTTCATGCATTTTCCTTCCTATTATACGAGCGCACGTATGTTTCCCTAGCAAACAAATAGCGAATATTCTGACCAAGCGAGGGTACTATGACCCTAGCCGTCTGAACCCCCATTTCTCAAAGGAGAGAGGTGGGGTTTTTGTTTTGCGGGTGCTGGGGCGCAAAGCTCGGGAAGTGTGACAGAAGCTGAACAGGCACAGCAATCATTTTTACTCTCTGCTTTGAGTTTTCAAAAAAGGCAGTCGAACATGCGGCTGAAGTCTATATCAAAGAAATAGCGAGCTCAAAAATTTTTTACACGCTCTAAATAGGCATTTAAAATGCCATATTACGTCTTTAGGTATGCCATATCGCCCTAGCGCAGAAAGGGTGAGATGAAAAAGTAAAATCTTTTTTCTTTGACAACTTAGGGCAATATATCGTATAAAACACCGTATACAATATTTAGCCTAATATGCTCATTTAATTCAAAAGGTTATCTGATTTCAATTTTGAGTATTTTCAGATACTATTACTAAAAGAAAAGGTTAACCATGCCGTTCCGCAGGGAGGAGTTTCCCTTGTCCGTTCTGTGACTTAGGTTTGGTGTGGTTCCCTCTCGGAGCTGATTTTATGATCAACAGAAAAACCAACTTCAAGCCGATTGATTTAGCTTTGCCTTCGAGTAGCCCTTCTTCTGTTGGGAATGCAAAAAAAGCATTGAATGAAATTATTTTCCAAAATTTAAAAGCAAAAATACTCCGAGGGGAAATTTATGACAACCAGATATTAAAAATAGAAAAGCTGTGTGAATATTATAATGTCAGCCGAACCCCAGTTCGTGATGCACTCAGGAATCTAGAACAGGACAATCTTGTTGAAAAACTGGATTATGGAGGATATCGAATCAAGGAAGTAACCATTGATGAAATTGAAGAAATATTTGGGATTCGTTCGCTTCTTGAAAGCTATGCGGCTGTATTGGCAACCAAGCATGGGAACCAAAAAGCCATTGAAAAAATGGAGCGGATTCTTTCTAAGTCCCACAATGCATTAGTGAATGAAAACTTCAATGAGTTTGTGAAGCTAAACACGAGTTTTCATGAATGCCTTTATAACGCAAGTGAAAGCATGTATTTGATTCGTATTATTCAGAGCTTATGGGATTACTACTATCGGTATCGAAAATGGATACTAAGGAGAAAAGCAAATTTGGCTAAGGCATTTCAAGATCATAGTAATATGATTGAGGCAATGAAATGTAAAAACGAAAGTAAAGTGGAGCTTTTGGTTAGAGAGCATGTCATGACAGCCCTGGAAATCTTGAAAGATGAGATCAGAAAAGGTGGTATGCCTGTAGAGGAGGATCTTTCCAGTAAGATTGGGTTTTGATATTCAAGGGATAGGGCTGGATAAAGGAGGCATGAAATGGTTCAAAGAAAAATACGAGCACTTGTTGCAAAACCAGGATTGGATGGTCACGATAGAGGTGCAAAAGTTGTAGCACTTGCTTTAAAAGATGCAGGAATAGAAGTTGTATACACGGGATTACATCAAACTGTACCAAGCATTGTTATGCAGGCCATGCAAGAAGATGTCGACGTGATTGGCTTGTCCATCATGTCTGGCGCACATTTGCCAATTTGCAAGAAATTGATGGGACTCATCGATGAGTATGACATGAAGGACAAACTAGTACTTGTTGGTGGAGTCATCCCGACAAAGGACATTCAAACCCTGAATCAAATGGGAATTCAAGGGGTATTCCCGGGAGGCACCCCTTTTAGTGAAATCGTAGATTTTATTCACTATCATGTGAATCAATGAACTAGCTCCACAGAAAAAAGGAGGTCCTATGGGCGTTGCAACCTATAAGAAAGACGAAAAAGACGCCATCAGCGAAGTCATTCTACAATCCGGCATCAAAGTCAAGCCTGTGTATTCGCCTCAAGATTTAGTGGACATTGGGTTTTCCTATAAGGAGGACTTAGGTGACCCTGGGGAATTTCCATTTACCCGCAGTATCCACCCTTTGGGTTATCGTAGTCGAAACTGGACAACCCGCCAATACACTGGTTTTGGAACGCCGGAGGAAACAAATGAGCGCTTCAAGCTGATGATCAAACATGGTCAGAACGGGCTTAACGTGGCGTTCGATCTCCCTACCCAGATGGGATATGACTCGGATGATCCGATGGCCGAAGGGGAGGTGGGTCGAGTCGGAATGGCCGTTGATACCTTGCTGGATTTTGAGATCGCCTTCAAAGATATCGCCCTCGATCGGATCGGCTCTGGTTTGACGATCAATGCTGTGGCCTCCATTATGTTAGCGATGTACCAGGCAATGGCTGAAAAATTCGGGTACCAAAAGACCGTCATTTCAGCCACGCCTCAAAACGACATTCTCAAAGAAATGATTGGGCGGGGAGCCTGGATTTATCCGGTAGAACCGGCGGTTCGATTAATCGGCGATACAATTGAGTACTCCATGAAAGAGCTTCCAAAATGCAACCCCGTATCCATTTGCGGTTATCACATCCGTGAATCCGGTTGCACACCCGCTCAAGAGATCGCCTATGCCCTACTGATCGCCTTTGCCTACATCGATAACGTCATTGAACGTGGTTATCACGCCGATGATTTTGTGAGCCTGTTTTCCTATAACCTAGATATTTATGGAAACCTATGGGAAACGGTAGCCAAGTTCAGGGCCGCTAGAAAACTCTGGGCCAAGCTTTTGAAGGAGCGTTACGGTGTGACGAATAAAAAAGCGCTATATCTTAGAGGAATTTTCGGCGGAGGTGGAGCGGGCTTGACCAAGCAACAACCTGAGAACAATATCATGCGAGGGGCCTACTATGCCATGGCGGCTGCGTTGTCCGGTGCGCAAACCACGGCACTCTGCTCATTTGACGAAGCCTATACGATTCCTACTGAACGTGCGGCCATATTGTCGCTGAGAACACTCCAAGTGCTCATGGATGAGATCGGGTTGAGGGATACCGTCGATCCTTTGGCTGGTTCATACTTTGTTGAAACCTTAACAAAGGAGATGGAGCAAAAAATACTCGAGGAGATGAACAAAGTCGAGTCCGCGGGCGGCATCGTCCAAGGAATCGCCACAGGTTATGTTCAAAAGGAAGTAGCTAGGAACGCATACGAATTCGAGAAAAAAATTCAAAGTGGCGAGGTCATTAAGGTTGGAGTTAACAAATACACTGATGATGTGGATATGGATGTAGAATTACATAGCTACAATGAATCTGTGTCTGATTTTCAGATTAAGCAATTAAAAAAGGTAAAAAATACTAGAAATGGTAAAGATGTGCAAAATTCGTTGGATAAACTGAGAAAGGCGACTAAAGAAGGTAAAAATGTTATGCCATTCCTTGTTGATTGCTGTAAATGTTATGCTACTGTTGGTGAAATGTCTAATGTATTCCGAGAAATATTCGGTGAACATAAAGAATCTAGTCTATTCTAATGTTTTAATGCATGGTATAAAACATGAATCTAGCGAATTGGATTAAAAAATGGAGTCAAATTAGTCCAAATAAATGTGCAATTATAGACAATAATCATATCATTACTTATTATGACTTGCATGTTACATGTAATCGATTGTCAAATTATTTTTTGTCTATTGGAGTAAAGAAATCAACCAAGATAGGAGTGCTGCTGCAAAATGGTCACGAGTTCATCGAGATCTATTTTGCAGCAGCGAGAATTGGCGCGATCATGGTCCCGTTGAATTGGCGGACTGCGGACCCTGAGATTGCGGGCGTCCTTGAGGATGCAGAGGCGGGGGTGCTGATTTTCTCGAGTGAATTTAGTGAGACGGCACAGTATGTTCAGGAAAAAGTCCACTCGATTCAGCATTTTATCGTGGTCGGGGATGATGTGCGTTGGCCCATGAACTACAGTGAGCATAAATCATCAAGCCCCTCAGAGCCGAGTCTCCATGAGGCCATCGATGTTGAGGATGCCCACCTTCTCCTGTACACATCGGGGACCACGGGAGGACCTAAGGGTGCAGTGCTTCCATATAGGAAGACTTTTTATAACGCTTTAAATGCAGACATCTTTTATGGTCTCACCTCCTCGGACGTTTTCCTCGTTTCACGACCGCTGTTTCACTCTGGTGGTCTTTTAGTCGATTCAACTCCTATTTTCTACAAAGGAGCAACAGCAATTTATAAGAAAAAGTTTACTCCAGAAGATTATTTAAAGTCAATAGAGAATTATAAAGTTACCATTATCGAAACTTCTGCTACTTTTTTGAACTTCATATTACAAGAATGCAATATTAAAAGTTATAATTTGTCATCATTGAAGTCAGCTTATACTGGTGGAGAACGTGTATCAGAGGCACTTCTAGCTCAGTATCATAAGCTTAACATTCCTTTAAGCCAAATTTTCGGTATGACGGAAACGTCTATTATTTCGTGGCTCCCTGCGAAGGATGCCGTCAGGAAGATTGGTTCTGTGGGGAAACCTGTGTTTCATGGAGAGCTAAAGATTCAAGACAAGGGTGGAAATGACGTCAAACCTGGAGATATCGGTGAAATCCTGATTTCCGGCCCAATCCTCATGTCCGGATACTGGCGTAAGCCCGATTTGACTCACCAGCTCATGGAGAAAGGATGGTTTCACACCGGAGACTTGGCGACTATTGACGAGGAAGGCTTCATCTACATCGTAGATCGATCAAAAGATATGTTCATCAGCGGAGGGGAGAACGTCTACCCGGCGGAGATTGAGAAACTTCTTCTGAAACACCCTAAGATCTTCGATGTAGCTGTGTTCGGGGTGCCGGATTCCAAGTGGGGTGAGGTGGGCATGGCGACTGTTGTGTGCAAGAGAGACACTAGCATAGGTAAGAATGAAATCTTGGGATTTCTTCAGGGACGCATTGGAAAATACAAGATTCCAAAGCACATTAGGTTTGTTGATCAATTGCCGAAAACGGCAAGTGGTAAGATCCGGAAATATGAATTAAAGGAGATGTTTGGTGGACGAATGATACAATCAAATCAACAAGAGAGAAAGGAGTAGACCATGAGTGTGAAACGGATTGCTTCAGGGATGTTAATGGTTTTTTGTAGTTTATTGCTTCTTTCCACGATGACCTTGGCTGCTGATATTACGCTGAAGTATGCTGGACAAATGCCTGTCACCCATCACCTGACCCAAGCAGATTTTCGATTTGCGAAAATGGTTGAGGAAAAGACAGACGGAAAGGTCAAAATTGAGGTCTACCCAGCGGGTCAGTTGTACAAAGGAAACTCAATCGTGAAGGCCGTTATGTCAGGGGCCATTGACATGGGCATGACCTACAACGGGACATGGACGAGTTCGGTTCCACTCATGGATGTTTTCGACATCAATTTCTTGTTCTCGGACTATGGGCAGGTTGCAGAGGCATGGAAAGGTAAAGTGGGCGACAAGTTAAGGGCAGAAATGGAAAAATACCATGTTAAAGCACTAGGTTTCGGTGCTTACGGCGAGAGTTTTTGCATCATTAGCATCAATAAGGCAATAAAGCTTCCAAAGGACTGCGTGGGCCTTAAGATTCGTGCTAATCAACCAATGGCGGCTGATTCGGTCAAGGCGTTGGGTGCTTCTCCGGTTATGATGTCCAGTTCTGAGGTCTACATGGCGCTGCAGCGCGGAACCATTGATGGTACCACCTCGGGTCCGACCTCTTTCATTCAACGGAAGTGGTACGAGGTCTGTAAGCATGCAACCCTTCTGAACGCATCGTATTCCTTGTGGCCGATGATGATCAATCTCAATGTGTGGAACAAATTACCGGAGGAAGTGAAAACAGTTTTACAGGATTGCGCAAATGATTACATTGAATATACAATTAAAATGTCAACTATAGAAGATGAAAAAGCCTTTGAAATTTTAAGGAAAAATTTGAAAGTGGTAGAATTGAGTGAAGAAGAACGACAAATATGGGTTAATTCGATGAAAGTTGTTAAAGATGATTTTATTGAAAGGGCTGGTGAAGACGGAGTAAAACTACTTCAGTGGATAGAGGAAATGTAAAATGGGGTTTTTTTATCTATATGACCGAGGTGTTAGGCGCATTGTAAATGTAGCCGGCATTTTTGGCGCCGCTATGATAGCGATTGCAACTATTTTTACATTCTATGAGGTGATTGCAAGGTATTTATTGAAAAGTCCTACAACATGGTCACTCGATTATTCTATATATCTTATTATGTGGGGAACATTTTTTGGGGCCGGTTATACATTGAAGACAGCAGGGCATATTAATGTTGATATCGTGATTACTAAGCTTTCCAGCGTGAACGAAAAAAGGATACGGGTTGGAACTATGATTGCACTCATAGTCTTTTTTGTGATTCTCTCATGGACGGCCCTAAAATCCTGTATTGACGCATATCAGTTTCACGAAACGACATTGTCTTATACCCGGACCCCCCTTTATGTCCCCTTGATGTCAATTTTATTGGGCTCATTCATTTTGCTTTTAGAGTCGGTGAGGGAGCTGATCGAGATAAATAAAAAAGACGAAACTGTCTAATCTCATGAATTATCCAATTATTAATTATTTATTATAATTTATATACTTTAAATATGTTATTAATATAGATCTATCAAGGCAGCTTCCCGCGGCCCATCACCCATGGTGGATAAGGAGTCAGATGTGGCTATTCTCCTATTCTTCGGTCTCATGCTGTTGTTGGCCCTCGGGATGCCCGTTGGGTTCGCTCTCAGTCTTGTCGGTTTTACGGGCCTTCTCTTTGTTTCGGGTTTACGTGCGTTTGCAGCTCTGCCCACGATCTTCTATGACAGCCTGGACAGCTTTACGTTGACCGCAATTCCCTTGTATATCCTCATGGCAAATATTTTGAATCGTTCCAAGGCCAGCGACACGCTGTTTGCCATGGTCAAGGATTGGGTCGGGCATCTACCGGGCGGGCTTGGTGTCTCCACCGCCCTGTTGTCCACCGGTTTTGCTGCCATATCCGGGTCAAGCGTTGCTGCCGCGGCGACGATCGGCAAGCTCACCTTACCAAAGATGCTGGAATCGAATTATGATCGCAACTTTTCGTTTGGCATAGTCGCGGCTGGGGGGACATTGGGGATTCTGATTCCCCCCAGCCTGTTTTTTATTCTTTTCGGCGCATTGACAGACGTGTCGGTTGGCAAGCTCTTTATTGCCGGCATCATTCCAGGGTTGATCGCCTCGGCCCTCTTCATTTTATACATCGTAGTTCATGCAAAACGACGTGGATACCAAAGGCCTGGAAAAGCAAGCTTTCAGCAGAGAAAAGAGTCAACTAAAAAATCGATTTGGGTTCTACCTATTCCATTCATTGTATTGGGTGGAATCTACATAGGGATCTTTACACCAACAGAGGCGGCTGCAGTAGGAGCCGTGTACTCAGTGGTGATGACCGTAATTACCAGACAAATGACTAGAAAAGTGTTAATGGAAAGCCTTTTAGAAACACTAAGAACTACATCAATGATTTTTATTATTATTTGTGGTGCTCTTACATTTGGACATGTTATTACACTAATGCAATTACCACAAAATATGATCCAAGGAATGTCACAACTTGGGTTATCTCCACTTTGGTTTATTATCATTGTTTGTGTTTTATTTATTTTTCTTGGTGATTTTTTAGAGGTAGTCTCTATTACATTGATTACTCTGCCTATTCTTCATCCAATTCTGCTAGCTTTCAATGTTGATATGATATGGTTTGCTGTTATTATGTGTATTACAATGGAATTTGCACTTATTACTCCTCCAGTAGGGCTAAACTTATTTATTATTAAAGGTATCATACCTGATGCAGATCTTATTCAAGTATTTATTGGAACTTGGCCTTTTATGTTGATGCTTATGGCCACACTAGTTTTGGTTTTTATTTTTCCATCGCTTGCGATGTGGTTGCCACACACACTAATGTAAGGCCACGATTTGGAGTGAGTGAACATGGGCATTACGAAAGCCTTTCTTGGGGTTCTGTCAAAGGCTAATGAAGACGACTTGGATCGCCAAACCACCGAGATGTGTAAGAAGCTTTTGATGGACTGGATCGGTGTATCCATTGCAGGCGCTTCCCATTCGGCCATCTCCGCCCTCGTAAACACGGTGAAATTGATCAAAGGGCCATCCCAAAGTGTTGTGATTCAGAAAGGATTCCGGGCGGATATACTCAATGCCGCGCTTATCAACGGTTCCATGAGTCATGTGCTGGATTTTGATGATGCACATAGAGAAACCAGATACCATTGCAGCGCACCACTGTTTGCAGCTTTGCTCGCGGTGGGCGAACGAGAGCACATCAGCGGAAAAAGGCTATTGCTAGCGTATGCCCAGGGTGCCGCGGCTGGCATCCGGATCGGTTTGGCGCTCGGCAAAGACTACTACGACAAAGGCTGGCACGCGACCCCTGTATTGGGTCGTTTCTCTGCGGCGTTGGGCGTGGGATACATTCTGAATCTCAAAGAACGGCAACTCGAACATACATTGGGCCTAGCAGCAACCCAAGCCGGGGGTATACGAAGCGCCTTCGGAACTATGGCCAAATCATTCCATTGCGGCAAAGCGGCCATGGATGGCATACTGTCAGCCCTGTTGGCGAAGCAACAGTTTACCGGGCCGCGATCGATTTTTGACAATCAAGACGCCTTCTTGAGGATGTTTTCTTCGGATGTCGATTCTTCAAGATTGACAGCATCTATGGAGCATCACCCCATTCTGGATGTGTCCATCAAACCCTATGCCTCATGTCTTGTCACGCATCCCACTCTGGATGCGGTTTTAACATTAAGGGACGAGCACGGCTTGAATTGGACCGAAGTTCGCAATATGCGCATTGAGGTAGCACCCCTTTGCTGGTCCTTGGCGAGCAATCCCGCACCCGACGATGCCCTGGAGGCGAAATTCAGCGTTTCCTTTTGCTCCGCTGGCGCGTTGATAAAAGGTCATGCAAATCATCATCTTTTTCAAGACGATTTTGTCCAAGATACATCTATTCGAAAACTGATGAAAAATATCGAGGTCAAATGTAATCCGTCGTTCAAAGAGAATGAAGCCGATGTCACTGTGTCCATAGAAAACGGCAATTCATTGAACTTGCATGTCATCGGATCTAAGGGATCTCCGGAGAAACCCATGTCTTTCGATGATTGCATAAATAAATTCAAAAATTTAACAATCAACAATATATCAACCAAAACTGGAGATCAAATTATTGCAATCGTACAGAACCTTGAACTGCTGAACGATGTCGGTGAATTAACCGCACTTTTTTTGGGCGAGTAAAATACCGTTCCGTTTTTTTTAGATTCTCAACTCTCTCCCCCGCCCAGCGGAAATTTTTGGATCAAAAATGAAGGAGCACCTGCATGGAAGCGTTTTTCAAGACCCGATTAACGCAGTTGCGTGAAATTAAGGAGGCCTGCGCTCAAGGCGGCGGTGTGGAAAAAATTGAACAGCGACACAGCAAAGGGAAATGGACTGCTAGAGAGCGCATCCGGTATCTATTGGATGAGCAAAGCTTTGTTGAGTTCAGCTCCATGGTTCACCATCTTGACCAAGCTCCGACGGACGGGATTGTATCTGGATACGGAACTATTAATGGAAGAATTGTTTGTGTGTATGCTCAAGATGCAACGGTCAGGGGCGGTTCAGTCGGATCCATTCATGGTTATAAAATGTACAAAACTATCGAACGGGCCTTGGATATGGGCGTTCCCTTGGTCGGACTGCACGACTCACCTGGACAACGGCTGCCGAGGCTCACTGAGGGTCAGTCCGCCTATGGCGATTTAATGGAGAAAAGCGGAGGGTCCGTGTTTTACCCCAACACACAAGCCTCCGGCGTAGTTCCACAGATCTCCGCCATTCTTGGAAGTTGCGCAGGGATTTCTGTGTACTCGCCTGCCTTGAATGACTTTATTTTCATGGTGGACCATCTGAGCCATATGTACATTACCGGTCCGGCCATGACCAAAACCGTGATCGGCGAGGACATTGACCATGAACGTCTAGGAGGCTCGCGTGTTCATTGTGCCATCAGCGGGGTGGCCGACGCTCGATTTCCAAGTGAGCAGGAATGCCTAGACCGGATCAAAGAGTTGTTAGCATATCTGCCAAACAACGCAGAGCAGGCTGCACCGCATGCCGAAACCGGCGATGACCCTGATCGAACCCATGACGAAATTTTGGACGTAGTACCTGCATCCCCCCATCAACCCTATGACATGAAGAAGGTAATCTCCTGCTTAGTAGACGACAGATGTTTCTTTGAAATCAAAAAGGAGTTCGCCGGTGAAATCATTGTCGGTTTTGCTAGGCTGAACGGCCAAACCGTCGGGTTAGTCGCCAATCAGCCAATGGTCCGAGCTGGATGTCTCACGGTAGACAGCTCCGATAAGCAGTCTCGTTTTATCCGGTTTTGTGACTGCTTCAACATCCCCTTAGTTCTTTTGGTCGACACGCCAGCCTACTTGCCGGGAAGTGATCAGGAGTACAAAGGAATCATACGACATGGAGCAAAAGTGTTGTACGCCTTGTGTGAGGCAACTGTTCCCAAGATCGTTGTAGTCATACGGAAGTGTTATGGCGGAGGGAACCTGGGAATGGGGGTTCTCCCCGGATTAGGGACCGATATGGTTTTCTACTGGCCTGTGGCGGAGGCCGGTGTGTTGGGCGCAAAAGCCTCGGTCGAACTTTACTTCGGCAAGGAAATCAAAGTCGCTATTGATCCGGATGCGCTTCGCCGGGAAAAAACAGAGGAGTATTATAAAAAGTATTCCAATCCGATTCAGGAAGCTTCTGTGAACTGGTCCATCGAAGACGTCATTGACCCAGGTCGTACGCGCATCCATTTGATTCAGGCCTTGAGGCTTTTGAGAACAAAAAAAAGAATCGTAAAGTATCGAAAAAAACATGGAAATATGCCTTTATGAGGATATAAAATAAAATATGTAATTATAGAATAGGGATAAATATATTAATGAGCACTAATAAAATTATTGATGGGAAAAAAATACTCATTGTCGATGACGAAAAAGACGTCCTAGATTCACTCGTCGAATTGCTGTCGGACTGTCGGATCGATACGGCGTTGTCATTTGAGGCTGGCAAGCAGCTGTTGGAAAAACATAAATATGATGTCGCAATCTTGGACATCATGGGGGTGAACGGCTTTCAACTTTTGGAGATCTGCCGGGCCCAGGGTACCCCGGCTCTGATGCTGACAGCGCACGGCCTTTCGGAAGACAACCTGAAACGCTCCATTAAGGAAGGGGCTGCATACTACGCACCCAAAGATGAAATTAATAATATTGCTTTGTTTTTGTCCGATGTAATTGAGGCCAATGAAAAAAACAAAAATGTGTGGATCAAATGGTTTGAACGTCTTTGCGATTATTATGACCATCGATTTTCAGGAACCGACTGGAGAGATAAAGATAAGGCTTTTTGGGATAAAAAAATTAAAGAAATCCCAAAAATATGATTACTAATTTAATATAAATATATTTATATAGAATTATCAATTGATAATTCCTTTGATCGCTTTTTAGAAGCGATGACTACCAACTTTCAGGAATTCAATTTCAAAAAATCTGTCCATATTTTTTGATGCTAAATCCCTCACTATTCACCAGTTATTAGTAAATTTAAATCCATCCCGCCTCTGGCATGTTGTGCCCACTCCTCAAATCTCGAATCCGGCGCGTTCTGATTCATGGGTATAGCAGGTCTTTATGGCAAGCCGCTGGAGATTGCAGAGAAGAGCCGAAAAACCTGGATGTTCGGAATCTGGGGGATCGAGCCGGATGAAGTCCAGGGAAAAATTATCAGAGTCGAATTCCAGTTGAGGCGGGAACCACTAAAAGAAATGGGAGTTGGACGGCTGAGTGACTTCCTGGATGAAGACATTGAAGTTCTAAAATCTCTCCCCAGGGGGCTGCCGGATCTTCACTTCTTCCGTCACACGAAAGGATTGAGTGGTGCTGTGGCCGGCGCGAAGTTTGGGGAAAAATACTTTTATAAATGGTGGATGATGGCCTGCGAAAACTTGGGAATTGAAGGAGTGGATTTATACGGTGGGACTCGGCACAGTTCAGCCAGAGCACTAAGGGAATTTCATAGCCCAGAAGAAATAAAAAGAGCAACAATGCATTCAACAAATAAAGCTTTCGAAAGATATTATAAAATTGAACTGGATGATATTAAATCAGTGTATGAGAATACAGCAAGGAAGATAGGATAATATAAACTGACAAATATTCCTAGATTCATCTCATGTTATATTATAAGGAACAATTGACTTGACACTTATTATAAATATAGCATTATTTATAATAGCTAGCTGTGTTATCTATTTGCAATACAAAAAAGATGATGAATCTGATAAAACCAAGAGAAGAAAGATTGGTATCACAATAGCATTATTATTCATTCTCATGGCATTTTGTAGTTATATAGTCATGCCATGCATAAAAGAAATGAACAACAAGAAGCCGAGTGATAAGCAAATCGTATATCGTTATAATATAAAAAATGTTTTGATTATACCGGAAGTAGATGATATAGATAAAGCATTGAAAGAATATTCTAATGAAAAAAACTATAATGCGAAAAAGAAATACAAAATGGGTTATGAATCATTTATAAATGGCTTCCTAAATATGGCAATAGAATATTTTGAAGATGCTTTGGAAATGGCTGACATACCTCATTTTAACTTGGCGTTAGGCAACTGCTATTTATTGACATCAAATAAAAATAAAGCAATTGAGTATTATGAGAAGGCAGATCGACAAGCTCAAAAGTCAGGAGACGACAAAGTGTTGGCTAGTATATTGAATAATAAAGGCGTTATATACATGCTTAATGGAAATTATGATGAATCAAAACGCTCATTTGAAAGAGCATTAGTAATTAATAGAGTAGAAAATAATAAGAGTGGTGAAGCAAGCAATCTAGGGAATCTAGGGTCAATATATTCTAAAATTGGAGAACTACAAAAGGCATTAAATTCTTACGATTCCGCTCTAAATATACAAAATCGGTTAAATGATATAGAGGGTAAGGCAATTACATTAGTTAATATGGGAAATATTTATTGTAATCAAGGTGAGTACGGTAAAGCAAAAAGCTATTTCGAAGATGCGATGAAATTAAGCCATGAAATTACCTATAAATATGTATTAGCTTTAACTTTAGAGAATTTTGGTGTGTTATATATGAATTTAAACCAATTTGATAAATCAATGAATTATCATAAAGAAGCATCTGATATATATAAAGAAATTCATGATAAAAGAGGATATGCAAATCAATTATGCGATATAGGAAATATTTATAATTTAAAGGGAGACGATGAAAAAGCTTTAAAATATTATAAAAAAGCTTTAAATATCCATAGAAATATTAAGGATGCAGATGGTATTATGTCAGATTTAATTGGTATTGGGGGAATTCTGATAGATAAAAAAAGGTATGAAGAGGCATTGATTTATTATGAAGAAGCGCTTACAATAAATGAAAACATGAAATTAAGAAAAGCACAGTTTATTATTCTTGAAAGCCTTGGGACTATTAATGAGTATTTGGGTAATTCAAAAAGTGCTTTAGAATATTATGATAATGCACTTAAAAATTCCTTAGAAATAAATGATAAAATTAAAGAGGCTGCAATGTTAACTAAAATCGGGTTTTATTATGAAAAATTAGGCCAATATGAAGAAAGCTTAGATAAATTAGATAAAGCTTTAAAAATAATGATTGAAAATAATATATTACATCACCAAAAAGATAAAATAAGGCATGCGATTGGATTAATTAGAATACAATTAAACAAGGAAGATAAGAGTTCGAGTAGTGGCCGCTTACGGTCCACATCCAATGAATTCAGAATAAGATTGCACCAAAACTGCACCGAACTTATGTGCAGTTCTTGGGGGTTAACCGCTTGAAAACACTTGCTTTTACTGGTGGAGGCGGGGGGAGTCGAACCCCCGTCCGGAAACAATCCACTTAGGCGTCTACATGCATATCCCGATATAAATAGTTCGCCTCATGGGTTCCTGTCGGGAGAAGTCGCCTTGAGACTAACCCGCGAGAGGTTTCGCTTTACAGGCGCGCAGGTACGCCAGCTCAGCTATCCTGCTTAGTCGACGCCCTTTTGCGGTCTTGCAGGAGAAGGCCGGAAGGACGCTCAGCCGTCTAAGCGGCTAAGGAGTACGCGTAATCGTCAGCGTTTGTGTTTATCCCACCCGTTTTACGAGCGGATGGAACCTCGACATGCAGCCTAAGCTTCTCTATCCCCGTCGAACCCGTTACGCCCCCAAGGGGTGAACATGTGGAGAGATGAAGCACATTCATATAATAACAACGACGGCGGCCGGAGTCAATCCCCTCTTTTCTTGCGGGCCTGGTCCATCTCCCGTTTCAGTTCCTTTTCCTTGAGGGATCTCCGCTTGTCCACCTTGCGTTTTCCCCGGGCCATGGCGATCTCCACCTTGGCCCAGTTGCCCGAGAAATAGACCTTCAACGGGACCAGGGTATAGCCTTTTTCCTGGGTCTTGCCGAGGAGTCGCTTGATCTCCGACCGGTTCAGCAGGAGCTTTCGCGGCCGGGTCGGTTCCAGGTCCACGTGGTGAGCAAAGGGGTAGGGTGAAACATGCATGTTGTAGAGCCACAGTTCGCTGCCTCGAAAGCGCGCATAGCTGTCCACGAGGTTGGCGCGACCATCCCGGAGGGACTTGACCTCCGGTCCCATGAGAACCAGTCCCGCCTCGAAGACCTCATCGAGGAAGTACTCATGGGAGGCCTTTCGGTTCTGGCATACGATTCGTTTTTTCATGGCTCGATGGATCCGTGTTCACCGCCGTACTGCGGGGCGGGAGAGGCATGACCAACCCGGGTGCGTTCAGGACGGCCGGTCCGGTTTCCCGGTCTCACGAGGCCGCGGCGGGAACCGCTGTCGGCTCTTCCCGGCCCGTGTTGCAGACAATATACTCCCGAACCTCCTGAGAGGTGCCCAGTCGAAATATGCCCTCTATGAGCGACTCGGCCTCCTTGGCGGAAAGGGTGCGGATCACGTGTTTGATGGTGGGAATGCTTCCGGCGTTCATACTGAGTTCGTGAATGCCGAGCCCCACCAGGATCGGCGCGCACAGAGGATCGCCGGCCATCTCTCCGCAGAGGGACACGTCGATGCCGGCGGCTCGGGCCGCCTTCACGGTATCGCGGATCATGCGCAGAATGGCCGGGTGGAACGGCTGGTACATGAAGGCCACGTGCTCGTTGATTCGGTCGATGGCCAGGGCATATTGAATGAGGTCGTTCGTGCCGATGCTGAAAAAGTCCACGTGCCGGGCCAGGACGTCCGCTACGGTCACGGCGGAGGGGATCTCGATCATGATGCCCACCGGAATGGCCGGGTCGTAGGGAAGGCCCTCACGATCCAGTTCCTTCATCACGTCCGCTAGAATGCGCCGGGCGTCCAGGACCTCCTGAAGGCCGGAGATCATGGGGAACATGAGTCGTACGTTTCCCAAGGTGCTGGCCCGCAGGATGGCTCGAAGCTGTCGCCGGAAGATTTTTTCCTCCTTCAGGGAAAACCGGATGGCACGAAGGCCGAGGGCCGGATTCATTTCGTCGCCAAAGGGGAGGGCCGACGAGAACTTGTCCCCCCCCAGATCCAGGGTCCGGATGGTCACGGGGCTCGGGGCGATGATCTCGGCCACCTGCCTGTAGTCCTCGAGCATCTCCTCTTCGGTGAGCGGTTCCTTGGCTCGGAGAAAGAGGAACTCCGTCCGGTACAACCCGATGCCTTCGGCCCCGTGATCCCGGGCCACGGCCACCTCTTCCAGGAACTCGATATTGGCCTTGATCGACACCATGCGGCCGTCCGTGGTCTCGGCCGGCAGGTGGCTCAGACGAAGGATGCTCGATTCGTATTTCTCGTGGGCGAGCTGCTTTTCCTGGTACGCGATGATGGTCTCATCGTCCGGGTTGATGATGACCTCGCCCGTGTTCCCGTCGACGATGAGAAGGGTCCCGTCCGGAATGACCGACGTGGCGGACTCGAGCCCGATCACCGCCGGGATCTTCAGGGCCTGGGCCATGATGGCGGTGTGGGACGTGCGCCCTCCCACGTCCGTGATGAAGCCCATCACCTTGCTGATGTTGATCTCGCTCGTGTCCACCGGGGAGAGGTCGTGGGCCACGATGATGACCCGCTCTTTGATGTCGGCAAGACTGGGGGGTTCCTTGCCGGCCAGGCTTCTGAGAATCCGCTGGGCCACGCTTTCCACGTCGTGGATTCGTTCGCGGATGTACTCGTCCTCGATCTGGTCGAATATCTTGTGAATCCCCTGCACGGATTTCTTCAGCGCCCACTCGGCGTTGATCTTTTCTTCCAGGATGGTCCGAATGGTGGCGTCGCTGAGCATGCCGTCATCGAGGATCATCAGGTGCGTGTCCAGGATAAAACCGTGGGCCTTGAGCGGGTCGGGCATGCGGTTTCGAAGGGCGGTGATGTGCTCCTTGGTGGTGGCGAGGGCCTCCTTGAACCGCTCCACCTCCAGGTTCACCTGCCGTTCGCTGATGAGGTACTGGTAGAGGATCTTCACACGGGACCGGTCGATCACCCGGGCCTTGCCGAAGATGATCCCCGGGGAGACCGGTATGCCCTTGATTTTCGAGTTTTCCTGAGGTGTCATGACGTTTCGCCGAATTTTTCCTCGAACAACCTGCACAGTTCGTCCATAAAGGGCTCCGCATCCTCTCCCGCGATGCGGGCCGTAATGGTGGTGCCCTTGGGGCAGGCCAGGCTCAGGATGGACAGGATGCTTTTCCCGTCCGCCTCGTAATCATCCTTGGAAAGGGTGAGCATGGCCTCGAACTGTCCCGCAAGCGCAACGATTTTGGCCGCGGAACGGGCATGAAGGCCCAGTTCATTGGTGATTTTCAGGTTTCGGATCAGCTCCATCGGTCCATGTCCCGGTACATGCGTGCCTGCCATTTCAGCCGGATCAGGAGGACTCGGCGGCCTCTCGTACGGCCAGGCACATCTTATACATATGCCTGTAACCGCCCCCCCGTTCAAGGGCCAGTTTTTCGGCCACGTCCCTCAGGCTCAGGTCCGGGCGATTCAGGAGCGCCTCGATCCGGCCCGCCAGTTCCGCGTCCAGATCCGGTGCCGCAGACGCCGCCTTGGGCGCGGCCCCTTCCACCACCACGGTCATCTCTCCCCGTGTGCGCTCCTCGGTGAGTGAACTCAGGATCTCGTCCAAGGTCCCTCGAAGGACCTCTTCGTGGATCTTGGTCAACTCCCGGGCCAGGGCGGCCTTGCGGTCTCCGAGCACGTCCCGGAGGTCACTGACCATGGCCCGCACCCGGTGAGGGGCCTCGTAAAACACCAGGGTCCGCTCTTCCGAGGCGAGCCGCTCGATCTCTTTTTTCCTTCGACCGGGCCGGCTGGAGAGAAAGCCGGCGAACAGGAATCCGTCCGACCGGAGTCCCGAGGCCGACAGGGCCGTGACGGCCGCGCAGGGTCCGGGGATCGCCACCACGGTCATGCCCTCGGCAGCGGCCCGGTGGATCAACATGGATCCGGGGTCCGAGACGCCCGGGGTCCCGGCGCACGTCACCAGGGCCACGTCACGGCCGGCGCGCAGACGGGAGAGGATCTCCGGCTCCTTGCGACCTCGGTTGTTCTGGTTGTACGAGGTCAGGCGTGTCCGGATGCCGAAATGACGGCACAGTCCCCGGGTGAGTTCCACGCCTTCAGCCGCGATCAGATCCGCCTCCTTCAGAATGCGCAAGGCCCGAAGGGTGATGTCCTCCAGGTTGCCGATAGGTGTGGACACCACGTACAGGACGCCGGGATCGGTATGGTTCCGGGTCTTTGGTTGCGCGCCGTCCATGCTCCTGCTCCCCCCGGTCCCGGGCACATCGGCCCCCTCTTCCATGGGGCCGGCCGGTGCCTGTCAGAGGGCGGCCTCAAAGGCGTCCCGAATGATCTCCATGCGGCTGCCCGGCCCATCCTGGGCGATGGCGACCACATCGAAGCGCGCTCGGACGTCCATGCAACCGCGGGCCTTCATGTAGTGCTGAGCGGCCCGCGTGATGTGCCGCTGCTTCCGGGTGTTCACGGCGGCCTTGGCCTCCGCTATGGTGTCGCCCCGCCGTGTCTTGATCTCCACGAACACCAGGCAATCGGCCTCTTGAGCCACCAGATCGATCTCTCCGGCGGGGCAGCGATAGTTTCGTTCCAGGATCCGGTATCCCAGACCGGTCAGCCGCCGGACCGCCATGTCCTCCCCGTCCCTGCCGAGTGCCAGGCGCTGGTGCGTCAACGGGTGGACCCCTTTCCGCCGGGCACATTCAGGACACCCCGGAAGGATCGGCGGTGGATCGGACAGGCGCCACACCGGCGGAGCGCCTCCAGGTGTTTCGCCGTTCCGTATCCCTTGTGTACGGAAAACCCGTAGTCGGGAAAACGCATGTCGTAGGAACACATGATCCGGTCCCGGTAGACCTTGGCCATCACCGAGGCCGCCGAGATGGAAAGGCTCCGCCGATCGCCCTTTTTGAGGCATTCCTGGCGGATCGGCACCGGGACGGCCTGGTTTCCATCCACCAGAAGGAAATCGGGACCCGGTTCCAGAAAGGAGACGGCGCGCTTCATGGCCTCCAGTGTGGCGACCAGGATGTTGTGTTCGTCGATGTAGGCCGGCCCGACCACGCCGATGCCCACGGACACCGCCCTTTCATGAATAACGGAGAAGGCCTGGTCTCGGGCCTTCTCCGTCATGATTTTGGAATCCCTGACTCCAGGCAGGTCCACCGATTCCGGAAGCACCACCGCCGCCGCCACCACCGGCCCGGCCAGCGGGCCCCGTCCGGCCTCGTCCACCCCGGCGATTCGCGCATATCCGGATCTGCGGGCCGCGGCCTCGAAAAAGAGGGGGCCCTCCATTCGATGGCCGTCGTCCGGGAACAGCGTCAGGTTTTGATTCGAGCGAGTCAATCCGGAACAATCGCGGGCCTAGAAGCGTTTCTCCTTGATCCGGGCCGCCTTTCCTCTCAGGTTGCGCATGTAGTAGATTCTTCCCCGTCGCACCCGTCCCCGGGATACGAGCTCGACCTTGTCGATGTTGGGGGAGTGAAGCGGAAAGACGCGCTCCACGCCGATCCCGTAAGAAACCTTTCGAACCGTGAAGGTGGCGCCGGTCTTGCCCTTTCTCTTTCGAAGGACGAATCCCTGAAAGACCTGGATTCGTTCTTTCTCGCCTTCCTTGATTCGAGCATGGACCCGAATGGTGTCCCCCGGCCTGAAGTCGGGAATGTCCACTCTCATCTGTTCGTTTTCCAGCGTCTCGATGATGTTCATCTTCCATCTCCTCGTTTCTGCTTACTCGGGCACCGCATCCCGGTGTCCCGTCTCTTCCTGTCTGAAGGTCCCGCCTTTTCCCGGAAACCGGGATTTCTCGGGGTCCCTGCCCGCAGTGAAAACCAATCGGTCCAAAATGACGGCCGCTGCCGCGCGGACCGGGAGGTGATTGTAGCCGTCCACCCCCTCAATAGGTTCCAGCACCAGATCGGCCCGTTCCAGCACGTCCCGGTGAAGCCCCCATGCGGTCCCCAGAAGGAGCAACACAGGATGCCCCTGGGCCAGAAGGGCTCCGGCGGCGGAAAACGTGATGGCCTGTCCGTTTCCGGGGGCCGCGTCGGTCGCGATCCAGCATGGCCGCCGCCCTTCCCGGGACCGGATCGATTCCGCCGCGTCGTCCATGGAGGAAACCACCTCGATGGACTCCATGGCCTCTTTTCGATTCGGATTGTATCCGGCTCCCCACCCGGAGGTCCAGTGCCGAATCACCTGCCCGGCCAGGGCCTGCTGGTCGGTCAGGGGGGTAATCACGAAAAACCGCTTCACTCCGTACGTCCTGCTCATCCTGGCCAGATCGTGCAGGTCCAGGGTCGTGATGGCCGAGGCGATGGTGTCGCCGTTCTTGTTGTAGACCGGGTAATGGACCAGGCCGAGATATAAAGACATTAAAAGTGCCTAAAGTGAGCTAACGTGCCTAAAGTGCCTAAAGTTGAACTGATCTGAATAGTGCCTAAAGTGAGCTAACGTGCCTAAAGTTCGACTGAACTGAAAAGTGCCTAAAATGAGCTAACGTGCCTAAAGTTCGACTGAACTGAAAAGTGCCTGAAGTCAGCTAAAGTGCCTAAAGTTCAACTGATCTGAATAGTGCCTAGAGTGAGCTAAAGTTATAAGTGCCTAAAGTGCCTAAAGTGCCTAAAGTGCCTAAAGTGAGCTAAAGTGCCTAAAGTGCCTAAAGTTGAACTGATCTAAACAGTGCCTAAAGTGAGCTAACATGCCTATAGCGCCTGAAATTCAACTGAACTGAAAAGCGCCTGAAGTCAGCTAAAGTGCCTAAAGTTCAACTGATCTGAATAGTGCCTGGAGTGAGCTAAAGTTGTAAGTGCTTAAAGCTCCAAGTGATTTAAAGTGAGCCAAAGTTGAAGTGATCTAAGGTTGAAAGACTCATTCCTGTAAAGTGCCCGGAGTTTATAACTTTAGGCACTTTAGGCACTTTAGATCACTTTAGGCACTGAATTTATAGTCACTTTAGCTCACTTTAGGCACTGAATTTACTTTAGTCACTTTAGGCACTTAAACTGCTTCAGTTCACTCAAGACCTTCGCGTCCTCTTGGGTCAACCGCGCTCGCTCCAGCAAATCGGGCCGTCTTTCCAGTGTCCGCTTCAGGGACTCTCTTCGCCGCCATACGCGGATCTTTTCGTGGTCGCCGGAGAGGAGCACCTCGGGCACCTCGTTCCCTTCAAAGACCCGGGGGCGGGTGTAGTGAGGATACTCCAGCAGTCCGTCCTCGAAGGAGTCCTCCCGGTTCGAGGCCTCGCAGCCCAGAACGCCCGGCACCAAGCGGGCCACACAGTCCATCACGGCCATGGCGGCCACTTCACCGCCGCTCAGCACGAAGTCGCCCAGGGAGAGGTCCAGGTCCACATGGCCCTGCCGGACCCGGTCATCCACCCCTTCGTATCGGCCGCAGATCAGGACCAGCCGATCCAGCGCCGAAAGCTCCCATGCCAGATCCTGATCAAACCGCCGTCCCTGGGGCGTGAGCAGAATGACGCGGACCGAACCCGTCACGGGCTCCAGGTCGTCCAAGGCGCGAACGATGGGACCCGCCTTCATGACCATGCCGCTTCCCCCGCCGTAGGGCCGGTCGTCCGCCACCCGGTGGGGGCCCCGGGCGTAATCCCGAATGTTGGTCAGCCGCACCTGAATCTGTCCCCGCCCGATGGCGCGGCCCAACACGCCCTGCTCCAGCAGGGGGGTGAACAGGTCCGGGAACAGCGTGAGAACGTCAACCCTCATCCAGATCCAGGAGGCCCTCCATGTGGCGGATGGTCATGCGATTTCCATCCAGGTCGATCTCCCGGACCACCTCGCGGGTGCCGGGGATCATGAATTCCCTGGGGCCCGACCGCACCACGTAGACGTCGTGGCCGGCCGTGGGGATGATCTGGGCCAGGGTCCCGATCCGCTCACCGCTCTCCAGGTGGACGTCCAGCCCGATCAATTCGAACCAGAAGAACTCGTCTTCATGGTCCCGATTCAGGGCATCCCGCCGGACGTAAACATCGGCGTTCCGGAAGGTCTCCGCCTCTTCGATGGAGTCCACACCCTCCAGCGCGAGAAGGACGCCCTTGTTGTGGGGGCGGACCGAGACCACCGGGAACTCCCGCGGCTCGTTGTCGCCCGCTTTCAGGAAGACGCTTCCGGCCTGGAGAAAGGATTCATCGGCCTCCGCAAAGGAGCGGACCCTCAAGACCCCATCCAGGCCGTGAGGTCGAATGACTCTTCCCAGGAGAAGATGCGTTGAGGAAAAAGCCCCATTCAAGGTTACTCGAGGATCTCCAGGACCGATCTCTTGTTGATCTTGGTGGATGCCGCGCTGAGAATGGTCCGCATGGCCCGGGCCGTCCGGCCCTGTTTGCCGATGACCTTTCCCAGGTCTTCCTTGGCCACCTTCAGTTCGATGACGGAGGTCTGTTCCCCAGTGATTTCAGTGACCGATACCTCTTCGGGCTTGTCCACCAGCGCCTTCGCGATGTAACCAATCAGCTCCTTCATCTCCCGTCACCTCCGTGCCAGAGTTCGTCCCCACGTCCGCGCTAGCTGTTCGTGGATGGAGCCTTCAGAAGGCCTTCCTTTTTCAGGAGGGATTTGGCCGATTCCGAGATGCCGGCCCCTTTTTCCAGCCAGCGGTGGACCTTGTCCTCATGGATCTTCACCTCGGCCGGTTCTTTCATGGGGTTGTAGTATCCCAGAATCTCGAGAAACCTTCCATCCCTCGGACTTTCAGATTCCGTAGCCACGAGCCGGTAGAAAGGCTTCTTCTTCGCTCCCATACGTGCCAGTCTGATTCTCACCGCCATTGATTTTTCTTCATCCTCCGAATGTGCCTCATAAGAGATTGATTGATGCGATCATGTCCGGTTACTGAAAGAGCGCAGGCATGCCGCGCGCCCCTTTCCGTGTGAATTGCTCCATCATCTTTTTGGTCTGGCCGAAATTCTTCAGGAGTCGGTTCACGTCCTGGACCTTGGTCCCGCTTCCCCGGGCGATCCGCTTGCGCCGGCTCCCGTTGATGATCTTGTGGTTCTGTCTCTCCTCGCGGGTCATGGAATTGATGATCGCCTCGACCTTGACCAGTTCCTTCTCGTCCGGCTTCATCTTTTTGAGCTGTTTGAGTTGCCCCATACCCGGCAGCATTCCCAGGATCTGCTCCATGGAGCCTAGTTTCTTCACCTGCGTGAGCTGCCGGCGGAAGTCCTCCAAGTCGAACTCCCGTTTTTTTATTTTGTTGTGTAACTTTACGGCCTCTTCTTCGCTGAAGTCCGCCTGGGCCTTCTCGATCAGGGAGAGCATGTCCCCCATGCCCAGAATCCGGGAGGCCATCCGTTCCGGGTGAAAGGGCTCCAGGGCGTCCAGCTTTTCTCCCACACCGATGAACTTGATCGGCTTTCCGGTGACGGCCCGAATGGAAAGGACGGCGCCGCCCCGGGCATCCCCTTCGGTCTTGGTCAGGATGACCCCGGTGATGTCCAGGAGTTCGTCAAAGCGTTTGGCCACGCTGACGGCGTCCTGACCCGTCATGGCGTCCGCCACGAACAGGATCTCCGCCGGATTCACCGCCTTCTTGATCCGGACCAGCTCCTCCATGAGGGCCTCGTCCACATGGAGGCGCCCCGCCGTGTCCAGGAGCAGAATGTCGGATCCCGATGCGGATCCATGCCGCACCGCCTCGGCGCAGATGTCTTCCGGCCGCCGGTCCTGGGACGAGGGATGGACCGGCGTGTCGATCTGGGCCCCCAACCGTGTGAGCTGGTCAATGGCCGCCGGTCGATAGATGTCCGCCGGGACCAGGTACGGGTGGCGCCCTTTGCCTTTCAGGTGCCGCGCCAGCTTGGCGGCCGTGGTGGTCTTGCCGGATCCCTGCAGGCCCACCAGCATGAATACGAACGGAGAGCGGCCGGTCAGGTTGAGTTCGTTCCCGGACCCTCCCATGACCCGGATCAGCTCTTCATTGACGACCTTGATGACCTGCTGCCCGGGAGTGAGGCTTTCGAGCACCTCCTGTCCCACGGCCCGGAGACGGATGTCTTCCACGAGCCGCTTGACCACCTTGTAGTTGACGTCGGCCTCCAGCAGGGCCAGCCGGACGTCCTTCAGCGCGTCCTGAATGTTCTTCTCGCTGAGCCGCCCGTGTCCCCGAAGGTCCTTGAAGGTCCGGCTCAGTTTTTCCGTCAGACTGTCGAACATGCCATCTGCTTCCGAGGTCCTTGATGTAAACGCTTAGATATATGCATATCTTCTCTTCATGTCAAGGAAAATAGACCCAACCGAACACATCCGCCCCTCCCCGGATGCAGGCAAAACGGGCCGGAGAAGGGGCGAAATCCGTTGCATCATACCACAGTTTGGGCCGATTTCCATCCCCTTTCTGGAAAAGGCGGGTCCATGGCGCGGCATGGAGATGGCGGAACGGGGGGCCTTTGGAATCGAATTCGACCGGCCGCGAACCGCTCCTCCGTGGGCCGGCCTCCATGCCGGTCACGCCTTTTCCCGTTGCCATGGCTGCCCGGGTCCATTAAGATGCTCACCGGTTTGCCATGAACCAGGCGGTTCGCCGGCGCAAAGAATGAGCGTCCGGTGGAGAGATAGGGGATGGACTGTTCACGATAAGGGATAAACGACCCACACCACGGATGCGAATCGCCGACCTTATCCGCGAATCCGGGTTTTTTACGGGCGGCTCTGACGGGACAGATGCGAGAATGAAACCGGAGGACAGGGTGATCCCCGGAGGTTCGGGCAAGCGGTTGGACGAGGACGTCCTGATCCGTCCCAGCCGGGGACGGCGCGATTCGGATGCGGCCTCCGATCTCATCCTGGGGATGACCGCCGCCATGCTGGAGCGCCTGTCGTCGGAAAGCGGGGCGCGCCGGGTCCCGGTCTCCGGGCTGGGCCTTTCCAGTGCCTATGAGGTGCGGGACGGGGCGGACCGGCCCCGGCTCACCCTGGCCGGACCCTTTCTGGGCGCCCCCCAGGCGGTGCTGGGCCTCGAGAAGATGATCGCCCTGGGGGCCCGGCGCATCTGGGTGACCGGCTGGTGCGGCTCCCTGCAGCCGGACCTCCGCATCGGGGACCTGGTGGATCCGGTGGATGCCGTGTCCGACGAAGGCACGTCCAGGCACTATCCGCTCCAGGGCCCGGCGCCCACCGCGGATTCGGCCATGCGAAAGGCCCTGGGCTCGGCCCTGAAACGGCGGGGCCTCGAGCGAAGAACAGGACGCATCTGGAGCACGGACGCGGTCTATCGTGAGACGCGGGACCGGGTGCAGGCCCTCGGCCGTGAGGGTGTGCTGGCCGTGGACATGGAGATGTCCGCCCTTCTCACGGTGGCCGCCTGGCGAGGCGTCCGCCTGGCGGCCCTGCTCGTGGTATCGGACGAGCTGGCCGGGTCCGGGTGGCGGCCGGGATTCTCGACCCGCCTTCTTCGAGATCGTGAACGAGCCGCGGTGGATACGGTGCTGGAGGCCGCGCATTCAGTGGAGTCCATGTCCGGGACGTAAGGCGGGCGTCGGCTTCGAAGGCAAGGGAACACGGACGGAATGATGGAAGATATTCTCAGGGAAATCAACGAGCTGCGCCGCAAGATCGAGTACCACAACCATCGGTATTATGTCCTGGACGACCCGGAGGTCTCCGACGCGGAATACGATCGACTGTTCCAGCGGCTCAAAGAACTGGAGCGGGTCCACCCCGACCTGGTCACACCCGATTCTCCGACCCAGCGGGTGGGCGGCGAGCCCCGGGACGTCTTCAGCCCGGTGACCCACCGGATCCCCATGCAGAGTCTCAAGAACGGTTTTTCCGAAGGGGACGTGCGCGAGTTCGACGCCCGGATTCGACGGATCCTCCAGGGGGAGGACCCGGGGACGTACACCGTGGAACCCAAGATCGACGGGTTGGCCGTGGAGGCCGTGTACGAGAAGGGCCGGCTCACCGTGGCCTCCACCCGGGGGAACGGCCTGGTGGGGGAAAACATCACGGCCAACCTGAAGACGCTCCTGGACGTCCCGGTCACCGTGCTCGAGCTGAGCACGGGTCGGCCCGCCCCCGAACTCCTGGAGGTGCGGGGCGAGGTCTACATGGAGCGGGAGGACTTCGAGGCCCTGAACCGGGAACGGCTCAGCCGGGGGCTCTCCCCCTTCGCCAATCCCCGGAACGCGGCGGCCGGCTCCCTTCGACAGCTCGATCACCGTGTCACGGCCCGAAGGCCGCTTCGCATGTTCTGCTACGGGGTGGGCACGCTCACGGGGGACGCCTTTGAGACCTACTGGGATCAGATGCTGGCCATTCAGGCCTGGGGATTCCGTGTGAACCGGCCTCACATCCGGCTGTGTGACGGCCCGGAGGAGGTGACCGCCTACTGCCGGGACCTGGAGCAGAGGAGAGGGGAATTCCCCTACGAGATCGACGGGGCCGTGATCAAGGTGAACCGGCTGGACCTGCGGGAGGTCCTGGGGACGGTCTCGCGAAGCCCCCGGTGGGCCCTGGCCTGGAAGTTCAAGCCCACCCAGGAGACCACGCGAATCGAGAAGATCGAGGTGCAGGTGGGGCGGACCGGGGCCCTCACGCCGGTGGCCCATCTGGAGCCGGTGGACGTGGCCGGAGTGACGGTCCGAAGGGCCACGCTTCACAACGAGGAGGAGATCGAAAAAAAGGACATTCGAGTCGGGGACACGGTGGTGGTTCAGCGGGCCGGGGACGTGATCCCGGAGGTGGTCAAGGTCATTGCGTCCAGGAGGACCGGGGCCGAGGTCCCCTTTGCCATGCCGTCGGAGTGCCCGGTCTGTGGAACCCCTGTGGTGCGAAGGCCGGGAGAGGCCGTGCTGCGGTGTCCCAACCGGGACTGTCCGGCCCAGGTGCGGGCCATGCTGCGTCACTTCGTCTCCCGGGGGGGCATGGACATCGACGGACTCGGCGAGAAGATCGTGGACCAGCTCATCGAGAGAGACCTGGTGCGGGAACCGGCGGACCTCTACGATCTCGACCTTGAAAAACTGGTACAATTGGATAAAATAGCTGAGAAATCGGCGGCCAATCTCCTTCGCGCCATTGAGGAGAGCCGGGAAACAACACTCGACCGGTTCATTTACTCCCTCGGAATCCGCCATGTGGGCGAGCACGTGGCCCGCGTCCTGGCCGAGCACTTCGGCGGCCTGAAGCCGCTTCGGGAGGCGGACGAAGAGGCCCTGTTGAAGGTCCCGGAGATCGGGCCCCGGATCGCGGAGAGCGTGGTCTCGTTTTTTGCAGACCAGGACCGGCGTCGTCGAGTGGACCGGCTCCTGGAACGAGGGGTGCGCTTCGCGGAATCCACGGCCGTGAATACGACGACGCCTCTCGCCGGAAAGACCTTTGTGCTCACCGGCACGCTGGACGGCATGACGCGGCCCCAGGCCCGGGAGCGGATCGAACGCGCGGGAGGAAAGGTCTCAGCGTCGGTGAGCCGCAGGACGGATTACGTGGTGGCCGGTACGTCCCCCGGGAGCACGCTTCAAAAGGCCCGGGACCTGGAAGTGGAGGTGATCTCGGAGAAGGACCTGATGGAGATGCTGGGGACCGCTGCATGACAACGGAACCCGGCGGCGAGGCAGGACCATGGAGAACATCCGCGTGCATTTGTTCATCGAGGGACGCGTCCAGGGGGTCTGGTTCCGGGAATCCGCACGGCGGCAGGCCCTGTCCCTGGGCGTGACCGGGTGGGTGCGGAATCAGCGGGACGGCACGGTGGAGGCCGTGGCCGAGGGGCCGGAGGACGCCATTCGCAAGTTTGTGGTATGGTGCCAGAAAGGCCCTCCCGCCGCGCGGGTGGAAGGGGTCCGGAAGGCCCCGGAGACCTGGACCGGAGAGTTCGACGGATTCGAGGTGGTGTTCTAGCGACCGTCCGACGATACACCCTATCAGCGTGTTGAAAAATCCGATGTTCGCAGGCTGACTCAACATGCCCAGATGCAAGGCTTGCGAAATCGCGAGGAATGAGGTGTACAAGCAAGTACGCCGCAGTGACGAGGGATGAGCAAAACGCAGCAGATGGGCGTTTTTCAACGGCCTATGGCCGGCGGACGCCCGGCCCCGGAATGCAAAACCGTTTTTGACGCGGATTCTTTTCCATTTTTCTGCCGAGGCGAATCCTCTTTCCCCCGGCCCGTGCCCGTGTTATGGGGCCTTGTGTAAATCGCATCGAGCACAACCCGCAAAGGAAACAGCGTATGCAACGATATGGTTCTGCCGCCATGCGGCTGATCGTCCTTCTCATTCTTCTGGCGCCGCTGGTCGGTTGCGGAACGGCCAAGAATCTCTACCACAAGGTGAGGCCGGAGCGGTCCGAACTCAGAAAACGGGTCCTGGTCCTTCCCATGCTCGATCAGCAGGGCCTTGCCGAGGGCCAGGCGGAGGCACTGACCACCCGGCTCGTGGAGCACCTGGAGCGTGACCGGAACCTGGTGGTCTACCGCAACGAGGAGCCCCTGCCCACCACCATCAAGTCCGGTTCTCCCAAGTTCGGAGTCATTGTGGATCCGGACCTGGCCCAGAAGGCCGAAGAAATGGGGATGAACGTCCTCATCACCTGCGTCCTGAACCGCTACGAGGTGGTGGATCACGGCGCCGGTCTCTGGCCCGTCAACCAGATTCCCGTATGGCCGTTTACCCGAAAAGAACCCGAGGTGGAGATCTCCATGGTGGTCAACGCCCTGGACATCACCAATGGGACCCTGTTCCTCACCCACATGGCGCGGCGGAACCTCAAGGTCCCCAGGGAGGAGGAGAAGGCCGAAGACCTGATCATTCAGGAACGGGAGCCCCGGTCCGATCGGGACATGATTCAGGCCGTGCCGGACCGTGAAAAGGAAGAGGCCTTTGAGGATCTCCTGGAGGAACAGGCCGAGACCATTGCCGAGAGCCTGAGCGGAAAGGCTTGGGCCGGCCGGGTCCTGTCTGCGGGAGACGGGCGGATCATGATCAATGCGGGCCTGGACGTGGGCGTGAGCGAGGGGCGGGTCTTCGAGGTCTACAGCCGGGGGGACGCCATTCAGTCGGCAACGGGGCGGTCCATGTATCTCCTGGGATCCAAGGTGGGGGAGATCCGCACCGTCAGGGTCCTGGAACGGTATGCCTCGGCCGAGCCCCTGGAAGGGGATGAGTTCCGTGCCGGGCAGGTGATCCGGGAAAAAAAATAAGAGCATTTACCACGAAGAACACGAAGAGCACGAAGAAAAATAAAGTAAGACCATTAAACCACGAATCACACGAAATCACACGAATCCATAGACAGGATACACAAAAAGGTTTTCTCTGCGCCTCCGCGTCTCTGCGGGAGAGAATGGTCGCCCTTTACGGATTCAGGCGGCCGTAGCGCCCCCCTCCAGCATTTCCCTGGCATGATCCATGGCCTTTGGGGTGAGGCCCTTGCCTCCCAGAAGCCGTGCGATTTCCTTCACCCGTTCCTCTCGATCCAGTTCCGTGATGGATGCCTCGGTGCGCCGGCCCCGGACCATTTTGGCCACGCGGAAGTGGGCCTCCCCGCGACAGGCGATCTGGGGAAGGTGCGTGATGCAGAGGACCTGGTGGTATTGTGCCAGGTGCCGCAGCTTCTCGCCCACGGTCTCGGCCGCTTCTCCGCCGATCCCCGCATCCACCTCATCGAACACGACGGTCTCCACGGAGGCGTTGGACGCCAGGAGGGTCTTCAGCGCGAGCATGATCCGCGAGAGTTCTCCCCCGGAGGCGATCCGGGCCAGCGGCCGCATCTCTTCGCCCACGTTGGGCGAGAGCATGAATTCCACCCGGTCGATCCCGTCCGGACCCAGGCGTTCCAGGGTCCCGGCGCGGTCCGGGGCCGGGTCTTCCAAATCCCCGTCGAACCTCACTCGAAAGCGCGTTCCTTTCATGGCAAGCCGGGAAAGCTCCTGCTCGGCGGCGTCGGCCAGGTCGGCCGCGGCCTGCCGGCGGCGACAGGAGAGGGCCACGGCCCGCGCCAGGAGGTCTTCCTCCGCGGCCCCCAGTTCCTTCCGGGCCGCGTCGCGCCTCAGCCGAAGTTCCTCCAGGTCGTCCATCTGCCGGCCCAGACGCTCGGCCCTGGCGAGCACGTCGTCCAGGGTCGGGCCGTATTTCCGCTTGAGTCTCTTGAGAAGCTGAATGCGCTCCTCCACCTCGTCGAGGCGCTTGGGGTCCATGGGAAGGCTGTGATGCACGTCCCGCAGGCAAAGGGCCGCCTCTTCGATCTCGGTCCGGGCCGAGGAGAGGGCGGTGACCGCGGGTTCGATCCTTCGGTCCAGTTGTGCGGCCCGTTCCAGCCGCCTCTCGCACCGGGCGATCTCGGACAGGATCGAGGCGTCCCGCTCGTAGACGGCCTGGTACGCATCGCCCACGGCGGCCCGCAGTTCCTCGGCGTGCCGCAGGCGCGTCCGCTCCTCATCCAGACGGTCGTCCTCCCCCGGCTCGACGGCCGCGGCCTGAATTTCCTCCTGTTGAAACCGCGCCAGCTCCCGCTTTTCCTCCATGTCCCGAATCTCGCGTTCCAGGGCGTCCCGCCGGGAGCGGAGGGACACATACCCGGCGTATCGCCCGGCGAGATCCATCCGGTCCGGGTCCAGCCCGCCGAAGGCGTCCAGCATCATGAGGTGGTTTTCGGGCCGAAGGAGTCGCTGGTGCTCGTGTTGACCGGAGATGCTGATCAGGAAAGGGGAGAGGCGGGAGAGCATCTGGACGGTGGCGAGAGCGCCGTTGATGCGCACCGTGTTCCGGCCTTCCCGGGAAATGGTGCGTGTGATCAGGATCTCCCCGTCAAAGGGGATGTCCAGATCCGCCATCACCGCACTCAGGGCCGAGTCCGGCGGAAACCGGAACAGGGCCTCCACACGGGCCTCGTCCATGCCTGTGCGAATGAGGTCCGCAAAGGCCCGGCCCCCGAGGATCAGGTTCACCGCGTTGACGATGATGGACTTTCCGGCCCCGGTCTCGCCGGAGAGGACGTTGAAGCCGGGCCGCAGGCGGGTCTCCAGTTCCCCGATGATGGCGACGTTGCGAATGATGAGCTGTTCGAGCATGGATGGGTATCTCGCGGGTTTCTCGCGCAGAGACGCGGAGACGCAGAGAAAAAAGGGTCTTAGAACTGCTCCCAGGTCACCCGCAGCACCTCCTGATAGGTGGTTCGACCCTGAAGGAGCTTTCGAATGGCGTTTTCCCGAAGCGTCACCATGCCCTCCTTTCGCGCCGTGTCCCGAAGGATCCCCGTGTCGCACTCGGGTTGAATGTGCCGCTTGATGGCGTCCGTGACCGGCAGGATCTCGAAGATGCCGCTTCGGCCCCGGTAGCCGGTCCCCCGGCACTTGATGCATCCCTGGCCGCGGCGCAGTTTCAGCGTGCCGCGCTTGCCCAGGTCCAGGCCTTGAGCGGCCAGGTCATCGGCACCTATCTCAAAGGTCTCCTTGCAGTGAGGACAGATGTTGCGGACCAGCCGCTGGGACAGGACGCCCACCAGGGTGGCCTGCAGGAGAAAGGCCGGGATACCCAGGTCGAGAAGTCGTGTCACCGAGGACGGGGCATCGTTGGTGTGAAGCGTGGAGAGCACCAAGTGGCCGGTCAGGGCCGCCTGGATGGCGTTCTGGGCGGTCTCCAGGTCCCGCATTTCTCCGATCATGATGATGTCCGGGTCCTGGCGGAGGATGTTTCGAAGGATCGAGGCGAAGGTGATGCCCACCAGGGGCTGAACGGCGATCTGGTTGAATTCCTGGTGGACCATTTCGATGGGGTCTTCCACCGTGGTGATGTTGATTTCCGGGCTGGACAGGGTCCGCAGGGTGGAATAGAGGGTGGTGGACTTGCCGCTCCCGGTGGGGCCGCAGACCAGGATGATGCCGTGGGGCATCTGAATGCAGTTCTGGAACCGCATGAAGTCCATGGTGGTGAACCCGAGCTGGTCCAGGTCCTGGAACAGGATGTCCGGGTCCATGATCCGCATGACCAGTTTTTCTCCGAAGGCCACCGGAATGGAGGATACCCGGATCTCCGCCTCCCTCCCGGCCTTTTCCATCTTGATTCGTCCGTCCTGGGGTCGCCGTTTCTCGGCCATGTCCAGCCGGGCGATGGCCTTGATCCGGCTCACAATGGCCGTGTGGACGGCCTTGGGAAGCTCGTAGACCGTGTGCAGGACCCCGTCGATTCGAAGGCGGACAATGGTTTTTTCCCGTTTCGGCTCGATATGAATGTCACTGGCCCGCTGGTCAAAGGCATAGCTGAACAGGTGGTCCACCGCGTTGACGATGTGCCGGTCGTCGAAGGTGAGGTCGTCCGCGGACCGAAGGCGGACGAGCTGTTCCAGGTTGCTGATGTCGAAAGACGGGCCGCCGAACTGGGTCTCGGCCGCGAGGATGGATCGCTGGAACCCGAACTGCTCCCCGATCAGCTTGATGATGTCGGTCTTGGTGCTCACCACGGGCGTGACCCGGCGCTGGCAGACCTGGCTGATGTCCTGCAATGCCTCGGCATTGAACGGGTTGGGCGTGGCCACCACCAGACATCCGTCCTCGATGGCCAGGGGCAGCACCAGGTGCCTGCGGGCGAAGTGGTGGGGTACGGTACGGGTGACCAGGTTCAGGTCGAGGGTCAGGGGGTCGATCTTCTTGTAGGGGAGCTCCCATTCCCGGGCCAGGGCCTGGTAGAGGGTCTCCTCGTCCAGGACCTGGGCCGGGTCGTCCTCCCGGCGCATGTCCAGGCCCACGATCACGTCCACGAGGGTGATGGGGTTGGGAATGAAGTGCCTTCCGCTGGAGGGATTGTCCTTCCGAGTCGCCCGTTCCCGCTCGATCTTCCTGCGGATGTTCGCCTTTTCCCGAAACAGGATCTTCTCCTGCTCCGGGGTGAGAAGTCCCTGGTTCAGGAGGGCCTGGGCAACGGCGTCGTCGGAAAGGGATCGGGTGTTCGCTTGGGCCATGGCCATGTCAACCCCGCCGCAAGGGCCGGGAAACGGGGGTGATGGAGAAGGAACCGTGCATTGGGCCGGCGCCGGTTTCCCCGCTCCGAGCTTGAAGAAAGGGGGATGAACCGGCAAGAGTACGGCGACATCTTATCAGGTTCCCCGGGACAATCAATCCCCTTTTACCGGACACAAAACGCCCCCTCCCGGATCGTACCGGAAGGGGGCGCACCAAAGGCGTTCCGAAGCCGGCGGCCGGCTAGTCGTGCAGCCAGATCTTCAGGATCTCGTTTTCGGGAGTGGTGATGTAGCCAACGGACCGGCCTTCATGAAACTGGTCGATGGACCCGTGCCCCATACGGGAGCGGTAGTATTCCGTGGAAGAACTGAGGCGAAACTGCCGATCGTCCAGGACGATCCATCCCTCCTGGATGCTCACTGCATCGATGCGGCCCGCTCCCCGGATCTGGTCCGTCCCAAGGTCCGGCAGGGGATAGCCTTCCTCGCACAAGCCGGCCGAGGCCGGGCAGGGCACGAGGGGGACCAGCAAAAAGACCGCTAGACAGAGGGCCGCACCAAAGAAAAAGGATCTGCTGCCTGTGTGTGCAATGCGGGTCATGGTCTCTCCTTCAATGAGTCTAGTGTGTCGGCTAGGAGTTTCCTGGCATAGGGGTTTTCCAGTTCCTCGATCGCCCGGATCGAGAATCCGGGAGATCGAGGCCTTGATATCATTCATGCCCCGTCCTTGCAGGATCGGACAGCCTGAAACTGCACATTTCCCCTACTCCCTCATGTCCTTCCAGTAGATGATGCCGATTTTCGGCGACTTGGCCGTGATGGTTACGATGGTACCCAGGGAGGAACTCAGGAAGTACTTGTCTTTGCTCTCCCCGTAGGAGCCCGGCATGCGCACAATGGCCGGAGGCTTCAGTTCTCCGGCGAATTTCTTGGCCGAGGGCGCCACCCAGATGGGGTTGGCCTCGGTCCCGATGTTGATGAGGTCCTCGGAATCGATGACCCCGTCCTGGTTGATGTCGAACACGGCCCCCCCGAGGTTCCCGCCGGTGCAGGGGTCTGCGAAGTTGGGGAAGGAGTAGCCCTCCCCGCCGCAGGGCGACTCCTCGGGAACGAAGGTGATGTACGTGAGGAACCCGAGGCGGATCAGAGGATCGCTGATCATGCGCTCTCCCGGGTCCAGGAACTCCACGTACCACCCCGCGTTTTCCACGGGGTCCCCGGCCGTCCCCACGCCGTCCGGATCGCAGCCGAATTCGGAGGTCGGGTAGTCCCCGCAGCTCGTCCCCCCGTCCGGCGTGGTGGTCACGCGCCACTCCGGGGTGTTGTCGGAGAGGACCCGGAAGGTCATCTCCTCGGTGTCGTCCGCAATGCCGTCGTTGTCTTCGTCGATGTCCACGTCGAGGATGTACTCCGAGAAGGTCTGCTGGAGCAGGGTCACGGCATCGTCCTGGTTGGTGAGCTGGGGCGTGGCCCCGCTGGCAAAGGATCCCAGGTATTCGTAGTCGTCCTCGTCGTCCGCATAGTCCCAGATCCCGTAGATCGCCTGGGTGGAGGTGTCTTCCAGATCGTCGGCCCCCAGGTACTTGCCCGTGCCGAACACGATCATCCAGCCCGGCAGGTCGGGGTAGCCGCAGTGGGGCATGAGGTCGGGTTCCGTGGTGATGGGCTGGAGGGAGTCGGCGGGTCCCCGTGCCTGGAACAGGGGCTGAGGCACGTCCCCGTCGTCAAAGTTGATGGATCCGTCCGAGTTGTTGTCCTCCCCGAAGGCCACGCCCCAGTCGTTGTAATCCGTGCTGGTCAGGTCGAACTTCCAGAGGTTCCCCTGAAGGTCGCCCGCGTACACGTAGTCCAGCTTCTCGTCCAGGTCCGCGTCGAGCAGGGCCGGCGAGGAGAGGCCGTTGCAGTTGGTCACCCCCGTATCGATCCGTTTGAGCAGGGTCCCGTCGGTGGGGTCGAGAATGAAGAGCACCGCGCTGCTGTTCTCGCTATTGTACCCGTTCCCGAAGACGACCACCCACGGGGCGTTGGTGGTGTCGTTGGTCTTGGCGATGTAGGCCTTGCTGTAGCTGAAACCCATGTCGTTCACCACCTCGGTGGTGGCGCCGGAGTCGGGGAATTCCCACAGGACCCGGTTCGCCATGGCGGCCTCGGTCATGCCGGCGAAGCTGGAGGCCCCGGAGAGGTCCGTGATGTCCAGGGCATAGTATCCCTTTCCGCCCTTGCCCAGGCCGCCCACGAGCACGGTCTTCGGGGTCCCGCTGAAATTCACCCGCTCCTTCACGTAAGGAGTCAGGTCCACGTAGAACTTGTGGGTGTAGTCCGGGTTGGCGAAGATCTTCAGGTTCTCGTACACCAGCCCGGGTACGTAGCCGAAGAGTTCCTCCCCGGTGGCCGCGTCCAGGGCGTGAAGCATGCCGTCGTTGCCGCCCGTGTAGAGCACGTTGTTGTGGTAGTAGGGCGAGGAGTGGACAATATCCCCGAGCCGGCTGGTCCGATCCCGGAACGGGCCGGAGGACCGCATCTCGTAGGTCTGCTGTCCTCGGATGTAGTTGATCAGGTTCTGCGATGTGGCAGCGGCCGAGGCGCTCCAGTCCGGGGTCAGGTAGTCCATCTGCTCGGTGGTGCCGCTGGTGGTAATGCTCGTGTGCGTGAAGGGAATCCCCTTCACGCCGTCGGCCAGGCTGTAGGTGATAATCGTCCGATCCCCGTGGCCGTACGTGTCCACCCGGCTGTCCAGGAGATCGGCGGCGGAAAACACCGGGGCGGCCATGAGGACCTCGCCGGTCTCCTGGTCCAGGCGGTACGACTTCACATCGCCGCTCATGGTGCCGCTGGAGTAGCTCGCCTGGAAGATCCGCACCTCCTCGCCGATGGTCCCGTAGAGCTGGTCCCCGTTGATGGAGACCGAGGAGGCCGATCCGGTCCGGGCCGCGATGTTCTCCATGATGGAGAGGAGGGCCTGGACCAGGGAATCGGGATTGCCGGCGTTCAGGTACTTGCCCCGGCCGTTCACGGCCGCGTGCCACAGGTCGTCGATCTTCTGCTGGCTCCCGCTGGTGGGATTGGGCCAGGTGGGGTAGTCGGTGCTTACGCCGCTGTACACATCGTAGGGGCGTCCGGTCAGGGGGTTCAAGTCCGGGTCCAGGGTCCCCTTGACGCCGAAGGATACCGAGTAGCTCACCACGTGCTGGTGGGTGGCGGTGTCAAAGGGGTTGGCCGGGACCGCGTTGGTGAGGCCGGAGACCAGGTCGTTCTCGTAGAACTTCATGGCCACGTCGGCCAGGGTGTCCGAGTAGGTGTCGGCATACGGGGCCCCGTTGTTGCCGTCCACATTCCCCACGTACGGACTTTCCCCGTTCCAGTAGCCGTCGGTCATGACAATGGCAAAGGCCTGCTGGCACTCGCCTCCCATCCCCTGGTCCCGCCACGGGCTGGTGACCCCGCTCCCCAGGTCCCCGGTGTTCGCGTCCTCCTGGTCATAATATTCGCCCACGTACTCCAGGCCGCGCCGGAGGGGCGTGCCGTAGGCGCTCCCCACGTAGGTATAGAGGGTGTTCAGGAGCGAGGCCAGTTCGTCCTCCCCGTCCACGTTGATGGGGAGGACCGGCTGCTTGATCTTGCCGTTGATGGACCGGAAGCCCACGTACACGCCGTCCAGGTCGTAGATGGTCCGGCTGATGGCGGCCAGGGCCGTGAGTTCACGGCGCCGATAGAAGGAGTACCAGTTGGCGAAGTTCTGGCGTTCCACGGTGTAGTCCCGAAAGGAGCCGTCCGCATTCCGCGGCCGCACCGAGGCCGGTACATCCGCCTCGGCCACGGGCGTGAGGTCCCCGAAGCCCACGATGTTGTCCGACATGTTGACTTCGTAGTAATCGATGGTCGAGGTGGTGCTGTTGAGGGAGACCAGGTAGACCGTCTCCCCGCTGTCCACCGCCATGTCCCCGTTTTCGTCGGCCAGGACATAGTAGTGGGCACGGGGGATGGTGATGTCCCCGGCCGTCGTGGGCACAAAGGCCACGGCATCGGCGCAGGTGTTGTCGTCGTGGTCATCCAGAGTCGCTTCCGCCGGGGGAATGGTCGCGGGAGGGGAACTCCCGTCGTTGAAGCGCACGATGGAAACGCCGCTCGGTCCGTAGGAATACCCCGCCTTGGTGAAGTTGTAGGTGCCGATGGATACCCAGGTTCCTTCGTTGTACTCCTGATCGACCCAGTCATTGGTCGCAGTCGCCTTCGCCCACACGGCGCCGCCGTCATGGACGACCTGGTAAGGGGCCTCCCGGTCCCGGTTCCCGGAGTCGGTGTACCATACAAAGACCTCGTACGACCCGTCCGCCGGGAGATTGGGCACCCAGCTCGCCGTGGCGCCCGATACGGTGGTGTACATGGAACGGGGCGGGTCTCCGCCGTGCCAGTTTTCACCCGACGACCGCCTCCACACCCCGCGCGTGGCGGTGAAGGAGACCCCGGTCCCGGCGTCCGAAAAGATCTCGCTCGAGTCGTAGGTTCCCGTGTTGTCCACCACGATGGCCTGTTGCACCGTGAGGTAGGTGGTGTCCAGGCTGGTGGTGGGCGTGGCATGGGTCGGGTGGGACCGCGGGTTGTCCGGGTCCGCGTCCGGCAGGGTGGGCCAGGGCACGTACACGGTCTCGGGGTCGTAGTAGATCTGGTTGTACCCGGACCACTGGCTCAGCCACCGGGCCTTGTAATCCCCGCTCAGGATGTAACTGTCGGAGTAGAGGTTGTCCCCGGGGTTGTTGAACACGTAGTACCGGCCGGCAAAGATACCGTCCCCTTCCTCGGTCATGAACTCCCAGTCCATGCTTCCCGAGTCGTCCAGCACGAACATGATCAGGGCCCCCACTCCCCGGGTCAGGGCGTCCAGGGGCACGTCGGATATGTCGTTGCAGGTGGCCGGAGGCAGGGAGAAGATGGCCTCGATGGTGTGGTTCTCGGTCACGTTGACAAAGCTGTAGGAAGACACGTTCCCCACCGATATCCCGTCCACCCGCACGTCGTAGATGGTGTTGCCCGAGTCCGGTGTGATGGTGAAGGTGGCTCCCGACCCGTGGGACACGATGACGTCCCCGTCGGGGACCATGACTCCGCCCGAACGGGCCGTGGCCCGGATCACGTGCTCGCAGACCACGTTCAGGACGTACTCGCCGGTGCCGTTGACCGCATCTCCGTGGGCCACCTCGATGTAATAGGTCCCCGGATCCAGGTCGTCCGTGATGCTGAAGTTCGTGTTCAGGCCGCTGTCCTCGTCATAGGTGATCTGGGCGCAGCCCGAGTCCAGAAGGCGGCCCGAGGTGTCGGTGGTCCCTTCGGTGTAAAAGGTGTAGCGGCCGGAACCGGCCAGGTCGATCTGGAAGTAGTCCACGTCACCTGCCGGTTCGATGTTTCCGCTCACCCCGCTGTCGCACTCCACTTCCGTGGCCTGGTCGCAGTCGTCCCCGTGGTCCTCGAAAAAGGCCGCAATGGTGTGCGCGGTCTGGACGTTTGTGAAGGTGTAGGAGTAAATCGTCTCGTTCGCGCCCTCTGGGGAAACCCCGGAGTCCCCGCTGAACTTTTCCACGCCGTCCACGATCAGGGACTGGACCGTGTAATCCGGGTCCGGGTGCAGGGTGAAGGTCACCACCGACCCGGAGAGCGCGGTGAAGAGCTGCGTGGTGTTGCTCTCCACGGTCACCCCCGAGTTGACGTTGAACAACACGCCGTTGGACCCGGCCGTGGCCGTAATGATCTGGCCCATGTGGTTGTGAATGCAGTACTGGGCCGTCTGGTCCCGGGAGGTATAGTGCCGCCACCGGACCGATACCTCGTACTCGCCAGCGGCCGGAAGATTCGGCGTTATGGTGACACTCTCCCCTTCGGCGTCGCCCATGCGATAGTCGCTGTTGTAGCAACTGGAATCGTCGTACAGGGACCAGGTGCCTGTGTAGACGCTCCCCCCATCCTGGTTGTCGACGATGATGTCGCTTCCGCCTGCCACGGGCGAGAACCGGACCGCATCGTGGCTCACGGTCCCGCCCCCGTCGTGGGTGAGGGTGACATAGGCGCCGTTGCCGGCCGGAAAGCGGAAGGTCCCCAGGGTGGTCCACGCATACCCGCTCTCCCGCTGGTTCACCGGGATACAGGTCGTGGTCTCCTCACCCACGGAGAAGCTCACCTCGAAGGTGTGGTCCATGGCCACGGATTCAAAGGTGTGGGTGTTGGACCCGCTGGCCCCGGTGAACTGGGTGAGGATCTCCCCGTCCGCCACCACGAATTCCACAACGTATCCTTCGTTCGGTTCAAAGGTGAAGCCGACGTTGTCACCGGTTGCCACCGGGAACCGGGTGGTGCCGGTCTCCACGGTCACGCCGGTCGCACCATTGATGGAATAGGTCATCTCGCCGTTTTCGGCCTTGGTGGCCTCGATGAAGTGGCCCTGGTAGTTGTGAATGCAGTAGGCGGCGCTGGAATCGCGGGTCCCTCCGGTGGTCCACCAGGCATAGACATCATAGTATCCGGCACCACCACCAGGAATGGTCGGCCTCCATGTGGCGCTGCTACCTTCCGTGGCGGTGTAACGGGATACGGTCCCATAATAGTTGGGCCCGCTGGAGTTGGACCAACTGCCCGTTTCGGTGTATCCCGCTCCTCCGTTATCGATAATGATGTCCGCGCCACCGCCGGTCGGTGAGAAACGGATAGCGTCCGCGCAGGTGCTGGACCCCTGGTCCCCGTCGTGCACACGGGTAAGCTTGACCCATCCTCCGTCCCCCACGGCAAAATAGAACGTCCCCAGGAGTTGCCAGGACCCCGAATTGTAACGCTGGTCCATGTCAAAACAGGTCTGATTCGCCCCGAAGTTAGCGGTCACGTTCTTGTCCGTGTCCATGATCACGGTATACGGATTGGACGTCCCGCTGATGGCGCCGGACCACCCGGTGAAGGCGTAGCCCGCGGCCGGATGGGGCGTGAGGGTGACGTTTACCTGGTAGTTGAAGCTGTCCGTGCAGGTCCCGGGACAGTTGATGGCGCCCGGGGAGCCGGTGAGGGTGCCGTTTCCGCTGACCGCCACGTTCAGGTGGTAGTCGTTGTCCGAGATGGTGCCTGTCCCCGTATCCGTGTGAAAATACGATCGGGTTCCCATGCCGGTGGTGACGTTCAGTGTGGCGGTAAACGTCTCGGCCGGTTCCACGTCCGTGTCATTGGTGATGGCCACGGTGACGGTCTGGTCTGAATTGTCCCCGGCGGGAAACGTGACCGTGTCGGCCGCGGAATCGTAATCCACGCCGCCCGTGGCCGTCACATCCACGTAATTGACCGTGACGTTTACCGCGATGTCCACCGGATTGCTCAGGGACACGGTGAGGGTCATGTTTCCCACGTTTTCGTTCACGGACTGGTTGTTGATGGTGAACGTGGCCGTGTCGTCGTCTGTCAGGTTGACGGTGGCGCTGTTTGCGGCGCCGTCCACCGTGACTTCCGGATCCCCGCTGGTGATGCCCGTCAGGGTGACGATGACCGTCTCGGGTCGCGCTTCCACCAGGTTCTCGTCGATGACCTCCACCGGAATGGTAGCCGAAAGGGTATTGGCCGGAATGGTGACCGATAGCGGCAGCGCCGTGTAGTCGGTCCCGTTGGTGGCGGTGCCCGCCACGGTGTAAGCGATCACCGTGTCCGTGGAGCTCGGCTGGGTCAGGGTCACCGTGAACTCACCGTCATCCCCCGGCTCTGCGGCCGCGGCGTCCGTGGCCGCGATGCTCACCGTGGCCGTGTCGGTGTTGTCATCGATGGTCCCGGTCCCGGTGTCTGTAAAGTCCGCATCGCGGGTCCCCAGGGCCGTGGCCGTGCTGAGGCTCACGATAAAGGTCTCGTCCGCCTCCACCAGGGTATCATTGGTGACGGCCACGGTGACCGTCTTGTTCGCGATGTCTCCGGCGGCGAAGGTGACCTGGTCGGCAGCGGAATCGTAATCCACGCCGCCGCCCGTGGCCGTGCCGCCGGCGTAGGTCACGTCCACGACTACTGGGATATCGACGGGATTGTCCAGGGACACGGTGAAGGTCATGGTCCCGCCTTCGGCCGCGTTCTGGTCGTCGACGGTGAAGGTGGCCGTGTCGTCGTTGGTGATGGTGCCGGTGCCCACGGCTCCGGTGGTGATGTCCCCTGCATCGGCGCTGACCGGGGTGACCGCGCCGAGGGTAATGGTGAACTGCTCGTCCTCTTCGACCTTGGTGTCAGTGGTGGTTCCCACCGTGATAGTCTGGGTCTCGCCCGCATTCCCGGCAAAGGTGAGGGGGGTGGCCGTGGTCACGCTGTAATCGTCCGCGTCGGTGGCAGTGCCGTCGGATGCGGAAAAGGCGACGGTGAAGCCGTCTTCCACGGCGTTGTTCAGGGTGACGGTGAAGACGAGGTTGGTCCCCTCGGCCTCGGTCTCGCTGGAGATGGAGAGCGCGGCGTTGTCCTCATTGGTGATGGTGCCGGTGCCCACGGCGCCGGTGCCGATGTCCGCCACATCGGCGCTGACCGGGGTGACCACGCCCAGGGTGACGGTGAACTGCTCGTCCTCCTCCGCCTTGGTGTCGGCGGTGGTCCCCACCGTGATGGTCTGGGTCTCGCCGGCGGTCCCGGCAAAGGTGAGGGGGGTGGCGGTGGCCACGTCAAAGTCGTCCGCGTCCGTGGCGGTTCCGTCGGTCGCGGAGAATGCCACGGTGAATCCGTCCTGAACCGGGTTGTTCAGGGTGACGGTGAAGACCAGGTTGGTGCCTTCGGCCTGGCTTTCATCGGAGATGGAGAGGGCGGCGGTGTCGTTGTTGGTGATGGTGCCGGTGCCCACGGCGCCGGTGGTGATGTCCCCGGCGTCGGCGCTGCCCGGGGTGACCGCGCCGAGAGTGACGGTGAACTGCTCGTCCTCTTCCACCTTGGCGTCATTGGTGGTGGTGACCGTGATGGTCTGGGTCTCGCCGGCGGTCCCGGCAAAGGTGAGGGGGGTGGCGGTGGCCACGTCAAAGTCGTCCGCGTCCGTGGCGGTTCCGTCGGTCGCGGAGAATGCCACGGTGAATCCGTCCTGAACCGGGTTGTTCAGGGTGACGGTGAAGACCAGGTTGGTGCCTTCGGCCTGGCTTTCATCGGAGATGGTGAGGGTGGCGCTGTCGTCGTTGGTGATGGTTCCGGTGCCCGTGTCCGTGATGGTGACGGTTCCGGCTGCCCCATGGGTGAAACCGGTGAACCGGACCGTGAAGGTCTCATCGGCCTCCACGGTGCTGTCTTCGAGGATGGGAACGGTAATGGTTTCGCCGGCCACGCCTTGACCGACGTTAAAGGTCACCGTCCCGGAGCTGTGCGTGTAGTCGGAACCGGCCGTGGCCGTCCCGGCCTGGGTCTCCCAGGAGACCGTCACCGGGTTGTCTCCGGGCTGCACATTGGCGTCGAGCGTGACCGTAAAGGAGAGATTCGTGTTCCCTTCCGCGATGGAAGCATCGCTGATCGAGGCGGTATAGTCCAGGGCCATGGCCGCATGAGGCATGGCCAGGAACAGCACGAACAGCACGGCGGTCAGGATGAGCGACCTGAAGGATGCGAGCCCGTTTTGACTTCCGCGCCTCGATGAGTGGCAGGGCCTGAGTGGTGTGCGCATGGTTATCTCTCCATGATAGGTGATCACATTTTGGGAATGGGGGGCGAGCCTGTCTTCCTAATACGCCTTTCGATACCCCACGGACACGAGTCCTTCGCCGTTCCGCAGGACGCTTCGGCCGTAGATCTCGAACTCGTAGACCTTGGGGCTGGTCATCTTCCACGAGGAGGTGGGGACCACGCCCTTGGACAGGGCCAGGACCCGGGCCTCGCCGGGCAGGCCGGAGGTGGTGAGCTGGTCGGAAAACTCGTCGGTCCAGTTTTCGGACTCGTAGAGGTGTTCGGCTATCTCGCTGTAGGCTGCGGCTGGAAGCGAGGTGCCGAAATTGTTCTTGTTGTCTTCGTCCATCAGCCACTCGAGGGGATTCGGAAGACTCAGGTTCGTGAGTTCCATGATCTGGGCCCCCTGCATGGCCGATCCTTCGGCGACATAGAAGTTCTGTTTGTATACCCGCTCGTTGCCGGCGATCATGAGTTCGATCTCACTGGTCTTGGAGGCCGAGATGCCGATGATCGTAAGGAGGACAATGAGGACCAGGGCAACGACCAGGACGGAACCTTGCTCCTGCGGTCTCATGGATGCGGGTGGGTGGTCGATCTTCATGGGTTTCCTCGATGTGATGAAGAGCGTGATTACGTGGTTACGTGATTATGTGGTTAAAGATTCAGATTTGCCCCCATGGAGGGATTCGCGTGGTCGGTCGATGATGAAATCGGGACGTTGCGAATCACGGATACGGACCACCCATCACGGATTTTTCGGTCGAATGACGCGCACTCCCGGGTGATGATGTTCGCTCTAAAGGAGATGGTTGTCATCGTGAACTCCACGGGCGCTGCGGCCGGATCTCCGGGCCCGGCTAGATCCGGTTCTTGATGCACGTGAGGGAGGTGCTCTTGGCGGCCCCCCCGGCCTCGGTCCAGTTGACGGTCACGGTGATGGTCTTGATCCGGTTCGGGGCGTCTTCGGTGACTGTCCAGTTGGTGGTATAGCGACCACTGACCACGGGGACGTGATCGCCATCGTTGAGATCGGGATTCGTATAGGCCCGGGTGATGAGCGTCTCCATCTGGTCCATGGCCTCGGTGGTGCCGTCCGTGACGTTGAAGGCCCTCGACGTCCCCAGCAGGGAGGACTCCTGCATGCTGGCGATGGCCAGGATGCCGAAGGCCAGAATGCCCAGGGCCACCATGACCTCGATGAGGTTGAAACCGGCATCGGATCCGTGCGTGCGGAGACGGTCGGCAGGTCCGGGCGTCGTAGGTTTCATCGTGCAGTACCTCCATACCCTTTTTCGAGGGGTCTAGCAGACCCGGGTTCGGGCCTGAATCAGACCGCCGAGCATCCGTTGCAGCTTGCGGCATCGCTCGGTCAGGGTCTTCATGACATCGTCGTCGATGTACCGAATCTCGTGTGCGATCTCCAGTTGGGTCCAGAGTTGGGCCAGGGCCCCTTTGGCGTTCGTGAGGAATCGGACGGTGTCCCGGTCGGACTGTCGTTCATCCCCTTCGGCGATGTGGCACGGAACGCTGATCGCGGACCGGAGGACCAGGTCCCGGAGGGTCGGGTCACGGGATAAGGCCCCTTTCTGCGTCATGTGGAATATCTCCAGGGCCAGGGCCTTGCCCTCTCTCCAGACGTAGAGGTCCCGAAATCCGGCCATGTTCACGATGACCTTGTCTCCTTGGTTGTGTCGCGCTTCTTCCATGGGGTCATGTCTCCGAAGTGACGGCGGATGAACGAGGCCTTACAGGCCCGCGTTGCGGCAGAGGATCCTCGTGGAGAGGTCGCGCGTATGCCCGCCCCGGCCCGAGTCCATGACCACGTCCACGGAACGGATGGAGCTCGCGTTGGAGGTGGCGACGCCGGCCGAGGTGAAAAAGAAGAAGGAGACCCCGCTGATGTGGGAGGCAATGGGTTGGAAGCCGTTCCCGGCGCCCGTGTCCCGAGTCAGCGTGTTATCCGCTGCATTGAACTGGTATGCGATGTATTCGCTGGCCCCGGTTAGAACGCCGTCCTCGTCCTTGTCCAGGGTGAAACGCACGTTGTCCTGGCTCACGGAGACGATGTTGGTGAATCCGAAGTCCTCCGTGCTTTTGGGGTCATATCCGGCCATGCGGAGGTCCTTTTCCACGAAGTACATGGCCGATCGCAGGTTCTGCTGGGCCACGGTCACGTCCTCGGTGGTCTGGTAGGCCCGCTGCTGGGTGAAGTAGGCCGAGTAGAGGCTGGCCATGACAATGCCGGCCAGGACCATGGCCACCAGGAGTTCGGTCAAGGTGAATCCCTGCTCTTGGGGCCGGGGCCGGCGTGCTCTTGCTCCGATCAATTCCACGTTGCACCTCCATCGCGGCTCACTTCCATCCGGACATTTCCTGCGATGGAAAGGATGACCCTATAGTGGCGGTTTTTGGTGTTTTTAAGTTCCGTGTTGCCGATGCGGGAATTCCAGGGAAGTCCTCGTGAGGTGAAGCCGCATGCAGGACTGCCGGAGAAACTGGCACTGAGGATGTCGATGTTATCGGGCGTAGATACCCGGCTTACCAGGGGTTCGGTTCCGTTGCGAATTCCGTCTTGGGCTGTACCGCCGCCCGACCCGTTATCGACAAAGACCTCGCATGAATCACCGGCGACGTTGAAACGGAGGACCACGATATCGTTGCGTCGAATGGCCTCCATCTTGGCCTTCTGGAAATGGGAGTAGATGTCCATGGTTGCGCTTTTCAGCCGATAATTGGGCAACCAGACGGAGAAGATGGGAATGGCGATCCCGGCCAGAGTCGCCAGGACCGCGAATGTGACCAGGAGTTCGACCATGGTGAAACCGGCTTGCTGTCGCGTCATGCTCTCTCCTTTGGCTGTGGAAGAGGCGCTGGGGAAGGGTGAAATCGACATGCCTTCGGACATGGAGCGAGCAAGACTCGTGCCGGGCGGTGAAAAGGATGTATCTTTCTGAAATAAAAGAGAAAAGCATAGATCCGGAGGCGTGGGTGGGTGTAAAGAAATCGACCAACTGTAAGGTTTGTTTACAGTTGGTCGGTTGGCCGGAGCGGAAAGAGGAGGAATCCGATGTCGATACCGATAGCGATTTCAATAGCGATAAGAAGACACGCCGACCCGTCCGTACAAGGCACGGCGGACCCCCGCTCTGACGTCACGATTGACCGGGGTGCAGCCGGGCCTTCACCGGGCCGAACCCGTGTGATATGGTTTCGCGTATTCTTTCTCCGCGGTCCCTGCGGCTCTGCGCGAGAACAACGGGTTGATAAACAAGAGGGGTACCCCGAACCATGACCATCAAAAAAGGACATGAGATCGAGCTGGATATCGACCGGACGGCCCACCACGGTGCGGGCGTGGCCCGGAAGGACGGATTCGTGGTCTTCGTGCGGGGCGGCGTCCCCGGAGACCGGGTCCGGGCCCGGGTCTACCGCAAGAAGCGGGACTATGCCGAGGCCGCGGTCATGGAGGTCCTCACGGCCTCTCCCGCCCGTACAAGGCCCCCTTGCCCCTATGCGGGGGTCTGCGGAGGCTGCCAGTGGCAGCACATCCTCTACCCGAATCAGCTCGAGTACAAGCGGTCCCACATTCAAGACGCCCTGGAGCGGATCGGGGGCCTTAGCGGGGTGCCCGTACGCGAGACCCTCCCGTCGGAACTCGTCTTCGGTTACCGCAACAAGATGGAGTTCTCTTTCTCGGACCGGCGGTGGCTCCTTCCGGAGGAACTGGGCCGGGACGACGCGGCGCCGGGGTTCGCCCTGGGCCTTCACGTGCCCGGCGCCTTCAACAAGATCATCGACGTGGAGGCCTGCCTCCTGCAGCACTCCCTGGGGAACGACATCCTGTCCGTGGTCCGCGAAACCGCGCGCGAAAGCGGCCTCCCCGTGTACGGGGTCAAGAGCCACACCGGGTTCTGGCGGTACGTGACCCTTCGCCGCTCCGTGGCCCGGGACGAGTGGATGGTCAATCTGGTGACCGCGGAGGAGGGAATCGAGGCCCTGAAACCGCTTGCGCAGGACCTGAAGGCCCGGTTTCCCCATATCCGGACCGTGGTCAACAACGTGAACACGCGAAAGGCGGCCATTGCCGTGGGAGAGCGGGAGCGGGTCCTTCTGGGGGATGGGTTCATCGAGGACCGGCTCGGGCCGTACACCTTTCGCATCTCGGCCAACTCCTTTTTTCAGACCAACACGCCGGGGGCAGAGACCCTGTATGGCGTGGTGGCGGACTACACCGGGCTCACCGGCCGGGAGACGGTTCTGGACCTCTACTGCGGCACCGGGACCATCGCGCTGCACCTCTCGGGCCGGGCTGGGCGGGTCATCGGCCTGGAGCTGGCCGAGAGCGCCGTGGCGGACGCCGAGCGGAACTGCGCAGAGAACGGGGTCCTGAACTGCCGGTTCATTCACGGGGATGTCCGCAAGACCCTGGCCGGACTCCATGAGACGGCGGACGTGCTGGTCGTGGATCCGCCCCGGGCGGGCATGCACCCGGATGTCCTGGCCGAGGTCCTGGCCCGCGGATGCAGGCGGGTGGTCTACGTCTCCTGCAACCCGGCCACCCTGGCCCGGGACCTGGCCGAAATGAGCGGGATGTACCGGGTCCTGGAGGTCCAGCCGGTGGACCTGTTTCCGCACACCTTTCACATCGAGGCGGTGGTGAGGCTGGAGAAAAAGGAAGGATAGACAGGCCGTTGAAAAACGCCCATCTGCTGCGTTTTGCTCATCCCTCGTCACTGCGGCGTACGTGCTTGTACGCCTCATTCCTCGGGATTTCGCAAGCCTTGCATCCGGGCATTTTTCCTCAGCCTGTGGACATCGGATGTTTCAACACGCGGATAGAGGTTCGGGGACCGAAGGGTACCCGGGACGTGAAAAACGGCTTGACAACTCGGTGGCATTCCATATAATTCATAGTTTTTCCTCTTCTATAATGACCGACTCCACGGGCGATCCTTGGAAGGATCGCCGGGATCCTTGCCCGAAAGACCATGGATATGGCGGGCCGGGATGCAAAAGGGGGTGATCTTTTTTGGTTGTGATTGAGTGGATTCCGAATCCGCCGGGTACGCCTCAGCGACGGCTGTCCCGACGGAATCGCTCACCGTGGAGGCAGGGCGTTTCCCGCGTCCTCCCCAGGGCCGGCAGTCATCGTGTCGGTGAGTCCGCCCATATCGTTTACGCGGCCTGACACGACCCGGTCCCGTATGGGAGCAGCGGGAAGGCATCTTCGCGGTCCATGGAGGATGCTTTTTTTGTCCACGGGACCCCGGCTCGGATCAACCGCCGGTGCGGGTCCACGATCATACCAGGCAACCCAATCGAGGGATCACCCTATGAAAGTCGTCGTTCAAAACAACCAGATCGAAAAGGCGATCAAGGACCTCAAGAAGAAGCTGACCAAGGAAGGCTTCTTCTCCGAGATCAAGGAACGAAGGTTCTACGACAAGCCGAGCGTCGCCAAGAAGAAAAAGCAGGCCAAGGCCGCCAAGAGACGAAGGAAGAGGCTGAAGAAGTTCGGTTCCTTCCGCGTCCACACTTCGCGGCAGTAACACGCTGCACTCAGTTCCGGCGCAGCGGGGCCGACCGCCCCGCTGCGCCCTCTCCCATCCTTTCTCCGCCGGGCAGCCTGCCCGTTCCTCCACCGCCAGTCGCCCCGAGAGTCCGGCCTTCCCTGTCCACGGGACATGGAGCATCGGGCCATCGTTGTTTTGGAATGCGCCCAACCCGCTTGATTTGCGTGGGTTTTGAGAGCCCGGAGCGCCTGTTTTCCCTTGACAAAACCAGGACCAGAAGGTAAATACGCAGGACATTATTCGGCCTTTGAGTAACGTTCGTTCCATTCATCAGGAAGAGGGTTTGATTCTATGGAAAAGCAAGCGAATGCCTCGCATAAGGGGTCCCAGGGCGGCACGAGCGAATGGGGTGAGTTGCTCAACACCACCTTTGTTCCGCCGTTTTCGTTGAAAGGCTGGCTCTTTATCCTCGCAGGTCTCGTTCCGGCCCTCATCGTGGGCTGGGTGCTCTTTCCCATGGCCTTGTACTCCAGCCCGCCGCAGCCCTTCAACTTCAGCCACGTGATCCACACCAACCCGGACATCGGAATCGAAGGGGAAACGGAAGAGGAAGTCTGCCTCTACTGCCACGCTTTCCGGGAAGACGGGACGTTCGCGGGCATACCCAAGCTGGAGACCTGTACCATGTGCCACGACGACCCGGACTCGCCCATGGGCGACACCGAGGACGAAAAGACCTTCCTGAAGGAATATGTGGCCGAGGACAAGGAGGTCCCCTGGCTGGTCTATTCCAGGCAGCCCGATTGCGTCTACTTCTCCCACATCGCTCACGTCACCAATGGCGAGATCGCCTGCGGGCACTGTCACGGGGATCACGGAAAACGCGACACCATGCCGGTCTACAAGGAGAACCGGCTGACCGGCTACAGCATCGACATCTGGGGCCGGAACATCGCGGGTTATTCCGACGGCATCCATCCCGTTACGACCGACCTGAAAGAGGCGGACAAGGATTATGTCAGGACCATCCAGACGGAAGACGGTGAGAAGGAGGTTGTGATCAAGATGACCCGAATGAAAATGGACGACTGCGCCGAGTGTCACACCGTTCATCGCCAGGAGCAGAACAACGCCTGTTTCGTCTGCCACAAGTAGTGCCCAATCATCCGGTTTTTTGGGCGCACGAGAGTTTCCCGTTCAGAAATGAGGACCATTTCCGGATGGAAGCCACGTAAGGGGAAGAGAGCTATGGAGATCACCAGAAGGAATTTCATCCAGTTGCTCGCCGGCGGCACCGCCGGTATCCACATGACCCCGCTCCCATGGAAAATGATGGACGACATCGCCATCTGGACCCAGACCTGGCCCTGGGTTCCGGTGCCGCCCGAGGGACGGTTCGACCATGTGCAGAGCGTCTGCGGGCTCTGTCCCGGGGGGTGCGGCATTCGGGTGCGTACGGTGGACCAGCGGGCCGTCAAGATCGAGGGACGGACCGACTACCCGGTGAACCCCGGGGGGATCTGTCCCTTGGGGGCCGGCGGGCTCCAGTTGCTCTACGACGAGACCATCCGGTTCACCTCCCCCATGAAACGCGTGGGACCCCGCGGAGAGGGGCAGTTCATGCCCATCTCCTGGAACGAGGCCCTGGAGATTCTGGCCGGCCGGATTCGCGATCTGCGGGACAAGGGCCAACCCCAGGCCTTGGCCGCGGTGGACGGAAACCGGCGCAACAGCACATCGGCCCTCCTGATGCAGAGACTTCTTCGGGCCGTGGGAAGCCCCAACTACATTCGTATGCCTTCCATCGAGGACACCTATGCCCAGGCCAACCTGCTCATGCAGGGAACCGAAGGCCCCATGGCCTATGACCTGGAAAACGCCGACTTCATCCTGAGCTTCGGCGCCGGGCTCATCGAGGGCTGGGGCGCTCCTGGCCGCGTGATCGACGCATGGGGCCGGTGGCACGATGACCCCAAGGTCAAGGCCCCGAAGATCGTTCAGGTGGAGTCCCGCGCCTCCAATACGGCATCCAAGGCGGATACCTGGGTGGCGGCCAGGCCGGGGACGGAAGCGGCCCTTGCCCTGGGAATGGCCAATGTCATGATTCGGGAAAACCTCGTGGACGACTCCTTCCTCTTCAACTACACCCACGGCTATGAGGACTGGACCGACGACGCGGGAGATCGGCGCATGGGCTTCAAGTCCATGGTCCTGGAGCGGTACTCGCCGGATGCGACGGCCCGCATCACGGGGGTGAAGGCCGATCAGATCATGGCCGTTGCCCGGGAGTTCGGCAAGGCCCGGTCTCCCATCGCCGTCTATGGAAAGGGCAAGGGCGGCCTGAACGGGAGCCTGCTCGAGTGCATGGCGGTTCAGAGTCTCAACGCGCTCAAGGGCGTTATCAACAAACCGGGCGGTGCCATTGTCTATGACGGCTTCCCCTTCGCCGAGTGGGACGAGGTGGAGCCGGACGCCACGGCCAGGGAAGGCCTTGCCCGGGACCGACTGGACGGCGCCGGAAGTCCCGGATACCCCCTGGCCGATTCGCTGATCGAGAATTTGCCCGCGGCCATCCGGGAGGATGCGGGTGCCGCGCCCGTGGACACGATTCTGGTGATGGCGGCCAACCCCGTTTTCACCCTTCCCGACGGAGGGGCGTTCAAACGGGCACTGGAAAAGGTCCCCTTCATTGTCAGCTTTTCCCCGTTCCAGGACGAGACCTCGGCCATGGCCGACCTGGTCCTGCCGGACCACACGGCCCTGGAGAAACAGGAAGACCTGATCTGGCCCACGGGACTGCAGTATCCCCTTCTCGGGGTGTCCCAACCCGTGGTGCGGACCGTGTACAACACCCGTCATGCCGGGGATACAATCATCGGCCTGGCCGGAAAGATCGGGAAGCCTGTGGCCGAGGCCTTTCCCTGGAAAGGTTTCGAGGCGGCCCTCAAGGAGCGGTTGCAGGGTCTGGCCGAGGCCCCCGGACTCACACGCTACAAATCGAATGACCCCGCCTGGAAGGCCTTTGCCAAGGGGGGCGGAGTGTCGGCGGACTACAAGGACCTTGACACCCTCTGGAAAAAATTGAAGTCCGGGGGGTTCTGGTACCACCCTTCCCATACGTTCTACTCCTGGCTCACCTGTTTTCACACTCCGAGTGGAAAGTTCGAGTTCGCCTGTTCGCGGCTGGAGCAGGCGGTGCTCGATGCCGCACAGGGGGGGGATCCCAAGGAAATCCTCATGCAGATGGAAATCAACGCCCCGGAAGACGAGGCCTATCTGCCCCACTACGAGCAAGCCCTTTCCGAAGGGACCGGGGACGGGGATCTCGTGATGGTACCGTACGAACTCTTCAACCTCTCTTCGGACCGGTTGCCCAATCCTCCCTTCCTGACCAAGACCCTGTTCGACCACCAGTTGCGCAAGGATGAGTCCTTCGGGGAACTGAACCCCCAGACCGCGGCATCCCTGGGCCTGCGTGAGGGGGATCGTATGGTGGTCCGTTCCGAGGCGGGAGAGGTGCGAGTCCGAGCCCATCTCTTCGAAGGGGCCATGCCCGGATTCGTCTACCTCCCCTTGGGCTTCGGTCACACGGCAGGAGGGGTGTACCAGAAAGGAAAGGGAGTGAATCCCACGGACATCGTCTCGGGCGGGCGTGACCCCTTGAGTGGGCAGAAGGTGTGGTGGGCCACTCGCGTGCGGGTGACGAAGGCGTGAAGAAAACTGAATCCTGAGACCTGAAACGCGGATCCCGAAACCTGAAACCTTGGGGTGAGGAATGAGCGCCAAACAAGGACACGAACACGGTAAATACAAGTACGGCATGGTGATCAACCTGGACCGGTGCACCGGATGCGGCACATGCACAGTGGCATGTGCCGCCGAGAACAATCTCTCCGTGATCAAGGACGAGTCGGACAAGGAGAGGACGATTTCCTGGATGCAGATGTACAAGGTGACCAACGGGAAGCCGTTTCCGGACACGGAGGTCTGTTATTTCCCCAGGCCGTGCATGCATTGCCACAACCACACGCCCTGTGTCTCCGTGTGTCCTCCTACGGCGACAAAGATCGACTACAACAACGGCATCGTGAGCCAGATCTATACCCGGTGCATCGGATGCCGGTACTGCCAGGCCGCCTGCCCTTACCATGCGCGATACTTCAACTGGTGGGACGGCCACTTCCCCAAGGGAACGGAACGCTACCTCTCTCCCGAGGTCTCCGTCCGAATGCGCGGGGTGGTGGAAAAGTGCTCTTTTTGCCACCATCGTCTCATGCGGGCCAAGACCCAGGCCTATGCCGAAGGTCGCCGCGAACTCGAGGACGGCGAGTACATCACCGCCTGTACCGAGGCCTGCCCGGCCGAGGCCATCGCGTTCGGCGATCTGAACGATCCGGAATCCAAGGTCTCCCAGCTCATCAAGAGCCCTTACGCCTTCAGGCTCCTGGAGAGGCTCGGTACGGAGCCCAAGGTCTACTATCTCTCGAGCAAGGACTGGGTGCGGCGATTGGCCGACAACTACCATCCCAACGAGTTTAAACCCTTATAGATCGTGTTGCGGTCGGATCAGGAGGATTGATCAATGGATTCGGCACTGTTCCCGGAAGGTGTGAAGCGCTGTTCCCCCAAGGTCTTTCTGCTGTGGAGCCTGCCTTGGCTGGCGCTGCTGGCGTGGGGAGGCCTGTCCGCCTTTCTCTGCCTGTGGAAGGGGCTGAACCAGACGAACATGAGCAATATCTTCGCCTTTGCGCTCTGGATCGTCTTCGACCTGGCCGTCATCGCCCTGGGAGCCGGGGCCTTCTTCACGGGCTTCCTGACCTACGTGATCGGGAGGAAGGAACTCAAGTCGATCATCAACGCCGCCGTGATCATCGGGTTCATCTGTTACTCCGGCGCGGTGGCCATGCTGGGGATCGACATCGGGCAGCCCATCCGCGGGTGGTTCATCTTCTGGCACGCGAATGTCCATTCCATGCTGACCGAGGTCTCCTTCTGCATTACGTGCTACCTGATGGTACTCGCCATCGAGTACATTCCCATTGTTCTCGAGAACCGTCAGCTCGACAAGGTTCGGGAGTTTCACCTGTTCGGGCACAACCTGCACCACGTCATGGGGGTCTTCGCCGCCACGGGGACGTTTCTCTCCTTCTTCCACCAGGGCTCGCTGGGCGGGATGTTCGGCGTGATGTACGCCCGTCCCTTTGCCGCCCGCTGGGATTTTTACGTCTGGCCCACCACGTTTTTCCTGTTCGTTTTCTCGGCCATCGCGGCCGGTCCCTGTTTTACGATCCTCTGCACCAAGCTGACCGAGGCCCTCAGCCGAAAAAAGCTGGTTCCGGACGATGCCATCCAGTTCCTGGCCAAGCTGTCGGCGTGGCTGCTCTCGGGCTACCTCGTGCTCAAGATCATCGACACCCTGGTCTGGGCCGGGACGATCGTGCCCGATTCCGGACTGGGGTTCATGGATTTTTACAAGGAAGGACCCTACGGCGTATGGATGGTGGTGGCGGAGATCGGCATCTTCGGAATCATCCCTGCCGTCATCCTCATGATCCCCCGGGCCCGGCAGAACCAGGGGTGGCTCATCACCGCCTGCCTCATGAACTGCACGGGCATCGTGCTCAACCGGTTCGTCTTCATTATCCTCTCCCTGGCCATTCCGGTCATGCCCTTTGACCGCTTCTGGAGCTATCTGCCCACCTGGCAGGAGTGGGGCATCGCCCTGGCCATGATGGGATACGGGTTCCTGCTCTTCTCGGCCTCCTACCGGTATCTCCCGGTGTTTCCCAGGGAGAAGGAACTGAACCCGGCGCTGTACGGGTAGGGCGAATGCGGTGAATGTGAGGGGTGATGGTGAAGGGGAAAGGGGACCGCTTCAGAGTCGAAGGCTGAAACAGAGGGGAAGAAGGTAGGGTTCAAAAACGATTATTTCCGGATGGGATGGAAACAACCCGGGAGAATACGTCATGACACCGTTTTCGTTTGAATGGCACTGGAACGCGGACTACCTTATCTTCATGGGGCTGTTGTACCTGGCCCTGGCCATCATCGGGTCCGGCCTGATATACACGTTTTTAAAGACCTGGATGGACGTGGAGGAGGGCGGGGACCACGGAGACCACGAGGACATCCCCGGCCGCAAGGACTACGCGACGTACTAACAACCCGATGGTCCCTACTTGGCTACCACCGTATCCGACAGCCAATGCTCGTCGTCACGCCGGGGATAGTCCAGATTGTAGTGGAGGCCCCGGCTTTCCTTCCGTTGAAGCGCGCAGGTAATGATCAGTTCCGCGATCATAGCCAGGTTTCGCAGCTCCAGCAGGTCCTTGGTTACGGTAAAATCCCAATAGTAGTCCTTGATCTCCTGTTGAATATTCAGGATGCGGTTTCGGGCCCGGGCCAGTCGTTTGCTCGTCCTCACGATGCCCACATAGTTCCACATGAAGCGTCGGATCTCCTCCCAGTTCTGAGTGACCACCACCATCTCCTCGCTGTCCGTGGCCGTGCCGGAGTCCCACAGAGGGGCCTTGGGAAACGGCCTCCGGTTTTCCTGGATGACCCTGAGTGCCCCATCCGCAGCCCGCCTGGCAAATACCAGGGCCTCTAAAAGGGAGTTGCTGGCCAGTCGATTGGCCCCGTGGAGCCCGGTGCAGGCCACCTCGCCTATGGCGTAGAGGTTGTCGATGGTGGTCTGGCCGTGAATGTCGGTCAGGAGACCTCCGCACATGTAGTGGGCAGCGGGGACCACCGGGATGGGCTCCCTGGTGATGTCGATACCGTAGGTCAGGCAGGTGGCATGAATGTGGGGAAAGCGGTCCCGGACAAAGTCCGCCGGCCTGTGGCTGATGTCCAGGTAGACGCACTCGTCTCCGCTCTTCTTGAGTTCCAGGTCGATGGATCGGGCCACGACATCCCGAAAGGCCAGGTCTTTGAGCGGATGGTATTTTTCCATGAAACGGCGGCCTTTTCGATCCAGGAGAATCCCCCCTTCACCACGAACGGCCTCGGAGATCAGGAAATTCTTGGCCTGGGGGTGGTAGAGACAGGTGGGGTGGAACTGGACGAACTCCATGTTCGCCACCTTGACGCCCGCACGGTATCCCATGGCTACGCCGTCTCCGGACGCGATGTCCGGATTGCTCGTGAAGAGATACACCTTACCGGCGCCCCCGCTGGCCAGGACGGTGACCCGTGACAGAAAGGTGGTGACCCGGCCTTCCAGCACGTCGAGCACGTAGGCCCCCCAACAGGTCTCTCGGGTCTCGGAGGCCACAATGCCGCGCCGGACCAGCTTGGATTTCGTCAAGAGGTCGATGGCCATGTGGTTTTCAAGGAGCGTGATGTTGGGGTTTTCCTCGATGCGATCCAGGAGCACTCGTTCCACTTCGTGACCGGTGCGGTCCTTGGTGTGGACGATCCTCCTCTTGGAGTGGCCGCCTTCCTTGCCCAGGTCCAGGGAATCCTCGTGTTTTGCCTGGTGGGAAAAATGGACGCCGAGCGACATGAGATCCCGAATCCGTGACGGGCCTTCCTCCACCACCAGGCGAACCACGTCCTCATGACAGAGGCCGTCGCCCGACTCCAGTGTGTCTCGAATGTGGAAATCGAAGCTGTCCTCCAGGTCAAAGACCGAGGCGATGCCCCCCTGGGCATAGTTGGTGGACGTCTCGGCCTTTTCCTTTTTGGTGACAATGACCACCTTACCGCTGCGGGCGGCCTCCAGCGCGAAGATGAGCCCGGCGATGCCGCTTCCGATCACCAGATAATCCGTCTGGACCTCCATGATCGCTCCTTGTGCCGCAATCCATTGACACCATGTCCGTTCTTCAGTACCCTGTTTCCCCACGTGAGGGAAAATCCATCCACTTGCCGAAATCTACTGCCATGCCGCTGATGAAGACAAGAGAAAAAACCCTGGCCGTGATTTTCGACTGTGACGGGGTCCTGTTCGACTCCAGGCAGGCCAATATCCATTTCTACAATCACCTCCTGGAACACTTCGGGCACCCGTGCATGGAGGAGGAAGACATTGCCTACGTTCACATGCACACGGCGGACGAGTCCATTCGCCGGATCTTTCGCCGCAGCCCGCACCTGGAGGCGGCTCTGGCCTATCGTTGGGAGGTGAACTACGCCCCGTTCATCCGGGACATGGTCATGGAGCCGGGACTCAAGGAGGTCCTGGCGTGCCTGGGCGTGGAGACGGGGCTGGCCGTGGCCACCAACCGCAGCAACACCATCGGCGCAGTGCTGGAGCACCATGGGCTGGAGGGGTTCTTCGATGTGGTGATTTCATCCCTGGACGTGAGGAGACCCAAACCCCACCCGGAAGGCCTGCTGAAAATCCTGGACCACTTCGACATTCGAGCCGCGCAGGCCCTGTACGTGGGGGATTCGCCGGTGGATGCGGACACGGCCCTGGCCGCCGGGGTCCCGTTCGTGGCGTACAAGGATAAGGGACTTCGCGCCGAGTACCATGCGCAGGATCTTTGGGAAGTGGTATGGATTGCCTTCAAGGTCGGGGTCAGATCTTAAATATTCATTATTCAGAACACGAGGATTGCTTTCGTAAGGGTGCCTGGAGTATCCGGTGCTGCCTTACCCTCATGAAGTCCTTAGAAACTGAATAATGAATTTTTAAGATCTGACCCCCGGGTGGCGGAGTTATTGAAGTGGTTGCAGGAGGTCGTCTGCGGCCCTTCGAATGGCCGGGTCCGCCAGATCGTAGGGCTCGGTGGCGCCGTGGGTGGTGACGGAGTGGATCCCGGCGGAGCGTACCTCGGTGGCGTTTACAAAGACCACCTCGCCGGTCCGGGCATCCTGCACAAAGATGTCCAGCCGCACCAGGGGCATGACCTTTACGTTGTCCCGCGTAAAGAGGGGGTTGTCTTCGGAGCTGACGGTTTCCCGCGGTGGTCCCGCGAGAAACCCTTCGAAGAACTCATACGATGCCAGTTCCGCCACCCCCATGAACGGGGTTTTGCCTTCCATCGGCTCGAAGTGAAAGGCGAGAGCCGTCTCGGGTCGGGGATACGGGCCCCATTTTATGCCGGACTGGTACACGGTGATCCGGCCTCGAATCACGTAGTCTGCGGAGAAAACCGCCCCGATGCCCTGAACGGCGGGGATCGCCAGGGGCGTGCTGTCCACCTCTTCACCCAGAGATCCGATCACGTTCTGATGGATAGCCCGGCCGATCCGCTCTTTCATGGCATCGGACCATCCCCCGAAGTTGAGTTCGTGGAGAAGGAGGGCTGTCCGCGGGGACTCCTGTCTCAGGATGGCGGCCGCATCGAGGATCATCCCCTGCTTTATGAGGAGCCGGACCACATCTCGTCCCGTCGTGACGCTCGCCAGCCCTGCCGCCTGTAGTTCGCTCAGAAGGGCATCCTGAAGGAGCGCGTGAATCTCCACGTGCCTGGCGGGGGAGTCGTATGAGGAGTAGTCGGCAAAGGGGAGCAGCACCGCGGTCCGCGGGGCGGCCTCGAGTTGCGAGCGAAACTCGTTCACCGTCGTCCCTGCGGTAATGCCCGAGGCGCGGGGGCTCACTGTCTCGAAATAGCCGGGCCTGATCAGGGTGCGGAGTTGCGTGCAGCCTGCCAGGGCCGCGACGAGAAGCGGGGCGATGATGAACACGAGCCGTTTTCTCAACGTTCCTCTCTCCATGCCCTCGAACCAGAGGGGCGTAACGCGTGCGGAACCCGGTTTACTCCGCCGCCGTGATGATTTGGGGCGTGATGAAGATGACCAGTTCACGGCTCACCACGGACTTGACTTCATGCTTGAAGAGCCAGCCCAGCCCCGGGATGTCCCCCAGGAACGGGACGCTGTTCGTGGTGTCGCCCTCGGTCTTGTCGATGTGACCTCCGATGACCAGGGTCTCGCCGTCCTTGATGCGGGCCATGGTGGACATCTCCCGCAGTCTCACCCGGGGCAGGCCCACCTCGGCGCCTGCAAAGGCCCGGTACTCGATGTCCTCGCCCGTGGGAGCCCGCTGAAGTTCCGATGTGACCGGGACGATATAGAGCACCACTTCGTTGTCGTCCACGATATTGGCCATGACCGCCAGCCCCAGCCCGGAGAGAACGGACCCGGTCTCCACCGTATAGGTGACGTTGCCGTTCTCGTCCGTGGTGGAGGTCACCTTGTCGATGTAGGTGACGTCTTCACCCACGGTGATGGAAGCCCCGTGGCCGTTCATGATGGTGATCTTGGGGTTGGAGAGGACGTTGGTGGTGCCGTACTCCTTGAGGGCCTCGATGGCGATGCTGAAGGCCTGCTCGTTCAAACGAATGTAGTTGAGAAACTTATGGGTGGGGTAGACGGTCTGGGCCAGAGCAATGCCGGCGTCCGTGATGTAGGTCTCGCCGAATGTGGCCACGCCGCCCATGCTCTCGCTGTTGGTGCGGTTCGTGACGGTCAGGATTTGAGACCAGTTGACTCCCATCTGGGACTGGTCGTTCAGGCGGACCTCCATGATCCGGGCTTCGATGACCACCTGCCGGTAGATCTGCTCTTTGAGACCATCCAGGTATTGAGCAATTTTTTCGTGGGTCTTTCGAGGTGCGGTCACGGTGATCACGCCGATATGGTCGTCAATGATGAAGTGACCCTTATCGTCGGCACTCGAGCTCTCGACGATCTGGCTCAGGTTCTCTTCCAGCACTTCCCAGATGTCCAGGGGTTTGCGGATGTCCGCGCTGATGGCGGTCTTTCCCGTGATGCGACCCTCCACCGCGCCGCCGCCGATGAGGCTTCCGCCCACAGAGGTCTGAAAGTTCTCCTTGAGCGTGGGCATGACCACCTGGTAGCGCTGGGTCTCCTTGTACAGGATGACCAGTGTCTCACCGTTCAGCTCGAAGAAGTAGTCCTTTTGGCGCAGGAGGTTCTGCAGCGCATCCCAGAAGTTGTCCTCGGGCCGGATGTGGACGTTCACGTTGGTGTCCGGGTCCACGTCATCGGCCCAGCTCACGGAAAAGCCCTGCAGTTCCGCCATCCGCTTGACCACGTCGATCAGCTTGACAGGCGCCCCCTTGCTCATGATCTCGGCACCCACGGGGGCGTAGGCATACCCCTCCCGGACTTCCATATCCAGGGGTTTTGTCCTGAATCCCTTCCTGTCCACGGCCCAGCCCCGATCGACCTCGGCGGGTTCCTGGACGGGCGGAGCCACGACCTGGACCCTGGCGGGAGGCGCCGGAGCCGTCTCCGCCGCCTTCTTCTGGCTGGGTCCGGTGCATCCAACGAGGAAGAGAACCACGAGCACAAGTATTGGAATTCGGATACCGTTCTTCACCCTGACCTCCTTAATTGCAAAGGGTGTTCACCTTCTGTTGAATCATGGTTTCAGTGGCCTCGTCCATGGGGAACCCGGAAAAGCTGATGCTCTGATACCGCTTGCAGGCCTCGGAATCCCGGTTCTTGGCCTCGTATACTTTGGCGATGGCAATGCTCACATCCAGGGACGGCCCGAAGGTCTCCTCGTGTTTCTGGTAGATGCGCAACGCGTCGGTGAGTTTTCCGGCTTGATCGAGAAAGAGCCCGTAGTTGAAGAACGCCTCCGAGAGCTTGGGCTTGCCGTTGACGGCCGCCTCGAAGAAGAGTTCGGCCTCGTCCTGCTTGTTCATCTGGGCCGCGGAGAGGGCTGCGTAGAGAGCGGCTTCCGCGTCCTGCATGTTGAGCTTCAGCCCTTCCTTGGCAAAGAAGTAGCTTCGCGCGTATTGCTCCATCTGGTAGTGGAGGTAGGCCATCTTTTTGATCAGGTCGATGTTGCCCTTCCAGGCCTCAAAGGCCTTTTCGTAATAGAGGAGCGCCTCCTCGGCCTTGCCCGCCTTTTCCAGATTGTGGGCCTGAATAATCAGCTCACGCGCCCTTCGTTCATCTTCCTTCTGTTTTTTGAGGATGCGGGCCGGGTGCAGATCGTCGTCGGAAACGGACTTGACCACCAGCTCCCCCTCGGCCTTCTCTTCCTTGGGCTTGACCACGAGGATGTCGGCCCGTTCGGTCACCTCGAGTTCCTTCATGTCCGAGATGATGTCCATGGCCAGGTCCCATGGGACATCCTTGAGGCTGAGGGTGAGGGTCCCCTTGACGCGGTCGTCCACGATGAAATTCTTACCGAACATCTCTCCGAAGAGCCGGAACACGTTGTGCAGGTCTTCCTGGTAGAAGTCGATGTGGTCGATCTTGGCCCCGGGATACTTGGGGACCTTCTTTCCTTCCGGCTCCTCCGGGGCGGACGCCTTCCCCGTCATTCCCAGCACATCGCGCAGGGCCTTCTCGGGAAACTCGGCCTTGGTGTCCGCGGTTCCCATCGTCCCTGTACGAGGGGCTTCCGTGGACGCGGACGCGGTCTTGTCGGGTCTCCAGCAGCGGACTCGAAAGGCCCCCGCTTCTTCGCCGATGTTAAAGTGGAACGGCTGGTTCCGGTCTGCGGAATCCATGACGATTCGCACCCGATCCGCCCCCTCGCCGAGCCGTATTTTGGACAATACGTTTCCATCCACGTCATGCACCCTGGGCAGGTCTTTGCCCAGTTGGGTCCCCTCGAAGTCGATGACCAGCCTGGCGGGCTTCGGGAGGGTGAATGCACGATAAGAGGAATACCCGCCCCGAATGATGACGTTGGTGTCGCTCTTGACCCGTTCCACAAAGACGTCGGTCAGTTCCGCGGAAAGGGCCGGAAGAACCCACACACCCCATGCCAGAAGCGCGATCAGGGAAACCGGAATCCATCTTCTCCCTTTGGTGGTCATTCTCATCTCCTTGCGTTGAATGATTCTCCGGCCGGCGACGTCCGGATCTAATCAAACGAACCCGGCATTTTCAACTCGACATTTCTGTAACTGATCTTGCGGTCCGAATCCAGATACGGCTCCTTGATCACCACTTTTCGAATCAGCTGCTTGCCCAGATCGGTGGAGGTTTCCTCGTTGATGATCTCTTCCACCACGCCGCCGTTCTGACCGATATAGGTGCCCTTTTTGAGCAGATACCCCTTGCCGCCGTCCGGGCCGCGGACCATGGCCACCGTCTGATCCTCGGACTTGATGATGGCGGTGAGCCGAATGGACGGAAGGGGAATGGTCTGAAGTTCGGTCTTGGGCCTTTTCAGGTCCTGGAGGATGGCGAGCATCCTCTGAAGGTCTTCCGAGACATCGCCTTCCTTGATCTGGCTGAGGCTCTTTTCCTGCGTCACCACAAAGGCCGCGAAAGGATCCATCTTCCCCCGGGGGTCATAGGAATATTCCGGCTCCTTTTCCTCCGCCTTCGGGACGTCGGCCTTGCCCTCGCCTTGACCGGGTTCCCGGTTCGCCTCGGGCGCCGGCGGCGTCGTTTCGGAGGCGGGCGCCGGGGCCGCGAACAACGGTCCGGTCCCCGTCAGAAGGAGGCCGGTGACCATCCAAGCGATGAGCGCGTGTTTCATCCCGTTCACTTTTTCCCCTTCTTTTTCCCCTTTGCGGGCGGTGCCTGCTTGACCTCGGCCTCGGGGGTGAATTGATAAGTGACCGCCTGGCAGCTCGTGACGAGTTCCGTGGAAAGGGCTGTCTTGGGCTTCATGGAGACATCGAGGATGTTGACGATCCGGTCCATGCGGCCCACGCTGTCGAAGAACCGCGCCACGTTGTGATAGCTGCCCTCCACCAGGATGGAGACCGGAATCTCCTTGTAGAACCCCATTCCCCGCTCTTTCTGGGGCGAGAAGAGTTGGAAGTTGAGCCCGGCATTGTTCCCGAGTCTCGTGATGTTCGTGAGAAGGCTGGGAATCTCCTTGGAATCGGGCAGGATCTTCAGGGCCTCGTCGAACTGGGCGGTCACCTGCGCAAATTTCTGCTCGAACTTGTCAATCTCGCGGGCCTTCTTCTTGACGTCGGCCAGCTTTTTAGACAACTCCTGAACGGAGAGTTCCGCCTTCTGAATCTCTTGGGTCTTGGGGATGTACACAAACCAGATAAATGTCCCCGCCAGCAGGACGATGGTCCCGACCAGGATCACGATCCGAATGGGCATCTTGATCTTTCCGACTTTTTCAATAAAGGAAGGTTTCTGATCTTCCATGCCTGGTCGCTTCCCTTTCGTTCGAATGGTCCTGCCCGGGTGATCAAGGCCGGGATTCGGGCCTGGACTCGAGAGGCCGACCCCGGCGCCGACCGATCACTTCTTCTTCGTCGCCGCGGCTGTCGCCGGCTTTTCTGCCTCGCCGGATGTGATCTTGCACGTGAGCGTGAAATCGGAAACGGTCACGTCCTGTACGACCGTGGACCGGCTGCTCTGAAGATCCACGGCGCCGATCACGGGTGATTTTTCCAGATTGACCATGAATTCGGCCACGGTCTCGTTGTCCTTGGCCGACCCTCTCAGGGTCAGGGTCCCCTTGGACTCGGTCATGGCCGACAGCCAGAGTCTGTTCTTGGGCACGGCCTTGGCGAGTTCGTCCAGGAGATGCACCGGACCCTTCTTTCCGGCTTCGAGTTTCTTGATGACGTCCAGCTTCGTCTCAATCAGCTTGATCTTCTTGTCCAGCTCGGTAATCCGGGCGATGGTCTGCTTGTACTTGTTCAGCTCCGCGTTCAGTTCCGACTCCTGGGTCTTGGCCTCTGCGAGCCGGCCGTTGAGCTGCATAAAGGTATAGGCCATGGCCAACAAGAGCAGGATCACGCTCAGGAAATACACCGTGACCTGCCTCTTGATGTTTTCCCGTTTCCTGGCGGCCCGGAAGGGCAGGAGATTGATGCGTATCATTTGTCTCCAATGCTTCTCAAAGCCAGACCAACGGCGACGGCGGCCTGCGGTCCCATGTAACTCAGATACTTGGGATCAAACACCTTCTCGTTGATCTGCAGGTTGGCGAACGGGTTCAGCTCCTCCACAGGCAGCTCGGTTTCCAGTTCCAGGTACTTGATAAACCCCGGAATCCGGATGGAGCCGCCGCTGACGTAGAGTTTCTCGATGCTTTCGTCCGGATAGGTGGAGGCCAGAAAGTCGAGGGCCCGTTTGATTTCCTGGCCCCATCCGGAGATGACGTTTGTGAAGATCTCCTCCAGGGCGGCCCGTTGTTCATTCGTTGCAGCACCGCCCAGCTTGATGTTTTCCGCTTCTTCAAAGGAGACGTGCAACTTGTTCATGATCGCCTCGGTGATCTGGGCGCCGCCATAGGAGGAGTCCCTGGTGAAGATGGACACCCCGTCCTTGACGGCGTTGATTCCCAGTTCCTCGGCCCCCACGTTGACCAGGGCGAAGCAGCCCTTGGTGTCTCCCGTGGCCAACTCGAAGGCGTTCTGGAGCGCAAACGCATCCACATCGAGGATCACCGGATTGAGCCCGGCCAGTTGAATCAGGCTGACGTAGTCCTCCACCATGTCCTTTTTGGCCGCCACGAGCATCACGTCCATGAGGCCGGAGCCCTCTCCTTTTTCCGCCTCCCCCTTTTCCGCATCCTCTGCCGCTTCATCGGGCTCCGCGGCCGGGGGCTGAAGGACTTCGAAGTCCAGGTTGACGTCGCTGATGTCAAAGGGGATGTACTGCTCGGCTTCGTCGTGTATGGAGGTCTCGAGTTCGGCGTCCGCACGGCGGTCGATGCTGATTTTCTTGACGATGACGGAATATCCGGAAATGGAGGTGGCGATGTTCTTGTTTTTGAGTTTCAGGTTTCGGCAGAGATTCTTGATGGCCGAGGCGACGATCTCCATCTCCTTGATGGATCCTTCGACAACGGCGTTGTGCGGAAGACCGATGATGCCGAAGCTCTGAAGGACTCGGGCCTTTTTGGTATCGACGATCTCGACGAGCTTGATGGAATGCGAACCGATATCCAGGCCGACGATTAGGTTTTTCTTGGCGATGGGCATCGTCTCTCTCTTCTTGGGTTTAGTTCCCCGGAAAAATCTTCTGCTTCTCCGAAAGCTCGTATCCAAGCGCCAGAATGATCTTTCGCTTGGTCTCCATGCGGCAGCTCTTTCCCTTTTCCACCCGATCAATGGTCAGGGGCGAAACGCCGGCTTTCCTGGCAAGCTCAGCCTTGCTCATGAGAAGCTTTTCCCTAATCCCTTTCACTAGGTTGCGCCCCAATTCGACCTCCGGCTTTCGAATGACACCACAACTCACTCCCGTTCCATGGCTGGCTATCATATATATATGGTGCATTATGTCAAGTACTTTTTTATAAATTAAGCACATTTTGTTTAATTAATATATATATAGTGCATACTAACAGGGCTCAATACTATATCTTGTAGCTTGTGGGCTCCATCTTGTAGCTTGTGGGCTCCTGTTTTTGCTGAAAACACAAAAAGGTGTTCAGGGGATACGGTGTTGAGGTATGAAAGCGGGAATATCCGTTGACAGGGCCTTGAGGGGCGTATACCACGTGCTATGGAAAAGAGGCGTGAAACAGGGGCGGTTCCAGGTCCCCCTGGGCGCGTCTCAACTGGAGAGGAATCGCTGATGAAACAGATTATCCACGTGGTCGGTGCGCGTCCCAACTTCATGAAGGCCGCACCGGTCCACGCCGCCCTGAAGGCCCGTCCCGAGGCCTCTCAGATCCTGGTCCACACGGGCCAGCATTACGATCCGGTGATGAGCGACATCTTTTTTCGGGAACTGGGACTCCCCGCGCCGGACCTGAATCTGGGCGTCGGATCCGGTTCCCATGCCGTTCAGACCGCCGAGGTCATGGTCCGTTTCGAAGAGGTGGTCCTGGATACCAACCCCGATCTGGTGCTCGTTTACGGGGACGTGAACTCCACCCTGGCCGCAGCCCTGGTCTGCTCCAAACTTGGGGTGGCCGTGGCCCACGTGGAGGCCGGCCTCCGATCCTTCGACCGGACCATGCCCGAGGAGATCAATCGATTGCTGACGGATCAGATCTCGGACATCCTCTTCACCCCATCGGCGGACGGAAACGAGAACCTCTTGCGGGAGGGCGTGGCCGAAGACAAGATTCACCTGGTGGGCAACGTAATGATGGACACCCTCCTCCGGCTCTTTCCCCGGGTCCTGGAGCGGTGGGACCGGGGTCCGGCCGAGCAATGGGGCCGGGAGGACTACGCCCTGGTGACCCTTCACCGACCCTCGAACGTGGACGATTCACAGCGACTCGGAGATCTCATGAGGACCCTGGGGGAGCTGAGCCGGGACGTTCAGGTCGTCTTTCCCGTCCATCCCCGAACGCGGCAACGCCTCGACTCCGTGGAGTCTGGACCGGGCGGCGGGAGGGTTCATCTCATCGAACCGATGGGTTACCTGGACTTCCTGGGTCTGGAGCGGCACGCCCGCGTGGTGATCACGGACTCCGGAGGCGTGCAGGCCGAGACGACTTTCCTGGGGGTCCCCTGCATTACGGTGCGGGCCAACACGGAATGGCCGGTCACCACGGACATCGGGACAAACGTTCTCGCGGGTCTCGAGACGGAGACCCTGAAGCGCGAGGTCCGAAAGGTCCTCGCCGGAGAGGCGCGGCAGGGTGTGGTTCCGGCGCTCTGGGACGGCCACGCCAGCGAGCGCATTGCCGCCCGCATACTACCGTAATTCCTTTGCCGACGGGTTCCCTTGATCGACCTCCACTGCCATATCCTTCCCGCCATTGACGACGGTTCCCGTTCCCTGGAAGAGAGTCTCGCCATGGCCGAAACGGCCATCGGGGACGGAATCGAGATAGTGGTCGCCACGCCGCACATGCTCAATGGTGTCTACCGGAATACGCTGGAGACGGTTCAGGCGGGCGTGTCGTCCCTGAAAACCGCCTTGGCCGACGAGGGTCTGCCGCTGCACCTCCGCGTGGGTGGGGACGTGCATGCCGTGCCCGGAATGGTCAAGGCCGTGGAAGCCGGGGAGGCGGTGACCCTGAATAACGGGCGCAAGTACCTTCTCATGGAACTCCCTTCCCAGTCCATTCCGCCCGGTATCCAGGAAGAGATCTTTCAGCTCCGAATTCACGGTATCACACCCATCATCACCCACCCGGAGCGAAACCCGGTCATTCAACGCGACCTGGAGGTGCTGCGGGCCATAGTGGCCATGGGGGCGCTGGTCCAGGTCACGGCCATGAGCATCGCCGGGGACTTCGGTGAGACGGTTGAGGCGGCGGCCAGGTCCCTTCTGGAGTCCAGGATCGTTCACATCATAGCGAGCGACGCCCACTCTCAAAAGGATCGTCCCCCGATCCTCTCTCGCGGCGTGGAGGCCGCAGGCCGCATCCTGGGAAGCATGGAGGAGGCCGAGCGGATGGTCACGATCATACCGGCCGCCATTCTCGCCGGGGATTCCGTGGAACCTCCGGAACCTCGGCCGGCAAAATCACGCAGCCGGTGGACCCTGGCAAACTCATCCATTTTCCCATGAAACTTCCTGGGTTACCAAAGGGCCTATGCCGGTCTTACCCGCGACTCTCTCAGACTATGCACCTTGACATTGACAGGAAGTGGATTACCAGATAGGTTTTCCCCATATTTTTCCTCGAGAATACCATCAGGAGACTTGGATGAAACCATTCTTCGCCGCGATTCTTGCCGGCCTTTTTCTTTTCGTGCCTGTTTCGGGGGGGATGGCGCTGGCAAATGCCGCGCCCCTTGAATCCACGGGCACACGATGGGCCGTCTGCATCGGCGTCAGCGACTACCGCGACCCGGACCTGGCCGATCTTCGCCACGCGGGGAATGATGCGCGGGAAGTGGCCGGGGCGTTGAAGACCCGTGGTGCCTTCGAGCACGTCCTGCTGCTCACGGATGATCAAGACCCCAAAGATCCTTCCTATCCCTCGAAGAGACACATCCTTGCCTCCCTGGACCGCATCCGGTCCGGGATCGATCCCGGGGACACCGTGGTCTTCTTCTTTTCCGGGCACGGTGTGACCGACCCGGGAGGCCGGAGCTTTCTTCTCCCGGCCGACGCTATGGTCCGGAACGTCCCGGGCTCGGGCATACCCATCGATACCATACAGGATTTTCTGAAAGGGGTTCGGGCCGCACAGCGCATCCTCATTCTGGACGCGGCACGTCCCGTGATCTGGAAGAAGGGCCCGCCCCTTCAGGGGGCCTATCCGGACCGGTACCTGAGGGATGGGGTCACGGCGGTCTTTTACGCCGCGAAAAAAGGCACGTTTTCCCACGATCATGATGACGCCCCCTTCAGCGTGTTCGGCGGGGCCCTGGTGGCGGGGCTTCACGGAGAGGCCGACCGCGAACTGGGGGGGGACAATGACGGCGTGGTGAGTCTCATGGAGCTGGGCGGTTACGTGAACGAGAAGGTGACCGCCTGGTCTCTGGCCTCGGGCGAGCGTCAGGGCCCGTATATCCGGATTTTTGAGGCAGGCGCCGCCACACTGGCGATGACCGGCGCGGCCGAAGGGGCCGATGAACGGGTGCTCGCGGCGGTCCGGCCCGAGGCCCCCCGGTTGCCGGAAGAGGTCCGGGAAGAAGGCCGTACAGAAAGGCCGATGGAGACGCCACGACCTGCAGGCCCGGTGGCCAGGCCCGCCGCTCCGCCGGCCCCGCCCCCGGCAGAACGCGATGTCCGGCCCGGTGAAGCCGGTGAGATCGAGGCCGGGGCCCCGGCTCCTTCCATCGACGAAGTGGGCTCCGAGGAGACCGTGCCGCCGGAAGAAACAGAGACGAAAGAGGCCCCTGCCGTAGCTGTGGCCCCTGCCGTAGCTGCGGCCCCTGCTGTTGAGGAGGCCCGGCCGGTTGAACCGGGCCCGTCAGAGAAGGCCGGGGTCCGAGTGGAGCCGCCCGCCGGTGGACCCCCTCGCCCCGCCGTGCCCGCCCCGGTGATTGCGGGGGATGAAAAAGCGGCCGAGTTCGAGGCGGATGACCGGCGCCGGGAGGAGGGGGTGGTCACCGGCGGGGAGGCCCCGACCCTCCCTGAGGCACCGCCTCTCACTCCGGTCTCCCTCCGGTCTCAACCCATGGATCTTCCCGCGGAGGGTGTGAAGTCGCTGCTTGAGAAGAACGATTTCTATGCCACCTGCTGGACCTATAACGGCGATTTCTGCAACCCCACCGGCGAGTTCGAGAACATCTACCAGGACAACGGCGACGGCACCGTGACCGACCGGCGGACACGCCTCATGTGGCAGCAGGAAGGGTCGCCGGCGCCCATGACCTGGACCGAGGCCGCAGAGTATGTTCAAAAGCTCAACCAGGACCGGTTCGCCGGGCACTCGGACTGGCGGGTCCCCACGGTGGAAGAACTGGCCTCCCTCATGGAACGCTCATGGCTCAACGATGACCTCTTTATCGATCCGGTGTTCGGCAGCGGGCAGAAATACTGCTGGGCCGGTGACACCAGAGGGGTGGAGCGGGCCTGGAAATCCAATTTTCACCTCGGGTTTTTTCTGGATTTTCCCATGAGCGAACTGAGTTCGGTGCGGGCCGTGCGAAGCCTGCGGCCGTAATGGCCGTTTCCGCGTCGCCCAGCTTCACGGAATCGAGCAGAAGATGCAGGAGGCCTATCAGGACCTTCACGATCGGCTGATGCATCCCCGGTAGAGAAAAGCACTCGGCCGATTGGCCAAGGAAGAGAAGACCCACCGGCTCATGATCGAGGAACTGAAGGACCTCATCCGCGGGACGGAAGTGCCTTCTCCGTAAAACCAGGGACGGGGAGAGGCCGCTCTCCCCGTCCCTTTCAGTGGCTCGGGCCGGCTGACCGGCCGGTGAATCACTTCACGGCCGACGGCCGGATGTAGTAGCTGTCTCCCACCGTGGCCCCGATGAACGGCGGGGCCATTTTCACCCCCTTGTACTCCTCGGTGAGCATGGTGCTGTGGTAGACCCGCATCACGTTCATGCCCTTCTCCTTTTCCACCTCCACCGCCGTGGTGATGGGGAGATTGTACTGGACCGGTTCACCCAGAATATTCGTCTTGAAGATCTTCCATGGTCCGGTGATCACAACGGCCGCCACCCTGCCCGACTCTTTTCCCTGTGTGGCCAGGCGGTCTTCCTCCTTCTGGAGAAACTCTCGAATGATTTTGGTCAGCTTGGCTGCGTCCTTGGGTGCATCGGTCGACTGCTTGGGGAAGGTGGCCTTGTCGATCTTGGCCTGGAGGGTCCTGGCGTCCTCGGCGATCCATGCGTCCAAGCCGCCCATGAATTCCTTCACCATGGCGTTGTCCGAATCGAATCGGGCGGCCAGCTCGCCCCATTCCTTGATTCGGGCCTGCTGCTTGAAACGGGCAAAGTCATGAATCCCCTTGGTGGACCGTTCCTTCATATCCGAGGCCCTTCGGACCAGGTCTTCGGCGGTGGCCGTCCGGGAAGCCTTGATGTTCTCGATCCCCTGGGCGAGTTCCACGTAGGCGAAACTGGCCCGGTAGTAGGGGTCTTCATACCCCATGCCGTCGGCCTTCTTGTCGATCTCGTCCTTGGTAGTGCCGTACTTCTCTCCAAAGGCCGCCAGCTTGGACTTGAGGCCTTCCAGCCGGTTCTTTTCAAAATCCTCGATCTCAGTCAGCAGGGCCTGCAGGGGTTCCAGTTCGTTGTAGTACATGACCCCGCCGGAGGCCTTGGAGAAGAGGTCCTTGACCTGTTCATACTCGTCCATCAGGACCTTGACGTCCGACTGGACCTCGCCGGCTGCGGCTGAGGCGGCTGCGGAGGCCTGTGCATGCCCTTCCTTGGCCTGGGCGATCTTGTCCACGGCCTCGTTGATTCCCTGATCGATCTCATCGAAGGTGGGATGGGCGGTGACCCCCTTTTCCGCGGCCTTGGCCCGGGCCTCTTCCAGGTTCTTTCGGGCCGACTCCACGGACCCGTCCATCTGCCCCAGCAACTGATCCTTGTTGAAATCCGGCTGCCCCAGCCGCTCGATATACCCGTCGATGCGGGCCAGGTCCCGTTGGGCCTCCTGGGCCGGACGTCTCGCGTGGTGGGGGAGTTGTTCCGCCTTGGCCGGTTGTGTCGGGGCCTTGGTCTGCACTGCGGCCTTGGCCGGAGCCGCCGATGCAGACGGGGCCGCTGCCTTGGGCGCTACGGCTTCCGGGGCCGTTGCCGGCTTGACCTCAGGCTTGTCCGGCAGGGCCGGGGGAGTGCTTCCCACCGCGGCCGTCAGGGAACCCCCGCCCAGATTTTTTCCGGTGCGCCGTTCCAGGTCCTTGACCAGTTTTTGAAACTTCGTTTCCGCGGACTTGAGGCTGGGGTTGCCGGGGTCCGCCTCTTTGACCTGGAGGAGCTTCTCCTGGATCGACGGGATGGAGGCGATCGCATGATCGATTTTTCCACCGAACATATCCTTTTCCGCCTGCCTGAGCGCCTTGTTCACGTCGTTGAGCAGGGCCTTGGCATCTTGGGCCGGTGCTGCTTGAACCGACACGAATATCAGCATGAACGCCGCCGCCATCACAGACACCACGAGACCCCTTCTGTTTCCGATCAACCGCATGGTCTTCTCCTTTTACGCATGTGAGTGGAATATTCTGCTGTAGGGCAGAACGGTCAGAGAAAAAAAGATGCAATCTCCATGAATCACATAATCACCTATCCACCGCCCCTTCTACAAACAGCCAGGGCCTGGCCCGCCGCAATTCCGAGACTCGGTGGGCCACAAAGCGGCCGGCAAAGTCCGGGTGGGCGAGGTAGCCCATCTTTTCCCTGCGGACGATGTCCACGAGCCCTTGGAATACATCCTGCCGATTCTTCTGATCCACGAAATGCCGCTTCAGGTCCGCCCGATACTCCAGCCGGTCTCCGAACTCCTCGTGCAACACGGCCCGGGCCCGGTCGTCATCCGGGACTGAGGAGAGAAGGTCCGGTGTGAGGGGGATCTCCATGCGGGCCACCAGGTGGACCAGCCACCGGTCCCCCGCCATGGGGCGGCTGGCATCCAGGAGGTCCAGGGTCAGGCCGTTGTCGAGTTCAAAAGATTCCAACGGAACGGGTTCGGTCATGTCAGTCCTCTGCGATCAGGTCCAGGATCTTTCGAGTGGTGTATTCCGCCGTGTCCGCCAATCCATCCAGGGGCATGAACGCCCGGGCGTTGTTGGAAAAGAGGCACGTGACGGATGCGGGGAAGTCCTCGTCCGGGAGATGAACGATATAACAGAGCGCGATCTTGGGTAAGGGCAACAGCAGGAGGGCGACGTCGCCCGGAAGGTCCTCCGGCGGAGCCGTGTCACGGCCCAGGATCCAGCTGATCCTCTGGTGAAGGGACTGAATGGCAAGGGCATGGGGGACGAGAGGACGCTCGCTGTTGGCCGCAAAGGCGCCCTGGTAGGGCATACTCCCGGAGAAATCACGAAAGGCCGTCCATGGCTCCATGTGCATGGGATCCGGAACGGCGTTCGCCGCATAGAGTGACACCATCAGGCCGCGGGGGCCTGTTTCGGTCCGGCCGTCCAGCATGACGGACTCCGGCGTGATCCGGCAGCGCTCCCCAAAGGCGCGAAAGGAGAGAACGTCCCCGTCTCGACGGGCGGGAAGGCGGACTGCCAGGGCCGCAACCCCGTCCGCAAAGGCGGCCCTCAGGTGGTCTCGAGTGATCGCTTGGTAGTTGGACATTCCGTTGAATGGGGACCTGTTCCGGACGTTGATGAGAACGATGGGGCAGGTTACAATGAGTCGGCTGTGAAAATCAAGCCGAACCACGGACACGAATCAGGGGCCCCTGGTTTCAATGCAGGGCCGGTGGGCCGGGCAGGTCCAGGATCTTCGACACGGATACGAAGTCCACGTCATCACGGGCCGGGGACCGGGCAAAGCGGGCGAGGGCCCGGGCCGTCTGCGAATGCGGGTGCCCGATGCCCACGGCCTGACCGTGGGACCGGGCATGGTGAAGGAGTTGGTTCAGCCGGCAGAGAGTCCGGTCTTCGTCGATGCAGTCGTCCAGAAAGACGTTGCGGCAGCCGGCCGGCATGTGGAGACTCTGTGCGGTTTGAAAGGCCTTGGATCGGCCCGAGGTCACGCTGTCCACGAAAAAAAGGCCGTGGTCCCGAATGACGGGCAGGACCTGGGACATCTTTTCGTAAGAGGACGTGAACCGGGAGCCCATGTGGTTGTTGACCCCGGCGGCCCACGGGAGGAGGGCCAGGTTCTCCCGGACCGTGGCGGCGATCCGGTCCGGATCGTCTTTCACGTATACGGCTCCAGGGCCGGGATCGATGGATCGGTTGAACGGCTCCATGGGCTGATGGAGCATGACCTGCAGTCCCTGTTCGCTGATCTCGGCGGCCAATTCCCGGGAGTATGTCAACCGCGGAAGGACGGCATAGGTCATACAAATACCGATTTCCAGGAAGGCGTGGGCCCGGGCACGGCTGAAGCCGATGTCGTCGATGATGAGGGCAATGCGGGGCCGTCCGTTGGTCCGGCCGGGCGGGGTGGCGGCCCGGGCAAGGGACCCGACCGCACCGGGAAACCCGAAAAGCCCCCAGAACATGGCCAGGGCACCTTGTCGAATGAACTGTCTGCGGTCCATGGGGTTCCCGTTTTGAGGCCGGAGGGGCGTGCCTCCGGGGTAAGAAGGAATCGGGAATTCAGATGCCATCGTATACAACCTGTAGAGCTTGATGTCAAGATAAAATACCAGATGTTGTGGTTTTGAAGGGAAAACGGGATTCAGCCAAGAGGCCGATATTCCAGAGGAAAGGAGGAAAGGCATGGGGGAGAGCAGGGAGGGGGGCCTGAAACGGCTGCGACAAGATGCCATGGTCGTATTCATGGCCGGCGTCCGGCGGGTGGACCCCTACGAGGCCGTGCGTAAGGTGGTGCGTCGGGACGGGAATCGGCTGATGCTGGCCGGGGAGGACGGTGAACCGGAGAGGATCGTGGACCTGAATGAGATTCGGCGCCTCGTCGTGGTGGGCGGTGGAAAGGCCACGGCCCCCATGGCCCGGGCCCTGGAGGAGATCGCAGGGGACCGGATCGCGGAGGGTCTCGTCAATGTGAAGTACGGTTTCGGCGAGCCCCTTCGGCGGATTGAGGTGGTGGAGGCGGATCATCCCGTGCCGGATACCAGCGGCGTGGTGGGAACCCGGAAAATCATGGACCTCCTGTCGCGGGCCGGAGAAGGGGACCTGGTCATCTCCCTGATCTCCGGCGGCGGTTCGGCCCTGCTTCCCTTGCCCGCCGGAGGCATAGGTCTGGAGCAGAAGCAGGCGGTCACTCGCATGCTCCTGGAGTGCGGGGCGGGCATTGACGAGATCAATGCCGTGCGCAAGCACATCTCCGGGTCCAAGGGGGGGCAGATGGCCCGTGCCGCAGCGCCGGCCGTCACCATCAACCTGATGCTCTCCGACGTGGTGAACGACCGGATGGACGTGATCGCCTCGGGCCCGTTTGTCCCGGATGGGAGCACCTTCCGGGAGTCCTGGTCCATCCTGGATCGTTATGATCTGATCGAGCGAGTCCCCGAGGCCGTGAAGGAGCACCTGCAGCGGGGAGTGGACAACCTCATTCCCGAGACCCCCAAGTCCGGAGATTCAGCGTTCGACCGGGTGACGAACCGGATCATCGGGAGCAATATCCTGGCCCTGGAAGAAGCGGCCCGGGAGGCCGAGTCCCTGGGGTATCATGCCCTGATCCTCTCGTCTTCCATAGAGGGAGAGACCCGGGAGGTGGCCCGGGTTCATACGGCCATCGCCCGTGAGATCGTGAAGACGGGGAGACCCATACGGAGACCGGCCTGTGTCATTACCGGAGGTGAGACCACAGTGACCATACGGGGAACGGGGAAAGGGGGCCGAAACCAGGAGTTCTGCCTGGCGGCGGCCCTGGATCTGAAGGACCTGCCCGTGGAGAGCCTCGTGATCCTCAGCGGGGGCACGGACGGAAACGACGGACCCACGGACGCGGCCGGCGCCGTGGTGGACCCGGAGACGGTGGAGCGGGGGAGGAAGGCCGGGCTGGATGCCCGGGCATACCTCGATAACAACGACGCCTACACCTATTTCTCGGCCACGGGCGACCTCCTCATCACCGGTCCCACCCGGACGAACGTCATGGATGTGAGGTTGATACTGGTGGTCTGACTATTTTCCCTGCCATCGCCTCACGAGGTACGGCTTGGTCATCTCGAAGGTGAGGCAGTCCTGCTCAATGGCCTCTTCGGCCTGCTGTGTGGACATGCGCCGCGTCTTCTTGACGAATGAAAAGGTGCGGCCGTAGTAGAGCGGGATCAGGGATTCCATGATCTCGTCCGGTTCGCGCACCCGGTCCCGGTAGGCCACGCCCATATCGAACAGGATTCGGGCCCAGAGGTCGGTGGGAAAGTTGAAGATCCGTTCTTTCATTCCCTTGATTTCCAGAAGCTTACGGTAGACGTCGTCGAACAGGACCTCCTTCCACACGTGCTCAAAGGCATCGAAGCCCGCGAGGAACTTCTCGAAGAGCTTCTTGGCGTCCACGTCCACCTTGGGGGGCATCTCCACCTCCCCGAGGCCGAAACCGTAGATGGCCGTAGGCTTGCTGTACTTGATCCGTGTCCACGAGTCCTCAAAGTGGATCATGAGGGAGAAGATGGTGCCGATCACCTGGCGGAACATGGGACCCAGGGAAGAGGCCGGGTCCTTGGGGCGGTGGATCTTCGGCCGCCCCATGAAGGACTGGCAGATGGGCAGGCCCTCGTTCAGGGCGATGGTGGTCATCCAGATATCGATGCCGAAGTGGGCCGTGGCCTCGTCCCAGGCCTCGTTTTCCAGGTAGATGCGGGCCAGGTCCCCGCTGAAACCGAAATCCCCGCCGATGGGCTGGCGCACGCGCCTGCCGTAAAGGGCGCGGGAAAGCGGATAGGCGATGCCGTTGGTGATGGTCCCGTCGTACTTGTGGCGGACGTAGAGGGGGGCCACATAGGAGAAGTCATTGAAGAGAGGCTCTCCCAGGTGTCGAATCCAGTGGGGTGTGATGCTTTGGAGGTCCGCGTCCACCACCACCACGGCCTTGGCCTCCAGTTCCAGGACCTTCTTGAAGAGGTTACGAAAGTTGTTTCCCTTCCCCTTGACTCCCGGAGGCGTGGACAGGTAGATCTTGGGCCGGTCGGTCGGCGTGTTCAGGAAGGCCTCCCGGGTCCCGTCGGGCGAGTTGTTATCCGTATTGATGATGACGGAACGGATGTCGGGAAAGTACGTGACCAGGCCCTCACTCGCCTGCCGGACGGGAAAGCCGATGGAGTCCGCTTCGTTGTAAGACGGGATGCAGACCACCAATTCGGCTTTGTCGACTCCCTCCGGATTGACTTCCTGTTCAAACATCGCTGACACCCCTCTTTTTCTTCAATCCATGCCGCCTTGCGACAACAGGTCCATCACCGCCCGGTTCCAGGCCGCGGGTCCTGCGGCCTCGGTTATGCGGATGCCCGGAATCGCACGGAGCATCTCCGTCACGTTGCGGGAGGATCGGATCAGTACGGGCACGTCTACCACTCGAAGCATGGGGAGGTCGTTGGGGCTGTCTCCCAGTCCCATGGTACGCAGCCCGGGTATCCATGTCCGCAGCCAGGCCGTGACCCGGGACACCGCGACTCCCTTGTCGCAGGATCCAAAGAGGTGGAGGAAGCGGCCTCCTGCGGCCACCTGCAGGCCCCGCTCTTCCGCGGCCCGAATCAAGCCGTCCCTTTCCCTGTCCGTCAGGCCCTCCACCACTACGGGTTCGTCATACTCCCGTTGGGCCGCCAGGCGCGCGCCCTGCTCGGAGAGGCCGGTGCGCTGCCGAATCTCCTCCACGGTCATGTCCGAAAAGCCCCGCAGGGTCCCGAGACCCAGGCCCTTCCGTATCTCCCGAAGGGCCCGAACGACCACTTCATACCGTACACCCAGGGGCCAGACGCGGTCTTTGCCGACCGGAACGGCCTCCACAGGGGGCGCCGGACGGCAGGAAGGAGGAAAGGCGATCCCGCCGCCGTTCTCCGAAACGAACGGCCAGTCGAGTCGAAGTTCATCTCGAAGAACGTCCATCTCGGCCCGGGTCTTGCTGGAGACCATGATCACCGGAACGCCCAGCCGCCGGCATTGGTCCAGGGCCTCTGCCGCAGGCTCCCACGCATAGGTCTCATGGTCCAGCAGCGTGCCGTCCAGGTCCGTAAAAACGGCCAGAGAGGCCATGCGCCGTTCCCCCGACATGGGGCCGGTATCATTCGTCAGGATCACCGAAAACGCTGCTTCTCCTGCTCCACCACATCGATCAGTTCAAAGAAGATGTCGGGGAGCTTGTTGGACACCCGTTCCCAGGAGACCGTGGTCGGTATCTCGAAGAGGGCCCGGCGGGTCTTGCTTTCCACCTGGAGGATGGTCTCGGCCAGGCCCTGGTCGAGAAATGGTTTGAATTCCGGGTGGGTGTTCACCAGCCGAAGGATACGCTCCGTCAATTGGATCGGCGAGGTCAAGACGTCTCCGGCCTGCAGAATGGAATGGCGAAAGACCTTCTTCACATATCCTTCCTCGGCCTCCCGGTCATAGGCCAGGTCGCTGAATTCCGAATCGTCGGAGTACTTCTTGATGAGTTCCTCGGCGACCGCCTGGTAGGTGATGGAGAGATCGCGAATGAAGGTGTCCGAAATCTCGAGGCCTTCCTCGATGACCAGGGCGTTCATGAGCGTGGTCACGATGTCCACGGCCATACGGTTCAGCCCCTTGGTGTGGTCTCCTTCGGACACCTCCTGGTGCTTGTGGTCAAAGGGCATGTCCGTGAACATGACCTGGGCCGCGGAAGAGGCCTTCCGGTAGACCTCGATCAATGTGAAGATCTCCACGCCCCAGTTCGTGGCGAAGCGCATTTTTTTCAGGAGGTCCGAATGAAAGGCCACTTCGCCCGAGAGCTGATAGTTGAACCCCAGGAGAAAGTCGATCAGGCGGAGCATCTTTTCCTCCCGGCTCTCGGTGAATTTCCGCTTCAAGGTAAGAAGAAGGGGATCGAGCAGAAGCCGTTTGACCCGTCCATACAGGGCTCGATCCCGAATCCTGGAGTAGTAGGCCTTGGAAAAGTCGTAGTTCAGCACGACCACGGGATAGAGGAGCCGGTCGAGTTGCACGGCCTGGAAGGTGCGGATATCCGCATCGATCAGGCCGATGGACTTGGCGCCCAGGGCCAGGGCGATTCCGAAGCTCAAAAACATGTTCCGGCCCTTGCCCGGATTCTGAATATTGAATCCCGCCTCGGTCAGCCGATCGTAGATGGACGAGAACCCGGGACCGTCGTTCCACTGGATCACGGAGTTGCGAAGGCCGTATTTTTGGACAAGGCCGTCCAGACGAAGGGCCTCTTCTTCGGTGGCGCGGTCCAGTCCGAAGATGATGTTGGAGAGATAGCTGGTTCCCGAGAGCTGTTTGAGGATGTTCTCGAACACGGGGAGGTTGGCCGGGTCCGTATATTCGCTGGCGAGCAGCGGGACGATCAGGACGGTCTTCTGCCACTTGGAGTGGAGCCGGAGATCGCTCTTCAGGTGCTTCCGATCCAGTTTTCGAAGGATGTGAAATGTGGTGATTCGACTGTGGGTCTGGCTGAAGTCGGTGATGGCGCAACCCCCCTTTCTGCGACCACAGAGTATCCGTTGAGGCTAGTGGAATTCGGGCCCCTTGTCAATGCACGGGTCGCTGTGGCCCGCTCCAGAGGCGAAGGTCCCTTCCGCTTCCTCCGCTCCAGGAAGCCTCACCTCCTCCGCTCTGTGCCCGTTCATCGGCCAGGCATGCGAGGACGCTGGATCGCAAGGGTGAATGGATTCGTGTGATCGACAGGGGTTGCCCAAACGGAAATCCGGATTTTAATTCGGGGAATCCGTGCAATCCATCATCAGAAGAGGCGGCCCTGGTCCGATTCCGGCCCGCAGGCGGGTTTCAATCCGAAGTGTTCGTAGGCCCGTTTCATGGCCACGCGGCCCCTTGGGGTCCGTTTGAGAAACCCTTCCTGGATGAGAAAGGGTTCATACACGTCCTCGATGGTGTCCTTTTCCTCGCTGACTGCGGCGGCCAGGGTCTCTACGCCCACGGGCCCTCCCTCGAATTTTTCGATGATCGTTAGCATGATGTGGCGGTCCATCCGATCCAGTCCCAGGTCGTCCACCTCGAGCATGGCGAGGGCCTGCACGGCCACCTCATGGGTGATGATCCCGTCGGCGCGGACCTGGGCATAATCCCGAACTCGCCGGAGGAGGCGATTGCAGACCCTGGGGGTGCCCCGGGACCGGCGGGCGATCTCGTAGGCCCCGTCTTCCCGGGTGGGGATGTCCAGCAGCCGGGAAGAGCGGAGCGCGATCTGCAGGAGTTCTTCCGGACGGTAGAATTCCACCCTCAGGACCACGCCGAACCGGGCCCGAAGGGGCGGGGTGAGAAGGCCCGCACGGGTGGTGGCGCCCACGAGGGTGAAGGGGGGGAGGGGGATCTTCATGGTCCGGGCCGACGGGCCCTGCCCAATGATGATGTCGAGCTGGTAGTCCTCCATGGCGGGATAGAGGATCTCCTCCACCACGTGGTTCAGGCGGTGTATCTCGTCGATGAAGAGGACATCGTGGGGGTCGAGGCTGGTGAGAATCGCGGCCAGATCCCCCGGTCGCTCGATCACCGGGCCCGACGTGCTTCGAATGTTCACCTCCAGTTCGTGGGCGAGGATATGGGCCAGGGAGGTCTTTCCCAACCCGGGGCTTCCATGGAGCAGGACGTGGTCCAGGGCCTCGGAGCGGCCCCGGGCGGCCTCCACGAAGACACGAAGGTTTTTCTTGAGTTCCTCCTGGCCCACGTACTCGTCCAGGGAGGCGGGCCGCAGGCTGACCTCTGTCGAGATCTCTTCGGTCTGGGGCTCCGGATCGATGATGCGTTCTTCCATGAGTTGTCAGGATAGCATCCGCAGGGATGCCTTGATGAGCGATTCAAGGTCGTTCCCGGTCCCACGGGCAGCGGCATTTTCCACCGCCTGTCGTGCGGAGCGGGCAGGATAGCCCAGATTCAGAAGGGCGGATACGGCGTCGTCCACCCACTGGTCGTCAGGCCCCTTCCTGTCGCCGGCCGGGCGTCCGTCCCGGGGTCCGTGCTCGGCCTCCAGGGTCACGGCGCGATCCTTCAGTTCGAGGGCGATCCGTTCCGCGGTCTTTTTCCCCACCCCCGGAATCGCCCGAAGGCGGTCGGCATTGCCTCCGGCCATGGCTTCCAGAAGCTCATCCGGTCCGATCCCCGAAAGGATGTTCACGGCAAGCCGGGGACCGATGCCGGAAACGGAGATCAGGAGGAGAAAGATGGACTTTTCTTTCGGCGTGGAAAAGCCGAACAGGGTGATGGCATCCTCCCGCACGTGGGTGTGAATATGGAGCGCCGCCTCTCCCTGGTCGGGGAGGGCGTAGAAGGTGGAAAGGGGGACGATCACCTCATAGCCCACGCCATGGGTCTCCACGATCACGGTCCGGGGCGTCTTTTCCAGCAGGGAGCCTCGGAGGTGGGCGATCATGGCGTGAGTCCTTTCATCCGGCTGCGGGCGGCAAGGAACAGGTCAAAATCCCGATCTCTCTCGGGAGCCGCACCGCCCTCGGCCGGCCGGCTTTGCCGACTCGAAGCGGCTGGTATGAATGTGGCATACGGCGGCGGCCAGCGCGTCCGACGTGTCGAGGGTGGGCTGGAAGTCGAGCCCCAGGATCCGTGTCACCATGGAACGTACCTGTTCCTTGGGTGCCCGGCCGTATCCGACCACGGATTGCTTGATCTGCGTGGGGGAGTATTCGAAAATTCGAATGCCGCACTCCACGGCGGCCACCAGGGCCGCGCCGCGGGCATGCCCGATCTTGAGAGCGCTCTTGGGGTTTTTGGAGAAGAACACATCCTCAATGGCCATCTCACGGGGCATGTGGCGGCCCATGATGTCCCGCATGGCGCGGAATATCCCGTGTATCCTCTCGAAGAAGGGGGTTTCTCCGGAGGAGCGGATCACGCCGGCATCCACGCAGCGAAGCCGCCCCCCCGCGTTTTCCACCAGGCCGTACCCCGTGGCGAGGGATCCCGGATCCACCCCCAGAACGATCATTCCCCCATGGCCTCCAGTACGTCGTCCGGAATGTCGAAGTTGGCGTATACCCTGTTGACGTCGTCATTGTCTTCCAGGGCCTCCATGAGATTCAGCATCTGCTGGGCCTGTTTCCCCTCCAGTTTGACCGTGTTCTGGGGAATCATGCTGACCTCTGCCATGTCGTATGCGATCCCTGCCTCTTCCAGGGCCGTTCGTACACCTTCGAGGTCCGATGTGTCCGTCGTGATTTCAAAGGTGGTATCCACCTCCTTCACGTCTTCGGCCCCGGCCTCCAAGGCCAGATCCAGGAGCTTTTCTTCGTCCACCCTGTCCCGCTCCAGGACGATGAGCCCCTTTTTCTTGAAGATCCACGCCACGCACCCGGGTTCGCCCAGGCTCCCGGCGTGCCGATCCATGATGTACTTCAGGTCCGCGACCGTGCGGTTCTTATTGTCGGTGAGACAGGCCACCAGGACGGCCACGCCGCCCGGTCCATAGGCCTCATAACTCACCTCCTCGTAATTGACGCCTTCCAGTTCGCCTGTCCCTTTTTTGATAGCCCTTTCAATGTTCTCTTTGGGCATATTCTCTGCCTTGGCCGAGGCGATGGCCGATCGAAGGCGGGGATTTGCGTCCGGATCCCCGCCCCCCATGCGGGCGGCTACAGTGATTTCTTTGATGATTTTGGTGAAGGCTTTGCCCCGCCTGGCATCGGCGGCGCCCTTCTTGTGCTTGATGGTACTCCATTTCGAATGACCGGACATGGGGCTTCCTCCTGATCTGATTTCCCCCGAATCGGATCGTTTTATGCGCCTTTTCAACTCGTCGCAGGGCTTCGCATCGGGTGGAATCGAGGCCCTCTTGCGGGTGAGGCCTCGATTCAGGAGGGCGGATACGCCCCCCGGTGGTTCAGCGCCAGCAGGTAGATCTCCCGGCTTCCCTTGCGAACGGCCTGGGGTCGATGGAATCGTACCACGCCGAAGGCCTCGGACACCTCCTGTCTCAGATCCTGGACCTCCCCGCCCTCGAATACCTTGCACAGGAAATGGCCGCCGGGTCTCAACAGGACCCGTGCAATGCCGAAGGCTGATCGCGCCAGCCCGGCCGATCGGCTTGCGTCTGCGGATTTGACCCCGGTGGTCTTGGGGGCCAGGTCGCTGATCACGAGGTCCTGCTCCCCGATCTCCCGGGCGAGAAGCACCGGGTCCAGGGATTGAACATCGGCCTGGACAAAACGGAAGTTCGGCGCAGCCAGGTGCTCCGGGAAGGCCATGTCCACCCCGACCACCTGTCCGCGGGGCCCCGCCTTTTTCAGTGCATACTGGGACCACGAACCTGGAGAGCAGCCCAAATCAAGGAGGCGGGCGCCCGGCAAAATGAGCCGGTTTTTGCCATCGATCTCTTGGAGCTTGAAAACGGATCTGGCCAGCCATTTTTCTTTCCTGGCCCGGCGTGCGTAATGGTCATCCCAGGTGTTGCCCCTTCCCATGCCTCCCCATTTCGTGCCCTGTTCCGAATACCCGGTTTTTCCGGGAAAGAAGCGCCTTCTCTCTACCATATCCCCCGGGGCAATGCAAAAGAATTCAGGTGCCGTTCAACCGAGGCTAGGATCGAAAATGAAGCGGAACCGGCCGGTTCCGCCCCTTTCCGCAGGGTGTTGAATCCCCGGGTCCTCGCTGTGGGGAGAAGAGGGGTGTCATTTGCGCCGTTGGACAAACCAGCCGAGTGCTGGTATATGAGAGGGCTTATGACGGATGGCTGCCTTAGTGCATGGTTCCACAAAACCGAATCCGGGTACCCGAAACCCGAAACCTGAGCTTTGCTTCCCCCATGATTGTCCAGATCTACGAAATTCAGACCCCCGAAGAGGCCGGACGGTGCATTGAACTCGGCGTCGACCACATCGGGAGCGTGCTCCTTTCCGAGGAGGAATGGCGTCAACCGCGGATCCGGGAGGTGATTGCCCTGTCCGCGGGGAGCGGCGCAAAAAACGCCCTGATCCCCCTGTTCCGGAATCCGGATACGCTCCACCGTGCCCTGGACTATTACCGGCCCCACTTCATCCACCTCTGCGAGACCCTGACCGACGACCTGGGCCGGCCGCTGGACCTGGAACCCGTTCTGGAGGCCCAGATGAGGCTGAAGTCCTTTTATCCGGGCATCGGCGTCATTCGTTCGATCCCGGTGCCTTTGGAGGGAACCGCGCCCGACTTCCCGACCCTGGAACTCGCCTCCCGTCTGGAGCCCATAAGCGATGTCTTTCTCACGGACACGTGGCTGGGACGGGAGCCGGTCCAGGGGTACATCGGTATCACCGGCCGTCCCGGGGATTCGGAGCTTTCCAGGCGGCTCGTGGCCCGAAGCCGAATTCCCGTGATCCTCGCAGGGGGGCTCTCTCCGGAAAACGTATACCACCGCCTCCTGGCCACGCGGCCCACGGGCGCCGACAGTTGCACTGGGACGAACCGGACAGACGAGAACGGCCGGCCCGTCCGGTTTCAAAAGGATTTTGCCCGGGTCCGGCGTTTCGTGCAGGAGGTGCGCAGGGCGGCCCGAACCCTTCGAGAGCAGGACCTTGGAAGCCCGCAGGCTCCATAACCAAAGGAGCCGAAGTAGAGGATCAGGGGAAGAGCGGGTAAGCTGATAAGCGGTTGATCTATTAAGGAAAAAGCAGACGAAATCCCTCTGCGCCCTCGGCGCCTCTGTGGGAGATGAAGGGTTTTTGCGAAGCCCTCAAAGGCGGGGATGATGATCAAAGAGCCTCTCTGCGGGTTCCGAAAGGGACTCATGCTGATGGCGATCCTGGTTGCGGCAGCCTCCTGCGGGGACTCCGGGGAGGATGGGGTCCGGGCTCAACAGGCCGGGGCCGGGCCGACATCGGTGCACGTCCAGGTGATCCGTGCCGAGCCGGTTCAAAGCCGGGTGGAGGTGCTGGGGACCCTTCACGCCCGATTGAAGGTGGAGGTGGCCACCGAGCTCGGGGGGGCCGTGGAGGGGGTCCATTTCGATCGCGGGGATCCTGTGACCCGCGGCCAGGTTTTGGCTGAGGTCGGCACGAGGAGCCTTGAACTGGAAGTGCGCCAGGCCGAGGCCTCCGTGGCTGTACTGGCCAGCGAGATGGAGAAGGTGGAAACGGGAAGCCGGCCCGAGGAGATCCGTATTGCCGAGGCCGTCCTGGACCAGGCACTGGCCCGGCTGCAGGAGGCCGAACGCCATTTTCACCGGATTCGTGATCTCTACGAAAAAAAGGCCGTGTCCGACAGCGAGCACGATACAGCGAGCCGCGCACTGGAGGCGGTCCTGGCCGATGTGGCATCGGCCAGGGAGAACCTGGCCCTGGCCGAGCAGGGACCGCGTGCCGAGGACCGAAGGACCGCCGGCGCCCGCTGCGCACAGACCCGGGCCGCCCTGGAGATTGCACGGGATCGGTTGCGCAAGTCCCAGGTCCGCGCCCCGTGTGACGGGATCGCCTCCTTTCGGCGGGTGGAGGTCGGCGAGGTCGTTCCTCCCGGTACGGTCCTGACCCGCATTGCAGACATGAGCTCCATGAAGATCCTCGCCTCCATCGGGGAACAGGACCGGCCCCTCCTGGAAGAAGGGAAGCTCTACCGATTTTCAGTGGACGCCCTGAACGGGGCCTCCTTCTCCTGCCGTCTCGTTTTTGTCTCTCCCACGGGCGATTCAGCCACACGATCCTATCCCGTGGAACTCCTCGTGGAGGACCACGACCCCCGCATGGCGGACGGTATGACCGCCCGGGTGGTCTTTCCGATTCAGCACCCTGTCATGCGCATCCGTGTTCCCTCGGCCTGGCTGACCGAACAGGACGGCCGCATGGGTCTGCTCGTGGCCGAGGGTGACCGGCTCCGCTTTCAACCCGTGGAACTGGGCGACTACTACGAGCGCTTTGTGGAGATCCGGAGCGGCCTGAAGGAGGGGGACCGGGTCGTGACGACCCCGGCCGGGCTCCGGCACGGGGATGCGGTGAAGGTCGTCGACTCCCCCTGATCCACCGGGCGTTCGATCGCCTGTCCGTTTCTCAGCTCAACGGCGTAGGGGCTCAATCCCTTAACAACTCAACAGCTTAACAGCTCAACAGCTATTATGTTTCTCACCCGATTCGGCATAGAGCGGCCCGTGGTGGTCCGGATGGCGCTTCTGCTCATCCTGGTCATGGGTGTCTATTCCTACCGGGCCATGCCCCGGTATCTGGACCCGGACCTCACGGTCGGCCGGGGCATGGTGATCACCATCTGCCCGGGGTTCTCCCCGGAGGAGATGGAAAAGCTCGTGACGAATCGGATCGAAAAGGAGCTTCGGGGCATCTCGGAGATCCGCCGGTTCGAGTCCAATTCGTTCGAAAGCACATCCAAGATTCAGATCTTTTTTCAGACGGATCTCTCCGAGAGGGAGATCAAGCAGGGGGTGCAGGAGGTTCGAAACGCCGTGGACCGCGTGGACGATCTCCCCGAGGAGGCCGAGAAACCCCGTGTCCTGGAGATCGACACGGCCATATTCCCTGTCTGCCTGGTGGGCCTGGCCGGGAACCTGCCCATGATGCACCTCCAGGACATCGCCAAGGACGTGGGCGATGTCCTGGAGGAGATCGAGGGGGTCTCGGAGATCAACATCTACGGCGAGCGGGATCGAGAGATCTGGGTGGAACTCGATCCGATGCGCATGGCCGGATACGGGATCGCAGCGCCCCAGGTGGCCCGGGCCCTGGCCGAGCGGTCGCGGAACCGTCCGGGCGGCATACTGGAGATGGGAGATCACGACCTCTCCATCCGCCTGGTGGGGGAACCGGACACCCCGGAGGCCCTGGCCCGGATCGCCTTGCGCAGCCGGGATGGAGGGACGGTCTACCTCGGCGACATCGCGCGGGTGCGACCCACGCTGGAACGGGCCGTCACCCGCAGCTTCATCGACAATAAAAAGGCCCTGGTTCTGGCGGTCCAGCGGAAGAAGAACACGGACATGATCCGGATCGTCGAGGAGGTCAAGCGGCTCATGGCGGACATGGGCGACCGGATTCCCGGGCTGACCTGGACACTCTACTTCGACCAGGCCCGGGTCAGTCTGAAACGGATCCGTGAGCTTCAAAGCAATGCCCTGCTCGGTATCGCGGCCGTCTTTCTTATTCTATGGGGCGCTCTTGGACTGAGAAACGCGGTCTTCGCCTCCATCGGCATCCCCGTGGCCTTTCTCATCACCTTTACCTTGATGAAGGCCTTTCACCTCACCATCGACGGGGTCACGCTCTTCGGCCTCATCCTGGTGCTCGGCATCCTTGTGGACGACGCCATCGTGGTCCTGGAGAACATCACCCGGCACATGGAGGCGGGCATGCCGCCGGCACAGGCCGCACTCTACGGAAGCCGGGAGGTCTTCGTCCCTGTCCTGGCCTCGGTGTCCACGAACATGGCGGCCTTTTTCCCCCTCCTTTTCATGGTCACAGGGGTCATCGGCCGATTCCTGGCGATCCTGCCCCAGGTCGTGCTTTTCGCGCTGGCGGCCTCCCTCTTCGAGGCCTTTTTCATGCTCCCCAGCCACGTGGTGGAACTGACGCCCGAACGATCCGCCGGTCACATGGCGCGCCGGCGCGGACCGGACCTGTTCACGCCGCTTCGCCGGCTCTACTATCCCTATCTGCGCGGACTCCTTCGACACCGATACGTCTCGGTGCTGGTGATCCTTGCCTCCACGGTCCTGGCCTTTTTCCTCTACTTTCAGACCGACTTTGAGATGTTTCCCAAAACCGATGCCTTTCCGCGTTTCAACATCCACTTCGACCTCCCCGTGGGGGCGTCCCTCGATCGAACCGAGTCCGTGCTCAAGGGGCTCTCGGACCTGGTGAAGCAAGAGGTGGGGAAGGACCTGGTGGCCCCCATCGCCATTGCGGGCATGAAGGAGGTGAACTACGAACCCCACTACGGACCCCACTTCGGCATGCTCAACGTGGTGCTCTCGCACCAGGAGGCACGGGAACGGAGCGTCCAGGAGATCTTGGAGGGGGTCCGGGATGCGGTGGGACGATACCTGAAGGAGCAGGGCGCCGTGACGCACGCCCTGGACCGCCTGCTGGAAGGGCCGCCTGTGGGGGCGGACCTGGACCTGAAGATTCAGGCCCCCACCTGGGAGCAGTCGGCCGGGATCTCACGGCGCATTCGAGCGGAGCTGGCCCGGCACGCGGGTATCGTGGATATTCGGGACAATTTTTCACGGGAGAAGCCATTCATGGAGGTGACCGTGGACGAGGCCCGGGCACGGGAACTGGGAGTCTCCCAGGCCGACCTGGAGATCATGATTCAGGCCGCATTCCACGGTCTGCCCGTGGGCACGTACAACCGGGACGATGAGGAGCAGGAGATCAAACTGCGAGTGCTTCCGGAATACCGGCAGGATTTCGATGACTTGACTCGCATGACCTGTGTCCTTCCGGATGGGCGGAGGGTCCCGCTCAGGGAGATCGCCCACATTCGAATGAACCCCGGATTCCACGACATCTACCACTACAAGGGGAAGCAGACCGTCCAGCTCACGGCCAACATTCGGGCCGAACAGGGAGAGGAGAAAAAGGGATTCATGGCCAACATTCGTGGCGGGCGCATGACGGCGGTGAAGGCGAATCGGATCGCCATGGAGGCCTTCGATACGATCCGCATGGAATATCCCGCGGCCCGTATGATCGCCGGGGGGCTTCAAGAGGAGACGGACACATCTCTTGTGGAGCTGAGAAATGCCGGTCTGTTCGCCCTCTTTCTGATCTTCTCCATTCTGGCCCTTCAATTCAACTCGTTCGGCCAGCCCGTCATCATCATGATCACGATTCCCTTTGTCACCCTGGGCGTGATCATCGGACTCCTGGTGACGCAGAACCCGCTGACATTTGTGACCCTGGTGGGACTCTTGACCCTCACCGGCATCGTGGTGAACGACTCCCTCGTATTGATCGATTTTATCAACCGGTACCGGGAAGACCATCCGGAGAACCTCTTTCTGGCCATCGTCCTTGCCTGCCATGTGCGCATGCGTCCCATCCTGCTCACCTCCCTGACCACCATATTCGGCCTCGCACCCATGGCCTTCGGCCTGGGGGGGAAATCCCCGTTCTGGGCCCCCCTGGCCACGGCGATCATGTGGGGGCTGGCCTTTGCCACACTGCTCATCCTCTTCATGGTGCCGGCCTACTATGCCATCCTTCAGGACCTGGATTATCTGTTGCGCCACCGAAGGCGGAGACGGGAGGACAATCTTCGGGAGATCGAGGAGGCCTTCCGACACCCGGACATCCGGCCGTATGTGAAAGGCGGTGAGGGGTGAGGAGTGGGAGTGAGAACACCGAGGAGCCACATCCCTCCCTCCTCACATCCCTCCTCACGTCCCACCCTTCGCCTGTTTTTTCTTGACAGTACCAAGGGGTTTTGTCTATAGTCCGCACGCGGAACCGGCTTGGAATTTCTAGAACCATATTAAATGGTTGGAGTAATGCTTTCCCCATGTCGCTTGAAACGATCCTCAGCGAAAAAAAGGATGTGATCCGGGATCGCTGGCACCGTGCGGTGCTGGAGACCTACCACCCCGATACCCGGCGCTTCCTGAAAAAGCAGAAAGATCAGTTCGCCAACCCGGTGGGCCATACCCTCGTGACGGAACTCGAACGGCTGATCCAGTGGCTGATCGACCCTTCCGAGGCGGACCAGCCCCAGGCCTCCCTGGACCGGGTCTTCCGCATTCGGGCCGTGCAGGGCTTCGGCCCTTCCCGCAGTCTGGCCTTTCTCTTCGAACTGAAGAAGATCGTGCGGGATATCGCGGGCGACGCCGTTCAGGATAAAGGCCTTGCGGGCGAGGTCGAGGCACTGGATGCCCGTATCGATGGAATGGTGCTTCTGGCGTTCGATGCCTTTATGGGCTGCCGGGAGACGCTATATGAACTCAAGGCCACCCAGATGAAGAATCAGGTCTCGGCCGTGTTGCGAAGGGCCGGGCTGACCAGCGAGATTCCCTCGTGGAATTCCACACTCGAAGGAGGCAGCGGGAACGATACCGGAGAAACCAAAATTTGAAACGAGGTAGCAGTCAATGAACTTTGTGGTCAGTATCGTGTTCTCAAGTGCAGTGGTTGTCCTGCTCGTCCTGATCCCGTGGGTGGGTGTGGGAGCCCTTGATCTGCGCATCCTGTTCGGGATCGTGGTTCCGTATGTGGCGTTGATCACGTTCTTTGTCGGGATTGTCGCCAAGGTCATCGGCTGGGGCCGTTCCCCGGTGCCGTTTCGCATCCCCACCACGGCCGGGCAGCAGTGGACCCTCCCATGGATCAAGTACAGCCGGATCGACAATCCCAAGGGAACCGGGGGCGTGATCATTCGAATGCTCTTCGAGGTGCTCCTCTTCCGATCCCTGTTCCGAAACACGCGGATGGAATTTCGCCAGGGGCCCAAGATCACCTACGAGTGGGAGAAGTGGCTATGGCTCTTCGCCCTGGTCTTTCACTACGCCTTCCTGACGGTCCTGGTGCGTCATCTCCGGTTCTTCACCGAACCCATTCCTTTCTTCGTCACGGTCCTGGAGAAGCTGGACGGGTTCATGCAAATGGGAATCGCGCCCTTGACCGGGTACCAGCTCCCGGCCTTACTGCTGAGCGGTCTGGCGCTTCTTGCGGGGGTGGGCTTCCTGTTCCTTCGGCGCCTCCTCTCCACGCAGGTCCGTTACATCTCTCTGCCCGCCGACTACTTTCCCCTGTTCCTCATCGGCGCCATCGCCTTTACGGGCATCCTGATGCGGTATGTTCTCAAGGTGGACATACCGAACATCAAGGAACTCACCATGGGTCTCGTGAGCTTTCACCCCTCCATACCGGAGGGAATCGGTGTCCTCTTTTACATCCATCTGTTTCTTGTAAGCGTCCTCTTCGCCTATTTCCCCTTCAGCAAGCTGGTCCACATGGGCGGCGTCTTCCTGAGTCCCACGCGGAACCTGTCCAATAACAACCGGATCGTCCGGCATATCAATCCCTGGAATTATCCTGTCAAGACCCATACCTATGAGGAATACGAAGACGAGTTCAGGGAGAAGATGGTCGAGGCGGGACTGCCCGTGGACAAGATGCCTGACACCTCGGACGCGACGTCCGATGACAGTGGAGAAAAGGAGTAGTCATGGCAAACCTTATCAAACCCGAGGAACTCGTCAAAATCGACCATAAGCCGGCCCTGCATCAGGGGTGGCTGGGGTGGATGGATACACCTGTCCATATTCGGGAAGGCATTGCCCTGTATGCCGGCAAACCGCAGAACCTTTCGTACGTCGGCATGCCCAATCCGCGGGAATGGAACCCCATGGATGAGGACTGGAAGCTTCCCGAGAACTGGAAGGAGATCATCCTGGACGGGCTCCGGGAGCGGATCGACCGGTTCCGATCCCTCAAGCTCTTCATGGACATCTGCGTCCGGTGCGGAGCGTGCGCGGACAAGTGCCACTTCTTCATCGGCGGCGGCGACCCCAGGAACATGCCGGTCCTTCGGGCCGAACTCCTTCGCTCCGTCTACCGGAAGGAATACACCACCGCCGGCAAGATCATGGGGAAGTTCGCGGGTGCGCGGGAGCTGACCTACGATGTGCTCAAGGAGTGGTGGTACTACTTCTTTCAGTGCACCGAATGCCGCCGCTGCTCCCTGTTCTGCCCCTACGGGATCGACACAGCCGAGATCACGATCATCGGCCGGGAACTCCTCAACCTCATCGGCCTGAATCCGGACTGGGTTTCGGCTCCCGTGGCCAACTGTTATCGTACGGGAAACCACCTCGGGATCCAGCCCCATGCCTATAAGGACATGATCGATTTCTTCTGCGATGACATCGAGGAGGTCACGGGCGTTCGAATGACCCCGAGCATGAACCGAAAAGGCGCGGAGATCCTTTTCATCACGCCCTCGGGCGACGTCTTCGCCGATCCCGGCACCTATACGGCCATGGGGTACATCATCCTGTTTCACTACCTGGAGAGCCTCGGGCTGGACATCACCTGGAGCACCTATGCCAGTGAGGGTGGCAATTTCGGCTTTTTTACGAGTCATGAGATGGCCAAGCGGCTCAATGCCAAGATGTACGCCGAGGCCAAGCGGCTGGGCGTCAAGTGGATTCTGGGCGGCGAGTGCGGCCACATGTGGCGGGTCATCAACCAGTACATGGATACCTTCAACGGGCCCGCCGACCACCTGGAGGTCCCGGTATCCCCGATCACGGGCACCCGGTTCGAGAACGCCGCGTCCACCAAGATGGTTCACATCACGGAGTTCACGGCGGACCTGATCAAGAACAAGAAGCTCAAGCTGGACAAGAGCCGGAACGACAACCTGGTGGTGACGTACCACGATTCCTGCAACCCGGCGAGGGGGATGGGTCTCCTGGAGGAGCCCCGGTATGTGATCAAGAATGTCTGCAACCATTTCTACGAGATGCCGGAAAACACCATCCGCGAGCAGACCTTCTGCTGTGGGAGCGGGGCCGGGCTGAACGCCGGGGAAGACATGGAGCTTCGAATGCGGGGCGGACTGCCCAGGGCGAATGCGGTGAGGCACGTCCACGAGCAATACGGCGTGAACATGCTGGCCTGCGTCTGCGCCATTGACCGGGCCGTGTTTCCGGATCTCATGAAATACTGGGTCCCGGAGGTGGATGTCACCGGAGTCCACGAAATGGTCGGGAACGCCCTAATTCTGGATGGGGAGAAAAAGCGGACCACGGATCTGCGCGGAGAACCTCTCCCCGGCATGGAGGAGGAAGAGGATGTATGACGGCGGCAAGATCATCACCGGCCTTGTGATCGGTTTGGCCCTTCTGCTGTTCCCGTTCTTCTACACGGCCGGCAAGGCGGCCAGGGCGCCGGAAGTTGAACTCACGGCCAAGGCCAAGGAGGCGGAGAAGTGTATTGAGGCCACGGCCTTCATGAAGACCGAGCATATGAAGATGCTCGATCAATGGCGCGATGAGGTCGTCCGGGACGCAGACAGGTATTATAAAAGCGCTCACACAGGGGAGGTTTACTACAAAAGCCTTCAAGTCACCTGCATGGAATGCCATTCGAACAAGAGCAAGTTCTGCGACAGGTGCCACAACTACGTGGGCGTGGATCCCTTTTGCTGGGATTGTCACATCGCACCGAAGGAGACTGAGTGATGGGCGTCAACAGACGGGAATTTCTGAAGATAGCCGGGCTGTCCACCCTGGCGGGACTCGGCGGCGGCTCCGCCTGGGAACTGCTGTCCCCCGGTGAACTGGAGGCCCTGGAACGGCCTCTCCCCAAAGGGAAGAATTGGGGAATGGTGATCGATATGCACAAGATGGACGATGCCTTGGTGGAAAAGTGCATCGAGGCCTGCCATCGCACCCACAATGTCCCCAACATCGGGAACCCCAAGGAAGAGGTCAAGTGGCTCTGGAAGGACACCTACCACCACACCTTTCCCGGCCGGGAGAACGAATACCTGAGCGAGGAAGTGGAGGAGATGCACTTTCTCCTTCTCTGCAATCAATGCACCAACCCACCCTGCGTGCGGGTCTGTCCCACCAAGGCCACGTTCAAGCGGGAAGACGGCATTGTCATCATGGACATGCACCGATGCATCGGGTGCCGTTTCTGCATGGCCGCCTGCCCGTACGGATCGAGAAGCTTCAACTGGGGAGATCCGAACAAGGCGCCCGAACCCTTGAATCCCGATTTTCCTACGAACCTCGAGTATCCTACCCGGAGTATGGGTGTCGTGGAAAAGTGCAACTTCTGTGCGGAGCGCCTGGCCAAGGGGCAGATTCCGGCCTGCGTCGAGGCGGCCGAAAAAGAGGCCGAGGGAGCCATGGTCTTCGGCGACCTGGCCGATCCGGAGTCGGAGATTCGGGAAGTGCTTCGGGCGAACTATACGATCAGGCGAAAACCCGAACTCGGCACGGGGCCAAACGTCTTTTACGTGATATGAGGTCAATATGCTAGAGAAGGCGATTAAAGGAAGTCAGAAGTACTGGATGTGGTTGGGGTTCCTGCTCCTCCTCATGGGCATCGGTCTCGGCTGCTATCTCTGGCAGTTCTTCGTAGGCCTGAAGATCACGGGGATGAGCCGGGATGTCTCCTGGGGGTTCTACATCGCCCAGTTGACCTACCTGGTGGGAGTGGCCGCCGGAGGCGTCATGGTGGTGCTTCCCTATTACCTCCACGACTACAAGGCCTTCGGGCGCATCACGATCCTGGGTGAGTTCCTGGCCATTGCGGCAGTCATCATGTGCATGCTGTTCGTTTTTGTGGATGTGGGCCAGCCGGTGCGCATTATGAACGTGATTCTGCACCCCACGCCCAACTCCATCCTGTTCTGGGACATGACGGTCCTGAGTGTGTATCTTCTCCTGAATATCGTCGTGGGGTGGAACGTCCTCACTGCGGAACGGAAGGGCGTACACTACCAGAAATGGGTCAAGGTCCTGGCGTACATTTCCATTCCGTGGGCCTTCAGCATTCACACGGTCACAGCGTTTCTCTACGCGGGCCTTCCCGGTCGGCACTACTGGCTTACCGCGATCATGGCCGCGCGCTTTCTCGCCTCGGCCTTTGCCGCCGGACCGGCCCTGCTTCTCCTGCTCTGTCTGATCGTTCGAAAGGTGAGCCGTTTTGATCCGGGCAAGGATGCCATTCGGACCCTGGGCGGAATCGTGGCCTACGCGTTTATCATCAACGTCTTCTTCTTCCTGCTGGAGCTGTTCACGGCGTTTTACAGCCAGATCCCCGGACACATGCACAGCATTGTCTTCCTGTTTTCGGGTCTGGAGGGGAACACCACCATGGTGCCCTGGATGTGGTCGGCTACGGCCATCGCCTTTGTGGCCCTGGTCCTCCTCATCGTGCCGGCCACTCGGAGAAACCTGGACACCCTGGCTGTGGCATGCGTCGCCGTGATCATCAGTTCCTGGATCGACAAGGGCCTGGGCCTCTTGATCGCCGGTTTTACCCCCAACCCGTTCGAGGGAGTGACGCACTACTGGCCCACCACGCCGGAGATGCTCATCTCCGTCGGCATCTGGGCCACCGGATTCTTCCTGCTCACGGTGCTCTACAAGATGGCCGTGGGCGTCAAGGAAGAGGTGGCGGGGGTGTCGTAAGTCTACGCGGTCAGATTCGCCGCGGGTTCGACAGGGTTTGCGGTTCATCGGCCGTTCCTTCGCGTTTCGGGGGGACGGCCGGACTTTTTCCATAGGAACGACGGGTGAACCGGGGCCGCCCTGATAGGCGCTGCCCCCGGTGGTTTCACCGCCTGGGAAACCGGGCAAAAACACTTGACACTGAGGCATTCCTTTGTTACATCCACCCGTGTCGCGATGTGGGCGGCCCGGGATAACGACCCGCCTGTGGGACATGGAACGTGCCGGATTCTCAAATCAAATTTAAATATGGAGGATGAGCTGATGGGTTACGAAGTCGTCGTCGACAAAGACAAGTGCGAAGGCTGTGAAGAGTGCGTCGAAGTATGTCCCGTGGATGTCTACGAGATGGTGGACGGAAAATCGGAACCGGTCAACGCCGAAGAGTGCCTGGGCTGTGAGAGCTGCGTGGAGGTCTGCGACCAGGAGGCGATCACGGTCACGGAGGTCTGATGCCGTCCCGCGTTTTCGGGGGACCAGGGAACGATACGTAAGGCGTCCATGCCGCTCCGCGGTGGGGACGCCTTTTTCATTGACGCGCAACCCATCAAGGGCGGCGCGGCTGTCGGACACGGAATATAACCGCACTGGATGTCCCGGGCAAAACAAAGAGAAGGGCCGCCATCCGAATTGGAGGCGGCCCTTGTGTGGTCATCATCATGGTGCAGGAGTTACTCGTGCCGTTTCCGGCCTCTCCCTATTGGTGGCAGTCGTTACACTTCTTGAACGGGGCTTCTTTCCCGTCTTTCTCGAAGGCTTCCTTGTGGCAGTCCTTGCAGTTGGAGTGAAAGGCGAGCTGGAGTTTCTTCGCGTTCCCATCGCTCTTCTGCGCGTCGTGGCAGGCGGAGCACTTCTCTATCGGGTCCCCTTCCTTCCAGACGTTCTTGCCGTCTTTGTATACGTGGTGGCAGTCTGTGCATCCCACGCCGTATTCTTCGGTGTGCTTCTTATGGGACAGTTTCACCGGTCCCTTCTTGTCCGAACCGTGGTCGTTTTCGATGATGACCTCGTCGGGCACATCGGTACAATCCGCCGCCGTCAAGGCACCCAGGGATACGAACATCACGCCGACCAGCGCTACCAGCATCAGGGTAAAATACCGCTTCTTCATGAAACGTAATACCTCCTTTCATGTAATGATTCTACTTCAATCTCTCTGCCGCTACCGGCTCGATAATCTTGCTTCATTGCCTACGCCATACACTCAACACATCAATCATAGGATAGAAGAGAAAACTTTGTCAAGAGGGAATGTGAGTCAGGAGGGGTCGTTCCCGTCGTCCAGTGCCCCGGTTTCGGCCAGCGCATAGCGAAGGATTCGAAGGGATTCCATGGCCTCGGCCTCGTCGATGCGGTGAATGGCGAAACCCGCGTGAACGATCACGTAGTCCCCCACTCGGGCGTCTTCCTGAAGCAGGAGACTCACCCGCCGCTGAGTGCCTTCCATGTCCACGAGGCCCATGCCGGCGCCGTCCATTTCAATGATTTTCGCAGGAATGGCAAGACACATTCGGTGCATCTCCTTTCGGTTCCAGGGTGATGCCGACCCGGCCGAGTTCTTCGAGTACGGCCTGAATCAGGGGCTCCACGGCCGCCTCCACCGCAGGCGTGAGTTCCAGGCCTATGGACTCGATATCCTCGGGTTCCACGCCGAGAATGACCGTCTCGGGTTCATGGTCCAGCGCGGGACACACACACAGGGTCTCCAGGAGGTCCACCTGGTGAAGGGAATTTTTTGCATAGAGCCGTTTCGGCACCTCGTCGCCCTCCAGCCGGTGCAAGGTCCCCGGGGTCCCGTGGTCGCGTACGGCGTCCACCACGATGAGGTGGTCGGTCTCGGCGATCACTCCCAGAAGTCCCAGGCCCAGAACGCCGCCATCCACAGCGGAGACGTTTTCCGGAAACGAGTAACGCTCCATGAGCCGTTCCACCACCTGAATACCTACCCCCTCGTCTCGAAACAGGAGGTTGCCAACGCCCAGGATCGTGATTCGTTTTGCCGTCATCTTCACCGTTACGTTATCCGTTTTCCTGGTTCCTTTCAGTGCAACCCGGGTTGGTGATCTCTGGTCAATGAAGGGATGAAACGCGTGTTCACGGCAAGAAAAGCCCCCTTCCCTGTGACAGGGAAGGGGGCGAAGCCGGTTGCGGGTTAAACAACCCGAATCTTGTAGACCTCGTTGGAATCCGGGTCGATTACATGCACGCCGCAGGCGATGCACGGGTCAAAGGAATGCACGGTCCTCAGGACTTCCAGGGGCCGCTTGGGATCGGCGACCGGTGTCCCGATGAGGGATTCCTCCACCGGACCCAGTTTGCCGGCCATACAGCGCGGTCCCAGGTTCCAGGTGGACGGCACCACGTACTGGTAGTTCTTGATCTTCTTGTTTTCGATCTCGATCCAGTGGCCGAGGGATCCCCGGGCCACGTCGTTCAAGCCGACGCCCATGCCGGAGTCCGGAATCTCGCAGGGTTCGTAGGTCTTGGTGTTCCCGTTTTTCAGATTGCCCACCAGTTCCATGACCCAGCCTTCCATGGCATCGCCGATGGCCACGGTCTCCAGGGCCCGGGCCGCGGTGCGGCCCAGAGTGGAGAAGAGGGCGGTGACGGGAATACTGAGCTTTTGAAGGGTGCTGTCCACAATGGCCTTGATCTCCGGCTTGCCGTAGGCATAGGCCACCAGGACCCGGGCCAGAGGACCCACCTCGCAGGACTCGCCGTCATACCGCGGGGCCTTCATCCAGGAGTATCGATCCGTGGGATTATAGTCGCCGTGCTGCGGGTCGGTCTCCCCCTTGAAGGGATGTCTGGCATCGCTCCCCTTGTACCAGGAGTGGGCCACGTGCTCGGTGACCTGCTCGTGGGTTGCCATCTTCACGCCGCCCAGGTCGCGGTTCATGATCACGCCGCGAGGCATGAAGAGACTCTCGGGCTCCTTGTCCGTATTGGGCAGGTCGCCCCAGGCCAGGAAATTCGTGCACCCGCCGATGGCGCCCCAGTCCTTGTAAAAGGAGCCGACGGCCAGGATGTCCGGAATGTACACGTTTTTGACGAACTCCTGGGTCTCCTTCCAGAGGTACAGGAATTCGGCGATGTTGTCTGGAGTCAGCTCGGAAATGCATGTCACTCCGCCCACGGCCAGGGACTGGAGGTGCGGGTTCTTGGCGCCGAACACCGCGTGCATCTTCACCGCCTTGGCCTGGAGTCTCAGGGCCTCGATGTAGTGGCTGGCGGCCATGAGGTTCGCCTCCGGGGGCAGCTTGTAGGCCGAGTGACCCCAGTAGGCATTGGTGAAGGGGCCGAGCTGGCCGCTGTCCACGAAGGTCTTGAGCCTCTGCTGGACGTTTTTGAAGTAGGTGGCGCCTCCCCAGGGGGCGTTGCTCACATTGTCCGCCAGGGCGGCCGTCTTTTGCGGGTCGGCCTGCAGGGCGCTCACAATGTCCACCCAGTCCAGGGCATGGAGGTGATAGAAGTGGACGATGTGGTCGTGCTGGAACTGGGCCCCGTGCAACAGATTCCGAATGATGCGGGCATTTTCAGGAATTTTCACGCCCACTGCATCCTCTACCGCACGGATCGAAGCGAGGTAGTGGGTATAGGTACAGACGCCGCAGGACCGCTGTGTAAACAGTGGCGCATCCCTCGGATCGCGACCTTTCAGGATCATCTCGATGCCGCGGAACATCTGTCCGGAGCTCCAGGCATTGACCACCTTCCCTCCGGCCACTTCGACTTCGATCCGAAGGTGGCCTTCGATACGGGTAATCGGATCTATCGTGATTCTCTTGGCCATGTTATCTCCTCTCGTTCTCCTGGTTATCGGTTCGGGAATACGCGATCAGATCCGCCGCCTAGGACTCCTCGAAGAAAGGCGACATCTCGTCCCAGAAGTTGGGCTCACTGCAACCGATGCACGGGTGTCCGGCCTGAATGGGCCAGCTCGTGCCCCCGTTGAACTTGACGATGGGGCAGTTGTTGTAGGTGTCCGGTCCTTTGCAGCCCATCTTGTACAGGCAATAGCCCTTGGCGGCTTCTTCGGAACCGAACTCCTCAACGAATTCGTCATTCTCGTAGTGGGACCTTCTGGGGCATTGATCGTGAATGGTCTTCCCGTACGCGAAGAGCGGTCGGTTAAGCCAGTCGAGCGCGGGCAGGGATCCGAGGAGCAGGTAGTTCACGACGGTGCCGACAAAGTTGATCGGGTTGGGAGGGCATCCCGGAATGTTCACGGTCTTGATGCCCAGCGCGTCTCCGACGCCCTTGTATCCCCCGGGGTTGGGCTTGGCGGCCTGGACGCCGCCGAAGGCGGAGCAGGAACCGAGGGAGATCACGGCGGCCGCCTTGGGGCAAACCTCCTTGGCGATCTCGAGAAAGGTTCGTCCTCCGATCTTGCCGTAAGCCCCGTCGTAGGCCGTGGCAATGGCGCCCTCCACGACGCAGATGAATTTCCCTTCGTATTTCTTGATGGCGGTTTGGAGGTTCTCTTCGGCCTGATGGCCGGAGGCCGCCATGATGGTCTCGTGATACTCGATGGAGAGAATCTCGAGAACCAGTTCATCGATCCAGGGATACATGGAACGCAACACCGCCTCGGAACAACCCGTACATTCCGCGAAATGAAGCCACACCACAGGGGGTCGCTGCTTCGGTGCCGCAAACACCTCCGCGACCTTGGGGATGAACGACGAAGATAGACCCATGGTCGCGGTCAGGAAACCGCAGTACTTCATGAAGTCCCTTCGTGAGACCCCTTTGTCCGCTAGCCTCTCATAGAACCCCTTTTCCTCTTTCATTGGCACCTCCATGATGCTGGTTTGAATGGACCCGAGGGCATTTATAGACGCTCAATATAAATACGAAAAGTGCAGGCTTGTCAATGACTTTTTCCGGGCGGGCGGCCGCCGGAAAAGAGGTTCGGGTATTGGGTTTCGGGACGCAGAAGATGAAAAGAGAAAGCGGTGTTTCAGAGGGCCGGGGGTGCGGGCATCAGAGGTTGTCGTAGTGGCTGAACTGCATGGTGAAGGTCCCGCGCCCCTGGGATACGGAGCGAAGGGCCGTGGAGTACCCGAACATGCTGGAGAGCGGCACCCGGGCAAGGATGACCTGCAAGGGCCCTCGGCTCGTGATCTCTTCCACCTTGCCCTGCCGTGAGTTCAGGTCACCGATGACTTCTCCCATGAATTCCTCGGGCACAAGGATCTCGGTCTTCATGACGGGCTCGAGCAGGATGGGATCCGCCTGCTGGCAGGCCCTTTGAAAGGCCATGCCCCCGGCCACACGAAAGGCGGTCTCGCTCGAATTCAACTCGTGAATCACGGCATCGAGGAGGGTCGCTTCCACATCGATCACGGGATAGCCCATGACGGGTCCGCTGGTGGCGGCCTCCTCTATCCCCTCTCGGACGGCGGCAAGGAATGCATCGCTCAGATCGGCGTTGGCGCAGTGGTCCACAAAGAGTATACCGCTGCCGCGTGGAAGGGGAGAGAGGGCGATGCGGACTCCCGCAAAGTGCTGTTGTCCTCCCAGGTCCTTCTCGAAGATCTCTTCGTGTTCAACGGCCTTCTGGATGGTTTCCCTGCGGACCACCTGGGGGCGGCCCTGGTTGGTTTCCACATTGAATTCGCGCTTGAGCCGGCCCGTGAGGATTTCCAGGTGGAGTTCTCCCATTCCGGATATCACGATCTGCCCGGTCTCATCATCCACCTTGAATTTGAATGTTGGATCTTCCGCCGACAGCTTTTCCAGGGAGCCCATGAGCCGGTCATGATCCTGAACGCGTTTGGGTTCCACGGCGATGGAGATCACCGGTTCGTTGAACTGCATGGGCTCCAGAAGGATGGGCCGGTCCTCCCGGCAGAGCGTGTCTCCTGTAGCGGCGAATTTGAGTCCCATGACCGCAATGATGTCTCCGGCGGACGCCTGATCCACGCGTTCCCGCTTGTTTGAATGCATCTTGAGGATCCGCGCCAGTTTTTCCGTAACGTTCCGCCTCGGGTTGAAGGCTGCGTCCCCCGCCTTGACCGACCCGGAGTAGATTCGGAGGTAGGTCATCCTTCGACCCTGGTCCATGCTCACCTTGAAGGCCAGGGCCGCAAACGGGCCCTTCGCGTCCGCTTTCCGGGTTTCCGTCTGTCCGGTGAGCGGGCTCTTCCCTTCGATGGGGGGGACATCCAGCGGGGAGGGCAGGTATGCAACAATGCCGTCCAGAAGGGGTTGAATCCCCTTGTTTCGAAGGGCGGCCCCGCAGAACACCGGCACCAGCTCGAGGTGGAGGGTGGCCTGCCGAATGGCATCCTTCAGGTCGCTTTCGCTCAGTTCCTCTTCGGCCAGGTATCGGTCCATGATGCGATCGTCGTGGTCCGCCAGGGTCTCGATCAGGGCCTCTCTATTTGCGGCCGCTTCTTCAGCCAGGTCATCCGGAATGGCCTCCTCATGAAAAGCGGCCCCCAGGTCCTCGTCTTCCCACCGGATGGCCTTCATCTTCAGCAGATCGATCACGCCCCGGAACCGGTCCTCGGCCCCCCAGGGGATCTGCAGCACGAGAGGCGTGGCGGCCAGCCGTTCCCGAATCATCTGCACCGCCCGGGGGAAATCGGCCCCGATCCGATCCATTTTGTTGATAAAGGCGAGCTTGGGGACCTTATAAGCGTCCGCCTGATGCCAGACCGTCTCGGACTGGGGTTCTACGCCCCCGACGGCGCAGAACACGCCGATCGCTCCGTCGAGCACACGGAGGGATCGTTCCACCTCCATGGTGAAATCCACGTGTCCGGGTGTATCGATCAGGTTGAGACTGTGTCCGAGCCAGATGCAGGTGGTCACGGCGGAGGTGATGGTGATGCCCCGCTCTTTTTCTTCCAACATCCAGTCCATGGTGGCTGCGCCGTCATGGACCTCCCCCATACGGTGCAGGCGTCCGGTGTAAAAGAGGATGCGCTCACTGATGGTGGTCTTCCCCGCGTCGATGTGCGCGATGATGCCGATGTTGCGGGTGGTTTTCAAATTGAGCGGTGGTGTCATGGTGCTGTTTCCCTGAATGGCCGAAGACGCCCCCTGTCATTGACAGGAACGGCCAATCTAAGGTATCTTTCCTGGCCTGTCAAGGCGCAAGCCGGGGATCGGGACGCCGCACGGTTCGGCCGTCGGGCCGATCGGGAGAAACCGGGCAAGCCGGACTCCGCGCTCCGCAGGAAGAGCGTGTTCCGCCGTTTTGCCTCCATTCCGGGATGAACAGAGGATCCCATGACCATTCAAACGTCTTCACCCACGGGCCGGCGGTTGCTCACCATGTATGACAGCATGCTGGACCATTTCGGCCCTCAGGGTTGGTGGCCGGCCCAGACGCCCCTGGAGATGATGGTGGGGGCGGTGCTGACCCAGAACACCAACTGGGGCAATGTGGAAAAGGCCCTGGGCAGCCTGAAGAAAGGCGGGGAGCTGACCCTGGAGCGACTTCACCGTCTGCCCGTGGAGAGCCTGGCCGATGCCGTTCGCCCGGCAGGCTACTTCAATATCAAAGCGCAACGCCTCAAGAACCTGATCCGATTCATGATGGAGGCGTACGGTGGAGATATTCCCCGCATGCTGGAGGATGAATCCCGGCGCCTTCGATCGGGGCTTCTTGGGGTGAAGGGCATCGGGCCGGAGACGGCGGACTCGATCCTCCTGTACGCGGCCTTTCGGCCGGTGTTTGTCGTGGACACATACACCCATCGCATGTTGAGCCGTCACGATCTGGCGGACGAACAGGCGTCCTATGATGAACTCCAGGCCGTTTTCACGGATGCCCTTCCCGAGGACGTGCCGCTTTTCCAGGAATTCCATGCCTTGATCGTACGAACGGGGAAAGAGTACTGCCGAAAGAAACCGCTCTGCGACCTGTGCCCGGTTCGGGGGGTGGATCGATGACGCGGGCCTGATCCGGAGCGTGGGAACAAAAGGAGGACTCGATGCCGCAATTCATTCGGGCTGTCCGGGAGGGAAGGTGATGAACCCTTACCTGCGCTCCCTTCGGGCGCCGTTTCTTGCCGGATCCATGGTGCCGGTATTGATCGGCGGGGCCTATGCCCTTCACGAGGGCCGTTTTGCGTCCCTGCCGTTTGTGCTGTGCCTTCTGGGTGTGGCTGCGCTTCACCTGGGCGCCAACCTGATCAATGACTACCACGACGCCCTGGGCAGCGATCCCGTCAACCAACGGTTGACCCCGTTCAGTGGGGGGAGCCGCGTGATCCAGGAGAAGGCGGTGTCCCGCTCCACTGTGCGGGCGATGTGGATCGGCTTCTCCGCCTTGGCTCTCGCCTCGGGTATGGTCCTGGTGTTCATGGGGAGGCCTCTGGTGGCGGCCCTGGGCCTCTTGGGGCTGGGAATCGGATGGGCGTATTCCGCCCCGCCCCTTCAGCTCATGTCGCGGGGGCTGGGGGAGGTGGGCATCTTCTTTGCCTTCGGCCCGCTGATCACCCTCGGGACCTACTATGCCCTCGCGGGGGAATGGAGCGGGTCCGTTTTCCTTCTGGGCGTTCCACACGGGTTTCTGATCGCGGAGGTGATCTGGATCAACCAGTTCCCGGATTTCGAGGCCGACCGAAGGGCCGGCAAACGGAACCTGGTGGTCCGATGGGGACCTTCCGCCGGCCGGTTTTTGTATGCCGCCATCATGGGCCTCTCATTTTTCTCCATAGTGGTCCTTGTTTTCTGGGCGGGGTTTTCCCCGATCCTTCTCGCGGCCTTTGCGGCCCTGCCTTTGGGAGTCCGGGCCGTTCGTATCCTTTGGCGGGAGTACCTCTCCCACGAAGGCGTGGTCCCGGCCCAGGCCATGACCATTCAGACCCTGATCTTCCAGGGGCTCCTGATCACCCTGGGGCTTTCGATGAGCCGGTGGCTTCCCTGGTGGGGGTCTTGACAGGGCACATGGCCGGTAGAGGACGCGACATGACGAATGACAGCCCATCCGGCGGCCATGCGTGGCCCAAGTCCCTCCGTGACGGTCTGGGGGCCGCCTGGCCCGTCTATATCGGATACGTCCCGATTGGATTGGCCTTCGGAGTGCTGGCCCAGAAGGCCGGGTTCGGTCCCTTCCATGTGGGTCTCATGTCGCTTCTCGTGTTCGCGGGGAGCGCCCAGTTTATCGCTGTTTCCATGCTGGCCGCCGGCGCGGGCGCCTCGGCCGTCGTGACCACCACGTTCGTCGTCAATCTCAGACATCTCCTCATGAGTTCTTCTCTGGCTCCCCACCTGAATCAGGCCGGCCGGGGCCGCATTTTCCTCTTTGCCCATGGGGTGACGGACGAGAGTTTTGCCGTGAATCATGCGCGGTTCAGTCAAGGGGGATGGCATTGGAGGCCCGCCATGGTGGTCAACCAGAGCACCTGTGTTGTCTGGATAGCCGCCACCATGACCGGGGCCTGGGTGGGCCGCTTCATTCCCCAAGGCGCCCTGGGCATGGACTATGCGCTGATCGCCATGTTTCTCTGTCTCCTCGTCTTTCAGTTGAGAGGACGGCGACACTGGATAACAGCGGGGCTGTCCGGGTCGCTGGCGGTGGCCATCTCCCTGTGGCTTCCGGGAAACGCATACGTGATCCTCGCCACCCTCTTGGCCGCCACCCTGGGCACGCTTGCAACACGCGGCGGGAAGGAGCGGTGAACACGGGCGTTTACCGTGAAAATACGCTTAAGACTCTCTTGTCTGGGAGCCGGCAGCGCAACCACCCGTTGGACCGGCACCGGCAAGGCCGGAGCCTATTGGAGATACACGGGCGGATGATCCGGTTCCGGGCCTATCCATAAGGTGGAGCCGCAAAAAGCCATGGAATCCTTCTGGAGGACGGACACATGCCCGATATGGACTATGTCGTGATCGTGCTGGGCATGGGTGTCGTGACCTACCTTCCGCGCTGGCTGCCCCTGTTCGCGCTCTCCGGGCGTACAATGCCCCGCTGGTTTCTCGACTGGCTGGACCTGATCCCGGCGGCTGTGTTGAGCGCCCTGGTCCTGCCTGAACTCGTGACCTCGGGCGATGCCCCGCGCTTCCTGGATCTTCTTCAGCCGAACCTTCTTGTGGCGATTCCCGCCTTCCTGTTCGCCCTCAAGACCCGGTCCCTGGGGGGTACGGTGGTTGTGGGCATGGCCCTGTACTGGGTCTTGAGCTGACGATGTAAACGGTAGGCGTCCATCCGCTGAATCATGAATGTCGGCGGAGGAGGGCCGTTGACTTTCCTTGAACTCGAAAGGCCTTCAGGAGTATAAATGTCCGGGTTATCGTCGGCACGGCCTGGATTTCCGGTTCCAAGGTCTCACACCCGCCGGCCGGCGGATAGCCGATGGCTCAAAGGACATGCGAAGGATCGGTGTGTGGGGGTTGCCTGAAACCTGCACCCGAAACCTGAAACCCGAAACCCGGCGGGCCGAATGAGTGCCACCCTGCGAATCCACCTGGTTTTCGAAGATCGTGTGGGCGTCGTGGCCGACATATCGGCCAAGCTGGCGCGGACCGGACTGAACATCGTCTCCATGGAGGTGGAACGGAAGGACCGGCAGGCCCACGTGTTCATGGAGACGGAGGTCGGGGGAGGAGAGGCGGCCCGCGAGGGGATCACCGCGGACCTTCGCGGCATTCCCGACCTTCGTTCCATGCGGTTCATTCACATGCTTCCCGGAGAAAAACGGGAGAACACCTTCCGAGTGGTCCTGGACAATGCCAGCGACGGCATTCTGTCCATTGACGAGGAACATAAGGTCACGACGATCAATCAGGTGGCGAAACGGATCCTGGGGTGTGAGGATCGCCACGTGGAGGGATCCCGCGTGGAGGACCTGGGCCTTCCGGATGTGGCGATACTGGATTGCCTTCAAGGAAAGTCCTTCACCAACGAAAAACGGAGCCTGATCACGGGCAAGGGCCGTTGCGAGTTTTTTGCAACGGGTAAATCCATTGCCGATTCCCACGGGCGCATCGTGGGGGCCGTGGAGATCATGAAGGACATGGTGGAGATTCGGGAACTGGCCCAAGCCGTAAGCCGTCCGGACCGAATCACCTTCAGCGACTTCATCGGCCGAAGCCCGGCCGTAAAAGAGGCCCTGGGTTTTGCTCAGAAAATAGCCAAAACGGACTCCGTGATCTCCGTCCGCGGGGAGAGCGGCACGGGAAAGGAGCTGCTGGCCCGGGCCATTCACGCGGAGAGCGGTCGGGAAGGCCCCTTCGTTCCCATCAACTGCGCGGCATTGCCTGAGACCCTGCTCGAAAGCGAGCTTTTCGGTTACACGGGCGGGGCCTTTACCGGGGCCAGGCGGCAAGGCAAACCGGGGCTCTTTGAGTTGGCCCGCGGAGGGACGTTGTTTCTCGACGAGATCGCGGACCTGCCCCCGGGCCCCCAGGCCAAGATCCTCAGGGTGATTCAGGAGAAGCACGTACGGAGGATCGGCGGGCGGGACGAGATCGCTATCGATGTCCGCATCATCACAGCCACCAACCGGAATCTGGAACAAATGGTAGAGGAGGGGTCGTTTCGAAAGGACCTCTACTATCGAATCAACGTGCTCCCGATTCATATCCCCCCGCTGAAGGAGCGGGACGGCGATATTCCGATCCTGTCTGAACATTTCCTTTTTCAGCTCAACGCCAGGCTCGGGAAGACACCGCAATTCCTGGAACCCGGGGCGGTCCAGAAGCTTCGAAGGCACCAATGGCCGGGCAATGTGCGTGAACTTCGCAATGTGATCGAGCGTGCGGCGATTCTGTCCGAGGGTGAACGCATCGACCAGGCCGGCGTTCTGTTCAGCTTCGAGATGGGCCGAGGCGTCGCGGACCGTTCCGGGGGCGTGGAAGATCCCTTGGAAGAACGATCCCTTCAGAACCGACTCGGGCGATATGAACGGCAGATCGTCACCGAGGCCATGGCCCGGTTTTCCAGTGTCCGGGCGGCGGCGCAATGGCTCGGGATTTCCCACACGACGCTGTTGAACAAGCTGAAAAAACACCGCGTGGTACTGGAACGGAAATGAACCGATCGGAACGTTTTCGAACCGATGGCTAAGCCTTTTGAATTCCATCAGATAGACGCGTATTTTCAGGTGGTGGCACGATTTCAGACCGGAAGGCTGGGTCGAGGGCTTCACGGTGGGCCGCGGGCGAACCCATGGGTTCGGGCTGGAAACCCGCCAAGGGCGGGCCGAAAAGGCCATCCACTTCGGGAAACCGGGTGCATGGGGATTCGTCTTCTTCCGCTGACTCCGCTTGGCAGGTGTCTTGCTAGTGAGCAGGAGTTCAACCGGGACGGCGGACGGGTCGGCCGGAATCCCTCAGGCCCTGTCAGGCGTTCCCCGCATCGCTTTCCCGATGCGGTTTTCCAGGCGGTCCCCGGGTGAACGCCGCCTGAATGGACCCTTTGGATTGAGGAGGCGATCATGATCGTCGGAATACTGAAAGAGATCAAGACGGAGGAACACCGAGTGTCCATGACCCCTGCAGGGGTGGAAGTGATGCGCCAGCACGGGCATGACCTCTTGGTGGAAGAGGGGGCTGGAAGCGGAAGCGGGTTTGAAGACGACATCTATGTGCAGGCCGGCGCGGAGATGGTAAAGACCCCGAAGGAGATCTACGAGCGATCGGACATGGTCATGCACGTCAAAGAGCCCCAGCCCTCGGAATATGCCATGATCCGCGAGAATCAGATCGTCTTCACCTACCTTCATCTGGCTGCGGCCGAGGAACTCACGCGGGCCCTCATGGAACGAAAGTCGGTCAACATCGCCTACGAGACCATTGAGGACGATGACGGATCGCTGCCTCTTCTGACCCCTATGAGCGAGGTGGCCGGGCGTATGGCCATTCAGCAGGGCGCCAAGTATCTGGAGATGACCCACGGAGGCAACGGCGTCCTCCTGGGCGGGGTGCCGGGCGTTGACCCCGGGACCGTGGTCGTGATCGGGGGGGGCGTGGTGGGAACCAATGCCGCCAAAATGGCCTGCGGCCTCGGAGCCAAGGTGTACCTCCTGGACACGAATCTGCACAGGCTTCGCTACCTGAGCGATGTCATGCCCAGCAACTGCTTTCCCCTCATGTCCAGCCCCGCTCTCATCCGCGAACTCATTCCCAAGGCGGACGTCGTGGTGGGCGCTGTCCTGATCCCCGGGGCCAAAGCGCCCAGGCTGGTGACGCGCGATATGCTTGCAACCATGAAAAAAGGGTCCGTCCTGGTGGATGTGGCCATCGACCAGGGGGGGTGCTTTGAGACCTCGAAGGCCACCACCCATTCGGATCCCATCTACAGCATCGACGAGGTGGTCCACTACTGCGTGGCGAACATGCCGGGTGCTGTAGCTCGGACCTCAACCCTCGCCCTGACCAACGCGACTCTGCCGTATGCCGTGGAGATCGCCGACAAGGGCTGGAAGCGGGCCATGAGGGAGAATCGCGGGATTCGCCTCGGTGCGAACGTGGTGCAGGGGCGGGTGACATGCGGCGGGGTGGGCGAGGCCTTCGATCTCGAGTGCTCCCGGATCGACGATCTGCTGTGAGGCGCTGCGCTTCCGCTTGCTTCATGCGTCCATCGGATATAGCATGGTGTCGTTCGCCGGCCCGTGCCGCCGGTTCAGAATGCCATGCAAATCGTCTTCCCACAGAAAATGCGCGTGCTGACGTTGGTCGGTGTCGCCTTCCTTCTCCTCGTTTTCCTGGCCATCGGGTTCGCTTATCACGTCATGAGCCCGTGGGACCGGGAGGGCCGGGCCCGGGAGTTTGTGGTCCGGGAAGGCTGGAGCCTGAAAGAGGTGTCCGGAGAGTTGGAGCGGCGCCGCATTATCTCGAGCCGCTCCCTGTTTCGACTGTGGGCCCGGGTCCAGGGCGCCGGCCGAAAGATCCGGGCGGGAGAGTACCTGCTGGGCCCTCACCAGTCACCCGCTGAGATTCTCGACATCCTGATCCGGGGGGCGGTGATCACCCATCCCGTGACCATTCCCGAGGGCTACACGGTACGTCAGATTGCAGACACCCTGGAGAGGGAGGGCCTGACGAATCGGGAGTCGTTCCTGGCCCTGTTCCGGGATCCGGCCTTTATGGAGGCCCACGGCATTCCCGGACCGACCCTCGAAGGGTACCTCTATCCCGACACCTACCTTTTCGCCCGGGGCGTGTCCAGCCGACGGATCGCCGAGACCATGATCCAACGGTTCTGGTCCGTGATGGAACCGCTTCGCCCGCTGGCCTCCGCCAGAGGCTTGAGCATACGGGAACTGGTGACCCTGGCCTCCATTGTGGAAAAGGAGACCGGCAAGGCCGAGGAGCGTCCCATGATCGCCTCGGTCTTTTTGAACCGCCTGAAGCGGGGTATGCGCCTGGAGAGTGATCCCTGTGTCATTTACGGCATTTCAGACTTCAATGGAAACCTGACGCGAAAACACCTGGAGACGCCCACGCCGTACAACACCTATCGGATTCGGGGCCTTCCTCCGGGACCCATCGCCAGTCCCGGAGCGGCCGCACTGCAGGCCGTGTTGTCTCCGACCGAGTCGGATTTTCTCTATTTCGTATCCCGCAATGATGGATCCCATCAATTCTCCAGAACCCTCGCGGAGCACAACCGGGCCGTGCGCACGTACCAGAAAGGTCGCAGTCGCCCTAAAACGCCTTGACAGGATTCGGCTGTATACAGTATACAGATCCAGGCGACCCGAAGGGGTGATGCAATCCCTTCCCCGGAACGGTTCCCATGATCTCTGCAATGGCTTTCAAGGAGAGGGATATGGAAAGTCTCAAGGGCATCACCGTCTTGTCTCTGGAACAGGCCACCGTACTTCCCTACCTGACCTATCGCCTGGCCCAGGACGGGATTCAGGTGATTCGCCTGGAGCATCCCGTGTACGGGGACCCCAATCGAATGATCGGGGAGAACGTGCTCGGGGAGGAGCGAATGAACGCCTACTTCCTGTGCATCAACGCCGGGAAAAAGGCCCTGACCCTCAACCTCGCCGACCCGGAAGGCCGGGAGATGTTCTACGGCCTGATCCGGGAGTTGGATGTGGATATCTTCGCCACGAACCAACTTCCGCGGAACTACGGGAAGCTGGGCATCGACTATGATTCTCTTCGCGCCATCAAACCGGATATCATCTGGCTCGGGGTGACCGGTTTCGGCCCGGACAGCAACGAGGCGGCCTACGACCCCATCCTTCAGGCGAGATCGGGTCTCATGGATCTCACCGGGGAGCCGGACGCCGACCCTCAGGTCCTGGGAATTCCCCTTCCGGATATGGGGACCAGCGAGCACTCCTACGGTCTTTTAATGAAGGCCCTGTTTCACCGGGCCATGACCGGGGAGGGGACCTGCATTCACATGTCCATGTTCGAGTCCTCCGTGTCTTGGCTCACCGTCCCCATCACCCTGTCGACGCTGTTCGACCGGAAGATGACCCGGCGCGGCAACACCCATCAATTCTTCTGCCCGGTCTCCGTCTATCCCACGAGCGACGGGTTCGTCTACCTGGCCGTGGGCAATGACCGGCAGTGGAAATCCCTGATGTCGCTCGAGGCCTTTTCCTCCCTGAATCGACCGGAATACGAGAAGAACGCTGGGCGCATCCAGGACGTGCAGAACCTCAACCGGGAGCTCAGCGGGATCACACAACAACTCACCTCCGAAGAACTGATCGCGCTGCTCAACTCGATCACCCTTCCCGCGAGCAAGATCAAGGCCGTCTCCGAGGTCCTGGCGGATCCGTATGTCGAACGAAGGATCATGTCCTCCAAAGACCCGGTGACGGGAACGGAGATCACCCTGGCGCCTCCACCCAACATGACCCCTTTTGTCGAGGCCAACGACCGAAGGCTCTCCTTTCCGCCACGGTTCGGCGAACACAATGAGGAACTCTATGGCGGGATCCTGGGCCTGTCGGCGGATAAACTCGCCCGGCTCAAGGAACGCGGAGTCATCTAGACCTTTTCCACGCAGGCTCAACCATCTCTCACCCGGAGGACGGCAATGGATTATAGACTGAGCAACGAGCAAAGAGATATTCAGAGTGCGGCGCGGGAATTCGCGGAGAAAGAGTTCCCGGAGGTCGGTCCGGACTGCGATATGAAGATGGAGTTTCCCGAGGCCATCTGGCGGAAGGCCGGCGAGCTGGGTTTTGTGGGATCCACGATCCCGGAGGAGCACGGCGGGCCGGGCCTGGGTTTCGTTGAGCAGGCCCTGATTCTGGAGCAGTTCTGGAGGGTGGATCCGGGCATTGCGCAGGCCGTGATCAATTGTTCATTCGGCAGCGAACTCCTCTGGTGGTTCGGCACGGATGAGCAGAAGGCCAAGTACCTCCCTCCCGTGGCGGAAAGCCGGAAGAAGATGGGCATGGCCACCACCGAACCCGAGGCGGGAAGCGATGTCTCCAACGTCAGCACGCGGGCGGTCAAGGACGGAGGCGATTACGTCATCAACGGCAACAAGGTGATGATCGGCAACGCCACCATCGCGGATTTCGTCCTGGTGCTCTGCGTCACCAATCCCGAGGCCGAAGGTCACAAGAAGTGGAGCTTTCTCATCGTCGAGACGGACACTCCGGGGTACGACGCCACTCACGCGGAGAAGATGGGGACCCGTGCCGCCGACCTGGGTGATATCTTTTTCAGCGACTGCCGCGTGCCCCAAGGGCAGCTCCTCGGGAAGGAGGAAGGCCAGGGTTTTTATCAACTCATGAAGTTCTTCGACCACTCCAGGGCCTATGTGGCCGCCCATGGCCTCGGCCTCGCCCAGGGCGCCATGGAACAGGCCGTCAAACACGTGAAAAAGCGCGTGGCGTTCGGACAACCCCTGGCTGCGTTTCAGGATGTGCAGTTCACCATCGCCATGATGGATACGAAGATCGAGACGGCCCGAAACCTGATCTACAAGGCCTGCTGGTATCTGGATCAGGGCAAGGTGGATAAACGGCTCGTAGCCATGGCCAAGTGGTACGGCGCCCGGATGGGCGTGGAGGTGGTGGACGAGGCCCTTCAGCTCCATGGGGGATACGGCTATCTCAAGGACTATCCTATCGAACGTTTCTACCGTGATGCCAAGGTTGTCGAGATCTATGAGGGGACCAAGGCGGTGGAAAAGATGATTATCGCCCGGGAGATCCTGGGAAGATATTGAACCATGCGGGAAGAACCTCCTTCCCATATCCAGTGTGAGGACCATGCCCGGAGAAGCCAAGTTCGTCGATTCAGCATTCAGGGGTCTCAAGTCGCTGCCGGAACGCCGGTCCCTCGGTCAGCATGTCTACCTGCGCCTGAGGCAGGCCATCCTGAGGGGGGAAGTGGCTCCGGGTAGCCGACTCGTGGAAAGCCGGTTGGCCGATGCGCTGGGTATCAGCCGCACCCCGGTGCGCGAGGGAATTCACAAACTGGAACGGGAAAATTTGGTATGCCAGGGCCCGAGCGGCGGTTTTTTTGTGGCGGGGGTGACGCGGGAGGACATTCGAGAGACCTTCGGTATTCGGGCCGTCCTGGAGAGCTATGCAGCCTGCCTGGCCGCCTCGCAGCACCGGGAGGAAGAACTGGCCCCCCTGGACCGGAAGATTCGGGAATACCAGGCCAGCATGGATCGTGGGGACCTGGGTTCTCTCCTTCAAATCAACACGGAGTTCCATGACCTTCTCTACGGGCTGAGCAGGAGCTCCAGGTTGATTAAGATGATCAACGACCTTCGCGACCAGATCTTCCGCTTCCGCCAGGTCCTGCTCAAAGAGGAGGCGTGGGCCAGGGTCAGCAACGAGGACCACCGTCTCATGCTCGCATTCATTCGAAAGCGGGATACGGAAGGAGTGGAGCGTCTCGTGCGCGATCACATCCTACGGGGACAGGCGGTGGTGCTTCAGCATTTCGATCTGCCGGAGTCGGCAGGGCCGGGGATCGTGGTGTAACGCATTCAAAAGAAACATGATCGTTTTTCGAAGAGTCTCAACGCAGAAAAGGGGCTTTTTGCGAGACCATCACATCCTATGTCAAGGAGGCGTGAGGAGACACCATGCCGGAGAGAAAGATCAGAATACTGTTGGCCAAGCCGGGCCTGGACGGGCATGACCGCGGGGCAAAGGTGGTGGCTCATGCATTGAGAGACGCCGGGATGGAGGTGATTTACACCGGGCTTCATCAGACCGTGCAGAGCATCGCCGAACAGGCCGTTCAGGAAGACGTGGACGTGGTGGGTCTATCCATCATGTCCGGTGCCCACGTGCCCATTTGCCGGAAACTGATGGGCATATTCAGGGACAAGGGCGTCGATGACGTCCTGACGGTGGTCGGAGGCGTCATCCCGAACCGCGACATTCCGGTGCTCAAGGAGCTCGGTGTGGGCGGTGTGTTCCCCGGCGGAACGTCTTTTGATGAGATCGTGGGTTTCATCCGCAACACTATATCCAGGAATTAGTCACCGCGGAGGGCCAAGACCCCGCAAAAGACGGTCCGGTCCCGATCCGGAAGGTCGTCCGAATCACGGACCCGCCGCCGGGACCCCATCCGGTTAACCACCCACCAAAAACAAGGGGATTCGACTATGGGCGTTGCCACATACATCAAGAACGACAAGGATGCTATCGAAAAGGTCCTTCTCCAGTCCGGCATCGAGGTCAAGCCGACCTATACGCCGGAGGATCTGGAGAAGGTCGGCTTCGACTATGAGAAGGATCTCGGAGATCCGGGGGAGTTCCCCTTCACTCGAAGCATTCATCCCCAGGGTTACCGAAGCCGGAACTGGACCACGCGCCAGTACACGGGGTTCGGCACGCCCGAGGAGACCAACGAACGGTTCAAGCTGATGATTTCCCACGGCCAGACCGGCCTTAATGTCGCCTTCGACCTACCCACGCAGATGGGATACGACTCGGACGACCCCATGGCCGAGGGAGAAGTGGGTCGCGTGGGGATGGCCGTGGATTCGCTGCGCGACTTCGAAGTCGCCTTCAAGGGTATTCAGCTCGACCGGATCGGATCCGGCCTGACCATCAACGCCGTGGCCTCCATCATGCTCGCCATGTACCAAGCCGTTGCCGAGAAGTACGGATTTGCGAAGGAGCGGATCTCGGCGACGCCCCAGAACGACATCCTCAAGGAGATCGTGGGACGGGGGGCGTGGATCTATCCCGTGGAGCCGGCCGTGAGGTTGATCGGAGACACCATTGAGTACGGCATGAAAGAGCTTCCCCGATGCAACCCCGTTTCCGTGTGCGGGTACCACATTCGGGAGTCGGGCTGCACGCCTGCCCAGGAGATATCCTACGCCTTCATGATTGCGTTCGCCTACATCGACGAGGTGGTGAGCCGAGGGTATCCGGCCAAGGATTTTGTAGGACGGTTTTCCTTCAACCTGAACATCTACGGGAACCTCTGGGAGACCGTGGCCAAATTCAGGGCCGCCCGCAAACTCTGGGCCAAGCTTCTGCGAGAGCGCTACGACGTCCAGGACAACAAGTCCCTCTTCCTTCGGGGAATCTTCGGCGGCGGCGGCTCCGGCATGACCAAACAGCAGCCCGAAAACAACATCATGCGTGGGGCCTACTACGCTCTGGCCGCGGCCCTGTCGGGCGCACAGACCACCGCCCTCTGTTCCTTTGACGAGGCCTTCACCATCCCCACGGAGCGGGCCGCCCTTCTCAGCCTGAGGACCTTTCAGATCCTCATGGACGAGATCGGCCTTCGGGACACGGTGGATCCCCTGGCCGGGTCCTACTTCCTGGAGACCCTGACCAAGCAGATGGAGGAAAAGATTCTCGAGGAGATGGACCGCGTCGAGAAGGTGGGCGGCATGGTGAAGGCCGTCTCCTCCGGGTTCGTCCAGCGGGAAGTGGCCCGGCAGGCCTATGAGTATGAGCGGAAGCTGCAAGAGGGGAAGGTCATCAAAGTCGGCGTCAACCGGTATACGGAAGGGGTCGATATGGAGGTAGAACTCCATGAGTACAATGAAGAATGGGCCAATAAACAGATCAATAAATTAAAGGAAGTAAGAAAACAAAGAGATAATAAAATTGTAGCTGAAGATTTAAAGAAACTTGAAAAAGCATCAAAAAATAAAGAAAATGTGATGCCTTATCTAGTCGAGTGCTGCAAGGCCTATGCAACGGTCGGGGAGATGGCCAATGTCTTTCGCGACGTTTTCGGGGAATACGTTGAACCGAGCATCTTTTAACGATACACTTCAACGACCCGATGGAGCGATGATCAACGAAAGGGGGTGACGGAAGAGAAGCAAGAGTACCGCGTGGATTGAGAGGGGATCCCTAGTTCATGTCCATCCAACATCGAAGGAGGTCTGCATCATGAGACGTCATATCGTGTGTCTGCTGGCCGGAGTCTTTCTGGCCTCCCTGCTCGCCGTAAGCCTTGCGCCGGCCCCCGCGGCGGCTGCCGACATCCAGTTGAACTATGCCAACTTCCCCCCCGCCCCCACCTTCCCCTGCGTCCAGATGGAGCGATGGAAGGAAGAGGTGGAAAAACGGACGAACGGCAAGGTGTCCGTCAAGACCTTTCCGGGTGGAACCCTGATCGATGCCAAGAACATGATGGACGGCGTCATTGCTGGACAGGCGGACATCGGCTGCCTCTGCATGGCCTATCAGCCCGGCCGGTTTGTCGTGACGAACGCCACGGCCCTTCCCATGGGCTTCCCCAATGCCACCGTAGCCAGCCTGGTCCTCTGGGACCTCTATGAAAAATACAACCCAGAAGAATTCTCCAAGGTGAAGGTCCTCACCATGTTCGCCTGTGCCCCTGCCAACATCTATGCCAATGTCCCGGTTCGCAACCTCGCGGAGCTCAAAGGACTCCAACTGCGGGCGTCGGGCGGTGTGGCCGAGGTCATCAAGGCGCTGGGCGGCACCCCTGTGGGCATGCCCCAGTCCGAGACCCCGGAGGCCCTTCAGAAGGGGGTCGTGAAAGGGGCCGTCTCCTCTCTGGAAACCCTCATGGATTTCAAGTATGCGGAACTCTGCCGTCACGTCACCATCTTGAACGGCCCCATCTACCCGTTTGCCGTCGTGATGAACATGGCCAAATGGAACAGCCTGCCGGATGACGTCAAAAAGGTCTTTGACGACATGAGGGTGGAGCAGGCCGAGTGGACGGGCAAATACATGGATGATCACGTGAACAAGTCCATTGCCTGGTCCAAGGAAAACTACAAGATCGAAATCTATGAACTCCCCGAAGCCGAAATGGCCCTCTGGAACGAAAAAATGGCCCCCATCATCTCCAAATGGGTCGAAGACGCCAATGCCAAAGGTCTTCCCGGTCAGGCCATTGTGGACGACATGAAGGCCCTTGCCCAAAAGCACCAGGGCAAATAGTCCAACGCCTCTTCCCTCTCTCCGCTGCAAGGCTCGACTCCATGCGTCCGGCAGCGGATGAGGGGAAAGAAGTGCTTCCAGGGGAAAAGAATGGCATTTCTGAATAAGCTCGCGCTGACGCTCAACCGTGTACTCATGGCCATCGGGTGCGGCCTGCTGATGGTCATGATTTTCCTCACCTGCGCCAATATCTTCCTGCGGACCATCTGGGTCCCCATCCAGGGGACCTATGAACTCATGGGGTATTTCGGGGCCGTGCTCACGGCCTTTGCCCTCGGATATACCCAGATGCGTCGCGGCCATATTTCCGTGGACCTTGTGGTGATGGCGTTTTCACCAAAGGTCCAGAAAATCCTGGAGGGGGTCAACGCCTTCATCTGCATGGCCTTCTTCGGCCTGGTTGCCTGGCGGATCACTCGCATCGGCACGACCTTGTGGCAGACCGGAGAGGTCACCGAGACCCTTCGGATCATTTACTACCCCTTTGTCTACGGGGTGGCCCTGGGATGCGCCGCTCTCTCCCTCATCTTTCTGACGAACCTGATCCAGTCCTTTATCCCTGCAAAGGAGGAAACCCCATGAGCATGACCCTGGTCGGGGTACTGGGCATCGTGATTCTCCTTCTGGTCTTGTTCTTCCTGGGTATGCCCGTAGGGTTCGCCATGGGGATCGTGGGGTTTTGCGGTTTCTGGTACGCGGTCTCCTTCGAGGCCGCCGTCAGCGTGGTGGCCACGGATGTCTGGACCACCTTTTCCAAATATGGGCTGACCGTGGTCCCCCTTTTCATCCTCCTGGGGTACATCGCCTTCAACTCAGGGATTGCAGCGCGGCTCTACGCAGCGGCCTACACATGGGTGGGCCAGTGGCGGGGAGGGCTGGCCATTGCCACCATCGGGGCGGATGAGCTTTTTGCAGCCATCTGCGGTTCCAATACGGCAACGGCCGCCACCATGGGGACCGTGGCCCTTCCCCAGATGCAGAAATACAACTACGACACCCGGCTGAGCAGCGGTACCGTGGTCACGGGCGGGACCCTGGGGACGGTCATGCCGCCCAGCGTGGTCCTCATTGTCATCGGGCTGCAGACGGAGCAGTCCATTATCGATCTCTTTCTGGGAGGCATTCTGCCCGCCATTGTCCTGGGGCTCCTGTTTGTCCTGACCATTGTTGTGCTGTGCCGGATCTATCCCCACTACGGTCCGGCAGCCCCGAAGACCAGTTGGCGGGAACGATGGCGCTCCCTGGGGGGGGTCGCAGAGGCCCTCATCATCTTTGTGCTGATCATCGGAGGCCTCTATTCCGGTCTGTTCACCCCCACCGAGGCCGGGGCCGTCGGGGTCTTCTTCGCCCTGGCCGTCACCGTGATCACACGAAGGCTGACCTGGAAAAATTTTGTCAGCTCCATGATGGACACCCTGAAGATCACGAGCATGGTCTTTTTTCTGGTGACCGGGGCCATTATCTTCGGCAGGTTCCTGGCCGTGACCCGCATCCCATTCATGATCGCCGAATTTGCCTCCGGCCTCCCGGTATCCCCGTATATCATTCTGGCTTTTATCCTGATTATCTACCTCATCGGCGGGTGCTTTGTGGACTCCCTGGGCTTTCTGGTCATGACCATACCCATTTTTTTCCCTCTGGGCATGGCCCTTGGCTTTGACCCGATCTGGTATTCCATTCTCCTGACCATGGTCACCACCATGGGGGCCATTACGCCCCCTGTGGGTGTCAACATATATGTGGTCAAGGCCCTGGCCCCGGAAATCGAACTCAGCACGATCTTCAAGAGCGTGAGTTACTTCCTCGTGGCCTGTGTTGTCTCTGTGATTATCCTGATCATTTTTCCGGACATCGTCCTGGTCATACCGAATATGGCGAAATAGTGCGGAGTGCGGCACGGTACACTCGTCGCTCCACACGTGAAAAAACAGGCAGCAATCCATACCCATTTTGACGGCTTCGTGACAATCCCTTCTGCTACCGCTGGGAAGGCCTTAATGGTATGAAAATGCTATGGAAGACCTGAAGACTTCGGGCATTTTACCCCTCCATCCATTTTCGCGTGAGGTGAACTCAGATATGCCAAAACGTTTTATGCCTGACCTGAAGACAGAGGAAGAACTGAAGTCCCATCAGCTGAAGGGTCTCACGTGGACCGTGGCGCACGCCTACAACGGCTCTCCCGTCTACCGGGAAAAGCTGAATAAGGCCGGGGTCCGTCCCGAAGACATTCGATCTCTGGACGACCTGAAGCGTCTTCCGTTCACCACGTCCAAGGACCTTCAGGAGGGGTACCCCTTTCCCCTCCTCTCGGTCCCTTTCGAGAAGGTGGTGCGCATTCACGCCTCCTCGGGGACCACGGGCAAGCGGAAGGTCCTCTGTTACAGCCAAAAGGACATTCAGGACTGGGCCCATTTTTTCGCAAGGTGTTATGAGATGGCCGAACTCACCCCCGAGGACCGGGTCCAGATCGCGGTGGGGTACGGCGTGTGGACCGCCGGCGTCGGCTTCCAGTTGGGCTGTGAGACCTTCGGCGCCATGGCCGTGCCCGCGGGCCCGGGGAATATGGAGATGCAGTGCGAATTTCTCGTGGACTTCGAGAGCACGGTCATGTGCTGCACGGCCTCCATGGGCCTTCTCATGGCCGAGGAAGTGAACCGGCGCGGGCTTCGCGACAAGATCCACCTGAAAAAGATGATCTTCGGGTCCGAGCGGTCCAGCGACGCCATGCGGTCGCGAATTCGGGATCTTCTGGGCGTCGAGCACCTGTTCGACATTCCGGGCATGACCGAACTCTACGGCCCGGGCACCGGTCTGGACTGCCGATATCACGCGGGGATCCACTACTGGGCCGACTACTACATCCTGGAGATCCTCGACCCGGACACGCTGGAGCCGGTCCCGGAGGGAGAGGTGGGGGAGATGGTGGTGACCACGCTTCGAAAGGAAGCGGTTCCCTTGATTCGGTATCGGACCCGGGACCTGACCAAACTCATCCCGGGGCGGTGTGAGTGCGGATCGATTCTCCCGAGGCATGACCGGATTCTGGGGCGTTCGGACGACATGATCATCTACCGGGCCGTGAATATCTATCCAGGACAGGTGGATCATGTCCTGTCCGGTATTTCCGGGATCGGGAGCGAGTACCAGATCGTCCTGGACCGCAAGGATGACGGCCGGGATTACATGACATTGCGCATCGAGCGGGGTGAGGGAGCTGAGACCAGCTCTGATCCGGACCTCTGCGACCGGATCGGCAAGGAGATCAAGAAGCAGATCCTGGTCAGCGCTCAGGTGGAGGTGGTGGACTACGGCGAACTGCCCCGGTCCGAGCGGAAGAGCAAGCGGGTCTTCGACAATAGAGAATGAGAATAAGTGCCTAAAGTGAGCTAAAGTGCCTAAAGTGAACTAAAGTTGACGGCTTCGGGAAAAGCCCCTCAGCCGTCGCTGGATAGGCCTTCACCGATGGAAAACGTTTTGGCAGATCTGAAGGTCCCGGCCGCTCACCTCCGATCGGTATTCATTTCAGTAACTTTAGTCACTTTAGCTCACTTTAGATACTTTAGACACTGCCTTTACTGTAGTCACTTTAGGCACTCTAGCTCACTTTAGGCACTGTCTTTACTTTAGTCACTTTAGTTCACTTTAGTCACTTTAGGCACTGTCTTTACTTTAGGCACTTTAGGCACTCTAGCTCACTTTAGGCACTGCCTTTATTTAGGCACTTTAGGCACTTTAGCTCACTTTAGGCACTGTCTTTATTTAGGCACTTTAGGCACTTTAGCTCACTTTAGGCACTGTCTTTATTTAGGCACTTTAGGCACTTTAGCTCACTTTAGGCACTGTCTTTACTTTAGGCACTTTAGCGCACTTTAGTCACTTTAGGCACTTCATTTGGTGAGGGGGTATTCCATGAAGAAGTTCGACTACCACATGCCGGAAAGCCTGCATGAGGCCTTCGGCCTGATGGAGAAGTACCAGGGCCGCGCCCGGTATATTGCGGGCGGAACGGACGTGATGGTCCGGGTCAAGCAGGGGGCCGCTCGACCGGACGCCTTGATTTCGCTGAGGCATATCGAGGCCCTCAAGGGCATGCACTGGAACGGCGCTCTGCGCCTGGGGAGCATGACCCTCTTTCGCGACCTGGAACGGGACAAGGACGTGGAGCGGACCTATGCGGCGTTGGCCCAGGCCGTGCGGGTACTGGCCAACCCGCAGGTGCGCAATGTGGCCACCATCGGAGGGAATCTGGCCAATGCGGCTCCTTCGGCCGATTGCGCGCCACCGCTCCTGGTGATGGAGGCGATATGCCGGATCGACGGCCCCGGTGGAGAACGGGAGGTCCCGGTGGAGGCCTTCTTTCTGGGTCCCGGGAAGACCTGTATGACTGAGACCGAGGTGCTCAAGGCCATCGAGATCCCTGCGCCCGACAAGGGCGCGGTCACGGCCTTTGCCAAGGCGGGGAGGGTCAGCCAGGACATCGCCCTGGTCAACGCGGCGGTTATGCTGGTCATGGATGGGCCTGTGTGCAAGGACTGCCGTCTGGCGGCCGGGGCCGTGGCCCCGGTCCCCCTGCGTCTCAAGCGGGCCGAGGAGGCGGTTACAGGCCGGGAGATCACGCCGGACCTTCTGGACCATGTCAAAGGGATCGTGGAGGAGGAGGTCCGCCCCATTACGGACGTCCGGTCCTCGGCGGAGTATCGCCGGATCATGTCCGGAGTCCTGGTGAAGCGGGCCATTGGACAGGCCACGGGAGGTATCGTGTAATGGACTGCGCCGGGGCGTGTGTCATCGGCGATCTGGAGGAAACCGAATCATGAAGAGAGAGATCACATTTACCCTGAACGGCTACGAGGTCTCCGCTGAAGTGGAATCCCACAGGGTGCTCCTCGAGGTCTTGAGGGATACCTTTGACCTGAAAGGGACCAAGCCCGGCTGCGGGCAGGGAGAATGCGGTGCGTGTACCGTGCTCGTGGACGGCGTCAACGTGGACTCATGTCTGTATCCGGCGTTTGAGATCGAAGGAAAGACCGTGACCACCATCGAAGGGCTCATCCGGGAAGGGAACAGGCTTCACCCGATTCAAGAGGCCTTTGTGGCCCACGGTGGAATTCAGTGCGGGTTCTGTTCGCCGGGGATGATCATGTCTGCAACGGCCCTGCTGAGCGAAAACCCCGCGCCGTCGGATGATGAGATCAAGCAGGGCATCTCCGGGAACCTCTGTCGCTGCACGGGGTATGTCCAGATCGTGGAATCGATTCGCGATGCGGCGGCCGGAATGAAGCAGAACGCCGGGTGACATCGCCCGGGACCGATCCGCCGTTCAACAGGAATAACCGGACACGTAACCGAATATCGAGGGCCCAAATGACCAAGAAATTCAGATTTATCGGCACGGAAGTGCCCAGGCCGGATGCCCCTGACAAGGCGGCGGGAAAGGCGGTGTATATCCACGACCTGGTCCGGCCCGGGATGCTTTTCGGAAAGATCAAGTACAGCGAGTATGCACACGCCAGGATCAAACACATCGACACGTCCAAGGCGGAGCGGTTGCCGGGTGTACGTGCCGTGCTCACCGGCGACAACTCCCCGATGATCCGCTACGGCTTCATCAAGGACAACTTCGTCTTCAAGCGGGATAAGGTCCGGCAGTTCCGGGACGAGGTGGCGGCCGTGGCCGCCACGGATCCCGACACCGCCGCGGAGGCCGTGGACCTGATTCAAGTGGAGTATGAGGAGCTTCCGGGGGTTTTCGATCCGGAAGAGGCCCTCAAGGAAGGCGCGCCCCTGATCCATGAGACGGATCCACGCGGCAAGCCCCGCAAGGACAACCTGGTTCCGGTCCCCTGGCGGTTTGTGGCGGGGGATGTGGAAAAGGCCAAGCAGGAGGCCGCGTACATCGCCGAGGACTCGTTTACGACCCAGCTCATTCAGCAGAGCTGCATGGGGACCGCGGGTTGCATCGCGGAATTCGACCTTCAGAACAACCTGATCATCCACACCAAGACCCAGATCCCCTTTCTGGCCCAGAACGATTTCAACCAGGCCCTCAAGGCCATGGGCCTCAAGGGGAAGAACTCCCGGGTGATCGTGCCGACACTGGGTGGATCTTTCGGTACGGGGCTCGACACGCACGGCTACGAGTTCATCGCCATCCTGCTCGCCTTCAAGACCGGCCGGCCCGTCAAGATCGTCCTGGACCGGGAGGAGGAATTCAAGACCCTCTCCCCCAGGCAGCCCACCCGGAGCCACATCATTCAAGGATGCGACAAGGACGGAAAACTCCTCTTCCGCGACCTGCGCATGATCCTGGACAACGGGGCCTATACATCCTGGGGGGCGACGACGCCGAGCGTCATGATGCTTCCCGTATCGAGCATCTACCGGGTCCCCAACGTCTTTTTCGAGACCCGGATCGTCTATACGAACAACACCTACTGCCAGGCCATGCGGGGCTACGGCAACCCCCAGGCCGCCTGGCCCCTGGAGTGCAACCTGGATCACCTGGCCGAGAAGGCGGGCATCGACCCCTACGAGTTCCGCCTGATGAACCGGAACATCCCGAACGATATCACCCCCATGGGGTTGAATATCACGTCATGCGGTCACGAGGAGTGCCTGAAGACCGTGGCCGACAGGCTCGGTTGGACGGAAAAGCGGGGCAAGGGCCGTAGCGCGGAAAACGGCAAGGCCCGGGGCGTGGGCATGGCCTCCCTGTTCCACGTGGGCGGTTCGGGGCGGGTCTACCGGTCCGACGGCTCCGGCATCATCATGAAGCTGGACGATTTCGGGAACGTGTCCGTGATTGCGGGAGGGGTCGAGATGGGGCAGGGGTTCGAGTCCTCCCTGGGACTGGCCTCGGCCGAGGCCCTGGGCGTGACCCCGGACAAGGTCAAGGTGATCACCGGAGATACGGCCACCTGCCCGTGGGATGTGGGGACCCACGCCAGCCGGGGCGCCTTTACGGCCTGCAATGCGGCGATTATGGCTGCGGACAAGGCCCGCAGCAAGATCTTTGAACTGGCGGCCGAGCACTTCATGCCCCGCATTCAGTTCAAGGAAAAGCTGAAACAGAAAAAAGACCCCGCCTATCAACCTCCGGGTCTCGATTACGAACGGGTGCTGGGGCCTGAGGACTTCGATATGTCGGAAAACGTGATTTTTCTGAAGGAGGACCCGGATCATCCCCTGCTTCGTCTCGGACTGGACGAGGTCCTTCGGGAGGCCCATTACAAGGAACAGGGGACCATGGTCGTGACCGAGGCCTTCTACGACCCGTGCAACCAGAATCTGGACATGAAGACCTGCCGGGGCAACATGTCCGCGGCCTACATCTTCGGTACGCAAGGGGCCGAGGTGGAGGTGGACACCGAGACCGGAGAGGTCAAGGTACTGCACTTCGCCGCGGCCCACGACGTGGGGCAGGTGCTCAACCGCCAGACCATTCTTGGGCAGATCTACGGCGGGGTCATGACGGGGATCGGCTATGCCCTGTGTGAGGAGTACAAGACGAAACAAGGGAGGAACCTGAACCCCAATTTTCTCGACTATAAGATCCTCTCGGCCCCGGATGTGACGTTCCCCGTGGACGTGGACTGTATCGAGACCCATGACGAGGAAGGCCCCTTTGGGGCCAAAGGCGTGGGGGAGCCCGGTCTCGTGCCCACGGCCCCGGCCATCGCCAATGCGGTGTACGACGCTATCGGCGTGCGAATCCGGTCGCTGCCCATCACGCCGGAGAAGGTCCTGGCCGCCCTGAAGGAGAAAAAGGAGTGAGAAGAGGAAGGACTGAAAAGGCGTCTCCCGCGGAATCGCAGAGGCGCAGAGAAATAGAAGGAAAATGGAAGGCACAAAAAGAGAATCAATGAACGGAGAAGGCCATATGGATATGGAAAAGAAGCTCTACCCGACCTGTATGAATCCCATGCTGATTCGGCCCGGACGTCCCATGCCCAAGGAAGTGGCGGTCATCGGGGCCGGGACCATCGGCCCGGACATCGCCTACTACGTCAAGAGCGCTATCCCCGGCATTACCCTTCACCTGGTGGATGTGGCGGAGGCCCCTCTCAAGAGCGCCGAAAAACGTCTTCATGGGTATGCGGCCAAGGCGGTGGAACGGAGGAAGATGACTCAAGACCAGGCCGATGCGGTCATGGGGAACATCTTTTACACACAGGACTACGACCGGATCGCCGAGTGCGACCTGGTGATCGAGGCGGCCACCGAGAACATTCCGCTCAAAAAGAAGATCTTCCAGATGGTGGAGGAGCGGGTGGGTGAGAAGACGATCATCACCTCGAACACCAGTTCCATTCCCGCGGATCGGATATTCAGCCATATGAAACGGCCCGAGAGGGCCACGGTGACCCACTTTTTCGCTCCGGCCTGGCGAAGCCTTCCGGTGGAGATCATCCGCTGGGACAAGGCGGCTCCGGACGTGGTGGACGACCTCTTCTGGTTCTTTGCAGCCACGGGAAAGGCCCCGATTATCACGGACAACGCCATCTGTTTCGTGCTGGACCGGATCTTCGACAACTGGTGCAATGAGGCCGCCTACCTCCTTCAGCATGCCACGGCGAGCCAGATCGACAAGGTGGCCGAGGAATTCGTTTTTGCCGGGCCGTTTTTTGTGCTCAACATGGCGAACGGAAACCCCATCATCGTGGAGACCAACACCCTTCAGATGGACGAGGGGGCGCATTATCAGCCGGCGTCGATCCTGAACTCCGTTGACCGGTGGCACACGCACCGGCCCGGGTCCCAGGTGGACGTGCCGGACGACCTGAAGTCCCTCATTCGGGACCGGCTCCTGGGGATCTTCTTTTCCCAGTCCTTTGACATCGTGGACCGGGGGATCGGCACCCCGGCGGACCTCAACTTCGGGTGTCAGATCGCCCTGGGGTTTCGCAAGGGGCCGTTTGACGTGATGCGGGATCTGGGCGAGGCCGAGGTGAAGCGGATCATGGACCGGTTCGACACCGAGCGGCCCGGCTTCCCTCAGCCCACGGCCCCAGTGGCCCGGTATCAGGCATTCCGCCGCTTTGTGCTTGTGGACGACGTGGACGGGGTCAAGGTGATCACCATTCGACGCCCCCAGGCCATGAACGCACTGACGCCGGAGATTACCGACGAGGTCCGGGAGGTGCTCCAGGCCGGCGCGGACGACCCCGCAGTCAAGGGTTTCGTGATCACCGGATACGGGACCAGCGCCTTCAGCGCCGGGGCGGATATCGGCAAGTTCCCTGAATATTTGGGGGATTTTGACGCGCTCTACGGGTATACCAAGGAATGGGCCCGGACCCAGCTCTACATGGATCAGATGAAAAAGCCCGTGGTGGCGGCGGTCAACGGGATGGCCCTGGGAGGCGGTCTGGAACTGGCCATTCGATGCCACGGCATCGTGGCCACGAAAAACGCCATGTTCCAATTCCCGGAGATCACTCTCGGTATCCTGCCCGGCATCGGGGGCTCCATCGTGCCCTATCGAAGGTGGCCCAAGGGCGCTGCGTTGTTCAACCAGATGCTGACCCTGGGGAAACCCGTCTTTGCGGACAAGGCGGTGGAGATCGGCATGGTTTCCCGTCTGGTCGATGACCACGGCGCCCTGATGTCGGCCGCGATCGATGAGGTGAAACGGCTCACGGGGAATGTCGGCGCCATTCCGGACGGACAGGTCGATCCCGGAAAGATCGAGGTCCCGGACCCGCCCATGGCAGGAAAGCTCCCCTTGAGCAAGGAGGCCGTATCCATCACCATTCAGACCATCCAGGACGGGTGTGCCGCATCCACCTTTGAAGAGGCCCTGGAGGTCGGATACAAGGGCTTTGCCCGCACAGGCTGCACCGATGCGGCCAGGGAAGGGATCTCTGCCTTTCTGGAGAAACGAAAGCCGCAGTTCGACAAATAATCGCGGTCGATCGCGACCGTGAAGTCACGGGCGGCACCTGCCGGGTGCCGCCCGTTTTTTTCTTGACAGAGATATCCGAATGGGGGAAGATCTACCGGGCGGCAGGTAGGGAGCGAGGCAACATGGATAAACTGGAACAGATCTGCAATACGGCCATGGACATGTTTGTTGCCGAGGGATACTCGCAGACGCCCCTGTCGCGAATCGCCTCGGCGGTCGGCCTGACCAAGGCGGGACTCTATCACTACTTCAAGAGCAAGGAAGATCTGCTGTTTCTGCTTCATGACCGCCACTTGAAGCGTAATTTCATCCCCGTTCTGGAAGAGGCAGAGAAGATCGTCGACCCTCGGGAGAGGATCGATTTTTTCATCCGATCCTACACCAAATACTCCATGGCCGAGGACGCGTCGGCCCGGGTACTCGTTCACGAAGTGGGAAATCTCCTGCCGCAGCATCGCCGCATTATCACCGGCGTGTGGAAACGGACCCTGGATTTCCTGAAGAACGCCATCTCGGAGATGCAACACCAGGGAATGAGTAAAGAGGTCAACACGACCTTTGCCGCGTTTGCAGCCCTGGGGATGTGCAGTTGGACGTTCTACTGGTTTGATTATGATCGCAAGGAATCCGCGGATGAACTGGCCGACACCTACGCCGAGATCTTCCTGAATGGTTTGACAGGGCGATAGATGTCTATGGATTTCATGTCCTCTTTTTCGGAATGGAGTCACGGTAATTCAATGGGTTCAGGGGAAATTTTTTTTGCGCGGAAACCGACCGTGCGGCAGGTAATTCGTTCGAGGCGTAAGCGGTCTCGTGCCAGAGAGGCAAGAGGCCCGGGCGGTTGTCGGTTTTCCACTTCTTGTTTTTCGTTGTGATCTTTACGCCCTTCGCCGTGAAGCCTGCTCTTTTCTCCATAAGGCCGGACCTGGGCCGGGCTCATCAGACAAGGGCCGCAGCCATGGGAGGCGTCCATGAAACAGAACCTCGTTCTTCGAGAACTCTCCCGGTATCCCGTCGGGACCTATGCGGACATCATCTACCGAAACGCCTTGCTCTATCCGAACGACCTGGCCTTCAAGTGCCGCAGTGAGGAGGTCACCTTCCTGGAATTCAACCAGAGGGTCAACCGGCTCATTCGTGCCCTTCAGGGTCTGGAGATCCCAAAAGGGGCGGTGCTGGGGATCCTGTCGTGGAACTGCCTGGAATATACCGAGGTCTATGGGGCGGCCATGAAGGGCGGTTTCATCGCTTCTCCGTTCAATGCCAGGCTGCAGCCGGACGAGCTGGACTACCTCATCAACTACTCCGAGGCGCAGGTCCTGTTTGTCGGCCCCGAATTCGTGGACATGATCGCGTCCATGGCCCCCCGTATTCCAAAGGTCAAAAAAATCGTGGCGTTTGAAAACCGGATCCCCGGCATGGAATCCTATCCCGATCTGACCCGATCGTGTGCCGACGACGAACCCCCCATCCACCCGGCCGAAGAAGATCCGGTCTTCATGTTCTACACCAGCGGCACCACCGGCATTCCTCGAGGGGCCCTGTACACTCAAGCCAGGGCCATGGACGATACGAGGCGCTTTCCCGCGGCTCTGTGTCTGGAACAGGGGGACAAGCAGATCCAGATCATGCCCCTGTTTCACATCGGGGGCACCAAGAACCTCTGGGGGTACTTTTTCGTCGGGGCCTCGAATGTGATCATGCCGCAGAAGTCCTTCAGCGCGGAGACAACCCTCGTGACGATCCAGGACGAAAGGGCCACGGACATCCATATCGTCCCCACCCATCTGGCGTCCTTTCTGGCGCTGCCGGATGTGGATGGTTTCGACCTGACATCTCTCAAACGGATGTTTTACGCCGCTTCGCCCATGCCCCTGGAACTCCTGAAGCAGGGAATGGAAAAATGGGGGCCCATATTCATGCAATTCTACGGCGCCACAGAAGACGGCCCGAATGTCACGGTGCTCTCCAAGAAGCAGCATGAAGTCATATACCAGTCCCCGGACCGGCAGGGCATCCTTCAATCTGCAGGTTTCCCGCACATCGGGGTCCATGTCCGGATCGTCGATGAAAACGACGAGGATGTGGCCCCGGGCGCGGTCGGGGAGATCGTGGTCCAGAGCAAGGCCGTCATGAAGGAGTGGTGGGCAAAGCCGGAAGATACAGCCCGGACCATCGTGGATGGATGGGTCCATACAGGGGATATGGGACGATATGACGAGCAGGGGTATATATATATTGTAGATCGTAAAAAAGACATGATCATATCAGGTGGAGAAAATATATTCCCAAGAGAAGTGGAGGAAACCCTATACGCCCATCCATCGGTACTCGAGGCGGCTGTCTTTGGGATTCCCGATCCTTACTGGGTGGAGCAGGTCCATGCCGTGGTGGTGCTCAAACAGGGAAGCCGGGTGGACGAAAAAACCCTCATCGAACACTGTAAATCCCATCTGGCTCGTTTCAAGGCGCCGAAATCCATTGAGTTCGCGAACGAAATACCCAAAAATCCGGCCGGAAAAATCCTGAAAAGAGAGCTCAGGGCCAAATACTGGCAAGGTCATGACCGCAGTATATAAATGCAATAGAAGGAGAATGAAATGGCGATATCCTATAAAAGATTACCGAAGTTCGATTATGTGAAGCCCATAGACATGCAAGATGCCCTGGATCTTCTGGGTCGTTCTGAAAAGGGAAAGGCGATCCTGTATGCCGGAGGAACGGATGTCATACCGAAAATCAAGACCCGTTCGATTTCGGCCCCGGATGTACTGATCGACCTCAAAGGGCTCCCCGGTCTGGACGGTATCTCCTACGATGACCAAAAGGGTCTCACGATCGGCGCCCTGGCCAGCATCTATTCCGTGGCCCATTCTCCCGTGGTCAGGGCCCGCTTTCCTCTGATTGCCCAGGCCGCTTCCACCATCGCCTCCACACAGATACAGAACCGCGGAACCATTGTGGGAAACATCTGCAATGCGGTTCCTTCGGCCGATTCCGCGCCGGCGCTGTTGTGCCTCGGGGCCGAGGCCGTGTGCATCAGCCGAACCGGGGAACGACATATCGGCCTTCGGGATTTTTTTACCGGCCCTGGAAGGACCGCGCTCGAGGCGGACGAACTGGTCACGGAGATCCGGATCCCCCCGCTGTCCGGAAAAGGTGTTTACCACAAACTCTCCCCCAGAAGCCGGATGGATCTGGCCGTGGTGGGCGTGGCCGTGTTTGTGGATACGGGCAACGGGGAGTTCAAGGACGTTCGAATCGGCCTGGGTGCGGTCTCGCCGACCCCCATGCGGGCCCTCGGAGCCGAGGCGGTCCTCAAGGGAGAGCGCATCGGGGACCAGGTGATTCAGGAGGCGGCCCGCAAGGCCTCGAAGGAGGCCTCGCCCATTGATGATCACCGGGCATCCGCCGAGTACCGGCGGTTGATGGTGGAGGTCCTGGTCAAAAGGGCCCTTAAGCAGGTGGCGCTGAATTAGGCGTAATCGCTCGAAAGGAGTGTGAGATATGGAACTGAAGCATATTCGATTTGTCATCAACGGGGAGCCTTGTGAATTACGCGTGCCGCCCTGGCGGACCCTCCTGGAAATGATCCGTGAAGATCTCAAGCTGACCGGCGCCAAAGAGGCCTGCGGGCAGGGGGAATGCGGGGCCTGCACCGTGATCATGGGTGGAAAGTCGGTCAACAGTTGCCTGGTGCCGGCGGTAGAGGCGGACGGACAGGAGATCCTGACCATTGAAGGGCTGGCCCGCGGGGACGAACTTCACCCTCTGCAGGAGGCCTTTGTGGAACATGCAGGCATGCAGTGCGGATTTTGTACGCCCGGGATGATCATGTCGGCCAAATTCCTGCTGGACACCAACGGCCGGCCGGACACGGCCCAAATCAAGGATGGAATCGCCGGCAACTTCTGCCGGTGTACCGGATATACCAAGATCGTGGAATCGATCAGCGCCGCGGCCGAGGCCCTGAAGGGAGGGAGATAGAACATGGAAGACTATTCGGTGATCGGGAAGAGGATCCCTCGAATCGACGGCAGGGCCAAGGTGACGGGTGAGGCCAAATACGCGGCGGATTATGAGATGCCGGGGATGCTCTGGTGCAAGATCGTCAGGAGTCCCCATGCCCATGCCAGGATTCTGAATATCGATACGACCCGGGCGGAAAGGGTCGTGGGCGTCAAAGGGGTCCTGACGGGTAAGGACTTTGGCGGGTGGAAATGGGGCTGGATGCCCAAGACGCGGGATGAAGAACCCCTGGCCACAAGGAGAGTCAGGTATCTGGGAGAGGCCGTGGCCGCCGTGGCGGCCGTGGATGAAGACACGGCCGAGGAGGCGGCCCAGTTGATTCGAGTGGAGTACGAGGAACTCCCGGGAGTCTTCGATCCGGAAGAGGCCATGAAAGAGGGTGCCCCTCGGCTCTATGACCATGTGGAAAACAATATCAGTTGGGATTTTCACATGGATTTCGGAGACGTGGAGAAAGGGTTCCGCGAAGCGGACCTGGTGAGCGAAGAGCGTTTCGAGACGGGCCGGGTCATCACCGGCTACCTGGAACCCCCGGCCGCCGTGGCCCTGTACACATCTTCCGGCATCACCCTCTGGGCCGCCAAGCAGAGCCCCTATTTCGTCTACCGGCACATGGCCGACTGCTTCAAGTTGCCCTTGAACAGGATCCGGATCATTCAGCCGTTTATCGGAGGAGGATTCGGGGGCACGAAAAACGACTCCCTGGCGGGCGATTTCTGTGCAGTCCTCTTCTCCAAGATGACCGGAAAGCCGGTCAAGTTCGCCTACACCATGGAGGAGGTCCTCATGACGTGCAGGCGGCGGCACAACATGGTCGTCACCAACAAGATGGGGATGAAAAAGGACGGTACCCTCACCGCCATGCAGAGCAAGGTGATTGCCGACGGAGGGGCCCATACGGCCATCGGGCCGCTGACCATGTATCTCACCGGATGCATGAGCACGCTTCCGTACAAGCTTCCCAATTTCAAACACGACGCCTATCGGATCTTCACCAACAACCCGATCGGAGCGGCCATGAGGGGGCACGGCGTGACCCATACCCGTTTCGCCGCTGAACTCCAGATGGAGATGATGGCCGAGGAACTGGGCCTGGACCCGGTGGGCGTAAGGCTCAAGAACGCCGTCACCGCACCCCACGAAACCATCAACCAGGTCACGGTCAAGTCATGCGGCCTGGTGGAAGGGATCCACACCATCGCAGAAGACCCGAAGTGGAAGGACCGGGACAAGAACAGAGAGACCGGAGGCCCCGTGGTCCATGGGGTAGGCATGTCGGCCACCTCCTATCTGGGCGGCGCCCGCCAGAGGGGGCATCAGTCCTGTGCTGCGGTGGTGCGGCTCTGTGAAGACGGGACGGTCAACTATCTCACGGGCGCCACGGACTGCGGCCAGGGGTCGGACACCGTGCTGGTCCAGATCATCGCCGAAGAACTCGGCCTCCGGGTGGAGGATGTGGACATCAAAAGGGTGGACACGGCCATGACGCCCTGCGATGCGGGGAGCTACGGCAGCCGGGTCACGGTCCTGGCGGGAAAGGCGGCCCAGAATGCGGCCCGGGAGGTCAGAGACCAACTCGCAGCATTTGCAGCGGAAAAATGGGAGGTCCGTCCGGAGGACATTCTCTTCAGGGATAACGTGGTATCGGTCAAAGGCTCTTCGGACCTTGCCATGCCGTTTGATAAATTGGCAAAGATCGCCTGCTATTCCGGTTCCGGAGCGGTGATCATCGGGAAGGGCTATTCGGATTACGGGATCGAGATTCTCGATTTCGACAAAGGGATCGGCAACGCCGGCACCTCCTACAGCTTCACGTCGCAGCTCACCGGCGTGGATGTGGATCTGGAGACCGGGTTCATTCGGTGCACGGACATGGTGATCGCCCATGACTGCGGGAGACCCTTGAACCCGATCAATGTGGAGGCCCAGAATCAGGGGGCGGCGGTTCAGGGTCTGGGACAGGCCCTGTATGAGGAGTTCAAAATGGCTGACGGACGAACCCTCAATCCCACGCTCGTGGACTACAAGATGCCCCTGGCCCCGGATGCACCGGATATCACGGTGATCGATATCCTTACAGACGATCCGGACGGCCCTTTTGGGGCCAAGGAGGCCTCCGAAGGCGCGATCGTGAGCGTGCCCCCCTCGGTCTTCACGGCGGTTCACCACGCCACGGGGATCTGGTTCAAGGAGCAGCCGTTGACCCCCGAGAAGGTGGTCATGGCCTTGAGGAAACGGAAGAAGGCATGACGCCCGGGGCCGTGCCGCAGGGCAGTGATCGCGATGAAGACGACGGATGTAAGGGAGGAGCTGGATGAATACGTATCCATGGTGGACAGAAGAACAAAAGGCCTTTCACAACGAGGTCCATGCCTTCGTGACAGACCTCATGCCGCGGGATGCGGAGTCCCGATGGAAAAGGGAGTTTCCATGGGATCTCTTCAAAAAGGTCAGTGAAAAAGGGTACACCGGAGTCGGGGTGCCCAAGGAATACGGAGGCCTGGGCCTGGGGGCCACCGGGGCCTGCATCGCCGCGGAGGCCTTCAACCGCATGCCCGGCCCCGGAAGGGTCTTCGTGGGAAACATGCTCGGCGGTCTGCGCCAGGTGATCGAGTTCGGGACGGAGGAACAGAAGAAACGCTTCCTGCCCCGGATCGCACAGGGCGAAATGGGGGCCATCGTCATCACCGAGCCCGTTGCCGGGACCGATGCCGCGGCCATGGCCATGACCGCACGGCGGGAAGGCGATGCCTATGTCCTGAACGGGAAGAAACGCTATATCGTCTCCGCCGGGGTGGCGGAGAGGTACATGGTCTATGCCCGGACCAGTGAGGATCCCGGTGACATCAAGGGTCATCGGCACCTGACGGCGTTTATCGTCCAGAAAGGAACGCCCGGCTTTTCGGTGGAAAAAATCAATGAGATCATGGGATTCGAGAATATTCAAAACGGCGTGCTGGACTTCACGGACGTTCGTGTCCCCGTGGACCGAATGCTCGGGAAAGAGGGGGAGGGATGGTCCGTCATGACGGCCGGCCTCAATTTCGAGAGGACCCTGATTTGCGCCCAGACCGCCGGCTGGATGGGAGAACTCTTGAGAAATACGGTCCCCTATACACAGAGACGTGTGCAGTTCGGCAAACCCACCATCAGTTTCGTCAACAACCAGTTCAAGATAGCCGACCTGGTGAGCCGCGTACAGATCTCCAGGCTCCTCGCCTTCTATACAGCCTATCTGTGGGACCTGGGCTGGGATATCACCCTCGACTCCAATATTGCGAAGGTATATAATTGTGAAGGGGTGGTAAAGGCTAGTTTAGATGCCGTTCAAGTAATGGGAGGTGATGGTTTAACGCCATTTTATCCTCTTTCTTCAATTTTAAGTGTATCAAAGGTTGAAAATATAGCAGGCGGCACCATGGAGGCCTGCCGAATGGTGATTCAGAGGACGGCCATGAAGCAGATGGCCGAAGAATTCCGCATGCCCAGACGCGTCATTCACGAGACCCTGGGAGTGCCCGTACCGGCGGCAGGCATTCCTGACAAGAAAGACCATGTGGACGAAGAAGGGCTGTTGGCGCTCCTGGCCGAGGACTACCGGGTGAACCCGGGCCTCCATATGAGCCGGGAAGACATCAAGGACTCTTTTGATGTGAGGGATGAGGACCTGGACCGAGTCCTGCTCGAACTGGAGTCGAAAGGATACGTAAAACTGCTCAGGGACAAGAAGGGGATCGCTCTGGCCAAGGCCACCTATGACGGCCTCGGCAAGGCCTTCCCACGGGAACACTACAGGTGGTTTCCCTCGTGGATCACTGATGAGAGGGTTTTCTGAATCCCGTGAACCCGAGCCTGACGAAAATTAATCAGGAATTTCAATGGGTTGATGAGTCGTGGGCCTAATAGATAAGCACCCTAATAGCTTATCTATTAAAAAAAAAGATATTGACAGTTAATAGTTTTACTGTTATCCGAAAGTGACGCCCGTCTCAGGTTTCGCCCTGGGTCCTGTCTGTGGGCGAAGCCATTGAGAGGCCGAGGTGTATTATTCCGTGAATTTGCATTCTTGATGGCCTTGCAAAAAGTCAATTTCTCGCGCAAAGCCGCAAAGAACGCAAAGATAACCGATGAATATTAAAAAGTTTTTTCTTGGCGCTCTCGGCGGCTCTGCGCGAAAAAAAATTTTTACGGCTCCGTCATTCTTGAAATGCGTTGGGCCTATTTCTTCAGCGACAAGGTGTGACAGAATTCATTTTGCACGTCATTCACTCAATTAATGATTCACTTTATTCTTTATTTTAAAGGAGGTGATTTCGTCAATCATATTACAATTAGGGGGCTAAAATTGAAATAGGCATTTTGGTTACTTCAACGGAAGTCAAGTATCCGAAGGAGGTCGTTCTCATGAGAAAAGCATTGTGGATTGCGTTAAGTCTTATTCTTATCTTTTCCGTAGGCATAACCGAGGCACAGAGTGAGACGATGGTTATCAAAGCCATAACCGCGTTCCCGAAAAATCATATGAACAACGATCCAGTTCAGATGTTCATTGATAAAGTGAACGCCCGAGCGGAGGGAAAGATAAAGATCAACTGGGTCGGTGGTCCTGAAGTTGTGGAGACATTTGACCAGATTCATGCGTTGAAGACGGGAACCATTCAAATGCTTCTCTATTACCCCTTCGGCTATATGAAATCGGTCATGCCCGTGGCCGAGGCCAAGGGATTGACGGAACTGGCGGAATGGGAAGAACGAAAGAGCGGGGCCTATGAACTCTGGTGCAAGATATTTGAAGAAAAGGTCAACGCCAAGTATCTGGGCCGGTTCCACAGCCTGCTGCCGTTCTCGGTCTTTGTGAACAAAAAAATCGAAAAGGTGAGTGATTTCAAAGGCCTGAAGATCAGAGTCATGCCTCTGTATATCCCCTTCATGAAGGCTCTCGGCGCGACCCCTGTGACTATTCCCCCCTCGGAGATCTACACGGCCATTGAACGGGGCGTGGTGGACGGGTTCATGTGGCCGAATGTGGGGATGGCGAGCTTCGGGCTTCAGGAGGTCACGAAATACGAGCTGGTTCCCGGGGTCTTTCAGATGGAACCGGCGACCATGATCAACCTGGACGTATGGAAAAAAATCCCGGCGGATGTCCAGGAAACGATCATGGATGTCATGAAGGATATGGAATACATCGCCTCCATGCGTAATGTCATGCTGCAAGAGAAAGAAGCAAAAATAAGGGCAAAAGCAGGCATGGAAGTCATTGCTTTATCGCCTGAAGAGGCTGTAAAGTTTCGAACGATATGTTACGAAGAGACATGGAAGTTTATGGTTGAGACGGCTCCTGACTACGGTCCCAAACTGAGAGAATTGTCCTCCCGAAGCGCCTTGCCCGCCGGGACGTTTCCCTGGCAATAAAAGAAATGCAGGCCGGAGACTCCATGGGGTCTCCGGCCTTTTTGCCGGGGGGACGACGTCGGAAAAGGAGGTCTTCCATGAAAAAACGGAGCCCTTTTGATTGGATCATTGACAGCGCTGCTTTTCTGGCGGGCATCCTGCTCGTCGGAACCGTCCTGATTATCTGCCTTGAAGTCCTCATGCGATATTTTTTCAAGGCCTCACAGATCTGGACGGTGGAGGTCTGTGAGTATGCCCTTTTCTTCATCACCTTTTTAGGCACGCCATGGCTTCTCAAGGTCGGTGGACATGTCAGCATCGATGTGGTCACCGATCAATTCGGTGAAAAAGGGCGTCATTTTTTTGGCCTCTTATCCACGTTTGTCGGGGTCATCATTTCTGCCGTGATTTTCTGGTTTGCCTTGGTAACCGCATGGAATTGTTACAAAACAGGGGTTGTGGTCACCAAGACTCTCGTCATATCCAAACACTATTTTCTGTTGATGATCAGCCTCGGCTACATACTGCTATTGTTTGAATTCGGCAGGCAATGGCTCAACCATTTGCGTGTGTTCAGGGGGGGCGATTGATGGAATGGTGGTTGATGTTGATATTGATCGTCGGGATTTTTCTCCTTTTATTGGGCGTCGGGTTGCCTGTCTTTCTGGCCTTCACGACGATTAATGTGATCGGCATTTATTTTCTCTGGGGGGGCACCGCCGGACTCGGTCAACTCACTCATTCCATTTTTTCGTCCGTCAGCAGCTTTGTCTTGTTGCCGGTCCCCTTGTTTGTCCTGATGGGAGAGCTGCTTTTCCATTCCGGCACATTTGTCAGGGCCTTGGAAAACCTGGACAAATGGATGGGCCGGATTCCGGGCCGTTTGTGTCTGATCAGTGTGGGGGGCGCCACGATATTTTCCACGCTGAGCGGGTCGAGCATGGGCACCTCCGCCATGCTCGGTTCCCTCCTGCTTCCGGAAATGGAAAAAAGGGGATATCATAAGAGCATCTCCATCGGGTCCTGCATGAGCGGGGCCCTGGCCATGATTATCCCTCCAAGCGCACTGGCCGTGATCGTCGGTTCCCTGGCTGAAGTCTCCATCGGCCGGCTGTTAATGGCCGGGCTCATTCCTGGTCTGTTTATCGCTTTATTATATATATTATATGTTATTTTAAGGTGTAAAATACAGCCAAGTATAGCCCCGGAATATATCCCTGTGGATGTCTCTTTTGGTGAAAAACTATGGGGCTTTGTCAAGTATGTCCTTCCGTTTGGTATGATTGTCTTTGTGGTCACCGGGCTCATTTTCGCCGGGCTGGCCACCCCCACCGAGTCGGCGGCCATGGGCGTCCTGACAACGGCGATCGTGATCGCCTGCTATAAAAAAATGACATTTAGTGTATTAAAAAGTTCATGTAACGCCACGTTGCGAATCACGGTGATGATGTTCATGATTCTGACCGGCTCAACGGCATTCAGTCAGATCCTGGCCTTTACCGGGGCCAGCCAAGGACTGGTGGAGTGGGTCGTCGGTTTTTCTTTCTCTCATATCATTACCATCATGGTGATGCAGGGGCTCATTGTCGTACTGGGGACCTTTATGGAATCGGTCTCCATCATGATGATCACGTTTCCGATTTTTATGCCGATCGTCAACGCTCTCGGATTCGACCCGATATGGTTCGGGCTTCTGGTTCTCATCGGCATGGAGATCGGGATGAAGAGTCCTCCATTCGGTTTGTGTCTATTTGTGATGAAGGGTGTTGTGCCGTCAGGGACAAGCATGATGGATATCTATAAATCCGTTATCCCTTTTATTGTCATTGATTTAATTGCTCTTTTGATTATCATGTTTTATCCGCCCATTGCCATGTACTTGCCGAGTTTGATGAAACACTGATGGCCTGGCAAAAGGCCGGATTCTCGCGCAGAGCCGCAGAGAACGCCTTCGCGTGTCCTGGTGTAACCTATTCTCTTTCCGCGATGATTCCAGGCCGGATGGGAGCATGGGGATCGTTGGCTACACGAATAACACTACGGACCAATTTCACGGTTCCCGGCAAGGAAAACGATTCGCTGGCACTCGATTCGAATGTTGACACGCTCTCTTGCTTGCTGTCTTATCTGGGAGAAAAAATCAGGTTCGACTTTATCGACCCCCACCGGGGCGAACTGGAAACGGATCTCGAGATTCTGGTGAACGGCAAGGATTTCAGGTTCCTACCCGGGGGGATCGATGCCTTGATCAAGGAAGGGGATCTCGTGGAGGTCTATCTCCTCCCCCTGGGAGGAGGTTGAGGCTTTACGGGCGGTCGATGGTGCGGAGCAGTTTGATGTGACGTCTATGGAGAGGGAGCCATGAGCGAAGACAGATTGGCCGGAAAGAAGGTCCTGGCCGTTGATGATGAGCCGGATGTACTGGATTCTCTGGAAGAACTCCTTTCCATGTGCCAGGTCGTGCGAGCGGGAAGCTTCGAGGAGGCGGAAAGGCTTGTCGAGGAGCAACCCTTTGATATCGCAATCCTGGACATCATGGGAGTGGAAGGGTATCGGCTGCTGGATATGCTGCAGGAAAAGGACACCATCACCGTCATGCTGACTGCACATGCACTCAGCCCCAAAGACACGGTGAAATCCTTCAAAAAAGGCGCCGCCAGTTATATCCCGAAGGAAGAGATGAGCAATATCGTCGTCTATTTGAACGATGTGCTGGAGGCCAGGGAGCAAGGGCGCCATTTCTGGTCCCGCTGGCTCGACCGTTTCGCCTCCTATTATGACGACCGATTCGGACCGGACTGGCAGGATGAAGACAAGGAATTCTGGCAAAAATTCAAGGTCTGGTACTGATCATGAGATACACAAGGGTACGGAACCACGTTTCGTGAGATCGATCACCATGCCATCAGGACGGAAGAAGGGGAGGCCTTGAAACGACACGCGCTTCTTTCCGCAGCCGGCGTCAGGGAGGCCGGGGAGGTCATGGCGGTGGCCATCGGGGCCTCCCATGCCGATCATGTTGTGGTCAATGCATCGGTCTTCAATGTGTATACGGGAGAATGCCTGGAAGGACTCTCCGTATCCATCAAGGGCCGCTGGATCGCCCACCTGGGGCAGGACCCGGGGGGCCGAATATCCGATGAGACCGAAGTCATCGATGCGCACGGAAGGATTTTGATTCCGGGGTTCATCGACGGGCACACCCACCTGGCGGACATGATCTACCGGCCCTCGGAGTTCATTCGCTATGCGGCGCCCGGCGGCACCACCGCGGTCATCACGGAAACCATCGAGCCCTATCCCATCTGCGGACGCCGGGGGATCGAGGATTTTCTCTCCGCGCTCCAGGAGCAGCCGATCACCTTTTTTGCCACGGTCCCGCCGGTGGCCTCCAACTGCAGCAGGATGAACGGAATGCCCATGGAGGACCTGAAGCACCTTCTCGGGCGGGAGGATATTCTGGGTCTCGGTGAGGCCTACTGGTCTTCGGTCCTGCAGGAACCGGATACATTCCTCCCATTGATCGAGGAGACACTCAAAAGCGGCAGAAAGGCCGAGGGGCATTCCGCCGGGGCCTCCATGGAAAAGCTCATGGCCTACTGCGCCGCAGGCATCTCATCGTGCCATGAACCGATCCGCGCAGAAGAGGTCCTGGAACGGTTGCGTTTGGGTCTTCATGTCATGATTCGGGAAGGGAGCATTCGACGGGATCTGGAGCCGATTTCCGACATACGGCATGCCGGCATCGACATGAGGCGGCTCATGCTGGTCACGGACGGGGTCGGTCCCGCGGATCTCCTGGAACACGGGTACATGGAAGGCCTGGTGCAAAAGGCGATCGACTGTGGATTCGAACCCGCCCAGGCCGTTCAGATGGCCACATTGAACGTGGCCGAGTATTTTCATCTGGACGGGTTGATCGGGGGTCTTGCCCCGGGCAGACAGGCGGATATGCTGCTGATACCGGACATGCGCACCATTCGGGCCGAGGTCGTGATCGCCAGGGGCAAGGTCATTGCCGAAAGCGGACGGCTCACGGTCTCCCCGAGGGACCACGCCTTTTCCCATGCCCTTCGAAACAGCATCCATCTCCGCTCCGATATGAAGGCGGCGGACTTTTCCATACAGGCCCCGGAAGGGGTGCGCGACGTGAGCGTGAGAGTGATCGACCAGGTCACGGACCTGGTGACGCGCGAGTCGTTTGCCGCGATGGAGGTTCAAGACGGTGAAATCCACAGTGATGTGGACCGTGATCTCCTGAAGGTGGCCGCCATTGACCGGGCCGGGTCCCCGAGCAAGGCCTTCATCGGACTCATCCAGGGGTTTCAATTGAAGTCCGGTGCCTTTGCGTGCAGTTGCGGTTGGGATTCGGCGGACATCATGGTCGTGGGCGCAACGGATGCGGACATGGCCCTGGCCGTCAACCGGATCCGGGCCCTTCAGGGAGGTGTGGTTGTATGTGAGGGGGGCCATATCCTGGCCGAACTCCCCATGCCGATCCTGGGGCTCATGTCCGATCTCCCGCTCCCGGATATCGTCGTGCACATGAGGGAAGTGACGGCGGCCATTCAAGGCCTGGGATGTCCGTTCAGGGATCCGTACCGTACCCTGGCCACCCTGGCGGGCGCGGCCATCCCGTTCATCCGATTGTGCGACGAAGGGCTCGTGAGCCTGAAGACCGGGGAACACCTCCCCCTGTTTCACTGATCGACAACAGACCCTTGTCTCGCGCAGAGGCGCGGAGACGCAGAGAAAAATCATCTCATTATAATAAAATAAAGCTTAAAAATAGCTTTAAAATTAAATATTTTGGCCTGAATTAAAGGAGAAAAAGGCATGCCTTTAGGACATTTAATGCGCAGAAGCGCCAATAAATTTCCCGAAAAGACGGCTCTTATTACTCAGCATGCCCGAATGACCTACCGGACCCTGAACACCCGGGTGAATCAGCTCGCCAACGGCCTCCTTCATGCGGGCCTTCAGAAAGGGGATCGGGTCGCGGTCATTTTTCATAACGGTGCCGAATTCATCGAGGTCTATTTTGCCTGTGCCAAGTCGGGCGGCGTCTTTGTCCCCATCAACAATCTTCTCAAGGAAAAAGAACTCCGTCAGATCCTCGAATACATTCAGCCGAGGGTTATCATCATCGACCCCGAGTTCGAGAGGGTCATCCAGGCCCTTGCCGAGGGCATGCCCTTCGTGGAGTTCCTGGTTGTCTTGAAGGAAGACCCGGAACCGCCGTTTCTGTCGTATGAAGACGTGATCCAGGGCGGGGCCCCTCACGAGCCAGAGGTGACGGTGACCGATGACGACATCATGAGCATCTTTCTCACATCCGGCACAACGGGTCTGCCCAAGGGGGCCGTGCGTTCCCACCGCCAGGATGTGATGAACGCCATGACCGGGGCCATCGAGCTGAAACTGGACTACGAGGACCGGGCGGTGATCCTCTTTCCGCTTTACCATGTGACCTTTGAGGACCAGATCCGTTATTTTCTGATGGGCAACACGGTCTACATTCGAAGAGAAGGGGCCTTTGACCCCAAGGACGTACTGGAGATCCTGTCGAGGGAAAAGATCACCATCTGCCAATTCGTCCCCACCATGGTCAGCGCCATGCTTCAGGAAAAGGATATCGAACGCTACGACCTGAGTAGCCTGAGGCTGATCCCGTACGCGGCCGCGCCCATGCCCGTGGAACTCCTCAAGCGCGCCATGGCCCGGTTCAAATGCGAGTTCGCCCAGTTCTACGGCCAGACCGAGACCGGCCCTCTCACGACCCTCCTGCGGCCTCAGGACCACATCCTGAACGGTACCGAGGAGCAGTTGGCCAGACTGGCATCCTCCGGCAGGGCGGTCGTCGATTATGAGGTGAGGATTGTCGACAAGGAGGGAAAGGACGTCGCCGTTGGAGAGGTGGGCGAGATCATCGTACGAAGCGAGGCCTCCATGAACGGCTACTGGAACCTCCCCGAGGAGACGGCCAAGACCATTCGGGACGGGTGGATCTACACCGGGGATTTCGGCCGGTTCGATGAAGAGAAGTGCGTCTATATCGTGGACCGGAAGAACGACATGATCATCAGCGGGGGAAAGAATATCTATCCACGCGAGCTGGAAGAGGTGATCTACACCCACCCGGCGGTCCTGGACGTGGCCGTGATCGGGGTGCCCGACGACTACTGGGGCGAATCCGTGAAGGCCGTCGTGGTCCTGAAGGACGGAATGGAGGCCACGGAAGAAGAGATCATCTCCCTGTGCAGAGAGAATCTGGCAAGCTACAAGAAACCCAAGAGCGTGGAGTTCCGGAACGAACTCCCGAGGACGCCCACCGGAAAGATCCGGAAAAAGGATATCCGGGAAGAATACTGGAAAGGAAAAGACCGAAAGGTGTGAAAATCGAAAGGTGAGCATGATGTCGTTTGATCTGACCAAGGAACAGAGAGACATTCAAAAGGCGGCACGGGAGTTCGCCGAAGGGGAATTGAGAGACGTCGCCCGGGACCTGGACAGGGAAGAGCGTTTTGACGACAGGCTCTGGAAAAAGGCGGCGGAGTTGGGATTTCTGGGCGTGTTCATCGATGAAAAATACGGGGGCATGGGTCTCGGTTACCTGGATCAATGCCTGATCGTCGAGGAGTTCGCGCGGGTGGATCTCGGCCTGACCCACGCCATCGAGTCCACGTTTTTCGGGACACAGCTCATCCTTGATGTGGGTACGGAGGAGCAGAAACAGACGTACCTCCCCCCCATATGCCGGGGGGAGATGAGAATGGGCATGGCCATCACCGAACCCGATGCGGGGAGTGATGTGGCCTCCGTGAGCACCGAGGCGGTGAAAGACGGTGACGACTACGTGATCTCGGGGAACAAGATATTCATCACGAATTGCAGCAAGGCCGACTTTCTGGTGGCCCTGTGCGTCACGGACCCGGATAACGAAAAGAAACACCACCGGTTCAGCACCATCATCGTGGAGACGGACCGACCCGGGTACGAGGCCAATGACTTTCACGGAAAGCTCTCTCTCCGCTCTTCCAACACCGGGGATGTGGTCTTTCACAACGTCCGTGTCCCTCAGGGGAATCTTCTCGGCGAGGAGGGTCGCGGTTTTTACAACATCATGAATTTTTTCAACCGCTCACGGGTCCAGGTGGCGGCCCTGGGTGTGGGGACGGCCCAGGGGGCCCTGGACAAGGCCATCGATCACGTGCGCAAACGCCGGCAGTTCGGAAAACCGTTGGCATCGTTTCAACTGATTCAGGGGAAGATCGCCGACATGGTGACCATGACCGAGGCGGCCCGATCGCTCTGCTATCGGGCTGCATCCAGACTCGATTCGGGCACCCCGGATCCGGGGCTCAGCTCCATGGCCAAATGGTATTGCGCCGAGGTGGCGGTCAAGGTCGCCGACGAGGCCATTCAAGTGCACGGCGGGTACGGAATCCTCGAAGAATACAACGTGGCCCACTACTGGCGCAATGCCAAGGTCCTGGAGATATTCGAGGGGAGCAAGGAGGTGGAAAAGGTCGTGATCGCAAACAAGTGTCTGGGGAAATTCTAGCCATGACCAATCCGGATGAACGCCTTCTATTGACGGTGAACGGCAAACGGTATGATCTGGGGATCGGGACAGGGATTCACGAGGTTGCGCCGTCTCATACCCTGGCCCATACGCTGAGGGAGACGCTGGGACTCACCGGTACCCGGGTGGGGTGCGATCAGGGCGCCTGCGGGGCCTGTACGGTCCTGATGGACGGGGTGCCGGTGCTCTCGTGTATGACATTGACCGTAGAATGCCATGGAAGAGAGATCATGACCATCGAGGGATTGCGCGACCCCCGATCCGGTGACCTGGACCCGCTCCAGGAGGCATTCATCCATCATACGGCCTTTCAATGCGGGTTTTGCACGCCCGGCATTCTCCTCTCCTCAAAGGCCCTTCTCAAGGCACATCCTCATCCGAGCAAACAGGGTGTCCAGGAGGCCCTGTCCGGCCATCACTGCCGGTGCATCAGCCACTATCAGGTGGTGGAGGCGGTACTGGAGGCGGCCGGACACACGAAAGGGTAAGCATGCCCCAAGCCTTCAGGCATATCGGAAAGAGCACTCCGCGAAAAGACGCCCGGGATATCGTCACCGGTGAGGCGGTCTTCATCGACGATATTCGTCTGCCGGGTCTTCTCTACGGCCGGGTCCTCCGGAGCCCCCACCCCCATGCGAATGTCCTTCATGTGGACACCGGGAAGGCCGAGGCCCTTCCGGGGGTGCGTGCCGTGCTCACCCACCGGAACGTCCCCCCGTGGAAGGGCGGCACCCCGCCCCATGTCCGGGTGCTCGACCGGAAGGTCCGTTTTGTCGGGGATGCCGTGGCCCTGGTGGCTGCGGAATCCGAAGATATGGCCGACGAGGCCCTGGACCTCATCAGGGTGGAGTATGAACCGCTGAAACCGGTCTTTGACGTGGAGGAGGCCCTGAAACCGGACGCGCCTCTGCTCTACGACGAATTTCCCGGCAATGTGATCCCTCCGGGCTTTCCCGCCTATGGACCCAATGGCCTCAGCAGCCTCAGGATGGGGGATACGGCACAGGGCTTTACCGAGGCGGACGTGGTCTGCGAGGGGACCTACGCCTATGAAGGCCCCTTCAACCCGCTCCCCATCGAACCCCCCGGCGTCATTGCCCACTGGGAGGCCCCCGGAAGACTGGTCGTCTGGGCGGCGACCCAGAGCGCGTCCTGGCACCGGTTTGTCATGATGTCCGCCATGGGGTTTCCGGATATCCGATCCATCGCCACCCACTGCGGCGGGAGTTTCGGGTCCAAGAACTACGCGCTCCTCCCCTGTTTCTATGCCGCGGCCCTGGCCCTGGCCTCCCATGCACCGGTACGCATCCTCTATTCCAAGGCGGAGCAGTTGGGGGCCTTTGTGAAGAGGCCCGGTTCCCGGTTCAAGGGAAAGATCGGCATCACCAGGGACGGGACCGTGACAGCGGTCTCCGGGGAGTGGATCATGGATACGGGGGCCTTCTCGGATATGGCTCAGGCCCAGATCGCCGTGGGTCTGGGAGAGGCCCAGCTCATGCTCCGTTCACCCAACTGGGATATTTCGACCCGGCTCGTCTGCACGAATCGCACCGCCTCGGGCGTGGTCCGCGGGTTTGGAGGACAGGAACTGGAGTCGGCCCTCATGCCCCTCCTGATGGACGCCATGATCCGGGCCGATCTGGATCCGGTCCTCTTCATGAAGAAGAACTTCGTGAAGCCGGGGGACGGCTACTTCTGGCGCGACGGGAAGTGGTGGGACTACCGGGGGGTGGACTACGCCCCGGCCCTGGACCGGGGCGCCGAGGCCTTTGGGTGGGCCTCGAAGTGGAAGGGGTGGCTCCACCCGACCGAGGTGAACGGTCCCCGAAGACGGGGTGTGGGCGTCATGGTCCACGGGAACGCCGATGTGGGAGAAGACGTGTCCGAGGCCTATGTCCGGCTCAACCCGGACGGCACGGCGGTGGTGCATGTCTGCGTGTCCGAGGCGGGCATGGGACAGAGGAGCAGCCTGTGCAAGATGGCCGCGGAGGTCCTGAATCTTCCACTCGATCGGGTTTGCATGGCGCCCCCGGATACGCTGGTCAACCCGTTCGAGTTCGGCCTGGTGGGTTCCAGGGGGACCTATGCCGTGGGGTCGGCCGTGATCCGTGCCGCCGAGGACGCCCGCCGAAGGCTCCTGGAATCGGCGGCAAAGCGATTTGACACACGCCCCGACGTACTGGAAACCGAAAACGGTAAGGTCTTTTCGATGGATCGCCCGAAGGACGCCCTTTCCTGGAGCCGCATCATGGGCATTACAGGAACGGTCACCGGACTTGGAAGGTTTGAGCATGACTTCACCCTGGCCAATTTCCTGGCACTCTTTGTGGAGGTGGAGGTCGACACCGGGACCGGCAAGGTGGACGTGGTCCATGTGCTTGCGGCCACCGATGTGGGGCAGATCATGGACCCGGCCGTGCTCCGCGGGCAGTTGAACGGATGCTTCGGTTCCGCGGGGCTGGACACAGCCCTGTTCGAGGAAACGATTCTGGACCGGAGAAGGGGGTACACACTCAATCCCAACATGATCGACTATAAATGGCGCACCTTCCGTGAACTCCCTCCCATGGAGAACGTTATCCTCGAGACGCCCATGCCGAGCCATTGTTTCAAAGGGGTGGGCGTGGGGGAGATCTCCACGTCTCCGGGCCCGGGGGCCGTGCTCATGGCGGTCTCCAATGCCCTGGGAACTCGAATGCAGGAATACCCCATGACGCCGGACAGGATCATTCGGGCGTTTCAAAGATCGGGGCGGAACGGATGAAGGCCTTTGATCACATGAATGCGGCCAGTGTAGAGGATGCGACTCATGCCCTGAGTTCTTTGCAGGGACGGGGGGTCTTGATTGCGGGAGGGACCGACCTTCTCGGATGCCTGAAGGACGGTATTCTCCCGGACTATCCGGAAACCCTGATCAATCTCAAGACCATTGCGGGGCTTGATGAGGTCAGAGAAGAGGGGGACATCCTTTGTATCGGGGCCATGGGCCGGCTGTCGACCGTCGCCGGGTCCCAACCCATACACCGGCACTGCCGGATCCTGGCCGAGGCATCGGAGTCGGTCGCCTCTCCTCAGATCCGGAACATGGCCACCCTGGGCGGGAATCTCTGCCAGGACGTGCGATGCTGGTATTACCGTTATCCCAAGTCGCTTGGAGGCCCGATTCCCTGTTATCGAAAGCTGGGCAAGGGATCGTGTCCGGCCATTGCCGGGGATAACCGGTATCACGCCGTCATGGACGCGGAGAGGTGTTTTGCCGTGTGCCCGTCCGATACGGCCGTGGCCTTGACGGCCCTTGGGGCCGCGGTTCGAATCGCAGGCCCGGAAGAGACGCGATCCATGCCGGTTGAGGATCTCTATACGGAGAGGGGCCTTTCCCTGAGACCCGGCGAGATCATCACGGAAATCAGGGTCCCTTTTCCGGAAAGAGACGCCGTTCAGGTCTTCACCAAGTATACCCTGAGGGCGCCGGTCGATTTTGCCGTGGTGAGCGTGGCCGTGGTCTTCACCGTTGAACACGGCTGTTTCACCGCCGCACGAATCGTCCTGGGGGGTGTTGCGTCCAGGCCCTTGCGTGTCACCCGGGCCGAGGAGGCCATCCTGGGGCACCCGGTTTCGGAAGAAACCGCATCAGAGGCGGGTGCCGCAGCCGTTTCCGGCACAAAATCCCTGAGCGGGAACGGCTATAAACTGGATCTGGTGAGGTCCCTGGTGAAGAGGGCGCTTCTCGAAAAGGGCCTGGGCGAGGCCTAGGCGCCATCCAAACCGAATAGACCCCCCCAACCCGTTACTCCCTCGATAAGGCGCAAAGATCGCGAAAAAAAACCTTAAAACGATTTCTTTGCATTCCAGTGAGAGGAGAGACAAAAAAACCTTGCTATTTTTAGACACGCCGTCTATATTGTAACCATCGGGTAAACACTATCGGCGGAGTGTTTTGTGGGGATACCGGAGAGAAGGGAAAGGGAACGATCCGAACGGAGGGATTCCATCCTCCAGGCGGCGGTTCAGGTGTACATGGAGGAGGGGTACCACGCCACGACCATGGAGAAGATCGCCGAGACCGCGGAATTGAGCCGCGCGACGCTCTATCTCTATTTCAAGACCAAGGACGAGATCTTTGTTCAGGCCATCATCCGCCAATCCGAGTTCCTCGCCGGTCTCCTCGAGGGGCTTTACCTGCGGCGGAAAGAGATCGGGGAAGACCTGCTGCGGGAGCTCTGGGATTCTTTCAAGACGTTCTATTCCATGGACCCGTCCATCATCAATGTGACGCTCTATTTTCACCAGAGCCAGATGCTCCGAAGCCTGCCGGATTCCCTGAGACTGGATCTGGACCGATCCGGGTCCTTGAACTATTCCTGGATGTGCAAAATCATGGCGTATGGGATCCGCAAGGGGCTCTTCAGAAAATGCAACGAGAAGACCCTGGCTGAATTCATCTGGACGTCTTTTCTGGGTATCGTGCACTTGGAGAACAGTAAAATGGCCATGGGCAGAAAGACCCATCTTCAGGAGACATGGTCCCTCGGAATGAGCATTCTTGAAGAAGGGCTCAAGCCCGGGGCCTGAAAACACCCGGCACGCACCGGCCCTGCAAGCCTGTTGCGGGGAGCCTCAATACGAGAAGGATAGGAGAAGGAGGTTAGACCATGAAAGCCGAGATTACACTGAATATCAACGGAGACAACCATACGCTGGCCGTGGAACCGTGGAAAACGCTCAACGAGGTCCTACGGGAAGACCTGTATCTCACAGGCACCAAGCTGGGATGCGGTTCAGGGGACTGCGGGGCCTGCACCGTCATGGTGGACGGAAAGAGCGTCAGCTCCTGTCTGACCCTGGCCGTGGAAGCCGCGGGCAAGGAGATCCGGACCGTGGAAGGCCTGGCCGAATCCGGGGAAAAACTGCACCCCATACAGGAATCCTTTATCGAAAAAGGGGCGATTCAGTGCGGCTACTGCACCGCCGGAATGGAGATGTCGGCCCTTTTTCTGCTCCAGAACAATGCCGATCCCAAGGACGAGGAGATTCGACGAGGGCTTTCCGGAAATCTCTGCCGATGCACCGGCTACAACAAGATCGTGGAGGCCATCTCGACCGCGGCCCAGCGTATGAAAAAATAACCTGGATTCGGGAGGCGGTCCCAACGCCGATCATCCCGAGGAAATCAGCGCAAGGAGGGACCCATGAGTAGAGCCAAGTTCGACTATTATGCCCCTGGGACCGTTGAAGAGGCGTCCCGGCTTCTGCTGGATGCCGGCAAAGGGGCGTTTCTCCTGGCCGGAGGGACGGACCTGCTCGTCAAAATCAACCATGAGATGATCCATCCGAAGGCGGTCATCAGCCTCAATGCCATTCAGGAACTGGACTTCATCGCATTTGAGAAAAACAAGGGATTGACCATCGGGGCGGGCGCCCGGCTCGCCGAGGTGGAGGCCCATCCGGACATTCGGCGCAGGTATCCCGCGGTGGCCTATGCCGCGAGTGTGACCGCCAACACCCAGATACGCAATATGGGAACCGTGGCCGGCAATCTCTGCAATGCCGCCCCATCGGCGGAGAACGCACCCACCCTCATTGCCATGAACGCCGAAGTCGCCGTTTATGGGAAGAAGGGGGAAAGACGCCTTCCCTTGGAAGATTTTTTCAAGGGGCCGGGTCAGACCGCCCTGGAACCGGGCGAGGTCATGACCTCCATTTTCGTCCCCCTTCCCCCGGCCAGGTCCGGGGCGTCCTACCAGCACATCTCCGCACGGGGTAAGGTGGATATCTCGGCCGTGTGCGTGGGCGCCATGGTCTCCCTGGGCAAGAATGGGTGTGAAGACGTGCGGATCACGTTGGGCGCCGTGGCCCCCGTGCCCATGAGGGCCGTGAAGGCCGAAGGCGTGCTCAAAGGGAGAAAGCCGACTGCGGAGCTGATCGAAAAGACGGCGGACCAGGCCATGAGGGAATGCAAGCCGATCTCCGATATGAGGGCCAGTGCAGAGTATCGCAAGACCATGGTTCGGGTATTGACCAAGAGGGCCTTGACCGAGGCCTTGAAACCGACCCGATAGACGCTGGCAGCGTGTTGAAACATCCGATTTTCACAGGCTGAGGAAAAATGCTCAGATGCAAGGCTCGCGAAATCCCGAGGAATGAGGCGTACAAGCCAGTACGCCGCAGTGACGAGGGATGAGCGAAACGCAGCAGATGGGCGTTTTTCAACGGCCTGCTGGGGTAGAGGAGGATATGCACATGAATTCATTCAGTATCATCGGAGAAAACATTCCGAGGACCGACGGACAGGTCAAGGCGACCGGGGCGGCGGTATATGCGGATGACATCAAGATCCAGGGGATGCTTCATGGAGCCCTTCTGAGAAGTCCTTTCCCCCATGCCCGCATCGTCCGTATCGATGTCCGCAAGGCCGCCGCACTCCCCGGTGTCAAGTGCGTGATCACGGGGGAGGACACCCCGAAGATTCGATACGGTAACTGGAGACTCTTCCCGGCCACCCAGGATGAGTATCCACTGGCCGTGGACAAGGTCCGGTTTATCGGTGACGAAGTGGCGGCTGTGGCGGCTGTGGATAAAGACACCGCGCGGGAGGCCCTGGAATTGATCGAGGTGGAGTACCAGGAACTGCCTGCGGTCTTTGATGTCAAGGCCTCCATCCGGAAGGGGGCCCCGATCCTCCATGAGGAGACCCCTTCCAACATCAGCGTGGACCGGAAGATCCAGTATGGGGATATCGCCAAGGGGTTTGCCGAGGCCGACTATATCCGTGAGGACACCTTCACGGTTCATGCCCAGAGTCATGCCTATCTCGAGCCCTGCTCCTGCGTGGCCCAGGCGGACCTGGACGGACGGATCACCATCTGGACGTCCACCCAGACGCCGTATATTGTCCAGTGTCTATTGGCCTCCACCCTGGGGCTTCGTGAAAACGACGTCCGCGTGATCGTCCCGTATGTGGGCGGCGGCTTCGGCGGCAAGATGGAACTGCGGCCCTGGGAGTTTTGTTCGGCCTTCATGGCACGAATGACCGGAAGACCGGTCAAGTTCACATTGACGCGGGAAGAGGAACTCGCCACGGGGAGGCGACGTCATCCCATGATTCTCAGGTCCAAGGTGGGATTCAAGAAGGACGGGACCCTGACGGCCAAGGATCTCAGGATCACCCTGGACGGCGGGGCCTACAACGCCATGGGGCCGACGGCCACCTTCCTCTGCGGGAACTTCGGGGCCATGCTCTACCGATACCCGAATTACCGGTTCCTGGGACAGCATGTCTACACCAATAAGCCACCGGCCAGCGCCATGCGGGGATTCGGTGCGCCCCAATCCCTGTTTGCCGCCGAGTCCCAGATGAACATGGCGGCCCAGGAACTGGGGATCGATCCCATTGAACTCCGGATCAAGAATGCCCAGGTGACGGGGGACACCATTCCCGATGTGGCCGTTATCTCCAGTTGCGGGTTCATCGAGTCGCTCAAGGAAGTGGCCAAGATGAGCGACTGGAAACGGAAACGTAAGAGCATGAAGCCTGGACGCGGCGTGGGCGTAGGCTGCTACAGCTTCATCTCCGGAGGCGTCTTCAACTGGTTCAACACCCAGTTCCCCTTTTCAGCGGCCGAGGTCAGGGCGTTCGATGACGGGACGGTTCACCTCCTCACCATGGCCACGGATATCGGTCAGGGTTCGAACACGGCCATGAAACAGATCCTGGCCGCCGAGCTGGGTCTTCGCATGGAGGATATTCGGATCACATCGGCCGACACGGCCATGACACCTCAGGCGGACCTGGGGTCCTGGGGGAGCCGGGTGACCCTGATGAACGGGAATGCCGTGATCGATGCGGCCCGAAAGATCAAGAAAGAGCTCTTCGGCGCCGTGTCGGCCCGGAAAAACCTGAACGTGATCTATGAGCTGGAATGCCGGGACGGGGTGGTCTGCCCCAAGGGCCGGCCCGACCGGGGTGTCCCCTTCGGTGAGGCGGTGGCCCTGGTTCAGAAGGCCAACCGGGGGGAACCCCTGTTCGCCCGGGGATCGTATACCCCTCGGGACAAGGGCCTGGTCACGCCGGCCTTCAGTTTCGGGGCCCAGGTCGCCGAGGTGGATGTGGACCTGGAGACCGGACTGGTCCAGGTGGAGAAGATGTGGACGGCCCACGACTGCGGGACCGTGATCAATCACATGGCCGTGGAAGGGCAGCTCGAGGGGTCCATTCATATGGGGCTCGGGTATGCACTATCCGAGCAGTTTATCATGAAGGACGGCAAGACCCTGAACACCACCTTCCTGGACTACAAGATGCCCAACGCCATGGATATGCCCCCGGGTGAATCGGTCTGCATCGAGACCTATGAAGAAGAAGGCCCTCTGGGGGCGAAAGAGGCCGGCGAAGGACTGGTCTCGCCCACGGCCCCGGCCATTGCCGATGCGGTCTTTCACGCCACGGGATACCGGTGTGTGGATCTCCCCATTACGCCGGAGAAGGTCTTGGGCCACTTGAAGAAATAGGCCGTGACTGCTGGGAGATGACGGCGCACGGTGGTTGGGACGTGGCCGGGGGCGGAGGTTCCCGCCCCCGGCCACGTCTGTCGTGTCGATAGGAAAAAATCCGCAAAAGGCCGCCCCGGACGCGGCCCGGCAGATCAGCGAGGGACTGGACCGGGTGTAGGCCATGGCGGACGTGAACGTGCAGGGCTCCTCGGATCTCCTTTTCCAGGAGATGGCGGAGCCGGCCTGGAAGAAAGGCAAGGCCGCACTGGACCTGGGTCTCGGCCTCAACGCGGGAATCCGCCGCTTCAAGGAGAAGTGGGGAGGAGAGCCGTTTCTTCCCCATTCATCGGTCACTGTCCAGAGGAAGAGAACGGGAATGGGCTCCCTCGTGCGGAAGCTGTAGGCGTCCCCGCCCGGCTCGGCCCTTTCATCGAGAGAATGAACCGGAAATCCGCCACCGGAAGACGGGGCCGCTTCCCTGTGCTCGAGGTCGGCCTGGTGCTCCTGGCCGGCCTTCTGCTGGCGGGGTGCGCCCGCACCGGACCGGGAGACAGGCGTCCCCCGGAGGTCGCGATGGTCCGTTTCTCCTATGCCGGCCCGGCCCGCACCGTCTGCGTGAGTGGGGAGTTCAACGGGTGGTCGGAGACCGCCCACTGCCTGGAGCGGCGGGGCGAGGTCTGGGAGATCGAGATCCGGATCCCTTCGGGTACCTATGCGTACGGGTTTCTCGTAGACGGCAGGGTCTGGAGGCACGACCCCCACGCCCTGTTTACCGAGAAAGACGCCTTCGGGAGAAAAAATTCCATCCTGATCGTGGAATGATTTGTGACCAAAACCGCGCCCGAACCGTATATCGTGTAAATCGGCATGGTCCCCCGGCACACGAGAGGCGGCGAGTCCGGATTGATGGAAAGAAGCGACAGCGAGCTGGTCTCGAGTATTCTGTCGGGACAGGCGGCAGATTATGCGGTCTTGGTGAAGCGTTACCAGAAGCCCGTCTTCAACCTGATGCTGAGGATGAATTTCTCCGTGTCCGACGCGGCCGATCTCACCCAGGAGGCCTTCATCAAGGCCTATGAGAACCTGGAACGCTACAATCCCGTGCGGCCCCTGTTCCCCTGGCTTTACGCCATCGGACGGAACCTGGCCCTGGATCACCTGCGCAGGGAAAAGACCGCCTCGGCCGCGAAGGAGAACCTTCGCCGGCAGATCGACCTTGTGCCGAACCCAGGGGGTGGGGGGAACCCGGAGGAGGCGCCGGACCTCCGCCGTTTGCGGCAGTGCCTGCGGGAGCTGCCCGAGGACTACCGGGAAGCCGTGGTCCTGCGCTTCCACGAGGGAATGAACATGAAGGAGATCGGCCGGGCCCTTGGATTATCCGTCAGCGGAGCCAAGATGCGGGTCCGGAGGGGACTCGTGAGGCTCCGCCAGGCCTTTTTCGGAGGCGATCATGGCGAGGAACCATAGCATGGAGGATCCGACCCGGAGCGAGCGCCGGGAACTGGAGAAAATCGCCCGCCTGGTGGCGAGCCTGCCCGACCGGGAGCCTCCGGACGCCATCCTCGACGCCGTGATGGCCCGGGTCCAGCCGAAGCGGGCCGGGCGGCTCGTGCGGTTGTGGCGGAAGCTGCGGACACCCGTTCCCATGTCTCCGCTCTGGCCGGCGCTGGCGGGCTCCGTGGCGGTGGTCCTCCTGGTGGTCACCATCCTCCCCGACCCGGTGGAGAGAACGGGCGACCCGGACACCAGGACAGTGGAGGAAGCAGCGGCCGAGAGGCCGGTCCTCTTCACCCTCGACATGCCGGAGGCCTCCCGGGTCGACCTGATCGGCTCCTTCAACCGGTGGTCTCCGGGCCGCTTCAACATGCAGTGGGACGAGAGCCGCGGCCTCTGGGTGATCCGCCTGAAGCTCGAGCAGGGACGGCACGAGTACGCCTTCCTGGTGGACGGGGAAAGGGCGGTGCCGGACCCCAACGCCCGGTTCCAGGAGGATGACGGATTCGGCAACACCAACTCGATCCTGGTGGTACAAGGCGGGAACGGTCATGAAACGGGCATATAAAAGGTGGGTTGTCCTGCTCTTGTGGGGGTTTCTCGCCGGATGGGTCGCACCCGCGGCCTCCCGGGCCGACGACGCGGTGGCCGTGGCGGTCCAGAGAGGAAAACAGGCCGGGGTGCCCGAGCAGGCGCTGAACCACATCCTGACCCTCGGCTACGAGTACGATCTCCAACCCGACGAGGTGGCCCGCTTTCTGGACCTCTCGCGGGAGGCCAGGCGGTCCGATCTGCCCCTGGATCCCCTGATCGGCAAGATGGACGAGGGCCTGGCCAAGCGGGTCCGGGTGCGCACGGTCGCAAGGGCCGTGGAGAAGGAGATGAACCGATATCGGTTCGTCCGGCAGCTGGCCCGCAAGGCCATGGACCGTAACAGCATCCAGAGCCGGCACCTCCGCGGCCGCGACCTGGCCAGGATGGCCAAGGCCGCCTCCATGGGGCTGCAGGACTCGGAGCTCGAGGCGTTTTTCTCCGAGGCCCCCCCGGCCTCGATGGCGCAGTATGCCCACGCCCTGGAGCTGACGGCCGCCATGAAGCAGTCGGGTCTCGATTTCGCGAAGGGCAAGGAGATCGCCTTCGCCGGACTCGAGCGAGGCTACTTCTCGGAGAGCGCCTGGGCGCTGGCCGTCACCGTGCACGCGGCCAAGAAAAGCGGCCTCTCGGACGCGGTCATCGCAAAGGAGGCGTCGGAGGTCGTTCAGGGGGGCAAGAGCATCCAGGCCGCTCAGGAGTCCCTCAACCTGGATACCCGGGGGCTCACGGGCGGTTCCCGGGACGGCATGGTGTACGGTGGTCAAGGCGGTGAGGGCGGCCAGGTCGGAGCAGGGCCCGGCGGAGCCGGCCCGGGAGGGGGATCCGGGGCCGGAAGTCCGGGAGGCGGTGCGGGTGCCGGCGGCCCGGGAGGCGGCCCGGGAGGCGGCGCCGACTAGCGGACGCCCCGTGTGACCCGGTCGGACGGCTTTGCAAAAATCCCCTCGGCCGCCGCCGGATTTGCCATGACCTTTGGTTCTTCTCACTCCATCGGGCTTCCCTGGAACCACAGGGGAAGCCCGTTTTTTGTCGTTCGGAGCAGAGCGCATTTTCCTTGTGACCTTTTTCCGACCGGACCCGTATAGCTTGGTAAGTGGAAAGGACGGAGAGGGGTTCTGACGTCATTCGAACGAAGCACTGAGGTGTTGAAAGGAGTTCTGAAATGAAACAGTGGATGAAGATTTGTGTGGTATTCGCCCTGCTCATGTTCTTCGGCGCGGGAACGGCTTTCTCCGGGAACGGTCCTGGGGACGGCACCGGAAACGGCGGCGTCGGACCGGCCGACGGCACCGGCAACGGGGCTCCCGACGGCGCGGGCACCTGCCCGGACGCCCGAATGGAACGGCCGCTCCTTCTGGCCGGCAACGGCCCCGGCAACGGGGGCTCGGGCGGAAACGGCGGTCACGGCCCGGGCGGCGCCACCGGGTTCGGCGGCGGCGAAAGCGGAGGCAACGCAGGGACCGGGGACAACGGCGGTTTCGGTCCCGGGGACGGCACCGGAAACGGCGGCGTCGGACCGGCCGACGGCACCGGCTTCGGGGCTCCCGACGCCCCGGATGCCCCGGAGGCTCCGGAGGCTCCGGAAACGGACGGCGAAACGGCGTAGACATCGAGGGACAGGAAACGTTTTGAAAGCCCCCCACTTCCAGTCCTTGCGGGGCCCCCGACCGGGGGGGCCCCGCCCCACCGTCTCCTCCCTCCAGGAAGCGCCCTCCCGATTCCACCATGGCCGGAACCGTGGATCCCAGCACGGTGCCCGCCCACCCCCCTGCCCCGGGGTTCAGACCAGGGCGCTTTCCAGGCCCGAGCCCAGGGTGAAGACGAAGGACCGGCCGAACCGATCCACGGTCTCTCGAAAGTACCCGAAGCCGGGTTTTCCGTCGGGCATGGGCATGATGTCGAGATCGGCTTCGGGGGGGGGCGGGTCGGACCCCTCGCCCACAACGCCCTCTGGGGGCGAAAGAGGCCGGCGGAGGACTGGTCTCGCCCACGGCCTCGGCCATTGCCGACGCGGTCTTTCACGCCACGGGATACCGGTGCGTGGATCTCCCCATTACCCCGGAGAAGGTCTTGGGCCACTTGAAGAAATAGGCCGTGACTGCTGGGTGATGACGGTGTACGGTGGTTGGGATATGGCCATGTGGAAAAACCCACGAATTGAGCCGATGAGGCGTGGACGTCCATTTGCGCCCAATCGGCGCCATCCGGACGTTGCAGCGGCAGTGGGCGGCCCCCGCGAATGCACTTGGGGATCCGGTCAGACGTTCGCGGCAGCGCGAAAAAACGGCCGCGGCTTTCGTGTCTTCCATTCCTGCCCGAAACAGAGATCCGGCACATGGACCGTCGTTTCTACCCTTGACATGCAACGCGCAATCGTCTACATTTTTACATGTTAAGGAAGTCCTTATCACTTCACCTTGTCATCCGGTTCTTCCCGAAAAGGAAATTTCGTCACATCACATCACCTCACCGAACGTCCATGGGGGCGTGGTCCACGGGGTGAAATCACTCGACAAACCGCCGTCTCTTCTTGGATTGATGGAGTCGAACTCCGAAGCGGCTCGGAATCCGTAGACACCCACCGGTTTTTCAGAATGCACACACCCTGCTGATATGGATAGGCTTCCGGCAAATCGTCACATGATAGAACCAAAATCCACATCCGACGAATGAACAGGTATGGATGCGTTACGTGTTGTCAATCCATAAGGAACCCCCCTTCCCATGGACAACACCCAACCGGTCAACAAAAAGCCGGGTGATTTTTACTGCCTCTGTATCGATATGATCGGCGCCACCAAGATCGGGCTGAGACTATCGACACGGCAGTTCGATATCTTCAATCTTGCCCTTGTGGAACAAATCAAGCCTCATATCGAGAAACTTGAGCTGAAATACGCATTCATCAAATTTACCGGAGATGGTTGGCTGGTTTTGGTCGATGTGCCGGAGAAGATACCGGCGATTTGCTGCCTGGGCATCATTATGGCGAATCGATTTCAGTTGGAGATCAGCGAGGCGACAGGCATTCAGAAAAAGCTCATCCCCTCCCTTCGCCTCGCTGTTTGTTCCGGCAGGGATCTGATCTTTACCATGCCGGACGGGCGAAAGGATTGTGTGGGCGATAGTGCCAGGAGAGCGACCCGGGCATCTGCCTATTGTAAACCCAATGAGATTTTGATCGATGAACCTGTTCGATACCACATATTCAGGGATTTCGTCGTGGAACCATTGAGCATGTCGTCTCGCCAGCTCCAATATCATCCCAAGAGGATGGAAGAGGATCTGGACTTATACGTGTTGCGCAAAGTCAAGCCGAGGGCGAGTTCGGAATTGGAAGCGCCGGATTACTTTGTCTATACGCTGAGCACTATAGGTGAGACGGAAGATGCTAAAATTGTAGCTAATAATGCTGTAAAGCATATGTTTAATAATGTCAAAAAATTAAAATCTTACATGACAAAGCTCCATCAAGAGTATTTAAAAAGCTGGAACAAGTTGATAAAAAACGTGCCGGATTATCCAACCGCTTTCAAAATTTTTCAGCAACTTACGGAAACCATGCTGGTGCCGGATATCATCACCTATAATACCCTGATCACCAAGTCACCCGATTACGAAACGGCCATGGAATGGTTGGATATCTTAAGAACAGAAGGATTTCAGCCGGATGTCACCACGTTCAACGCACTCATTCAACAAGCACCGGATTACGAGTCGGCAAAGGCCTGGATCAGTGTTATGCGAATGGAGGACCAGTATCCCGACGTTTATACATATAACATCCTGATGCACAAGACACAGGCATATGATGAAGCCACATTACTGCTCAACACCATGCATTCAGAAGGAATACAACCACAGGCGATTATATTTAATAGAATCATGGAGTTGTCACCGGACTACAACACAGCCATGGACTGGTTTGAAGTTATGCGTTCGGAGGAGATCGAGCTGACGGTAGAAACTTTCAATGTGTTGATCGAAAAATCTCCTGAGCACAGCACGGCCAAACAATGGCTGGATGTCGTGAGGTCCGAGGGCGTTCAACCGGTCATTGAGACATTTAACAAACTCATCCATAAATCCCCTGATTTTCCTACGGCTAAACTTTGGCTGAATATCATCCGCTCAGAGAGAATTCAGTTGAGTGCGGCAACATTCAATATATTTATGAATAAAGTCGACAGCTATGTGGAAGCCAGACAATGGTTTGACAAGATGATATCAGAGGGCATCAAACCAAATGTCCTCTCATATAATATCCTCATATCTAAAGCCCCTGATGTTGATACAGCGATGGCATGGTTGGAAAAAATGCGAATAGATGGAATTCAACCTGACTTGTTTACCTACAATATGCTCATTATAAAGTCCCCTGACAGCATGAAAGCCAGAGAATGGTTGGAGATTATGCGCGCGGAAGAAATCGAACCGGATGCCTCCACATACCGGTCTTTGATCGATAAGGGAAAATAGGCCCGTCATGACCGTACTTCTTTCTTTGGCTCCATTTGCCCGTGGCCGCTTCCATTGAGCCCGAAACGATTCCCTGCCTTCCTCTCTGAAAAAGCGAAAGATCGTTGACCATCCCCGTGTCCTGATGTCGGGCGACCCTCGCCCTCACGGACCTCGGAGAAGATCCCTGCCGGGGTTGAGGGCTGGTTGCCGGGCACCGGGCCTTCGACTCGACGCCCCGTCCCGCCACGGCACGATCCCGGAATGAAAGGGCGTGCCGGGCACGAGTCTCGGTCGCAACGTCCCCCTCACCCTTTGACGGGTGAAGGTACAGGGTGGGGGTGGCGAAAAGGCACTCTACCCCCTTCCCGACCTTCCCCCATGATCCTCGGCATGGGGATATGGCGTTACCTTCCGTCGTGAAGCTGAACCGCCGATTGAGCGAAAGCTTCTTTTTATCCAGATCCCCCACTCTCGTTTTACCGGGCTCGGCTCATAATCAACTGTTTTTTGAGATGTTTCAGGCCCGGTTAGCGCATGAATCCAGGCAAAAACAGGGCGATTTGTGGAAAAAATAGAATCGCAACAATGCATACAAGTAGGGCTATAACCATGGGAAGTACGCCTTTGAATATTACCTGGAGGGGCACTTCTTTCGCTATTCCGGAGACTACATAAACATTGATTCCTACCGGTGGTGTGATGACGCCCAGTTCAGATACGAGGACGATGACCACACCAAACCATATGGGGTCAAAACCGAGCACTTGAGAAACAGGGAAAAATATGGGGATCGTAAGCATGATCAAAGCAAAGGCATCCATGAAGCAACCACCAAAAAGATAGATCAATATGATTACAAACATGATTGCATAAGGAGGTAGCGGCAGATTTGTAACCCATCCTGATATTTCAAAAGGAACTCGAGTAACCGCCATAAAATGACCAAAAATTGTAGCGCCCGCTACAATGACCATAATCATACAACTGATGCGCGTCGTATCTGCGATGGCATGGATAAAACTATCCCAGGAGAGTTGCCTTCGAAGAAGGGCCAGAATCAATGTGAAAAAGGCGCCGACGGCCGCGGCCTCGGTCGGGGTGAATATTCCAAAAAAAATGCCTCCCATGACCACCCCGAAGATAATCAGGGTCTCGATTACGCCCACAAAGGATCTGAGTTTTTTTGTCAAGCTGGTCTTCGGGCCTTCCGGTGCAAGCGACGGGTTCCAGCGCACGCGAAGATAGATCACCGCGATAAAGAGCAGGGACAGGAGGACTCCGGGCAAGATCCCGGCGGCAAAGAGTTTTCCAATGGATTGTTCGGTGAGGATCCCATAGATGATGAAGATGGTGCTTGGCGGGATAAGGATTCCCAGGCTCCCTGCCGCGGCCACGGTCCCGGTCGCCAGTCCCATGTCATACCCGTATCTTTTCATCTCCGGCAGGGTAACCGTGGCCATGGTGGCTGCCGTCGCATTGGTGGAGCCCGAAATGGCCGAAAAACCGGCGCAGGCGCCCACCGCGGCCATGGCAAGTCCACCTTTCTGGTTGCCGAGCAGGACGTAGGCTGTGTCAAAAAGACGCTTGCTGATGCCGGAATAAAAGGAGAGTTGCCCCATGAACACAAAGAGGGGGACCACCGTAAGACTGTAGGATGAAAAGACTTCAAAGAAGTCTTTGGCGGCGATGCTGAACCCGGGCCCAAACCCTTTGATATAGCTGAACCCCAGGAAACCGACCACCCCCATCACAAAACCCACGGGCATGTTTGAAAACAACAGGATCAGAAGAAGCAGAATCCCCAAGATGCCGATAGCGGTCAGGCTCATTTTTCAATCACCTTTTTCCATTCCTTGGCAACTCGAACGATAAGCACCAGGCATACAGCAAAAGACGAGAGTGATATTCCCAAAATAAAGGGATAATATGGCAATTGAAGCGTCATGGAAACCTCTCCCAGGGATTTTGCCTGGCCGGCATAGACAATGGATCGCCAGCCGATCATCGCAAAAAACAAGATCCCTATGATGCCGGTAACGATCTCGAATCCGGACTGAAACCTCCCGGAAAGGAGGCGCACCACGAAATTGACGGCGACATGCCCCCCCTGCAGGGATGTGTGGGCCATGGCAAAGGCGGCCGCCACGACCCCGAGGAGGCAAACCAGCTCGTACGTCCCGGGTATGGGTTTGAGCGAGGCAAGAATTCCCCATCCAAATCGTGCATACAGGGTCGTTGAAAACCGCAGGAGGACATCCGCACATGTCAGGAGCATCATAGCGGTAATCCCTGCACCTGCGACCTGGTACATGAACCGGATCAGCCTTTTGACTGCCTTTTCGATGGTATCCATAAGAAGTGCCGTTGCCTGCCCATGGTATTGATCAGCGAAGTTTTTTTGCCGCACCCTCCATGCCGATGCGCACGTCCTCATCCTGTCCCGGAATGGCCATCTCAAAGATGGAGTCCACGCAGGTATAGTCATAATACCCAAGACGCGCAAGCGGCCGGATTCCGACAATATCCACCTTGCCGTCGGGTAGGATATATTCGTCTTTTATGTGAACGCCCAGGACTTCACCGATGATCACGTCGACCGATCCCATGGTCCCCTTTCCCGGAAGTCGTATGGTCTGATGATACCGGCATTCAAAATGGATGGGGGACTCTTTAACGCGAAACGGTTTCACCATGCTGGAAGGGGCCTTGGTGACACCGGCCAGTTCAAACTCATCTTCCTCCGGCGCCACTTGCTGTGCGGAGATATTGACCGCCTCCCGTAATTCATATGTCGCCATATTATATACAAATTCTCCCACCTGCTCGGAGTTGTTCACCGAGTCCTTGCGGGTCCCGTCCGTCTTCTGATTGGCCGAAAACATCACATACGGAGGGTCGAATGTCAGGTTCTGAAACTGACTGTAGGGCGCCAGGTTGGAAATTCCGTCCCGGCTTATGGTGGATATCCATCCAATGGGGCGCGGCACGACGCAGGATTTAAATGGATCAAAAGCCAGGCCATGATCATTGTTTTTTGTAGTGTAAAACATGGTGGATACCTCACGTCTTCCATGAACGAGCGAATCAACGCTTTGAGTGATATCATGCCGTCCTTGTCCGCATGTGACACGGGCAAATACCCAAAAAGCGGGTATTTGCCCGTCTTCGGACTAGTTGCTGTACTCTTTGATCTTTGCTCGAATAAAATCGATGTACTTCTGGCCGGGCAATCCCTTTGACTCCATTTCCTTCACGTAGTCATCCACTACAGGGGCCACCGCCTGGACCCACCTGGCGCTCTCTTCTTTTGAGAGCGGGATCATCTCATTGCCTTTGCTCAGCGAGTATTCCCGTCCTTCCTGGTCGCTGTTGGCCCAGGCATCCACGTATTTGGGGATCCACTCCTTGTTGACCTCCTCAATGGTCTGTTGAATCTCTTTGGGCAGGGAATTCCACTTGTCCAGGTTCATGACCACGAAAAAACCGGCCGTGTAACCGATGTCGTAACACTCGGTCGTATACCGGATGACCTCGGCCTGCTTCCACCCTTTCAGGACTTCCATGGGGGCGATGGTCGCCTCTGCGACGCCCTTCTGAAGGGCCTCATACGAACCGCTCTGGGGCATGGCTACGGGAACCCCTCCCATGGCCTCCGCCATCTTGACGCTGAAGCCGTAGGAGCGGATCTTCATCCCTTTCAGGTCGTCCAGGGTACGCACGGGCTTCTTGCTATGGAGAATTCCGGGTCCATGGGCGAAAAGATAGAGCACTTTGACCTTGGCAAAGGACTTGGGTTTGAATTCGTCATAAAAGGCGTTGATCACCTTGGTCGCCACCTCGGCGTTCGGATATCCCATGGGGAGATCGATGGACTGCATGTCGGGAAAGATCCCGGGTGTATAGCCGATAACGGAGGTCCCGGCATCTGCAATGCCGTCTATGACTCCGGTGAAAATCTTGTCCCCCCCCAAAAGCGTACCGCCGGGGTAGTAGGTAATCTTCACAGCACCATGGGTCCGTTTCTCGACCTCTTTGCACCAAGTCTCCGGTAATATGGACTGAATATGCGTCGGCGGAAACATACATGCATAACTGATTTCAATGGGTTTTGCGGTGGCGGTGGCCCCGCCGGGGAGACATAAAAGGCCCAAAAACGCTATTAATAATGCAGTCTTCATAAAACTCCTTGGGTTCATACCCGTCTCCTTTCAAATGAGTTGAACTGGATGGATACCGGTGAACATGCCTGCACAATATCGACGGAGGGAACGGCCTCACCTCCTTTCACGCTGAAGGTATGAATCATGAGAGATCATCCGCCCGTGTGGCTGGAATTCTCGAAGGTGATATTCGGAAGGCCGGCATGGGACACCTCATGGTCTGAACCGGGGTCGACGGCCATGTTATGCAAGGGCTATGCCGATGCTACAATTATTGTATTATCATGATTTTTAATGACTTTTTTGACCGCTTAGCCCTGTGGAGTGGTTTTTGGTTTGTTACCAAAGGAAACAGATATGGAGACCCGCGCGGACCCACATCGGGAATGGAATAACCTTTGATCTTTTATTCCAATTGGTTATATTCGTGTTACGAATGGTAACATAAAGGAGTGGCAAAGGATCGATTTCACCCACGGGTCTCTGAATCGCGTGGGATTCGGTACCCGATGGACGATCATGGCCTCAGGGTAGGCGTCGTAACGGGTGAAGTCAAGGCGACTGGGCCACACACCATTTCTTCAGTGGAGGAAAGAGGGCCGCCGGGAATGGCGGATGACCCGCCCGAATGATGCAACGGGTGCATCCATCCCGAGAGAAAGAGGGTTTCGGGCGGGATGGGAAGAGGAACACGATCGAGATACGTCTTTCCCGGAAATGGAAAGATATGCCGGCGTGGTAGGTGCTTTGATAAAAGCGGCGGCTGATCTGTATGTTTGGCGCCATTACAACGAAAAAATGAAACTATAAATCATCTTCGACCATGTAGGCATAGTCCTGAAATGTCCTGGCGATCATCAAGTCCATGGAGCTCAAATCTTTTCCTTCCTGGTTAACCCGCTCGAATATTTCCCGCACTGCTGGGATATCAAAACCTGTAAGATGAATAAATGAAAGACGGTAGTCTGCAAAAACACGTTTTAGTTGAAATACGTTTTTTTCAATTGATTTAGAATAGTCTGGCTTATTTATCATTCCTTGAACAATACATGAATCCCAATCCATGGCATCACCGAGCCGGATGAGAAAGGCTTCATCGACTCGCCTTCTGCGCCGCTTGAGTTCCTCTGCAAAGAAAAAGGACTCCGTTGTCGTATCGAAATATAGAGAAAAATCAAATGACTCCCTATTCCGAACGGGCGTTTTCGGGCCCGATAGGGACACCAGCAAGGAGGTGGCCCTCTGCTGACCGTCCAGGATATAGACCCACTCCTTTCTCTTCTTTACATCATCGTGATCATCAAAAAGGATGATCCCCCCCAATTTTCGGTGAATGTGGAGATGGATATGGGTCGTCCAGTAGAGGATGCTCCCGATGGGATAGAAGTGATAGATGCTATCCCACAGTTTGATAATCTCCTCAGGAGACCATATGAATTCACGCTGAAAAGACGGGATTAAGAAGTGTCCTTTCTTGAGGCTGTGAATAAAATCCCCGATTTTCATTTCTTCAGTTTTGATGACGCGATCCATTGCAATCAAAAAAACTCCGTAAACCTGAGGCGTGGGCCTCATTTGTTGATCAATACGAATCAAGCCTTTTTTCGCCGATAGAAGAGATCAGGGAAGCAAGGCCTTTCGGTCCATTCTGGTGTCGGGCCTTTCGGTATTCCTGTTCAAGGTTGATCAGGTTTTTGTAAAAGGACTCTGCATGGTTTTTCATGGCCAGGGCGGCGGCCTCGGGGTCCCCGGACAAGACGGCATCCACAATCGGTTTATGAAATCCGGGCGGATGAATGCAGTAGGGTGGATCGGGTTTGACTTCCTCCAGAATCGAGGCATTCAATTTGATGAGTGAGTTGACAAGGGCCTCGAAAAAGGGATTCCCGGACATCTCGGCCAGGACGAAATGGACCTTGGTCGCAGAGCTGATATCCTCGGTCAAGGTGGCGCCCGGCGGATGCTCGCCTTCAAAGGCCTCCACCAACCGGCGTTTCGAGTCTTCGTCGGCGTTTCGAGTGGCGAGCCGGGCCACCTCGGGCTCAATGAGGATGCGCACCTGGTGGAGCTGATGAATAGAGACCTTGTTGGACAGAAACAGATCGAGGCAGGCGCTGGCCAGTTGTTCGAAGGTGAGGTCCGTTACAAAGGCGCCCCCTGTGGCGCCCTGCTTGATGGTCACAAATCCTGCATTTTCAAGCGTCCGGATCGCCTCTCGTATGGCGACGCGGCTCACTTGAAACTGTTCGGCCAGTTCCCTTTCCGGTGGGAGCTTGTCTCCCGACTTGATTTCACTGGACAGGATGGCCTCTTTGAGCTGCTGAAAGACCTCTTCTGAGATCCTGGGCTGTCGTATTGGTTTGAATTGGGGCATGATTTCTCCTTGCTAGATTCCAGGCCACGGCTGGATGTCGTGGTTCAGTTAAATTTTTATTGACAAAAAACTTTGCGCGTTAAATATTAGTCCAATCTACGATCTCCCCTCGTACGAGTGCAAGCAAATTCTTCATCCATGACCATCCCGGGAGGAAACGCCTTTGTGCTCATGCGGCCTTCTCAGGCAGGTAATCTCCCCACCTTCCTGTCGTCAGGATAGTAAACCACTGTACACCATAAATTCAAGGATTCCGGTGAAGAGAAGTCGTTTTCTGAAGGGCGGCTGCATCTTTTTCTTTAAAAGGTATTAGAAAACACATCAAAGACCAATTAAAATTTGAAAATCACTCTTGAGGCGGAAAAAATGGAGCAGAAGTATTCATTACAAAATTTAAGTCAATATGAAATTGGAACTTTTGCAGATATTATAGTCAGAAATTCAATTTTGCACCCGGATAATGAGGCCTTTGTATATGGAAAAGAAAGGGTTTCATTCTCGCAATTCAATTTCATGTCAAACAGATTAATAAATGCTCTTCGATCTATGGGGCTGAAAAAAGGAAGTGTTTTAGGTGTTCTTTCATGGAATTGCCTGGAATATATGTATGTTCATGGTGCAGCAATGAAAGGAGGGTATATTTCATCCCCATTCAATCCGAGGCTTCACCGAAATGAACTTGAATATCTTATCAACTACTCTGAGTCTGAAGTGCTTTTTGTCGGCCCGGAGATGGCGGAGACCGTGGATCTTCTAAAACCCCTGTTGCCGAAAGTGAAGCACTTTGTATCGCTTGAGGAACCTCATGCCGGCATGATCTTCATGAGGGATATGATGGAGGCGGCTTCATCCCATGAGCCGGAGTCGTTGGTGCGATCCGATGATCCGGTTGTCCTTTTCTATACCAGTGGAACAACGGGTGTTCCGCGAGGGGCACTCTACACGCATATTCGGAAGCTGAACGCCACGCGGATCAAAAACCTGGAGATGGGTATCCGGGGGGGAGAAAGGCAGATACAGGTCCTTCCCCTTTTTCATATCGGAGGCGACAGCCATGTGTGGCCGTTTTTTTGCGTAGGAGCATGCAATATCATCCTGCCCCAGAGATCGTTTGATCCGATGGATGCCCTTCAAGCCATTCAGAATGAGAGGGCCACGGATATTCAGATCGTTCCTCCCCAACTGGGCGCCATGATGAAGGTTCAGGCACAAAAAGGATATAATTTAAATACGTTAAAGCGAATTTATTATGCTGCATCTCCCATGCCCGTCGAATTGCTGCGACAGGGTCTCACCATGTTCGGCCCCATTTTTTCCCAGGGATACGGACAGACCGAATCCGGGCCCCAGATCTGTTCCCTTCCCAGAAAGGCCCACGAGGTCCTGGACAGGCCTGTGGAAGAACAGCAGGTCCTCCTGTCCTGTGGGCAGCCGAGCCCGGGGGTGCATGTGCGGGTGGTGGATGAGGCCGGTCATGATGTGGGCCCTCGCGCGGTCGGCGAAATCATTGCCCAGAGTCATTCCATCATGCTGGAATACTGGCGAAAACCGGAAGAGACCCGTGAAGCCATTGTCGATGGGTGGCTTCATACCGGAGATTTGGCGTACTACGATGAAAATGGATATATTTATATTGTTGATAGAAAAAAAGATATGATTGTGAGTGGCGGTGAAAATGTCTATTCACGTGAAGTCGAAGAAGTCCTTTATAAGCACCCTGCAGTAGCAGAGGCGGCTGTCGTCGGCGCCTCGGATCCTGTCTGGGTGGAACGTGTGCATGCAGAAATTGTTTTAGCTGATGGCATGGAGATCAGTGAAAAAGAATTGATCGATTTTTGCAAGGAACATATTGCCTCTTATAAGTGCCCAAAATCCATTGCACTTGTTGAAGCCCTTCCAAAAAACCCTCAGGGGAAGGTTTTAAAAAGAGAGATCAAGGCAAAATACAATCAAAAAAAGTAAACATACAATTCATGGAGACTACAATGCCATTGGATCTATCGATATTGGAGCGGTTCGGGTTTGAATACCCGCCTGTCGGTGTCAAATTTGACGTCTTTAAGCCAAAGAAGATTTCGCGGCTGAATAAAAAGGCGGCGTTTTGTGAAATGCTGAAAGTGGCCCAAGATGGAAACGCGTTTTACGCTACAAAGGAAGATCACGAGTGTAAGGCGGGGCTAATCCCATTGGGAATGTCAGAGCCGGATCCGGTTTTCGATAGCGGTCAGATTGGTCCTAAGCTGGGTGTGTATGATGATGCGCGTGCGAATAGAAAGATCTACACGGATATGTATAAACTCGAAAGAGATACCGTTACATATGTCCTTTTTTCTCCGCTTGATAAATTGTCTTACGATCCAGATGTGTTGATAGTGACGGCCAGGCCAAATCAGGCGGAGATCCTTCTGAGGGGAATGAGTTATAGAACCGGCAATGCGTGGAACGCAAAAGGTACTACAGTGGTAGGTTGTGTTTATCTTTATGTTTATCCCTATTTGACCGGGGAATTGAATCTGCTGATCAGTGGACTTCACCATGGGATGAAAGCGAGACAGCTATTCCCGGACGGCTTTCTCTTTTTGTCCATTCCTTTCCAGATCATTCCGGAAATTATCAATAATCTTAGAACCATGGAATGGGACTTGCCACAGTATTCTTGGGGCAAAGAGACTCATATTGAGAAAATGAAACAGATCGCAAAAGAACTGAAACAGGAAATTCAATGACATGATAATGCGTTCAATTTGCTGAACTAAAAGCACTCTTTGAATTGTAGTGTGCTATTATTATGATGCAGACATTTTATTTCTCTAAATCTTTATCCATACATGTTAGTTGAACGCTCAAATGAAATCACAATAATCAATGAAAGGAGGGGATGGCTGAAATAATGGTATAATTGGGGCATTTATGGATTTAATTTATTAATCTGAAGAATGTAATATCATTCGGAGGGTAGATATGAAAAGCATGAAATCGTTCTTGGTGTCATTCGTCCTTTTGTCCTTAACGTTATGCCTGGCTGTCTCATTCACAGTGGTCAATAAGGCAGCGGCTGATGAGACCATTAAAATGAACTTGAGTGGCATCATGCCGGGCGGTCACCTCCAGGCCGAACTCAATCAGCTTTTCAGCGATATGATCGCCGAACGTACAAACGGGCGGGTGGAGATCACCGTATATCCGGGCAGCACACTGACCGGGGCGACCAAGAATTTCGAAGGGGTCGTCAAGGGGATATCCGACCTGGGGATGGGTTGCCCCCTGTATACGGCCGGGCGATTCCCGGTAAGCGAACTTTTTGAAATGCCCTCGGAAATCGACAGCGGTTGGGTGACAGCCAAGGTCTATATGGACCTTTTCAACAAATTCGAGCTCAAGGAATTCGAAGACGTACACGTACTTTACCTTCATGGCCCCGGACGGAACGTGCTTTCAACCCGTACCGTTCCCATTCGAAAGCTCGAAGACATGAAGGGGTTGGTCCTGAGGTCGAGCGGCGGCGCCTCTTCCACGATCAGCGCCCTGGGAGCCACGCCCCGGGCCATGGACATGGGCGAGGCCTATGGCGCCCTGTCCAAAGGTGTTGTGGAGGGGCAATTTGCCGTGCCTGAGACCCTCAAAGGATGGAAGCATGCCGATGTGGTCAAATATGTCTCCATTCCTCCGGTATCCACGTCGAGCTGTCAATACGTGGTCATGAACAAGAAAAAATGGAACTCCCTCCCTCCGGATATTCAGAAGGTCTTCACGGAAGTGAGTGCCGAGTTCCCGGATTACCACGGTTATGTCTGGAACTATTATGATCGGGCCGGGTTGGAATACTTCAAGAGCCTTCCGGGCCGGGAATTGATCGAGATACCCGCGGATCAACGACCACAGTGGCAGGCCGCTGTGGCACCGGTCATTGAAAAATTTATCAAGGACAAGACGGCCAAGGGCATACCCGCCAAGGAGATCCTGGACTACTTTAACGAGCGGATTGAGTACTGGTCGGCCAGGCAACCTTCCATGGAGGATTCCGTCCAGTGGGTTGAGAAAAATCTGCTCAAGAAATAGATCTCGACCCGGGATGTCGGTTGGGGTTTTGGGAGTCCTTTTCCCCAGGCAGGCGCCTGTGCCTTTATTCCAGGCGCCTCCTCACTCCATTTGGTGGTGCACATGGATACGCTTCAGAATCTTACAAGACAGTTGAGCCAGTGGTTCAATGGCTTTGCCCTGGTTGCCCTGGTCGCCATGCAGATCGTTGTAGCGGCCGATATCGTCGGAGCCAAGGTCTTTTCGATACCCGTCCCGGGTGCCATGGATCTGACATCCCTTCTGGCGCTTCTTCTCATAGGGTTTTCCATGACCCAGACCTTTATTTCCGGACGGCATATCAAGGTGGACTTTGTGTTGATGTTGCTTCCCCAACGACTGAGCAGGGTCTTGCGCACTTTAAGTCTGAGTCTTTGCTGGATTCTGTTTTTATTCATCGTATGGCGTCTTTTCCTTTACGCCCATGATCTCCAGACGTATGGGGAAACATCATTGACCATACATATTCCACTCTGCTTTTTTGCCTACGCCCTGGCCGTGGCCTTTGTCCCCATGCTGCTGGCCGTGCCCATTCAACTTTACCGAAGTTGGAAAGGACTTGATGAATAAATGAGCCCCGTCGCTGTTGGAATCATAGCCATCGCCTTTCTGATTCTGCTCTTTGCCATCGAATTTCCCGTTTCGTTTGCCATGGCCTTTGTCGGCTTCCTGGGATTCGCCTGCCTTATCGGGTTCAGTGCCGGATTCGACATGTTGGCCATCGATATCTTTGAAAGTTTTTACGACTACAACCTGACGGTCATCCCCATGTTTGTTTTTATGGGGTGCGTTGCCTTCGAGATCGGGGTGAGCGCCAGGCTTTTCGACGCCAGTCACGCCATCTTCGGTAAGATGCGAGGCGGCCTGGCCATTGCCGCCATCATAGCCTCCGCCGGCTTTGCCGCTATCTGTGGATCCACCAATGCAACGGCAGCGGCCATGGGCGCGGTCTCCCTCCCGCACATGAAGCGATACAACTATGACGATTCCCTCGCCACAGGCAGTGTCGCCGCGGCCGGAAGCCTCGGTATCCTCATCCCTCCAAGCGCACTTCTGATTGTTTTCGGCATCATGGCCGAGGAATCCATCGGGAAACTGTTCATTGCCGGCGTGTTGCCGGGAGTGCTCCTGGCGACCCTTTTTGTACTCACCGTCCAAATCCTGTGTATCAGAAATCCAAAGATAGGTCCTGCCGGCCCTTCGACCTCCCTCAGGCAGAAAATCACCGCCCTCTCCGCCGTGGGAGAGGTCCTCGCCCTCTTCCTCCTGGTCTTGGGCGGCATGTTTACCGGGTGGTTCAGCCCCACTCAGGCCGGTGGAGCCGGTGCGGCGGGTGTCATCTTGCTCGGCCTTTTGAGGCGGACACTCACGTGGAAAGGCTTCCTGAAGGCCGGGAAGGACGCCCTGCAGATCACCTGCATGGTCATGTTCATTGTGGCCGGAGCAAAGATCTTCGGTCATTTTATCGCAGTCACCAAGATCCCTTTTCTCCTGACGGACTGGGTCGGGCAGCTCGACCTGCCCCCCATGGCGATCATGGGGATCATCGTCCTGCTTCATCTCATTGGCGGCTGCTTTATGGACGGTTTCGGGCTCATTGTGCTCACGGTTCCCATCATGCTGCCCATGATCAAGGCCCTCGGTTTCGACATATACTGGTTCGGTATCATCATTGTCCTGATCGTCGAGATGGGCACCATCACACCCCCTGTCGGCGTCAATGTCTATGTCATCAAAGGGGTCGCCTGGGATATTCCCCTTGAAACGATCTTCAGGGGGATACTCCCTTTCCTTGGCGCCTTGGTGGCGGCGGTGATTATCCTCATGATTTTCCCGCAGATTGTGACCTTTTTGCCTAGTATTGCCAGTTACTGAGAGTTCCCGCATGAGTCCCTCTCAAGGCTGTGGTGGCCTATGACCTTGCCGCGGCTTCGGGACAAGCGCCGGGAGGCCGCTCTGGAGAAGGCCAAGGCCTTGATTCAGGCGGATTACGGTGGAAGGGGGAAGTCGGGACTTTATGTAGGAGGAACGGATGAAAAAGGCCTATCCGGGCCTTAACCCTTTGATGAATGATGGGGTCTCTTTTTGATGGCCCTCTTGAGCATGGAAAAAAACAGGGCCTTTTCTTCCCCGGAATAGGCGGAGAGGTACGCCTCCACAAATCGATTTTTGGCTTGGGCGATCTCCTGAAGTGTCTCCCGGCCCTTGGGAGAAATGACGAGCAGCGTAACCCGCTCGTCACTGGGATCGCTCTTTCGGTATAAAAATCCGTTTTTCTCCAGCCTCTTGGCCACCCCGGTCATATTGGCACCGGATACCAGCATGGTCCTGGATACATTGGAGATGGTATTCTGGCCGTCTTCGGAGGCATCCAGCACCCTCAGGGCGTTGTACTGGGAGAATGTAAGGCCGTAGTGCTTGAATATGGCCCCGGACTCTTTCTTGTAATTCTCCGCGGCGCGAACCAGGGCCATGATGATTTTTTCGTCTGCACTGAGATCGCTTACGTAGTCGCCCATCGATTCAGGTCCTCCATCCTTGTCTTTCTGGTGAATTTCCGTCCGGGCGCATGGAGCGGCGCCACTCGGGTTTTGCGAAAACCGGGGGCGACTCACCGCGCCGTAAAAGCGGTGAGTCGCCCCTCCTATACCACAGCTCCGGCCCCATTTCTACTTCGGCAAATCGTTTGGGGAGTCCCAGTCCTTCATGTGGTGCATCCAGGGTGCCCGTTCAACAAAGACATCGTGAGCCAGAGGAACCGGTGGATGGGACATCCATTTCGGATCGAATTCGTCTTTGACCTTCAAGAGAAATTCGTGGTAGTTGGGCCCGTATTTCGGCCCGGTGAGATAGAGGGGCTGATGGGGGCCCAGAAGGGAGGTGTAGAACCGGTTCTTGATGTTCATCTTGGAGGTGTCCACGTAAAACTGGTCCACCCCATCGGTGTTTTTATCGGGGTCCCAGTAGATGAGGAATTCCGAATACCCCTGGTGCCCCAACTCAAAGCTCTGGAACCATCCCGGATCGCCGTAATCCGGCATCAACGGCGGGGTGTATTTTTTCTTCAATTCCGCGTACGCCGGACCGTGCTCCGGGGATTGGGACAGGGTCTCGATGACATAGTCCACCGACACATACCCACCGCACATGAGCCACATGCCGGCGGAATCGGCATTCTTGATCCATGACTCGTCCGAAGGTTTGGTTCGGCGAGCCACTCCGCCCAGGGGCTCCATGATGTCCATGAGGACCTTTTCGTCATAGGCCATCTGTTCCTCGGAGGTAAATCCGATGAGCAGGACTCGGACGATGAAGAAGTTCGCGATGGACTCCTCGCTCTCCTTACCCCAGATATCCCAGAACTCTTCCTTGCACTCGGCCTTGGCAATGGCGCGCCAGAAGAGCGGGACCTTGGTGACGGCCCCGCCGATTTCGGCATGGCCGATTTCTCTCATGGCCGTGACTTGGGCCTCCTTGGAAGGGACGGTGAAGTTGATCCATTTGATCCTCTTTTCGGGCAACGCCAGGGCGGTATTGGGAGAAATGCCCGTGGGCTCCAGCCGCTCGGGCTGAAAGGGGAGGGTCTTGATGGCCATTCGAGTCACGATTCCCAGGCACCCTCGAAGTCCGGTGTACCCCCTCAGCAGTCCCCTCAGGTCCGGTCCCGGCCCCTCACCCCAGAAGGGGTCCTCTCCCGTGGCCAGGGAGCCGGTCTTGAGCAGTTCTCCATCCGGCATCACCACCTCGGTCCCCAGGATTCTCCGGTGGGGCAGGCCGATCCGGTGACTCAAAGGGGACCAACCGTCCCCGATCAGGTTGGCGATGGCCGATGCCTGGGCCCCACCACCTCCGATGACCACGTAGGCGCCGTGCCTCATGCACTCCTCCTGAATGGGGGAGTAGACCATTCCGGGGCCCACCTCGATGTAGAAGTGTTTTTCGTCGAGGATGAAGTCGTTCATACGCTTCAGATCGATCAGCAGCGCATCCTCCACGTGGGGATGGGACCGGGGGCCGTAAAACCCCGTGCTGTACGGAACGTATGGAATGCTGTTTCGATAGCAGACCTTGACGAGCGCCTGGACCTCTTCCGTAGTCCTGGGCATGACGACGCATGCGGGGACCGTGGTCATGACGCGCTCGTACCCCAGGCCGCTTTCGTAGCCGCCCGGTCCGCTCCGGTATCCCTCGCAGATCACCGGGTCGTCGGAGACGTATGTTGCACCCACGATGGACTCAAACACGCGAACAGTCTCTTTGGACAGTGCCATATCTCTCCTCCTTCCGCCTAGGCATCCATGCATGCGCAGATCACTTCCGAGATATCCAGGACGCGCACGTCATCGCCGTTTTCTTTGACGGTCTGGTTGAAATTGTTTTTGCAAAAGGGGCAGGCGGACACCAGGGTCTCGGCGCCGATCTCCTTCACCTCATCCAGGCGATGGTTCGCTGAAAACCGGGCGAGCTCGGGAAAGGCCTCTTTGGTCCCACGGCCCGCGCCGCAGCAAAAGGCGTTTTCCCGGGTTCTCGGCATCTCGATCAGGTCCACTCCGGGGATCGCCTTCAATATGTCCCGCGGCTGGAAATAGACACCGTGGGTCCCTCGGCGTCTCTTGAGCCTCGGCTCCACACAACCCATCCATCCCCTCGTACCCGTGTAGGGCGTCCAGGGTTCACTCAGGCGGCTGAGGCTGCACGCATCATGATAGGTCATCCGCGTGTTCAAGGGCTTCGTCAACTGGAGAGATCCATCCTTGACCTTCTCATCCACGAATTCCACAAGGTGCAGGACCTGAAATCCGAGGTCCTCGGTGGCGATGTTGAGCAGCTTGGGAACGTCCACCTTCCACATGCGGTATCCCTCGGCGCAACTCGTGACCAGGGTCTTGGCCCCGGTCTTTCGTACCTCATTGACATTGCGCTCGGCCATGGCCCTGGCCTCATCGACCATGCCCACGGAAAAGACCGTGTTGCCGCAGCACCATTCGTCCGGCATGAGCATATACGGCGTGCCCGAGGCCTTGAATATCCGTGCAGTGGACTCGGCGATCTCCTGATTGATGTAGGAGGCGGTACACCCCACAAAGTAGAGGAGATCCGCCTTGTCAACGGGTGGGGCGTCTTTGGGAATCCATGCGGTCCGCTTGTCATGGGGCGAACCGTACATGTTGTGACTTCCCTGAATGTTCTTCACGATGTTCTTGTGGGCGGGCATGGGACCGACCCCGTCTTTGACCGCCTTGACTCGAATCGCCTCCAGGGTGAGTTCCACCTCCAGGTCCAGGTTCCGCTTGCAGCCCACGTCGCAGGCCCCGCACAGGGTGCATGCATAGATCACTTCCAGGGCCTTTTCGTTCCAGTCCAGCTTGCCTTCCACCATGGCATGGGCGATTCTCAGCTTGCCGTAGGCCCCGTAGGCGTCGAACTCATACATGGTGGCGCTCGGGCAGCGGGTCATGAACTTGGCGCCCGGCATGTAGGTGTGGTCCACCCATGTGCATCCCTTGCACTTGATGCAACGGCTCATGTCGTAGACAAAACTGTCAATATCCGTAATATCCAGACTGAAGTCCTCTTTGGGCGCGTAATATCGTATGTTTGGTTGTTGTGCCATGATTCCAACCCTCCTTAGAAGCACAGGTTCCCTGGATTCATAATATTGTTCGGATCAAAGATCTTCTTGAGCCTTTTGAGGTGAGCGGTGTAGGACGCGGCCTTTTCATATACGATGGGGGCCAGCTCACCGTAGGGGCGGGTGAATACGGCCCCTTCGTTCAGGCAGGCCTTGGCGAGATCGCGATGCAGGCACCGAATGGCGTCTTTCTCCTCTTCGTCCTTTGGATCGTAGAAGAAGGTGAACTCCGGCCGGCATGCCCGGTTGTGCTCAATGGGCTGAATGTACATCCCGATCTCGCTCGCAGGGTATCCATGCTCCCATGCGACGGCCTCCACCAGGTCGACGAATTGCGCCGCCATCAGGGGCCGTGTGTGAAAGAAGAGGCTCTGGCTCGCACCCTTCAGCGTGGTCCTCCAGTGGGGCTTGTCCGCAGGCCAGGGCTTTCGCAGCATGGGGAGGAGTCTGTTTCGCAGCCCCGGAAACCCCGGCAGGTTCTCGCCCAGGGTCAGGTCCGGGAATTCGTTTTTGAGGACCTCGGCGAGGAAATTCATCTCATAGGCGATCTTTTCTTCGGGGCGTCTCAACAGCCCGCTGATCACAAGAATGAGGCTCCATGGGGGGAGGGAGTCGCTCAATTTCTGAAAATCGTCCGGCCGGCCCTCCGAAAGCATGGCAGCCAGGTCCACGTGGTTGAGGAGAAGCACCTCCTGCCCGATCCGCCTGGGGAGGATCCGGTGGAGAAATTCCATGACACGGTCCAGGTCATCGATCGGCGCGAAGAGGATCTTGTCCATTTTGGGAATCGATTCGATCTTGAGATTCGTCCAGGTCACGACCCCCATGGTGCCTTGAGCACACTGGAAAAAGCGGTAAAAATCGAGCCCCGGTCCTGAGGGATTCGCGCCCTTGGCCATGGAGTTCGGATAGCCGTCTACACTGGCCGATCCCATTCGGAAGATCTCTCCGGTGGGCCAGACCACTTCCATGGCCTCCAGGGGCTCTCCATAATCATAGACCTGGTTGGTGGGCTCCTCCCTTTCCATGAAGTCCGTGAGGACCGATCTCTGGGCCGGGGGCGTCAGGGGCATGATCACCCGGAAACCCTCCTTTTCCAGTTCGCGGGTCAGCTTTTCCCATGTGACTCCGGCCTCGAACCGCACGCGCCGGTTTTCGGCATCGATCTCAAAGATGGTGTCCATTCGGGTCATGTCGAGGATGACACCCCCCTGTTTGGGAATGGTGGCCCCGAAAAAATGGATCTTCGAGCTGCATGGAACCACAGGAATGCTGTTTTCGTTGCAGATTTTGATGATCTGTGAGACCTCTTCGGAACCGGCCGGCCGCACCACGCAGGCGGGCGCGCCCGGAGGGGCGGTGCTGTGATCCGAGGCATAGGCCTGAAGCTCACTCGGATCCTCCGAGAAGTGATCCTCTCCGACGATGGCCGACAGCTTTGATTTCACGTCCATCCTTCAACCTCCATACCATGATAATGGTTAAAAACTTCCTCCATTTACGAAGAAAATTTATTTTCTGACGGTTTTTTTATCGTGCCCATACAGATAGTTTATGTAGGTAAAACAGGCGGTTGACCTCTGCTGACCTCCTTTGTGATCGCTAGCTTAAAACGCTAACAGAGTAAATGTTGATAATCAATACATTAAAATATTGCGGAGAGACTATATGGAGAATCGGCCCATGTCAAGCGCTTTTACCATGGACGCCCCCGCTTTTCACCACGCCGTGATTTGTGGTTTGACACCCTGGAACCTCGTCGAGTAGCATCCCGACAGCATGAACACCCTCCTTCGCTCGAATGTGTCATGGCACTCTGCCTGCTTCAGTCTCATCATGGGAGAGGCGTTGAAAGAGGATAACCGAAAACCCCCCTTGAAGAAAGGCCTTCACACGGTACGTGTCCCCGAATCCCTGCAATCGGTCTTCATGAAGGCCCAGGACTATGTGGCCCGGTATTTCGAGGACCGGATCGAGGACCCGAGCAAGGGGTTCATCGAGATCTCAGGGGAGCGCTACATCCTGGTGCGCGCCGCATCCATGAGCAAGGAGTTCTTCGACCTGGTCACCACCCTCTACCGGGATCGGGGTGAACAGGAGGCCCGGAACGTCACCCTGGGTTTCCTCTTTGACATCGCCCATTCCATCGGTATAGCGGATGCACGGCGGTTTTTCTCCAGAATGGAGGTGACCGATCCCATCGACAGACTTTCGGCAGGGCCGGTCCATTTTTCCCACACCGGTTGGGCCTTTGTGGACATCCTGCCCGAGTCCCACCCCTCTCCGGACGAGGACTACTACCTGATCTACGACCACCCTTTTTCCTTCGAGGCGCACACGTGGATCTCCAGCGGAGAGCGTACGGACTTTCCCGTCTGCGCCATGAACGCCGGCTACTCTTCGGGCTGGTGCGAGGAGAGTTTCGGGATCCCGCTGGTGGCGGCCGAAATTTCCTGCCAGGCAAAGGGCGACGACCGCTGTCGGTTCATTATGGCCCCCCCCTCTCGCATCAAGGAACACATCACCCGGTACGGCCGGGAGGCGTCCCCGGGGTTCGCGGGATCCGGCACGGTCGATATACCGGAGTTTTTCCAGCGAAAACGCCTTGAAGACGAGTTGATCAAGAGCGAGAAGACCGTCCGGGCCCTGCTCAACGCCCCCCAGGACAGGGCCCTTCTTCTGGACCGGGAGGGAAAGATCCTTGCCTTGAACGAGCCGGCGGCCCGGGCCTTCAACGGGAGTGAAGATGACTTGATCGGCAAGGACGCTTTTGCGCTCTTTCCTCCGGCCATTGCCGGAACCCGCAGGATCGAACACGAACGGGCGGTCCGTTCCGGCCGGTCCCTCCGGTATGAGGACATGAGGGACGAGCGGTGGATGGATACCACGGTGGACCCGGTCCGGGACGCCCGGGGGCGGGTCGCTCGGGTGGCCGTGGTCAGCCGGGACATGACCGATTACAAGCGGATGCAGGAGGCCCTCCAGAAAGAAAAGGAGTTCAATGCCACCATTGTCCAGACCTCCCCGGCCTTTTTCGTGGCCATCGACCCGGAAGGCAAGACGTTGCTCATGAACGACGCCATGCTCAAGGCCCTCGGGTATTCCCAGGAAGAAGTGATCGGAAGATATTACCTCGGCACGTTTGTCTCCGGTCAGGACTGGCCGGACCTTCGCGGGCAGGACAATGCCCAGGGGTCCGAGGCGGGGCTCCGGACCATGGAGAACCGCCTCAAGACCAAGGACGGCCGGGAACTCATCGTGGAGTGGCGCGGGCGCCACATCCTGAAGCAGGATGGCTCCCCGGATTTCTATTTTGCCATCGGAATCGATGTGACCCAGAGGAAACAGGTGGAAGTCGAGCTTCGAAGGCATCGGGACAACCTGGAGGACCTGGTCCGGGAGCGGACGGAACGTCTCTCCAGCACCAACGAGCAGCTCCAGCGGGAGATCGCTGAAAAGAAGCTGGCCGAGCGTGCGCTGCAGAAAAGCGAGACCATGCTTCGCGGCATCTTTGACCAGACGTTTCAGTTTATCGGTGTCCTGCGCCTGGATGGGACCGTGATCAAGGTGAACAAGACGGCCATGGATTTCGTCGGGACGAGCGATACGGAGATCGACGGGAGGCCTTTCTGGGAGACGCCCTGGTGGACCCATTCCCCGCGTGAGCAGGCCCGGCTGAAGGGCGCGATTCGGCGTGCCGCGGGCGGGGAGTTCGTTCGCTACGAGAGCACGAACACGGCCTCCGACCATCAAACCATGCACATGGACATCTCCATCAAGCCGGTCCGGAACGCGGAAGGGCGGATCGTCCTTCTCCTCTCCGAGGGGCGGGACATCACCGACCTCAAGCTGGCCATGGATGACCTGCAAAAGCGTGAAGTGGAACTCCAGGTGCAGTCCCGCAGCCTCGAGGAGGCCAACATCGCCCTGAAGGTCCTGCTCAAGCAGATGGAGGAGAAAAAACGGGATGACCAGGAAACCGTCCTCGCCAATCTGAAGCAACTGGTCCTCCCCTATATCGATCGGCTGAAACGGAGTCCCCTGGGCGGTGAGGAACGGGCCATTGTGAACACCCTCGGGTCGAACCTGAACAACATCACGTCTCCCCTGATCCAGCGCCTCTCTTCCACGGCCCTGGGGTTGACGCCTATGGAGATTCGAGTGGTCCACCTGGTGCGCGAGGGCCTGAGCAACAAGGAAATCGCGGAACTTTTGGGCCTGTCCATGAACACCATTTCCAGCCACAGGTACAAGATTCGAGGTAAGCTCGGCGTGAAGAACAAGGGGACCAACCTGAGATCTTATCTTCTTTCTTTGGAGGAATAGGGGCCGAAGTCGATGCCGAACCGGGCCGATTCCAGATTGTGCAATGAGGCCCGGGACCATGTTTCCGCCGCATTCGGTCGGGGAATGAGGCGGTTGGCTGAATAATGGTGGTTTTTTCTAACCGATTTATCACCGAAATAACAATCTTGACGGGTTTTGTGAATCCGGAGTAGAAGAGAGCGACAATCCACTGTCCTTGTCGCTCCGTCCATCCCATGGGTAACCCCATATCCACCACATCGAGGAGGAAAGACCGTGAAGGTTCTGGTAAGCGATGCGTTGTCCGAAGTGGGCGTGCGGATTTTTGAGGAGACGCCGGGGATCGAAGTGACGGTACAGACGGATCTGGGTCCGGAGGGTCTGTTGCGGGAGATTGGATCGTACGATGCCCTGGTGATACGAAGCGCGACGAAGGTGACGCGTG